>Ga0209023_10006708_pt1 | contig 12057 bp, 11 predicted proteins | sample LakOneMetagenome_FD_187468 | JGI IMG/M metagenome (GOLD analysis project Ga0209023, IMG submission 187468) | Freshwater and sediment microbial communities from Lake Erie, Canada (SPAdes) (version 2) | ecosystem: Environmental > Aquatic > Freshwater > Lentic | place: Lake Erie, Canada...
ATCTATGACGGCAGGCATGCGAAAACTGCAGGCTGGTGTCAGGTTGGGCAGTGGCGAGGCGCGTTTCGCGCGCCATAGGGCGTCCGGCACAAGAAATTCGAATGGGGTCGAACATGCTGATACAGTTTCTTCTCACCGCCTTGGCGGGTCTCGTTCTTGGCGTGGTGATCATGCGGATGATCCAGTCGCGCGGAGATGATAGCCGCTCACCGACGGCGAAAGCTGCCATCGAGCGCGAGAGCCGAGCGGAGCCGTCCGCGGCCAAATGGTGGTCAAGGTTGACCCAGACTCAGATGATACTTGGGTCTTCCGGGGTCTTGGCGCTTCTGGCAATTGGCATCGTGTTCTTTCGCCCGGCCGCCAGCCCCGACAATGTCTCGAGTCTGCCAGCGATGACGCCAGCGGCGGGGAGCGATGCGGCGAAGCTCGACGATGTCGACACGATGATCAGCCGCCTCGAAACGAGGCTCAAGCAGAATCCGAATGATGGGGAAGGATTCCGGATGCTGGGCTGGTCCTTCCAGAATACGGGGAAGCCAGCAGAGGCCGTGCTTGCCTATGCCAATGCGGTCAAGCTGCTGCCAAAGCGAGCCGACGTTCAGGCCGGTTATGGCGAAGCGCTTGTCGCGGTCGCGGGCGACAAGGTGACGGCCGAGGCGAAATCGCATTTCGATGAAGCCTTGCGCATTGATCCCAAGGAGCCGCGGGCCCGCTTTTTTGCTTCGCTCTACAAGGCGCAGAACGGGAATGAACGCGCGGCGCTTGACGAATGGATTGCGCTCTCCAACGGCGCCTCGCCTGATCTGCCCTGGCAGGCCGACATCCGCCAGCGCATCGAGAAACTCGCGGCGAAGCTGGGTATCGATGTGTCCACCAGGCTGAGCCCCGGCGCAAGTGTTGCTGCTGCAACCGGCGGCGGGCCGACCCCGGAACAAATGGCCGCCGCACGCACGCTTCCTGCCAATCAGCAGCAGTCGATGATCGACGGCATGGTCAACGGCCTCGCGGCAAAGCTGCAGCGCAACCCCGATGATATCGATGGCTGGCTAAAACTGATCCGGTCGCGCGTCGTCCTCAAAGACACCAGCCGCGCCCGCGACGATCTGGCGATGGCGCGCAAAATGTTCGCCAAGCAGCCGGCCAAATTGTCGCAGGTCAATGCGCTGGCGGGTGAGCTGGGGCTTTAGTATCCAGGCATGTCGTTCAATCCCCTCCTCCTTGCGTACGCCGTTCCGCTTTTCATCCTGTGGTTGCTCTGGTCCTTTCAATCGCGGCGCCAGACGCGGCGGGCATTGGCCGTGCTCGAAGAAGCGCGCCTTGCCGGAATGGCGGAGCCAGCCTCGCTCCATCCGGTCATCGATCCGGCGCTGTGCCTTGGCTGCGCTGCGTGCGTGAAGGCCTGCCCCGAACGATCCATCCTTGGCATCGTGGACGGGAAGGCAAGGCTGATCGAACCAACGCATTGCGTGGGGCACGGCGCCTGCGCGGCGGCGTGCCCGACAAACGCCATTTCGCTCGTCTTCGGGACCGAAACGCGCGGGGTCGATATTCCCTATGTTTCCCCCAAATTTGAAACCAATGTGCCGGGGCTCTTCATCGCTGGGGAACTTGGCGGGATGGGGCTGATCCGCAATGCCATAGAGCAGGGCCGCCAGGCGATTGGGCACGTAGCGACAAGAGTCAGATCCATCAATGCCGCGCCCGACCTGCTTGACGTCCTGATCGTTGGCGCGGGGCCTGCGGGCATTTCGAGCGCACTCGGCGCGATGGAAAAGAAACTGCGTTTCAGAATTGTCGAACAGGATACTCTGGGCGGGACTGTTGCGCATTTCCCGCGCGGCAAGCTCGTCATGACGGCGCCAGCCGAGCTGCCGCTGGTCGGAAAGGTCAAGTTCGGCGAAATCAGCAAGGAGAAGCTGCTGGCCTTCTGGCAGAAGGTCGTTGCAGACACCGGATTGCAGGTCGCCTTCGAAGAGCGTGTTGAGAGTGTCGTGCGCGAAGGCGATGTATTCCGCATTGCCACCACGAAGTCGCAATACCGATCGAAGACCGTGCTCCTTGCGATCGGCCGGCGGGGCACTCCGCGGTCGCTTGGCGTTCCGGGCGAGGATCTGCCCAAGGTCGTCTATCGGCTCATAGATCCCGAACAATATAGAGGGCAGCATGTGCTTGTGGTTGGCGGGGGCGATAGCGCGCTGGAGGCTGCCGCTTCTATCGCCGATGAGGCAGGTACCACCGTTACCCTATCCTACCGAGGCCAGGCCTTCGGCCGGGCGCGCGCCAAGAACCGCGACCGGGCGGATGCCGCGATCAGCGAAGGCCGGCTGAAGACACTGCTCGGATCGGAAGTGCGACGGATTGAAGCTGGTCGCGTTATCGTGCAGACATCGGACGGGACTGCGGAAATCCGGAACGACGCCGTCATTATCTGTGCGGGCGGCGTCTTGCCGACGCAATTCCTGAAAGATGCGGGGATCGAAGTCGAAACGAAATACGGGACAGTCTGAGACCTGAAGACGGGTATCCGGCTGGTTCGCCTTCGCCTGCGCCGATCGGGTGTTTGTCAGGCTGCATGCAGCTTTGTAAGGCAGCGGGACCTCGAACGAAGGGCCAGAATGAGAATTCTTCTAGTCGAGGATGATCTGGAAATCTCGCGTCGTCTGGTTGCGCGCCTGACGTCGGCGGGGTTTGTCGTCGAACATGCGCCGGACGCCGAGGCCGCGCTGGATTGGCCTGATCCCTCGCGATTTTCGGCGCTTGTTGTCGATCTGGGCTTACCGGGCCTGAGTGGTGTCGAATTTGTCGTTCGGTGGCGAGAGCGTGGGTTGATGACGCCGATCTTGATCCTGAGTGCGCGGGGAAGTTGGCAGGAAAAGGTCGAGGGCCTCAACGCCGGGGGTGATGATTATGTTGTCAAACCCGTGCGCGCAGAGGAACTCATTGCCCGGCTGAATGCCCTCGTGCGCCGCGCGGCGGGGCATACCGGCGGCCGCATCGCTGCCGGTGGCCTGACGCTTGACCCCGCTGCAAAGGCCGTGTGGATGGGTGATAAGCAACTCGACCTCACGCAGATGGAGTATCGGCTGCTGCGGATGTTCATGTTGCGCGCGGGGCATATCCTTGCTCAATCCGATATTCTCGACCATCTTTATCCCATGTCACGCGAGCGCGATCTCAACACTATCGAAGTCCATGTCGGCCGGTTGCGCCGCAAGATCGGTCGCGATGCGATCACAACGATCCGCGGGCTGGGCTATCGGTTCGAACGGTGAAGCTGCCCACCGACAGCCTTCGCTTTCGTTACATCACGAGCACCGTGGTCTGGATTGCGGTGGGGCTGGTGCTGACCGGGCTGATGGTGTCTGCGCTCTTCCGCATCTACATCACGCAGGGCTTTCATGATGAGATGCAGGTCCATATCGATGAGCTTGCGGCGCTTGCCCGGGTTGATCCGAACGGCAGTCCCGTCCTGTTGAGGCAACTGTCGGACCCGCGCTATATTCCCTCGGGTTCAGGATATTATTGGGAGGTCGAGCGCGAGGGGCATCGGACGGTCCTGTCACCGTCTCTGGCCGGTCAGCCTCTTTCGGGAACCCTTGCGCTGCAGCGCAAGAAGAGTTGGGCAGTGACAGCCGGCCCGACCGGACCAACGCTCGAATATGGAATGATCCGGCCAGTGGAGGGCGGCGGGCCGCCGCTGCGCCTCTCTATTGCGTCCGACATGCGGCTGCTCGATGCCATCCTCAAGGAATTCGATTGGCCGCTGGGCTGGGCTCTTGCGGGATTCGCCCTGGTGATGATCCTGACGGGCGCCGCACAGATTGCCTATGGCCTGCGCCCGTTGCAGCGCCTTGCCAATGCCGTAGGCGACATTCGTGCCGGCCGCGCAACCCGGATGGAAGGCACATATCCTTCGGAAATCCGTCCGCTGGTCAGCGATCTGAACGACCTGCTCGAGGCCAATGCGGCAATGATCGGAAAGGCGCGGATCGAGGCCGGGAACATGGCGCACGGCCTGCGAACCCCGCTTGCCATCATCGTTGACGAAGCAGAGCGCCTTGCCGCCGCAGGGCATGGCGAAAGCGCCGAGACGTTGATCCGCGAAAGCCAGAAGATGCAGCGCCAGATCGAATACCAGCTCGTGCGGGCGCGCAGCGCCGCGGTTGAACCGACGCCCGGGCAGACTGCCTCACTCCGCCAGACCATCAAGCCGATCCTGACCGCGATGGCCCGCCTCCATGCCGGGCGCGACATTGCTCTTTGCTGCGGCGATTTTCCCGATGTTTCCGTTCAGATCGACGCAATCGACCTTGGCGAGATTTTGTCGAGCCTGATCGACAATGCGGTGAAATGGGCTTGCTCCCGCGCCATGGTCAGCTGGGAGAGGGAGGGGCACAGGGTCCGGATCCTGATCGATGATGACGGAAAGGGTATTGCGCCCGCTTTTCGCGACAGCGTTTTTGCGGTCGGCAAGCGGCTGGACGAAGACGTTGCCGGATCGGGCCTTGGTCTCGCGATCGCGCGCGATCTTGTTCAACTTTACAGCGGTACGATCGCGCTTGGGGATTCTCCGCTTGGCGGGCTTCGCGTGGAAATTCTCCTGCCAATCGCCGGTCGCGCGGTAGCACCCAAGGCTTGAACTACCGTTTTCGTGCGTCCTGACAGGCGTTGACGCGTCGCCGGAGCGCTCTTATCAATCGATTGCATAGATCGAACCGACACGTTGATTGGAGAGCCATTGCGATGTTGAAACTTGTGCTGGGGTGCGCTTGCGCCCTGTTCCTCGCTGCGGCTCCAGGTGCTCAGAGCTTCGCCGCCACCGTCTCCTCGCCTGACAAGTCGATCAGTGTTTCGGTGGACACCGACAATGAGGGTAGGGTGACGTATAGCGCGGCCCGGAAGGGCAAGTTGCTGATCGCGCCCTCGCATCTGGGCTTTCTGCTCACCGATAGTTACCCGATGACGCGCGGTTTCACGCTCGAGAACGAGGAAAAGGCGAGTGGCGACGATGTCTGGGAGCAACCCTGGGGCGAACGCCGCTTTGTCCGCGCCAGATACAACGAGCTGCGCGTCCGCTTCCGCCAGGCGGCCGGGCTACAGCGGGTAATGGTCGTCCGGTTCCGGCTGTTCGATAATGGCATCGGCTTCCGCTACGAAATTCCCGATCAGCCAAACCTCAAGACAATGAACATTGCCGAGGAATTGACCGAATTCACGGTCGCAAGCCCCGGCACCGCCTGGTGGATCGTCGGCGGGGAATCGAACCGTTACGAACAAATCTATCAAAAGACGCCGATTTCGGCCGTCTCGACAGCTCACACCCCCATCACGATGCGGCTTGAAGACGGCACGCACCTGTCCTTTCACGAAGCCGCACTGGTTGACTATGCGGCCTATTGGCTGAAACGGACCGACGGGCAGAGGTTCCGCACCACGCTTTCCCCATCGTCGCGCGGCGCCAAGGTAATTCGTGACACACCCTTCGCCACGCCCTGGCGAACGATCCGGATTGCCGACAATGCCGCGGGCCTTGTCGAGAACGATCTGGAGCTCAACCTCAACGAGCCCAACAAGCTGGGTGATGTAAGCTGGTTCAAGCCTGCCAAATATGTGGGCATCTGGTGGGGCATGATCTCCGGCAAATGGAGCTGGGCATCGGGCCCGAACCACGGCGCCACAACCGCGCGCACGAAACAATATATCGATTTTGCTGCGAAGCACGGCTTCCGCGGCGTGCTCGTCGAAGGCTGGAACAAGGGCTGGGATGGCGACTGGTTCGGACATGGCGATTCCTTCAGCTTCACTCAGGCCTATCCCGATTTCGACCTCAAGGCCGTGACCGATTATGCCCGTTCGAAGGGTGTCCATCTGATCGGGCATCATGAAACCGGCGGGAATATCGCCAATTACGAGCCGCAGCTCGACGATGCGTTTCGGCTCGATTCAAGCCTTGGCATCGATGTCGTCAAGACCGGCTATGTCGCGGATGCCGGTGGCATCACTGCGCCGGGCGACAAACCGGGCGAAGTGCGGATGGAATGGCATGACGGCCAGCGCCAGGTGCAGCACCATCTGAAGGTCGTCGAAACGGCTGCCAAATACCACGTCGCCGTGAACCCGCACGAGCCGGTCAAGGATACCGGGCTCCGGAGGACCTACCCCAACTGGGTCGCTCGCGAAGGCGCGCGCGGGATGGAGTATAATGCCTGGGGCCAGTTCGCCAATCCGCCCGAGCATGAACCGACCTTGATCTATACGCGCATGCTGTCGGGTCCGATGGATTTCACGCCCGGCATCCTTTCGCTCAAGGGGCAGAATGATGTTGCGCTTGCCTCGACATTGGCGAAGCAGCTTGGGCTCTATGTCGCGCTCTATTCGCCCATACAGATGGTTGCCGACTTCCCCGAAGAGCTTGCGAAATATCCTCGCGAGCTTGCGTTCATCGAAGCCGTTCCGGCGGACTGGTCGGAAAGCCATCTGATTGCAGGCGAAGTCGGCGAATTTGCAGTGTTCGCTCGCAAGGACCGGAACAGCGAGGATTGGTATGTGGGGGGCGTGAACGATGCCGATCCGCGCGACGTGAAGCTGTCGTTCGATTTTCTCGAGCCGGGCAAACGCTATGTGGCGGATATCTATCGCGACGGGGAGGGGGCGACCTATCTGACCGAAGCACGGCACAATATCGCTATCGAGCGGAAGACCGTGAAGCGGGGCGATACCCTGCCGTTGCACCTTGCCGCGGGCGGCGGCGTTGCGATCCGGCTCAAGGCTTCAAAGTGATGGCCGCCCCGACGGTCAGCTCGACATCCTGACGACAAGCTCCGGTTTCATGATCACGGGGTCGGTCTCTTCCCCCGCAATCCTGCGGAGGAGGAGATCGACAAGGTGCGCCGCGCCTGCATTCAGATCCTGACGGATCGTGGAAAGCCTGGGCACGGTGATTTCCGAGATTGCCAGCCCGTCAAAGCCGATCACGCGAATATCGCCGGGCACCGACAGGCCGGCTTCGGACAGCACGCTGAGCGTGGCCATCGCCACTGCATCCGACGCGGCAACGATGCCCTGAGGCAGGGGCGCGCCCGATCCAACGAATGCTGCAATGTCGGGCCGCGCAGCTTCCGCTGCCAGCCTCGCCGGCAGGATCACAAGCTTGTTCACAAGGCCGGCGCGCGCCATCGCGTCCTTGCATCCGTCGAGCCGCTGTCCGATTTCCCGTGGGTGCGGATCGCCGAAGAAGGCGAGACTGCTGCAGCCGCGTTCGATCAGGTGGGTGGCCGCGAGATCGCCGCCCAACCGGTTGTCCGAACCCACCGAGCAATGCACCTGCCCCGGCGAATACCCGCCCCATACGACCAGCGGACGATATTTTGCCGCGACCCGGTCAAGCACGCCGGACTGGTCCGATTGCCCAATCACGATCACGCCGTCGACCCGCCCGGAATCGATGAAGCGATCGAGCCAATCGGGGCTCGACGGCATCACGCGCGACAGGAGCAGATTATATCCGCGTTCGGCAAGCGCATCGGCCAGCAAACCCAGCATCGTCATGAAAAACGGGTCTGAAATGTGTTGGCCGGTTTCATGATCGAGCGGAATGACCACGCCGATCGCACCCGTCTTCCGGAAGCGCAGGTTTCGCGCCATCGCATTCGGCCGAAAGCCATGCTCAAGGGCGATGGCCTTGATCCGTTCGCGTGTCTTGGTGCTGATCAGGTCGGAATCGGCCAGCGCGCGCGAAACCGTTGCCGGGGTAACGCCGGCAAGATCGGCCAGCTCCTTGATATTGCGGATCGGAGGCAGGCCCTTACCGTTGCTGCCTTCAGGCATCGGGAAGGCGCGCCATCGCGTCTTCAAGCATCCGACGAACCACGGCGCGCGCTTCCTCTACCGGCAGTTCCTGATCGTGGCGCAGCAGCCGCCAGGCCTGAAAGCTCAGGATCACATCGATGCCGCGGGCACCCAACCGGTCTTCGCGGACCGAAGGCGGAAGCTGAGCCTCTATCGTCGCGCTTTCGAGCCGCCGCATCCGTTTATAGTCCTGCATCAGATAGTCGGATTGAAAGCGCTTTACGCTGGCCGAAATCCGGTAGGGCAGGATCGTTTCGAAAACGCGGGCGCGCTTGTCTGCGGTATAGAGCATCCGTTCCTTCCAGGTGTCGCCGGTTGGAACTTCCATGATGATGGGGATGACCTTCGCTTCGATGGCATCGCACATTTCGCGATAGAGCGCGTCCATATCGTCGAAATGCCGGAAGACCGAACGGAGCCCCACTCCGGCCACTTCCGCCACGCGCGCCGCGCTTGGGGAGACATCGCCATTGCCCACCAGCTCGAGCATCGCGGAAACGATCCGCGCCCGGCTCGAACGGCTGCGCTCACGCCGGCCGTCGGCCATCGGCGCGTCGCTGCCGGAAAGGTCGGGATAGAGTGTCAAACTCATGGCAGCCTCACTCGCTTCAATCCGGCATTATGGCAAGAGGGATGATGATCGCGGCCTTTTTGCGCGGCGCCCGGAACGGCACGATCGGGCGCCGAAAAACTGTCCAGTTTTGCAGGACGAAGTTGAGAGTGTCCTGAGCCCGGTTTTTGTCGTTGAACCGTATCCTTCTGTCGTTGAACCGAATGGCGGCGCGACAGGCGCAACGAGGCATTGGGGGACGGCACCAACCTCCACATTGCGGTCACGAATTCCACGCCTCGACGCTCCTTCCTTGCTGCGAGAGAAATGACTCTCATGGGGAGCAAAGCCAGAAAGCCCTCCAGTAGGAAAGAGAAACTTTTGCCGGAGCAGGATGGCACTCTGTTAAATCGTCATTGCGAGGATCGGAGCGACGAAACGATCCAAAGTGCTCGTCACTTCTTCTGGATTGCCTCACTCGCGCTCGCAATGGCGGACTTCGCTTGGTGAGCCCTGCTGGATTCGAACCAGCGACCTACTGATTAAAAGTCAGTTGCTCTACCGACTGAGCTAAGGGCCCCACCAAGCGCGCTCCCCTATGCGGCGGGGCGCTTCCGGTCAAGGCGGGCTTTGAGCTGGCGGACGGTGAGGCCCGATAGCGGGTCGCGCCAGTCTCCCGCAATTGCGGCAAGCGGGCCGAGTACGAATGCGCGTTTGCGGAACTCGGTGTGTGGCACGGTCAGTTCGGGCGACGCCCAAAGGCCGCCCGACCAGAGGATGATATCGAGGTCGATCACCCGGGCCTGCCAACGCTGCCCGCGCTGACGCCGCCCCAGCTTGTGCTCGATCCGCTTGAGGCGGGCGAGCAATTCGAGCGGGTCGAGCCGGGTTTCGACAATGGCCGCAGCATTGGCAAAGATCCGCTGCGACGGGCCTATTGGGTGCGAGCGGATCGTCGCGGACTGTGCCAGCAACTGCACATGCTTACCGTCGATCTTCGTGAGCGCCTTTGCAACGACGCATTCGGGCGGGCCGTGGCGCGTATGCCGCTGGTTCGAGCCGAGGGCGAGGGCGTAGATACTGTGGGGGGCGCGCCGCATTTCTTAGCCCGACTGGTCGATCAGCGCGAGCCGCGTGATGATCGAATCTGCGGCAAGGATTGCACCCGGTGCAATAACGGCATTCGCTCCGACCTTGGTCCTGTCCCCCAGAATCGCTCCAAACTTTGCTGCATCGGTGACAATCAGTTCCGCGTTTTGTCGGATCCGGATGGGGGCGCCGCCGGTTTCATTTCGGTAGTTCGCGACGATCGATCCCGCTTCGAGATTGACCGTATGGCCGAGTATGCTGTCGCCGACAAAATTGAAGTGGGCGAGTTTGGTGCCGGAGAACATGAAGGAGGACTTGAGTTCGCACCCCGGCCCCAGAATATTCGATCCTTCGAGCCAGCAACCGCCACGGATATAAGCTCCGGCTGCCACGAAGGAATCTGGCCCAATGATGGCGGGACCTTTCAGGACGGCTCCGTCCTCAATGGTGCAATGTCGATGGACGGCGACATCGCCCGAGCGTGTATAATCGTCGCCGAGCTTTTCCAGCAATTCGCGTACAATATCGGCGGATTTTTCCGTTAGCTCCCAAGGGAGGAGCCCCCGATACGATTCAAGTGCGGAGGTTCCAAATCCTGATACCAGCGCTTCATAGTCCCAATTCATATGTCCTCGACCAGCCGGCCATACATGTCCGGCCGCCGGTCCCTGAAGAAACCGAATGTGGCGCGATGTTTCGCGATCCGAGCGAGATCGAGCTTTGCATCGAGCACACCCTGCGCCCCATCGCCCATGTCGGCAACCAGATCGCCGCGTTCATCGGTAATGAAGCTGTGGCCATAGAAGCTCATCGCGCCTTCTACGCCAGTGCGGTTGGCTGCAACGACGGGCACGACATTGGACACCGCATGGCCGACCATTGCCCGCCGCCAGAGGCGGGATGTGTCAAGCTCTTCGGCTGCGGGCTCGTCACCGATCGCGGTCGGGAAGAAGAGGATTTCCGCGCCCATCAGCATCATCGCGCGCGCGGTTTCAGGGTACCATTGATCCCAACAGATACCCACGCCGATCGTGCCATAGCGGGTCGGCCAGACCTTGAATCCGGTATTCCCCGGGCGGAAGTAGAATTTCTCTTCATAGCCCGGCCCGTCGGGGATGTGGGTCTTGCGATAGACGCCCATGACGGCGCCCTTGTCGTCGATCATGGCCAGGCTGTTGTAGTAATGGGGGCCATCCGCCTCGAAGAAGCTGGTCGGAATGTAGACCTTCAGTTCGGCCGCAAGCGCCTGCATTGCCTGCACCGCCCTGTGTTCGCCGACCGGCTTTGCTCGCGCAAAGAAGCGGTCTTCCTCGGTCTGGCAGAAATAATGGCCCTCGAAGAGTTCGGGCGGCAGGATGATCTTCGCGCCGCGCCCGGCCGCTTCACGGACCAGTGCCGAGACCGACGCGATATTGGCATCGATATCGTCGCTGAGGGCAAGCTGAAGGGCCGCTACGTGCATGATGCTCATAGTGAAGGCACTTGCTGGCTGATGCAATGGAAGGAACCGCCACCGGTCAGGATATGGTTGGCAGGCAGGCCCGCCGTCTCGCGATCGGGGAACAGCTTTGCAATCGCCGCCACGGCCGCAGCATCGCTCGGTCCGCCATAGGTCGGGACGACCACGGCGGCATTGCCGATATAGAAGTTCATATGGCTGGCGGGGACGATCTCTCCTTCGGCTTCATGACGTCCGGCCGACGGGATGGTGACAATCTCGACCGGCCATTCGCGCGCCCTGGCGAGAGCATCGGCGAACACCTGCGTGTTCGGATCGTCTTCGCCAAAGGGTTCCGGCAGCGCGAGCCTTCCCGGCCCCACGAAGCGGGCGATATTGTCGACATGGCCGTCGGTATGATCATTCTTCAACCCGACGCCGAGCCAAAGCACTTGCTCAAGCCCGAGATCGGCGCAGAGCCGGTCTTCGATGTCGCGGCGCGCGAGGTCAGGATTGCGGTTGGGGTTGAGGAGGCATTGCCCCGTGGTGACGCACAGCCCGGCGCCGTCGACGTCGATCGCGCCGCCCTCGAGGATCCAGTTCTTCGGCTCGCGCATGATGCCCGATTGTTCGCACAGCACGCTCGCCACCAAATCGTCCAGCGGCGAGGGGTATTTCCCGCCCCAGCCATTGCCGCGATAGTCGAGCGCGAGATGGCCATGCTCGTTGCGGATGATGATCGGCCCGGTATCGCGCAGCCAGATGTCGAAAAACGGTGCGGAAACGATCTGGGCGCAATCTCCTGCCAGCGCATGCGCGGCTTCTTCGGCAAGGCCGTTGGCGCAGACCAGCTGGACTTTTTCGCCCCGCCCGCCCGCATGAACCGCGCGCGCAAAGGCCGCCACCTCGGCCTGAGCGCCTTCGAGATCGTCAAGCCAGAGATCGACTGCACTGGGAAAGCCGATCCAGACGCTGTCATGCGGAGCCCATTCGGGCGGTTGATATCGAGTCATGCAAGGGCTTTAGTCGGCGCGGGGCGGTGGGTTCAAGTGTGGGTGGTTTGGTGCTGGGTTCCCGCTTTCGCGGGAATGACAATATTTTCCCAAGCCCTCCGTTCCCGTTCATCGCGTTC
>Ga0209023_10006709_pt1 | contig 12054 bp, 14 predicted proteins | sample LakOneMetagenome_FD_187468 | JGI IMG/M metagenome (GOLD analysis project Ga0209023, IMG submission 187468) | Freshwater and sediment microbial communities from Lake Erie, Canada (SPAdes) (version 2) | ecosystem: Environmental > Aquatic > Freshwater > Lentic | place: Lake Erie, Canada...
ATGTCGAGCAGACGCGCCGCCTTGCGTGCGTCGTCGTAGAACAATTCGTAGAAGTCGCCCATGCGGAACAGCACGAGCGTGTCCGGAAACTCCGCCTTGGCGGCGAAGTATTGACGCATCAAAGGCGTATGTTCCGATTGTCCTGTCGAAACGGATGATTTTCCTGATTTTTCAATATTTTGTGTGTTTTTGTCGGAGATCGTCACGGGCGAGAGTTCTGTTCTGAACGGCTATTTTTCACGATTCTGGTGTCCATATGGTGTCCACGGCCGTCGAAATGGATAAGATCGATGTGTCCATGCAGAAGCGCTGTCGAGCGGCGCGAACCTGTATGGACACACACTCCAAGCGGTGAGGCGCAGGCCATGAGCGTGAAGGACCCGTTGAAGTATCGCCTGTCGCAGACCTTGCTGCGCGGATTGACCGTCGATCATCGGCCCGCCCACGATGCGGAGGGGAAGACCGTCTTGGTGGCGAACACCGGACGCAAGCCGTATCGCTTCGCCGACGGCACGCCCGGTGCGCCCAGCGGCTTCTCGATCTACGTCGGCCCGCAGGGTGCTTCCTACGAAGTCCGGGCGCGCATCGGCAAGACGGCCGTCCGGATTTCCTTGGGATCGGCGAAAGACCTTTCGCTGACGACGGCGCACGAACTGGCGGCCGAGCATCGGGCGCACATCCGGCAGACCGGCGAGGATCCGCGGCAGCAAATCCTCAACGTCCAGGCGGCGCGAGAGGTCAAGGGGACCACGATCGGCGAGGCGATGCAGGGGTACATCGAGCATCTGGAGTCGCTGGTCGCTCGGGGTAAAGGCAAGGAGGGCGGTGTCCACGGCGCCAAGGATTCGCTGGCGCGACTCGCTCGCCCCGAAGTCGGACTCGCGCAGCTGCCGATTGCGACCACGACCGACCGGCAGGTGCTCGATGCGTGGACCGCGCTCCGCCATTCCGCCATGGTCCGGTCGAATCGCCTCCCCGAAGAGGTCAAGAACCAGCTGAAGCGCTACGGCGAGTGGTGGACGCTGACGCGCGCCGATCTGGTCACGAAACTGCGGCTCACCGGCAAGACGGTTCAACTGGCGTACGCGGCGGGACTTGCTACCGCCGAGCACACTATGGGCGATGCGCGGCGCGCGGTACAGCGCGTCATTTCGCAGGAGCGACGTGCCGCCGCCCAAGGCGATCGACAGCCCGTGCTGTTCAACAACCCGTTCGACGTGTTGGCCGAGACGGCCATGTACCGGTCGACGCGCGAACTGCGAAAGCACTACGACGCTGCACGGGTCCGCAACCCTCTTGGGGAAGACGACAGCGAGACGGGGCAGAAGTCGTTGCCGACCGTCTTGAAGTCGCTGCTGGCCCGACGCGACATGCAGAACGGCTGGAACGCGACGGCCATCGACTACGTGCTGCTGACGCTGCTGTGGGGCACGCGTCGCAACGAAGGGGCTCGGCTGCGTTGGTACGAGAGCTGTTCCAAAGACGAACTGAACCTGCAGCTGGCGTCGTGGGCGTGGCTGGCGCCAAAGCCGGAAGCCAAGAACCCAACCACCGGGCTGAGAGGCAGCCAGGTGTTCCTGCACGACACGAAGAGCGGAGAATTCCAGCTGCTGCCCGTCGCTTACTTCGCCGAGCGCGTCCTGCGTTGGCGCGTTGACGCGCGCAAGCAGGCCGAGGAACTGCTGAAGAAGGAAATCGAACAAGGGTGGAAGCACGCGGAGAAGGTGCACGCCAGTACCGGAGACATCGTCAAGCGGGCGGTCGCGACGGCCGTCCCCGAGCGCGCGCAATGGCGGCTCGACAACGCTCGGCACTGGGTCTTTCCGGCGAGAAACCCGAAAGCGAAGGCGGGCCACTACACCGACAGCAAGTCACTACTGACCTCCGTGCGCGAGGATGCGGGCCTGCTGGATTGGTCGAAGGAGATCGACATCGGCCTCACGCCGCACGATTTTCGCCGCACCATGGGGCGCTACGCCGCCCAGTTGCTGCCGGGCCACATCGTTAGCCAGCTTCTGCACCACCACAAGCCGGACGACGACGAACGCATGGCGAAGGTGTCGGAGCGTTACACAGAGCAGGAATGGCCGGCGTTGCGCGAAGCGATGGAGAAGGTCGACGAGGCGATCGTTGCCACCAGCCCCCGTGCCTGGAATATGCTCAAGGAATCGGATCGGCCGCGGCTCGACGAGCGCGACGATCCTCCGATGAACGTCCCCAAGTTCCGAGCGAGGAATGGTCGAAGCCCGACGAAGCCCAAGCCTCGCCCGCGAAGCGCTCGCCAAGCGACGCGCGGAGGCTGACGCTCGGGCGAAGGACGAGATCGCCATCCTTCGGGCGTCCGCTGCAAAGGCCCGCCACGAGGCGGCTGCCGCGGCGCTGCAGCGGGTGCTTTTGCGCGGCACGCGGTTCGTCCTCGATCGATTGGCCGACTTCCTGCAGCCCCAGCCTTGGGCTTTGGATGACGACGGGCGCGTGCTCGGTCATGTCCTGACCGTGGACGACGACGTGTTCGACCGCATTGCGTCCACTTGCGCTGTCGATGTCTTGACGGTTCCGGAGGCGCTCGATCGAACCTGGGCCGACCTCGAACAGCGCACACTTTGGGTTGGCGCCTATGTCGAAACGCTTCGTGAGCTGGCTGACCAGGAGGACCAGAGGGATCGAGCATTCCGCCAGCACGACGAATTCACACAAGGTCTTCCGGAAGTGAAAGTGATTGGAGCAGAGCCTTCCGACGGCTCTGATAAAGGTGCGTTGTGCCCTCAATGCGGAAACCCTGCGCACCCAGGTGCATGTCGGTTCTAAGGTTATCGAATCTGGATGCGGACATGAGCAAATCGAAATCCAGCCCGAAAGTCGCAAACCCGATCAAGATGCTGTCGCCCGCACGTAGCTACATCGATGACGAAGAAATTGCCGAGATTGCCTTACGGTCGGACCCGGTAGCGCTTGCGCATGCGAAGACGTACCTTGCGAGAAGGCGAAAAGAAAATCCTGGTGTTGATCGAGACAGGGGGCACTGGATTGATCCGAACGCTCGCGGCAGCTTCGATGATGCTGAGAAAGCGCGGCAAGCGGTGGGTCGTTGGTTGATGGGCCTACTCAAAAATGCAAACGGCACCGAGAAGATTCGGAAGTCCGTAGCGGCAGCGATGATTGGGATGTCGCAACCACACTACGACGCGGAACTTCGGCGGATTAAGGAAAAAAATGCCGTTAGCGAAGAATACGACCGCATTCAACTTCCTTTGCGTCCACCACTCGCCACGCCGAAGAAAGGTCAGAGCGCGCGGCATGCAAGGGCATACGTGTACCTCGATGAGGTTCGCGCGATCGAGAATTTCCTCAAAAAGGAGGAGCGGGACAAAGTTGCATCGCGGTTGGACCAAGCCTTGCCGCCGGCAACAGCTGCGCCAAGACAGCGCCGGCTGTCGCCCGACCCTGTTGAGAGCGCCGCAGCCATTCCGGCCTTAAATCACCCGTTGGTCATTGAAGCGAGGGCCGAGCGCGGGCTCATCGCCGGGACGCTTAAAGCAGGGCGTTACTACATCGTCGAGATCACTGAAGACCGACGGATGGTACAAACGGAAGTCCTGATTACTGCGCTCCCAGAGCAGGAAATCGTCGGATTTTTGACATCGGGTTGCGATCTGGAATGCCTGACGATCCATGAAGCGCTGACCAGACGTGAATGGGCGATCGAGGTGGAGATGGAGCGTTGGGTTGATTGCTTCACGGTTCTGGCTCGGCGGGCGCAGGACGCGAACGTCTCATTGCTCGAAGCTGCCGAACAAGTAGCCTCCGAAGACGCCGTGGCGGCGGTCGAGAGTCTCCGCGAAGAGATCGCCAATGAGAACAAGCATCTCATTACGCAAATAGCTGAGGTCAACGCAGCCCACCTTCGCCGTCTGTTGCCAACCGGCCCCGACGTGCGCCGCCCTCGCTTTTAGCTGACACGTTCCCACGTATTAGAAGCCCGGACCCGCACTCGGGTCTGCTATTTTCAATCGGTCGATCAATCGACGGTCCGCTCGGCAATCGACGAAGAATTCCTCATCGAATCCACGCATTCCGCAGTGGAGACGATGGAGAACAGACATGTCGAGCACCTCCCCCTCCGGCGGCGCCGCCGCTGCCACCCCGATGGTCAACCCGTTCAGCGGTCTTACGGTCGGCAACGACACGTGGTTGACGCCGCGCTACATCATCCAGGCGCTCGGTCCGTTCGATCTCGATCCCGCCACGCCGCCGAACATGCCGTGGCCGACCGCAACGCTGATGCTCACCCCGCAGGACGACGGTCTTGCGGTCGAGTGGCCGAAGGCGAAGTTCACCTTCCACAACCCGCCGTATGGGCGTGGCACCGAACTGTGGTTGGAAAAGGCCGCGAAGCACGGCAACGGGATCACGCTCATCTTCGCGCGCACGGAGACCGCGGGCTTCCAGGAGTTCGTGTGGAAGCACCCGAACACCACCGGGCTCTTCTTCATCAGCGGTCGCCTGAAGTTCTGCCGCATCGACGGAACCGTGGCAGGTTCGGCGGGAGCACCTTCTGTTCTCGTCGCCTACGGCGCCGAAGCCCGTCGCCGCCTTGAACGTATGGCCGCAAGCGGCGTGATCGAAGGCGTACTGGTCGACCCGCCGCGCTTCGGCGCAGCAAATGGCGCAGCACTGAAGGCGGCCTAGTCGCTTCCTTTCGGAATGTCGATCGGATCGACGGTCGTCGGTTCGATCGACGAATCATTCATCGTGAGCTTCGCGCACTGGGCGTGAAGCACTACGGAGGTTTCGAACATGGGTATGGATCTTCTTGCGGTCAATCCGACCTCCAACGCGCGCCGCTTTGAGGTCGATGGCGTCAACTGGTGCACGAGCACTCGGCTCGGTTTGAGGTGTGTGGTGTTCGCGCCGGGCGGGTACACGATGCCCCCGGAAGGACCGTTGCGCGCGCAGATCGAACACCGCGCTGGCGCCGTGGTGCCCGGCCGCTTCACGAAAAGTGCCTGGTTTCGATTCCTTGAAACCGTGGCGATGTGGGGCGTGGACACATCCTCGTTCCCCCGCAACAACAACGGCGCGGTGATCTCGGCTGAGAAGTGCATCCTGGTGGCGGATGCACTCGCATCGCGGTTCAACGAATACGCCGACGCATTCTGTGAAGGAGATCGTGCGGATGCACAGGCCGACATCGATGGCTGGCGCACGTGCGGCGGGTACGCCGTGTGGTAGCACCACCAGTGGCCACGGATGGCCCGTTTTCTTCACCGAACCCGGATACGAGGTGTGGCATGAGCGATTGTACGAAAGCGAAGCGCTCCAAGGCTTGCCAGCGCAAATTGAATGCGAAGTTGTTCGAAGCCGTGCGCAAAGGCAAGGGAGACGATGTCAAGAATGCGTTGGATGAGGGGGCTGATCCCACAGCTGTGTCGCGCGGAATGACGCCCCTGGAAAGAGCATTGAAGTTCTATCCAAACAACTATTCGCCAGTGGTTGTGGGAGCACTCATGGCGGCAACGGAGACGGTTTTGCTTCCGCCCCACAGCTGGAATCTACTGGTCTACGGCTTGGCCAAGAACGCGCAAACGGAAGCCCTTGCGCTGATGGTAAGCATCGGAAGTGAGTTTCAAACGTCTCTATTCAAGACACTCATCCGGACCTTGCTCGTGGAATCGTGGAGCGACGAGGAATGGGTCAGTTCCGTTGCGAAGGTCGCATTTGCGAGCGCGGCCGATTCGGAAGAGCGTGCGCCTGATAGCCATGCAACATGGCTCCATGAAGTCGTTTGTGGCGGGTGCGCGGCTTACGCCAGTAAGGAAATGCGTTGCTCGAAGGAGAGGTGGGCAGGATTGAATGGGATGAATCGCTCGAACGCGCGCGTTCTGCATCACCTCCTTTCGCTGTCGCCACGAGTCGACGCAAGGTGGTTGGGGATGACGCCCTTTCACATCGCGGCCAACGTTGGCAATGAAGACGCCATGGAGGCGTTGCTGCGGGCAGGGGCCGATCCGGACCTTTTGGATGGCAACGAAACCATTGTGGGCGAAGGCTACGGCGATATTACCAAGAAGCAGTTGGCGCGGCTTGCGAGCCATCGCTTGCACCGGAAGCTGGGAGCGGCCTTGCCAGCCGCGCAGCCTGCGACCGTGCGTCGGTTGTAAGCACGTCTGCACGGGCTGCACGGGTGCTGCACGGGGGCCCGCGCAGGTGTTTTTTATTGCCAATCATGGAGATGCACGGGTGCACGGGTTGTACGGGGAATTTCCTTTGCATAGAGCGATTTCGCCATCGGCTTTGCTGGGTCTTTCCGGATGGTTTTCCGCGTTTCGTTTTTCTAATTCATGTTTTGACCCGTGCACCCCGTGCACCCGTGCAAAATATGGATTCCAAAGGGAAATTAGCTGAACGGGTCTGCACGGGTACCCGTGCAGATTCAAGGAAATTGCCGGAAATGGTAGGCCGAGATAATCGAAATATAACTGACTTAACCAGTAATAAAATCAAGAGCTTGACGACTTCAAAATTCAAACGTATTCGTGATGTATCGCACTGTTACATCGGAGGAAGGGAAGCATGAATGCGGCGCATATCGAAAGGGCGGGCGAACGCCGCCCGAAGCAGGATCGGAGCGTGTTGGTCCGCATGGACCAGGTGCTGGTGGAGCAGGTCGACCGCCTTGCGGCGCGGGAACGAACGACGCGCTCGGCCTTGGTCCGGCGCTTGCTCCTCGACCTGCTGAAACGCGACGACGTGGAGCAGGGCAACACGTAGCGCGCGGCCTGAAAAGAAAAACCCCGCCGGCCAGGGCGGGGTCGCGAAAACCTTTACGAGTTGAGGTTCCCATGGCTTTTGTCCCACAGGGTGTCGAAGGCGTCAAGCCGTCGGGCGTTGCCGACTTCGGCCAAGCAAAGAAGAAGCGTGACGCGGCGAAGGACGGCGACAAGGAACGCAAGGCCCCAGAGCCGTCGGCGGAGCTGCTGTTTGCGCAGGCGGTGAAGGCCAACGACGACCTCCGCATCGGAGGCCGTCAGGAAAACGGCGACATCGAACAGGCGATGTACCGCTGGACCGGTGGCCATTGGTCGCTGCTGCATGACGCGGTCGCGCGGAAGGTGGCGCTGGAATGGTTGATGGCGCGCCGAAAACACAACTGCACGCAGCAGACGGCGCGAGCGGCATTGGCCACGGCTATGGACTTCATGGTGGACGAGCCCGCGCAGATGCTGTCGAGCCTTGAAGGCAAGCACGACACCGCGGTCATTCCGGTCGAGGGTGCGTACCTGCGCATCGAGAAGGACGGCATCATCCGCCCCCTCCATCCGACACGCGACCTGGGCCTGACCTACACCGTGCCCGCCGCGTTCGACTGGGCGCGTTGCAATGGCGACGGCACGTACACCCCACGCCCGGTGGATCCGGCGAGCGCGTTCGGCCGTTACCTCGATCGCTTCATGCCCGACTTGGCTGTTCGCCGGTTGCTCCAGGAAGCCGCGGCGGCGAGCGTGCTTCCCACCAATTTCGAAGTGGCCTGGGTTCTGTCGGGATCGGGCAGCAACGGCAAGTCGACCTTTCTTCATCTGCTCCGTCGCATCCACCCGTTCAACACGTCCTTGCGCCTGAAGAACGCCAGCGATCGTTTCGGCTTCCAGAACATTGCCGGCAAGACGTTGGTCATCGCCTCTGAAGTTCCCGACTTCATCGGCAAGGATGCGGAGCAGAACCTGAAGTCGCTCATCAGCCGCGACCCCATCGAGGTCGAGAAGAAGAATCGCGATTCGATCTCCATCGTTCCTCGCACCACCCTGTTCCTGGCGTTGAACGAAGCCTTGAAGTTCACCGATTACACGTACGGCAACGAGCGGAAGTACCAGACCATCCCGTTCCTGGTGCGCATGCCGAAGGATTCGCCGGATCGTGTGCGCGACTACCACAAGCTCATCACCGACAACCCCGCGGAGATGGCCGTGGTGCTCGACTGGATTCTGGAAGGGGCGGCGCGCATCCAAAAGCAGGGTGGCTTCAGCAAGCTGCCGGCGTCGGTGGATACCTACACGAAGACGTCGCGACTCCTGACCGACAACGTGGCCGCGTTCCTTCACGAGAACGAAGCGCAGCACGACGCAGACGCATGGACGCCGAAGATGGCGATCTACGGCCGCTACAAGGACTACTGTCTGGAGCGAACCTTGAAGCCCGTAAGCGAACCCTCGTTTTGGACGCGCGTGCGCGAGACGTACGAGCGCGATGGAGTCACCCTCGGCGACAAGCAGGTGAAAACGAAGGAGGGTCGTGCACGCGCGGTTCAACTGCGGGTGGTTGGCGCGCCCGTGGTCATGGAACGTTGAGCATGGGCACGCAGATTGACGTGATGGATTCCGCGTGCTCGCCGAATCTGGCGGATGCTTTGCGCCAAGCGTATCGGGCGGAGGCGGCGCTGTACGGGTATGTCGTGGACGAGACCGATCTTGGCGTGGTCTTCGATGGTGAGGATGGCCCTTGGGTGGGCGGTGCGTTGGCTTCGGAAGATCGACGACGGCTTGCGGCAAGGCTGGCGACAGTGCGCCGGCGCGTTGAGGTCGAACTTCTGAAGCCTTTCGCGATGCCGTTGGATCTCCACAGCGACCCACACTTTCGAGATGTCTTCGATCGCGAGCCCGACGCGTGGCTGGTGTCGGGGGGAAATGAAGAGCCGATTGAAGTCCGATCGGTGGCGGAACGGGACATGGAGTTTGCGCGAAGGAGCAATGAGCGACCTTCCGTCGCAGTAAAGAGCGGCTCGGTCCTCTAGCCTTTAGCTGTGGGTCCTCGCAGCAACTTCAACACCGCGGCCTGTTTCCGCTTCGGGGCCCCAGCAAACCGCTCGATCGTTTCCGCTAGATCTTTGTCGTCGGTGAAGAACGTCGCGGTCGGTACGCCGAGTACCTCGGCCAGCTTGAAGATCACCGAAAGGTCCGGCCAGCTCACGCCGCGCTCGTAGCGGTTGATTCGTGTCGACGCCACGAATGGGTCGAGCCCCATGGCGATTCCCAAGCGCTTCTGGGAAAGCCCGACAGCTGTCCGAACCTCACGCAAACGCTGCCCGAAGACGGTGTGGCGGGGTTGCCCCTGCTTCGGCATCGACGGCTAGACCCTGACTGAACGAGGGTCTACAAGATTCGTAGCATTCGATTGACCCCGATACTACAGCCTCTGTAGTGTCACTTTCGCCCAGATCCGGGGCGAGGCTCACAGGGGAAGTCATGTACGGGAAGTGCGTCTCGTGGGTCGTTTTCATGGCCGCGCTGGCTGGCTGCGGCAAGCCGGCAGCCACGAACGGAGAAGCGGCTGCAGCATCGCCTCCGGTCGCAAGCGCGATGCCCGCCAACGTCGTCCTGAGCGGACAGTACGTGGACGGGAACGGTTTCGGTCTGGTCTTCGCGCCCGATGGTCGTGCTGCCCCCATAGGCAGTCCGGGGCAGGGGCGCTATGTCGGGGAAGGGCAGACCTTCCGCGTCGAGATTGCCGGCATGCCGCCGGCGATGGGGCACGTCTACAGTCCGAACAAGATTTCCGTCACTTACCCGAACGACCCCAGAGGAACCCAGTACCTCTTCCGGGAAGGCTCCGATCTCGCCGCCCAGGCGCGCGCCGAAGCGACCCATCGTCCGGTTGAGCGCAAAGCCCCCGACTTCGATCGCAACGTGCCGCTCGACAAGTACGTGGACCTTTCGCCCGATGGAACGACGGAGGGGGTGACCTACTTGTACGTGGCCCTCCACGAGCCGCCCTTGGCCGACGAAGAGCGATTCCGGCTGCTCTCCCCGCATCGGAGCGAACCGGATGCGTTCAAGCGGCGCGACCACATGCAGTCCGATCTACCGGGTATCGACGCGAAGCTGGCGAGCATGAAGGGGCAGCGCTACTTCAAGCTCCACGTCGACACGGCTGAATGGGGACGGCTGGGGAAGCCGAACCCGGAAAACGGATTCGCGTGGATGCAATACACGGGCGGATTCGACCTCGGGTCCGCTTACGACATGTCGAAAAAGGGTTTTCCGTCGCTGTGCATGGCGAACGAAGGCAAGAACGGAGTGCTGTTCGGGCGTGAAGAGACGTACCACCGTCAGTGCGTGCTCGTCGTCGACGATGAAGCCACCGCGCGGGCGCTTGAAGCCCAGCGTGCCAGCAGCTCGCTCGGTGTTCCAGCGAAGACCGTTGATCTGTATTTCTACGCGGTGCGCGACCTGGACGGCGGCGGCAATCAAGAAGTCTCCGCCGTACTGACGCACGCGCGCGTGCGGTTCGCCAAGGAGCGCAAATTCGACGGTTCAGAAGTGGAGCCTTTCGGTCCGCCCATCGACGTCGTGTTCCCCCAGCCGGCGATTGACTAGCAAACACAGGGCGGTCCAAGGGGGTGTAAAAACGGGAGATACGGCAACTGGACCAGCGGGTCCGAACGTCGTGCATCCGCAGCTGATCTGGACACGGCACGCCGTTACGAGATGGTGACACCAAGGGCGCCTCCTTCGCCCTTGGTGAACCGTCATGACACTGACCGAAGGCTGCACCCCGCTTCACCTCGCCGCGCTCCGTCTATCCGCCGCTGACATCCAGGCAGCGCTCCGCGCCGGCGACGACCCCAACGCCCGGGACGCCCTGGGCCGTACGCCGCTGTGCTGCGCGCTCGGCCGTCTCGACTCCGGCGACGTCCGTTTCCGCATCGCTTGGGCCACGGCCATCGTGGCGCTGCTCGATGGCGGCGCCGATCTCGATGCCGCGCGCTACGTCGGTGGAAAACCCCTGCGCGCCCACCTGCCCGTGTGGATCCGTGACGCGTTGGCGGTCCACGAGAGTCGGCGCTTGGCGTGCGCCTTCGACGCCGCATTGACCCCGGTGCCCCGTTCGGACGAGGGGAGGGCTCGGCTGTGAGCAGCGAACTCGAAGGCATCGCCGATCTCCTCGATTTCATTGGGAGGGCCAAGCACAAGGCGGCCACCGCCATTGGCGTGATCGTTATCGTCTCGCTCGTGGTGTTGCTGTCGCCGTACCTGTGCGTCGATTCCGTGCGCACGAAACAGGTTCTTGGCCAACAGGGCTACTCGGACATCGTTACTGGCGGCTACGGATGGTTTGCCTGTGGCGACGACGACTTCTACTCAACCCGATTCAGCGCCGTCAGCCCCTCCGGCCATCGTGTAGCCGGCGTCGTCTGCTCCGGCCTCTTCTTGAAGGCTTCCACCATCCGCTTTGATTCGGAGCCACAAGCATGAGCGCACGTCCTCGAAATTACGCCCGCCATCGTTCGCGCCGCGCTCGTCAGCGGCAGCACAAGCGCACGTACAGCTCGCAGCTCTTCGTCGACGTCCACCACTGCTTGGGTTTTTGGAGCAGCCCGGACGACCTGCTGCAGGAATATGCGAAGGCCGGTTACGCGGGCGGCGTGCGTGCGTTCCTCGCGGGCAACCCGGCAACACGAGCCCGTGCCCTCGCAGAAGCCCTGACGGCAGCCCAATACGGATGGCGCGACGTCGACGCCGGCGAGCAGCACCGCTTTATCGACACCTTCGAAGTCCTGCTGGCCGCCGGTGCCGACGCGTCCGTGTTGCCGGCCGAGGTGCTGGCTGTTCTGCCGTCCCAGCGTGCGCAAGCGCTCGCTGCCGAGCTTCCCGTGCCCAGTATGACGGCGCGGCTGGGGAGTCGTTTGTGAGGGCTTATCGATCGTTGGCCCAATGGCGCGCGCTGTTCGCTGGCCTTCGCGCACCTGGCGATTGGTTCATCGCCTCGGTCTCCTACGCGCGCGCATGGCAGATCCGTCGCTTGTGCGCGCACGTCGTCGACCCGAGGATGGTTCGCATTCATCGAGTGAATGAGGGTGTCCGCTTTGTGCGGCTCGCAGAGCCCAGGAACCTCACGCGACGGTTGGCCAACCTCGCTGTGGGCGAAGAGGCGACCTTTTCGATGCGATTTGAACGTTCGGTGGCATCGCTGGCGACCCGCGTGCGGCATGCGCACCCGGGCCGGAGCTACCGAACGCATCGGGATCGACGGGCGGGGACCTTTTCCGTGGTTCGCGAA
>Ga0209023_10006710_pt1 | contig 12053 bp, 10 predicted proteins | sample LakOneMetagenome_FD_187468 | JGI IMG/M metagenome (GOLD analysis project Ga0209023, IMG submission 187468) | Freshwater and sediment microbial communities from Lake Erie, Canada (SPAdes) (version 2) | ecosystem: Environmental > Aquatic > Freshwater > Lentic | place: Lake Erie, Canada...
CGAGATGAAGGAAGAAGCGACCCAGATGATCCTGCAAGGGACGCAGCTGGAGATCGAGTACGCACGCGACACCATGCCGCGCGGCGTGTTGGGCATGAATGCGGCGATGATGGAGGACTATCTGAAGTTCATCGCGAATCGTCGCCTGTCGCAGATTGGGTTGAAGGAAGAGTACCCAGGCACGACTAACCCGTTCCCGTGGATGAGCGAGATCATGGACTTGAAGAAAGAGAAGAATTTCTTTGAGACCCGTGTGATTGAGTACCAGACCGGCGGTGCATTAAGCTGGGACTGATCAATGCGGATCCGCAGTTGTCACAACCCATTGACGCGCGTACCCATGAGCTGACTGCGGGTGCTCGAAATAGGGCGTTTCTAAACCGAGCCTCTCGTCGAAACGAGGCGTTTAGCGGCGCCCATGCATGAGCGTGCATCACCAAGGTATTGCCGAGACAAGACCACCCGGACGGCCTCTTTGCAGGCAGCTCCGGGTGCTTTATGCGGTGGGTGTGTCTCAGTGCCGCAGCAGTTTGCGCAGAGGGACGCCGTCTTTAAGCACGGGCGACTTGATGACGATGTAGCTGAAGTACTTGGAAATGCCGATGTTCTTGTCCAGCAGGCTTTCGACCACTTCCTGATAATGCTGAATGCTGCGCGTCATGAAGCGCACCAGGTAATCGTAGCCACCGCTGATCAAATGGCATTCGAGCACTTCATCCACCAGACGAATGTTGGACTCGAACTTGGCGAAGTCTTCCCGCTTGTGATCGCTGAGGGTGATCTCGGTAAATACCGTGACCGAATCGGTAATCTTTGCCAGGTTCAAGTGTGCCTTGTAGCTGGAAATATACCCGGCCGACTCCAGCCGCTTGACGCGTTGAAGGCAGGGACTGGCCGATAAGCCAACGGCATCGGCGAGGCTGACGTTGGTCATCCGGCCGTCCTTTTGCAGCTCGACCAGAATGCTGATGTCAATCCGGTCCAGTTTCACTAGTCCTTCCATTGCGTACCTCTTGACTGCCATTTGTAAGACAATCTTCTAGCAAAATCAGCGCCGTAAAGACAGCTGATGCTGAGCCACCAGATCCGCCATGCTGTTGATGCAGTAATCCGCCGCACACGGCGTGGGCTGTCTGGCACGCTGACGGCCAATCAAACAGCGGTCCGCCCCCCCGACTGCGCCGACAGACGCTCGCGTCACATGCAGCACAGGCTCTGCTTGCAGCGCTGGGTGATTAAGCCATTCAGGGTCTTCGGCCAGGGAGATGAAATCCTCCAGCGCGATTCCCAGGCGCTCACATAACAGGGCGCGATCTTCCGCATCGCGGTCGCCGCGTACCAGCAACCGGTAGAACTTGCGCAGGTACAGCATAGCGCCTGGCGCGTCCTCGAAAAGTGACCAGTTGCCGGCTGAACGCGCAAAACTCATGCCCTCCTCCCAACTGGCCTGCAAGCCCCAGCCCGCCGCCAGTTGGCGATGGGCAAAGCACAGCACACCACTGAAGCCTAGCTCAGCAAAGCGTGGGTAGAGCGCCGCCACCACCGTATTGTATTCGGCCAACACCTGTTCTTTTTGCGGCTGGCCGCCACGGCTGTCGAGCAACGGCTGCAAGGCCGTCCAGACGCCCGAATCCCGGTCCACCAGCACTTCGTCGCAATCAATCAGCAACGCTCGATACGTTGTCAGCCCCATGGTGGGTCAAGCCTCCAATGATGCATTTTATTCACTCGTGCTCCATAACGGCTCGCGCGGGTACTGGCTCAGTTCAAGACCCGTGCCAAAGCGCCCTGAAGAATCTGCAAGGCTTCGTCGACCTGAGCCTCGGTGGTGACCAGGGGCGCCAGGAAGCGCAATACGTTGCGGTACACGCCGCACTTGATCACCAGCAAACCACCTTTGCGCGCTTCATCAATCAGCCGCTGATTGAGGTCAGCGTCTGGTGTGCGCGCCTCGTCGTTCTTGATCAGCTCGATGGCCAGCATGAACCCGGTGCCACGCACGTCACCGATTTGCGGATGACGGCTGCGCAAGCTCAGCAAACCCTGACGCAAACGCTCGCCCAGCGTTTCAGCGCGCGCCAGCAAGTGTTCTTCCTCGAAGGCATCGATCACCGCCAGAGCCGCCGCACAAGACAAGGCGTTACCGCCATAGGTACCGCCCAGGCCACCGGGCAACGGCGCGTCCATGATCGCGGCCTTGCCGACCACACCCGACAACGGCAAGCCGCCGGCCAGGCTCTTGGCCACAGTCACCAGGTCGGGCTGGATGCCGGCATGCTGGAAGCCGAACCACTTGCCCGTGCGGCCGAAACCAGTCTGGATTTCATCGAGGATCAGCACAATGCCGTGTTTTTCGGTCAACGCGCGCAGCCCTTTGAGGAACGCCACCGGCGCCGACAGGAAACCACCGTCGCCCTGCACCGGTTCAATAATGATCGCCGCGACCCGCTCTGGTGCCACCTGGGTGGCGAGCAACTCGTCGAGTGCCGCGAGGGCCATGTCACTGGTAACGCCGCGATAGGCATTCGGATAGGGTGTATGGAACACCTCCGGTGCGAACGGCCCGAAATTCTGTTTGTACGGCTGGCTCATCCCCGTCAGCGTCGTACCGAGCAAGGTGCGCCCATGGAAACCGCCACGAAAGGCAATCACAGCCGAACGGTTGGTGTGGGCACGCGCAATCTTCACTGCGTTTTCCACGGCCTCGGCCCCAGAAGTGAAAAACGCCGCTTTATAGGCCTCCTTGCCACCGATCATTTCGCACAGGCGCTGGGCCAGGTCCAGATAAGGTGTGTAGGCGACCACCTGGAAACAGGCGTGGGAGACTTTCTGCAGTTGCGCCTGCACTGCCGCGACCACTTTCGGGTGGTTGTGGCCGATGTTCAGCACGCCGATGCCGCCGACGAAATCCAGGTAGCGCTTGCCGTCCACATCCCACAACTCGGCACCTTGGGCGCGATCGATCACCAAGGGGTGAGCAGTGACCAGCCCACGAGGCACGAATTGATCGCGCTGGCGGAGCAAATGAGGGGTTTCGTCGACTTTGCTATTCATGGCATTTCCCATCGTGAGTCCGGCAACCGGAAGGTGGTTGCGATGGTGTTCAGGTTACGACGTGTACGAAACCAACTAAGCCGAACTTGCCCCGTGAGAAATTCGGATCGACTGTTTTGCCCCTTCCTTTCAACAGATCCTGCGCCGGGCTTGAGCGATGATGAACACTCTCTTTACCCGACAGGAAATGCCCATGGCCTTGCTCTACAAAGCTGACCCGGTGCGCGGCCAACACTGGCAGGCACTGTTTGCCGAACACGCAGCGGATATTCAGTGGCGCGCCTGGCCAGAGATCGGCGCCCCTGATGAGATCGAATACCTGGCCGCCTGGCAGGCCCCGGATGATCTCGAACAGCTGTTGCCCAATCTAAAAGTGTTGTTTGCCCTGTCGGCCGGGGTCGATCAACTGGACCTCGACCGCTTACCGGCGCACCTGCCGGTGGTGCGCCTGCTGGACCCGGGCATCACCCAAGGCATGTGCGAGTACGCCAGTTGGGCCGTGCTCAGCCTGCACCGGGATATGCTGCTTTACCGCCAGCAGCAGACAGCACGCTGCTGGCAGGCGCATTTACTGCAACCCGCGGTGAGCCGGCGTGTCGGCGTGATGGGGCTGGGCACCCAGGCGCAGCAAATTCTGGCCACCCTCAAGCCGCTCGGTTTTGCCTTGTCTGGCTGGGCCCGTAGTGCCCACAAAGTGCCAGGCGTGGACTGCTACGCCGGTGAACAGCAACTGTCCGCCTTCCTCAGCCAGTGCGATATTCTGCTGTGCGTGCTGCCGCTGACGGAACAGACCCAAGGCATTCTCGACGCGCAGTTATTCGCCCAACTGCCACGGGGCGCGGCCCTGATCAACATGGGCCGTGGCGGGCACCTGGTGGAAAACGACTTGCTTGAGGCGCTGGCCAGCGGGCAGCTCAGCGGCGCGGTGCTGGATGTGCTGCAGCAAGAGCCGGCACCGGCAGATCATCCTTTTTGGGGCCACCCGCAGATCGCACTGACACCGCATATTGCAGCGATGACCCAACCACAAACGGCTTTTGGGGTGTTGTTGGAAAATATCCGGCGCCACCAGCGCGGCGAGCCGATGCTGGGTGAGGTAGATCGGCGCCAAGGGTATTAAGGGACCCGGCAATGCAGGGCATCGCCGGTTTGTGGGTACTTAGCGCAGCTTCGCCGCAATCGCCAGCCCCACATCCTGAGTCGAGCCCTTCCCGCCCAGGTCCGGGGTAATCGGCCCCTGCCCAATCACCTCTTCGATCGCCTGCAGAATCCCGTCGTGTGCCGCGCGATAACGTTCATCCCCGTTACCCAGGAAGTCCAGCATCAGCGCGCCGGACCAGATCATCGCAATCGGGTTGGCAATGTTCTGCCCGTAGATATCCGGTGCCGAGCCATGCACGGGCTCAAACAACGACGGAAACCGCCGCTGCGGATCGAGATTGGCCGAAGGCGCGATTCCGATGGTGCCGGCACAGGCTGGCCCCAGGTCGGAAAGAATGTCGCCAAACAGGTTCGATGCCACCACCACATCAAACCGGTCCGGCTGCAGCACAAACCGTGCGCACAGGATGTCGATGTGCTGCTTGTCCCAAGTCACCTCTGGGTACTTCGTGGCCATCAACGCCGTGCGCTCGTCCCAGTACGGCATGCTGATGGAAATCCCGTTGGATTTGGTCGCTGCGGTCAGCCGTTTGCGCGGCCGGGTCTGTGCCAGGTCGAAAGCGAACTTCAGAATCCGGTCCACCCCGCGACGGGTGAACACCGACTCTTGCAGCACGAACTCATGCTCGGTGCCTTCGAACATTTTGCCGCCAACCGAGGAGTACTCACCTTCGGTGTTCTCGCGGATCACCACAAAATCGATGTCTCCCGGTTTGCGCCCGGCCAATGGGCACGGTACGCCTGGAAACAGCCGAACCGGGCGGATATTCACGTACTGGTCGAAGTCGCGGCGGAACTTGAGCAATGAGCCCCAAAGGGAAATGTGGTCCGGCACTTTGTCCGGCCAGCCCACGGCGCCGAAATAGATCGCGTCGAAACCCTTGAGCTGTTCGAACCAGTCGTCGGGCATCATCTGACCGTGTTCCAAGTAGTAATCGCAGTGCGCCCAATCGAGCACTTCGATGCTTAAATCCAGCTGCCATGTCTTCGCGGCCTGCTCCAGCACCCGCAAGCCTTCCGGCAGGACTTCCTTGCCAATACCATCGCCGGCAATCGCGGCAATTCTGAATACCTTGCTCATCTAACGTGGCTCCCGCTGTCTGTGAATGACAGCCCGCCGATGTGGAAGGCTTTGACTTCAAGGTATTCATCCAGGCCGTACTTGCTGCCTTCTCGGCCCAGGCCTGACTGCTTGATGCCGCCGAACGGCGCGACTTCCATGGAAATGATGCCGGTGTTGAGCCCGACCATGCCGAACTCCAGTGCCTCACCGAACCGCCATGACCGGCGAAGGTCCTGAGTGAAATAGTAAGCGCCCAAGCCGTAAGGTGTAGCGTTGGCCAGCGCCAGGGCTTCGGCTTCATCGGTGAACCGCATCAACGGCGCGACCGGGCCAAAGGTTTCTTCGTTGGCCAACAACATGCTGGCGTGGGTGTCGCCAAGGACTGTGGGCTGGACGAATAGGCTGCTGCCCTCGGGAATCCCGCCGCAAAGCAACTGTGCGCCCTGGCTCAGCGCATCATTGATGTGCCGAGTGACTTTGTTGACGGCTGCCAGGTTGATCAGCGGGCCGATGGTGACGCCAGTGTCGAGACCATTGCCCAACTTGAGCTTGCCCACCTCTTCAACCAGCCGTTGAGCAAAGCGTTCGTAAATGCCGTTTTGCACGAGAACCCGGTTGGCACAGACACAAGTTTGGCCGGCGTTGCGGAACTTGCTGAGCATAATACCGGCCACGGCCTGCTCCAGGTCCGCATCGTCAAACACAATGAACGGGGCATTGCCGCCCAATTCCAGGCTCAGGCGCTTGATGTGTTCGGCACTCTGGCGCATCAACAGGCGGCCGACGGCAGTTGAACCGGTAAAGGAAATCTTGCGTACCGTCGGGTTGCTGGTCAGCTCTTCGCCAATGCCAGCAGGCATTCCGGTCAAGACGTTGAACACACCGGCCGGGATGCCGACGCGCTCGGCCAACACCGCCAGGGCCAATGCCGACAAAGGGGTGAGGTCGGACGGTTTGACGATGATCGGGCAACCGGCAGCCAGGGCTGGCGCGCACTTGCGGGTGATCATTGCGTTCGGAAAATTCCACGGTGTGATCGCCGCGCAGACGCCCACCGGTTGCTTGAGGGTCAGCAAGCGACGGTCGCCGCTGGGGGCCGGCATGGTTTCGCCGTAGACCCGCCGTGCCTCTTCGGCGAACCATTTGACGAAGCCGGCACCATAGCGGATTTCACCCTGGGCTTCGTTCAGCGGTTTGCCCTGCTCACAGGTCATGATCAGCGCCAGGTCGTCGAGGTTGTCGATCATGGCTTGGTACCAGCGCTCCAGCAACGCGGCACGTTCGGCCGCCGGGCGTGCGCGCCAGGCGGGCCAGGCCTTGTCGGCAGCCTCGACGGCCCGGCGGGTTTCCGCGCCCTGCATGGCCGGGACCCGGGCGAGCAATTGGCCGCTGGCCGGGTCGATGACGTCCAGGGTCGCGGCATTGTCGGCGCCAATCCACTGCCCGTTCACATAGGCGAGTTCTGCCAGAAGGCTGGGGTCTTTCAAACGATTCTTGAGCATGGTCGAGTCCTGATCCGAGACAGTCTCCAGTCTAGGCAGGTGTCGCAGGTGAGGATGCTGAAAGCGTGCTTCCAGCAGTGTCGCGTGCTGAAAATCAACCCGCGACGGCAGGCTCTACCAGCACGCGCCTAGCCTTTCAACGAACCCAGCAACCCTTGCAAAAAGCGCTCGCCGGCTTCCATCTGGCTGATCTCGACAAACTCATCCGGCTTGTGCGCCTGCTCGATGGAGCCCGGCCCGCACACCACCACCGGCACATCCAGACGCTGCTTGAACAGGCCGCCTTCAGTGCCGAACGAAACTTTCGAGGTGCCCGTGTCCGGCGCCGCAAATTGCTTGAGGAAGCGCACTGCTTCGACACTGGGGTGCGTGTCGAGACCCGGGTAGACGTTGACGGTTTCAATTTCGATGGCCGCCACGCTGGAGAGCTTCTGCGCCTCACGCACGATCACTTCAGCGCGCTCGTGCATCTGGTCCAGGAACTGATCGAGGTCGTCCGCCGGCAGGTTGCGCACCTCAAAATCCAGGGTGCACAGGTTGGGCACGATATTGAGCGCCTTGCCGCCGACAATCTGCCCGACATGCACGGTGCTGTAGGGCACGTCGTAGTCGTTGTCCTGGGCGCCGTGGCGTTGCAACTGCTGCTGGCTCTCGCGCAGGGCGCCGATGAAGTCACAGGCGACGTGGATCGCATTCACTGATCGCGGCGCCAGCGATGAATGGGCTTCCAGGCCGCGGCAGTAAGTGCGGTAAGAGCCTTTGCCCTTGTGGCCCAGCACAAACTGCATATTGGTCGGCTCACCGATCATGCACAGAAACGGGCGCACCGGCGCCAGGTGCAACACGTCAAGCAAGCGTCGCACGCCCACACAACCAATCTCTTCATCATGGGACAACGCCAGCTGTAACGGGCGGCTCAGGCGATGATCCGCTGCATCGAGCATCGCGTCGATGGCCAGGGCGATAAAACCTTTCATGTCACAACTGCCGCGGCCGTAGATACGCCCGTCCTGCACAGTGGCGGCGAAGGCGGGAAAGGTCCAGGCCTGCCCCGCCGCCGGCACTACGTCAGTGTGCCCGGACAGCAGCACGCCGGGCTGGTCTTTGGGGCCGGTGCTGGCAAACAGGTTGGCCTTCTTGCCGCTTTCGTCGCGTACGATCAACGACTCGATGCCCTTGGTCGCCAACAGCTCGCGTACGTAGTCGATCAGGGCCATGTTCGACACCGACGACACGGTGTCGAACGCCATCAGCTGTGTGAGAATCTCGAGAACGCGCGGTTTCATGAGGCCTGGCTCCGTTGTGCGGCAAGGTGGGCAAAGCGGGTGATGGAGAATGGCTCGATCGGGGTGCTGGTGCTGCCGGTACTGAGCAATTCGGCCATCACATCGCCGACCCCTGGGCCCAATTGGAAGCCGTGGCCACAAAAACCAAAGGCGTAGAACAGCCCATCGACGGTTCCGCTGGGGCCCATCACCGGCAACGCGTCTGGCAGGTAGCCTTCAATGCCGCTCCATACGCGGATGATGTTGAGGTTGCCGACACCGGGCAGCAGCCGGCGCATCTGGTTGACCTGGTTGAGAATACTGCGCGGCTCGACCTGAGCACGACGGTTGAGCATGTCCGGCTTGCTGCGGTAACCGCCGCCGATAACGATATTGCCACGGGGAATCTGGCGGAAGTAAATCACTTCCTCAGGGATCTTGGTGTACACGCCGATCACGGTCGGCAACGCATACGGCACCGGCTCGGTAACGGCCATTTGCGGGCCATGGGTATCCAGCGGCACCGGTTCGCCGAACTGCGCCGAGAGTTTCTGGCCCCAGGCACCGGCAGTGATCAACAACTGCGCGGCATGGAACTGGCGGCCGTCGGTGGTGGTGACGTGAAAATCGCCGCCTACCTTCTGGACCTCGGCGACCTCAGTGCGCTCCTCAATCTGCGCACCCAGGCGCCTCGCCGCGCGGGCAAACGCCGGTGCGGCCAAACGCGGGTTCGCATGACCGTCGTGGGGCGCGTAGGAGCCGCCCTTGACCTGCGCGCCAAGAAAGCCGAAGCGTTGGCGCAGTTCGGCGCCGCGATAGATTTTCAGGTCCAGTTGCGCCGCTTCAGGTGCGGCAGCGTAGGCCTCAAGTTCAGCAATTTCATCTTCTCGATAACACACGCGCATGTGCCCGCTGGCGATAAATTCCAGGTCGTCGTCGATCAGTTCGGGCAAACGTTTCCACAGCGCCCAGGAACGGTTGGCCAGGGCCAATTGGCCGAGGAAGCGCCCTTGCCGCCGCACGTTGCCGAAGTTGACGCCGCTGGCGTATTGGCCGATCTGATCGCGCTCCAGCAGGATTACCGATTGGCCACGACAGCGCAAAAAGAAGGCGCTCGCCGCGCCCATCAGGCCACCACCCACAATCACCACGTCTGCTTTTTGCACGCTCATGGAGCGACCTCCTCGGTGAGCATCGACAACGGTTTGACGGGTGCCTGGCCACGCTGGCGGCCCACCTCCCGAACCTGTACGCCAGCAGCGGCCGCGATCACTTCCGCCCCCGCCTGGGAGCAATAACGGCCCTGGCAACGGCCCATGCCAACCCGACTGAACGCCTTGGCGCGGTTCACTTCACAGGCGCCTTTTTCACTGACTACGCGACGTAAATCGCCGGCGCTGATCATCTCGCAGCGACACACAATCGCACTGTCGGGCAGGGCCTTGGCCTGTTCGCTGGGCCAGGGGAACGCCTGCGCCAACCCAAGGCGAAACTGGTCCATCACATCCAGCGCCAGGCGTTGCGCGTCGCGCAGCCCTGTATCGAAAGGGTGTTTCAAATCCTCCAGCAAGGTCAGCGCCACCAGTCGCCCGGCGTGCTCGGCCGCATCGGCGCCGCGAATTTTCGAACCGTCGCCGGCCGCGTACACACCCTTTACGGAAGTGCGTCCGGCTTCATCCACCGACAGCCACCATTGGCTTGAAGGCTCATCGAACGCCATCTTGCAGCCGGCCAGGTCGCCCAGTTGGGTTTCCGGGCGCAAGTGATAACCGAGCGCCACAGCGTCGGCCTCCACGGTCAGGGTTCGCCCGTTGGCGGTGTTGAACCGCACACCACTGACGCCGCTTGCGGCATCGCCCAGGACCTGCAACGGCTTGATACCCAGGTGCACCGTGACCTTGGCCCGGTACAGTTGCGCCAGCAGCTTGATTCCCGTGAACAGCAAGCCGGGGCGCGCCAGCAGCTTGGGCAGAGCCTTGATACGCAGGCGCATCGGCGACGTATCCAACACCGCCGCCACCGTCGCGCCCGCCTTTACGTACTGGCTGGCGACCAGGTACAGCAAAGGCCCGCTGCCCATGAACACCACGTTGTGGCCAATCGATACCGCCTGGTTTTTCAGCGCGATCTGCGAACCTCCGAGGCTATAGGTACCCGCCAGTTGCCAGCCCTCAATGGGCATCAAGCGGTCGGTAGCGCCAGTGCAGAGGATCAACGCGTCGTAATCCACCGTACTATGGCGGCCCTGGCTGACGCAGCACAATTGCCCCGGCGTGAGGTTCCACACCAACGTGTCGGGGCGGTAATCAATCGCGCCGCGCAGGCGATCGAAACTCTGGTGCAAGTCCTGGGCCTTGGCGGCTTCGCTGCCGTACAACGTCGTATAGTCGCGAGTAAACCCTTCGGGTTGGCGGCGATAGATTTGCCCGCCGTCGCGGCGATTTTCATCGATCAGGATCGGTGTAATGCCGGCGCTCACCAGCGTCTCGGCGCAACGAATGCCCGCCGGACCCGCGCCCACGATGACTACCCGTGCAGTGGCCATTTCGCCTCCGGTTGTGTGGTGACAATATCCAGGCCCTCGCGGACCTCATTAGAGCAGGCACGCAAGCGTTCGCCGCTGCGGGTCCACACCCAGCAGTCCTGGCACGCCCCCATCAGGCAGAAGCCTGCGCGACGGCCGGTGTCGAACTCCGACTGCCGCAACGTGCTGCCCTGCGTCAGCAAGGCGACCATCAACGTGTCGCCCTGCAAAGCCTCGATGGGTGCGCCATCCACGGTCAGGCTGACCGTCGGCCGCGCCTGTTCGGCCAACCTCACAAAACGCCCTTTCATGCATAGGCTCCCAACGTCATGGTGTTAATACCCTGCTGAGTGTTCAGCAATTGGGCCGTGTCGTGATGGCAGAGAATTTCACCACCGTTCTCCAGGCTGCGGCGGCTCGGCGCGGTGAGGTTGCACAAGCCGTCGACCCGCACCGGGCAGCGATTGAGGAACGTACAGAGTTCCGGCACATTGGCGCGCGCGCCAATGGGGGGCAACGCGCCACCGGAGGCGCCGCAGGTTTCCAGCCAACCTTGGCGCAGCTCAGGTACCGAGTGGATCAACACGTCGGTGTAGGGATGAAACGGCGGCTCGGCAAACGACTGGCGGCTGCCGGCCTGAACCTTATGGCCGCTGTACATCACCACAATGTCGTCGCACAGCGCACGTACCGTGGAGATGTCATGGCTGATAAACAGGTAGGAAACGCCAAGCTCCTGACGCAAGTCGCGCAGCAGTTCGAGAATCGCCGCGCCCACCACGGTGTCGAGGGCCGAGGTCACTTCATCGCAAAGGATCAGGTCGGGCTTGGCGGCCAGCGCCCGCGCCAGGTTGACCCGCTGCTTCTGCCCTCCAGACAGCTCATTGGGGCGCCGCTCGGCCATTGCGCGGGGCAGGCGCACCAGATCGAGCAGTTCGCCAATCCGCGTTTGCAACGCCGCGCCTTTGAGGCCGAAATACATCTTCAGCGGCCGACTGAGTATGGTCGCCACGCTGTGCATGGGGTTCAGTGCGGTGTCGGCATTTTGAAACACCATTTGAATCCGTCGAAACTGCTCGGGGCTGCGCTCGGACAGGCTGCCACCCAAGGGCTGGCCATCGAATGTCAGCCCGCCGAGGGCCGGGGTCAGCAGCCCCGCAACCACGCGGGCCAAGGTGGACTTGCCGGAGCCCGACTCGCCGATCACCCCAATGGCCTGGCCGCGTCGCACGGTAAGGTCGATGTCTTCGAGTACCCGGATCGACGGCATGCCTTGCAGGTTCTTGTTGCCGTAGCCGGCGGTGAGGCCGCGGATGGTCAGCAGCGGTACATCTTCGGCAATCCCGCACGGCGGACGGATGGTGGTGTCAGGGCGCGCGGCTGCCAGCAGGCTGCGCGTGTACTCATGGGTCGGGGCTTTGAGCAGCGGCGCCGTGGCGCTCTGTTCGAAGATCTGCCCACCGTTGAGTACCACGAGATCGGAA
>Ga0209023_10006711_pt1 | contig 12053 bp, 10 predicted proteins | sample LakOneMetagenome_FD_187468 | JGI IMG/M metagenome (GOLD analysis project Ga0209023, IMG submission 187468) | Freshwater and sediment microbial communities from Lake Erie, Canada (SPAdes) (version 2) | ecosystem: Environmental > Aquatic > Freshwater > Lentic | place: Lake Erie, Canada...
GGCCGGCGTTGTCCTCGGCGGTGGCCCAAAGCACAAGCCGTTGGAGGTTGCTGGTGATCTTTCCGGGAGGCGCACCGCGATAGTTCGCCGGCATTGAGAGGATCCCGTTGGGCGCGTTTACGGTCTTGGCCGCACGTACCACGACGGTATGTATCATGCCGTCCGGCCCGATCATCGGCACGGTCAGGCGCATCGGCTGGCCGTTGGCGTCGCCGACAGCGGTCGTTGGCCCCACCGTCGCATCCTGCGCGACGAAGTGCAACGATGTCGCGTCGGACGGATACCAAGCCACGTCGACGGTCTGGCGCCCACAGCTCTTGGACATGCAGATGGCCGACAGCGTCACCTGCTGATGCTGCAACAACGTGCTGGGATTGACCTCGACGACCTCGGGCAACGCCGTGCCGCTGTCGATCGCGCGCGTGAAAAGCGCCGTGTTGCCCGTCGGCGTGATCATCGGATAAGGCTGGGCCGCTTCCCATAGCGTCATCTCGACGGGCCGCTCGTCGAGCGGCACATTGATGGAGAATTGCGCGAGCGCCTTGGGATTGGTGATTTCCGCCTGCTGGATCAGCGCGTACTCATGCCGGCCGCCCGCATAAGTCACGTCGACGTAGTATTTGGCACCGTTGTACTTTTGCGGCAAGCCGGCCTTGAACGGATCCGGCGCCACAAACGTGTTGCCGCTGGCGGCATAGATTGGCGGGTAGATCTGGCGTGCATCGGGCGAAGTCGCCGCCGCCAGTGTGCCCATCAGCGTGGCCACCGGCACATTGGTCCGTTGCGGCGCCTGCATATCGGCTTCCGGGATCGCGGCGGGCATGTACTGCCGCGCATTGTCGTCCCACTTATAGACGCCCGTGACGCCGTCCTGCTCGAGAATGGTCGGCGTGCTGCGCATCCAGCGCTGCGCCTTGCGGGCGTGGTAACCCGAATACGGCGACGAGCAGCTTGGCCTATTCGACTCGTTGTCGTAGCTCATCGGATCGTTCCTGCTGACCAGCGAATCCGCCGAAGCCGGATAGGAAAAACCCTTCGAAACCCGATACCAGGTGCGATACATGCCCCGCACCGTGTCGTAAGGCAGCGGTTGCGTCGGCAGCAAGGCAGCGTCCTTGGGATACTCGTCGGCAATTCCCCAGCTTTGCGCGTTACCTGCAAAGAAATGCGAAAGGGAAAGCGAATGTCCCACTTCGTGGTCGAAGAGATAGCTGCAATCGGTGTTCCAGTAGATTGCCGACCAGCCGGTCCAGCCGCCTGCCGCGCTATAGTCGTTCAGGTCCTTGTAGACGCCGGCGCTGTTGAGAAACTGCCCTTGCGCGACATAGCTGCCAAAGCTGTATGGAGAAGAGTCGCCATATTCGCTGGTTCGCAGGCCGCGACCGGTATTGGCCTTGTTGACCAGCACCGCCACCTGTTTCAACGCCTGGCTGTAAAGCAGGCCGCCGCCCGCGCTGGCATGGGCGGCTTGCGATGTCGCGCGAATTGGAGCGCTGTCCGCTGGCGCGAAGACCAGGTAACCCCAGCGCGCTTCCGTATAGTCGACGGCGCGCAGCGCGCCGACCGGCAGCACACCGTAGTAGTCGGTGGCACGCTTTGGAAGCGGACCGGTGTCGAGGCTATGGCTGTCCTCGCCCCAGAGCAATACTTTCAGACGTGCAAACGTGAACGGCAGATGCGGCGCCAGCGCCGGCAGCGACGCCGTCGCGCGCCACGCGTCGATTTGCCGCGCTGATTCGCGCGCTTCATCGTAGCCGACTGTCAAGGCCACGCCCCGCCGGATCCAGCCGGCCGGCATCTGCACGGTCCACGCCTTGGAGTTGTACGACGGCAGGCGGGTGACGCTGAGCCGGTCTTCGGCGAAGAACGGCTGCGACGACGGCCCGGCCATATACATCCGGCCCAGCGACACGCCGTTGAGCATGGCTTCCACAAACACGTTACGGTCTTCCGGAATTGCGGTGACCGGCGTGAATTGCAGTAGCGTGCCACGTCCCTCGACCAGATCCGGTGCACTGCGCGTGTCGTTCTCGCCAATGATGTGTGTCTGGCCGAATTCGAACGCGCCGCTCAGCATGCGCGTTTCGATCACAGGGTCTACGACGGGGGGGTCATCGGGCACGCCCGGTGTATCGGGGTTGACCGGCACATCCGGGATCGCCGGGGTGTCGGGGGAACTGGGCGATGGGACATACGGCGTGTCGGGAACGGCCGGCAACGCTGTTGCGCTGCCGCCATCGCCGCCGCCGCATCCGGCAGCCAGTGCGCCGAGCGCACAGAACATCAGTGTGACCAAACGGCGTCTTGCGGGGGGCGTACTCTTCATGATCTGCAGCTTCGAAAATTGGAAGATTCTTGAGAAGCTGCGATGCCGGGGATCGGGACAACGCAGCAATAGATATGCTTGCGCAGTCGGCCTGTGGTTGACATCGGAACTCAGCGAATTGGCTCCGGCCGCGAGCTGAAGTTGGAAGCGCGTGCCCCGACGCCGGGCGCATCAACCGATGACTCGTCGGCCGACAATCATCGTTTCCCCAAACTGCGCGCTATCAGGTTTGCGACCACACGCCGGGCTATTCCCGGTGCGACGCCCGCGCAGGTACCATCGTCGTTTCACTAACTTGCCGACACCATCGGGAAGCCGGCCAGCCAGGAGGAGCGTTTCGTGGACAGACTGCAGGCGATGAAAACCTTCGTGGCCGTAGTGGAGGGCGGCGGCTTCACGCCGGCGGCGCGCAAGCTCGATGTATCGCTGAGCGTGGTAAGCCGTGTCGTGACCGAACTTGAGACGCACCTGGGCGTCCGGTTGCTGACGCGCACCACGCGCGTCGTCAGGCCCACCGCAACCGGCATGGCGTACTACGAAGACTGCCGCCGCATCCTTGGCGAGATCGACGATGCGGAACTTGCGGCCACCGGCGCGCATGCCGCGCCGCACGGTCGCCTGACCATCACGGCTTCGGTGCTGTTCGGACGCAGGTTCGTCACGCCGGTGGTGGTCGAATACCTGCGGCGCTACCCACAAGTCGACGTCGACTGCCTGTTTATCGACCGCGTGGTTAATTTCGTCGACGAAGGGATCGACGTCGGCGTGCGCATCGGGGAGTTGCCCAGTTCGTCGCTGCAGGCCATCCCGGTCGGCCAGGTTCGGCGCGTGGTCTGCGCCGCGCCGCAGTACCTGGCGCAGCACGGCGCGCCTGCGTCGCCTGACCAACTGGTCGAACACAGCGTGATCCAGACCACCGGCATCTCCACGTTGCCCGAATGGCGCTTCATGCGCGACGGCGAGCCGCATCCCGTCCGCTTGCTCCCGCGCATGGCTACCACCACCAACGATTCGGCGATCGCGGCGGCAGTCGACGGCTTTGGGCTGGCGCGCGTGCTGTCGTACCAGATCGCCGATGAACTGCGCGACGGCCGGCTGCAACTGGTGCTCGAGCCGTTCGAGCCCACGCCGCTGCCGATCCACGTGATCCATCGCGAGGGCCGCCACGCCATGCATCGGGTGCGCGCCTTTATCGATCTGGCGGTGGAGACGCTGCGCGGCACGTCGTCGCTTAACCCCGCCGGCTGATTCTTCTCGATTTCACAATAGTCACTTGGGCTACGGGCCGTTTTTCGCGCCAATCGGTACGCCTATAGTCGATCCGTGACGCGCATCTGCGTGAAAATCCGCAACAATCGACCCAGGACACCGATCATGAAACTGTACGGCCACCCGCTCTCCGGCCATTCCCATCGCGCCCGGCTTTTCCTTTCGCTGCTAAACCAGCCCGCCGAGCTGATCGACGTTGACCTGCTGGAGCGCCAGCACAAGACGCCCGAGTTTCTGCAATTGAATCCATTCGGCCAGGTGCCGGTACTGGTCGACGACGAGACCGTGGTGTGCGATTCGAACGCGATCCTGGTCTATCTGAGCAGGAAACTGGGCCGCAAGGACTGGCTGCCAGAGGGCGCGGCGCAGGAGGCTGCCGTGCAGCGCTGGCTATCGGTGGCGGCCGGCGATATCGCGTCCGGCCCCGCCACCGCGCGGCTGGCGACGGTATTCGGCGCACCGGTCGACAGTCAGGCGGCTATCGACCGCGCGCATGTCGTGCTCAGGCGCATGGACGACGCGCTGGCGAGCCGGCCGTGGTTCGCCGCCGACCATCCGACCATCGCCGACGTGGCGCTCTACAGCTACACCGCGCGCGCACCGGAGGGTTTCGTCGATCTGAACGACTACGCCCACGTGCGTGCCTGGCTGGCGCGCGTGGAAGCGCTGCCGGGCTTCGTGCCGTTCCAGAAAAGCGCAGCCGGACTGGAAGGCTGAACATCGCAACCGATCAGCGGGAGATCAACATGACAACGCAGCCGATAGCCGATATCGAAGTTCTGGCAGGCACGCCGTGGCATACCGGTGAACGGCTGCTACAGGCGCGCGCCGGTGTGGCAGAACGCCTGGCGGAAATTGGCGCGCGTGTGGTGCGGGACTATATGCCTGACCAGCATCGTGACTTCTTCGCGCAGTTGCCGTTCGTGGTAGTGGGCGCCGTGGCGCCCGATGGACGGCCATGGGCTACGGTGCGCGGCGGACATCCCGGATTCATGCACTCGCCCGATCCGCGCCGGCTCGATGTGGTGGTCCCACGCGACGCCGACGATCCGGCCGAAGCCGGCATGGACGACGGCAATGCGATTGCGCTGCTCGGCATCGAGCCGATGACGCGGCGACGCAATCGCATGAATGGCGTGCTTCATCGCTCCGACGCGCAAAAGTTTGAGGTATCGGTGGTGCAAAGCTTCGGCAACTGCCCCCAGTACATCCAGAAGCGCGACCCGGTGATGACGCGCGATCCGGCGCAACCAAGCGGTGTGCCGACGCAAACAATGACCACGCTGGACCAGCGCGCCCGCACGCTGATCGCGCATGCCGATTCGTTCTTCGTGACGACGTATGTCGATTTGGGCGATGGACAGCGCCAGGTCGATGTGTCGCATCGCGGCGGCAAACCCGGTTTCGTGCGCGTCGATAGCGATGGCGGTCTGACGATTCCCGATTTTCCGGGCAACACGTTTTTCAACACGCTCGGCAACATGATGGTCAACCCGGTGGCCGGGCTGGTGTTCGTCAGCTATCCGACTGGCGACCTGCTGCAGATGACGGGCCGCGCCGAAGTCATCACGGATTCACCGGAGATTGCGCGCTTCGACGGCGCGCAACGGCTGTGGCGATTCCTGCCCGAACGGATCGTGCGGCGCGACCGGGCGCTGCCGCTACGCCTGGACTTCGTGCCCGGCGGCGCATCGCCGCAGGCGCTCAATACCGGCAGTTGGCAATAGGCAGGGACCGGGAAGCGACGCAAGAGGTTGGCGCGAGGGGCTCTCGTCGGCGGGGCCGATTCCAGGGCCAATATTCGGACCAATGTTCGGACCAATATTGGAGCCCATAAGAATGCCGACGCAAGCGGGGCCGGCTGTGCCACAATCGCGCCAGTTTTTTGGCCCGACCGGATGCCGATCATGTCCCTGGAAGCCCTGCAGAATATCAACCCGCAATCGCTGCTCGATACCGCCATCAGCCTGACCGCCGCGTTCATCCTGGGCGGCATGATCGGCTTCGAGCGCCAGTATCGCCAACGCACCGCAGGCCTGCGCACCAATGTGCTGGTGGCGGTTGGCGCGGCCATCTTTGTCGATCTGGCCAACCATATCGCGGCGCACGACGGCGCGGTGCGCGTGATCGCCTATGTGGTGTCCGGTATCGGTTTTCTGGGCGCGGGCGTCATCATGCGCGAGGAAGGCAACGTGCGCGGCCTCAATACCGCTGCCACGCTGTGGTGTTCGGCGGCGGTGGGCGCCTGCGCGGGCGCGGACATGATCGTCGAGGCCGGTATCGGCGCGCTGTTCATTCTGGCGGCCAACACATTGCTGCGCCCCGTGGTGGACCGCATCAACCGCCAGCCGCTGGACACCACCGCGGTGGAAGTCACGCACACCGTGCATGTGATCACATCGCGCGACTACCAAAAGACCGCGATGCGCTTGCTGGAAGAGGCGCTGGAGGCGGCCGAGTATCCCACGCGCGACCTGGAAGTGCGCGCGTTCGGCGAGCAGGATGTGGAAATCGAGGCGGCGCTGGCCGCCACCTCAGTCGATGGCGATGCACTCGACAAGATCGTGGCGCGGCTGGGCGGCACCAGCGTGGTCAGCCAGGCATTCTGGAGCGCCAGCACCACGGAATGACGGTGCGGCACGCTGACTTGCGCAGGCACCCGGGTCGGGCCGCGCCTGCGCGCCGACTCAGCCTTGCTGCAGGTCGCGCACTGCGCCCACGGCGAACTGGCCCAGCATGCGCAGCGCGGTGATCTCGTTCGCCGTCCACGCATCAACGTCGGCCAGATAGTTGAAGGTGCCGATCACCTTGCCGCCATGGCACAGCGGCACGTTGACCACGCCGTTCAAGCGCAGCGCGCGGATCGTGGCGATATCGTCGAACACCGCAGCCAGCGCGTCGTCGCCCTCGCCCACGAACACTTCGCCGCGCACCAGCAACTGGCGCGTCCAGGAAGTATCGCCCTTGCGCTTTTTGCCGCCCACGGGATAGGCGGCGGGGTCGGACGACCAGAGCCGTTCGATTTCGCCAGTCCGCGCGTGCCAGGCGTTGATCGTCAGCAGGCCGGGTCCGACGATGTCGAGCGTGGCCTGCCCGATCGCATCCATCGCAACCCGCGGCGTGGCGGCATCGCGCAGGCGATCGAACAGCGCATGCAGATGCGTTTGCCAGTGGCCCAGCGTATCGACGCTTGCCATCATTCCCCCTTGATGCCGAGGTCCTTGATCAGCTTGCCGTAGCGGTCCGCGTCGCGACGGAGGATCTTGCCGAACTCCTGCGGCGTCGACGTCGCCGTTTCCACGCCGATCGAATCCATCTTGGCCTTCACCTCGGGCAGCGACATCACGCGGTTGATCTCCTTGTTCAGGCGCGCAACGAGATCTGCCGGCATGTTCTTCGGGCCGAACGCGCCATACCAGACGGACAATTCGTAGCCCGGGATCGTCTCGCCCACCGTCGGCACATTTGGCAGCAATGGCGACCGCTTGGCTTCGGTCACGGCCAGCAGCTTGAGCTTGTTGGCCTTCACGTGCGGCAGCGTCTGAGTGCCGGCCGAAAACAGCAGTTGGGTCTGCCCGGCCACGGTATCGACCACCGCCGGCGCGCCGCCCTTGTATGGGACGTGTAGCATTTCCACGCCAGCCATCTTTTCGAACAGCACCGCGCTCAAATGGTTGGTCGATCCGGGACCCGCGCTGGCATAGGCCAGCTTGCCCGGATTGGCCTTGGCGTAGGCGATCAGTTCCTTGACGTTGTTGGCCGGGACCGACGGGTTCACCACCATCGTGTTGGTCACATAGGCCAGCAGGCCGAGCGGCGTGAAATCGTCGACGCCCTTGAACGGCATGTTGGCCATCAGCGCCGGATTCATCGCGTGCGTGCTCATCGAGCCGACCAGCAGCGTATAGCCGTCCGGCTGCGCGCGCGCCACCATGGCCGAGCCGATATTGCCCGATGCACCGGGCTTGTTATCGACGATCACGGGCTGGCCCAGCGCTTTCGTCAGGTGTTCCGACAGCACGCGGGCGAGGATATCGGTGGAACCGCCCGCCGCCCACGGCACGATCAACGTGACGGGCTTGGTGGGATACGCATCGGCTGCGCCAGCCACGCTGGCGAACGACATGACCAGTGCGGCGGCGCCGCACAGCAGGCTTTTCACTACGGCTCTCATCTTGCTTACTCCCCTTCTGTCTTCGAATAACAACGGCGCGCCCCGATTTCCATCGCGACTACGCGACGCGGCATTCAGTGGCGCTCAGCGGCCCACCGCGTAACCCTGCATGCCGCGCGCATTGGCGCCGGCGCGCAGCACCAGCCGACCCTTGCCGTCGCGCTCGCGCGTGCACGCCGACATACGCCCTTCGGACCAGTCATCACCTACGCGAACTTCGTGCCCGCGCGCGCGCAGTGCATCGATCGTCGCGGCGGGCATGCGCGACTCCACGGTGATGCGGTTCAGCGTGGTCTGGCGCGGCCAGAACGATTGCGGGAAGTGGTCGACATGCCAGGCCGGCGCGTCGATGGCTTCCTGCAGATTCATGCCGTGCACGGCGTGGCGCATGAAGAACGCCAGCGACCATTGGTCCTGCTGGTCGCCGCCGGGCGTGCCGAACACCATGTACGGCTCGCCATCGCGCATGCACAACGATGGCGACAGCGTGGTGCATGGGCGCTTGCCCGGTGCCAGCGTGTTGGGTAGGCCCGGTTCCAGCCAGGTCATTTGCAGGCGTGTGTTCAGTGCAAAGCCGAGTGCGGGAATCGTCGGGCTGGACGACAGCCAGCCGCCCGACGGCGTGGCCGCGACCATATTGCCGTGGCGGTCGATCACGTCGATATGGCAGGTATCGCCGACGAATACTTCGCGCTCGGCCCATTCGCTGACCGGCGGCAGCGCCGCGAACGTCGGCTCGCCGATGCCGAAGCGCGTATCGGCCGCGGCCAGCGTGCGCTCGGCGACGGCCAGGTCGGGCATGCGCGGCGCAACGCCCTTGAGCGCGCCGGGCTGCATCGTCGTGGCCGCGCGGTCGCCGATCAACGCCGCGCGCGCGGCCAGGTAATGCGGATTGAGCAGCGCGCACAGCTGGCTTTCCACAAAGCGCGGATCGCCGTACCACGCGGCGCGGTCGGCCATTGCCAGCTTGGCCGCTTCGGCAATCTTGTGGACGAATTCGACCGAGGTTGGCGCATGCGCGTCCAGCCCCGCGTGGCGCAGCATGCCAAGCTGCTGCAGGAATACCGGGCCCTGGCTCCAGATGTCGCACTTGGCCACGGCATAGCGGCCGAACTCGAGCGAAACGGGCGCTTCCACCACAGGCGTCCAGTTGGCCATGTCGTCGTAGCGCAGCAGACCCGTGTGCCTTTCGCCGGTGGTATCGCGCACGGGCGTGTTGCGGCAGAAATCGTCGATGGCCTCGGCCACGAAGCCGCGATACCAGCAATCCATGGCAGCATCGATCTGGCCTTCGCGGCTGTCGCTGTTTGCCACGGCGGTCTCGACCACGCGGGTGTACGTATCGGCCAGCACCGGCAGTGTATGGAGCGCACCGGGGCGTGGCACCTTGCCATCGGGCAGCCAGGTATCGGCCGAGCTGTGCCATTCGTCGCGGAACAGCGCCTGCACGGCGAGGATCGCCTGCGAGATGCGCGGCACCAGCGGAAAACCGTTGCGCGCGTAGCCGATGGCCGGCGCGAGCACGTCGGCCAGATGCCACGTGCCGTGATCGCGCAGCATCGTCAGCCACGCGCCAAATGCGCCGGGCACGGTGGCCGGCATCAGGCCGATGCCGGGCATCATTTCCAGGCCCATGGCGCGCAAGGCGTCGGGGTCCGCCAGCGCCGGCGCCGGGCCTTGCCCGCACACCGAGCGCGCGGCGCGGTCGCGTTCGCTCCAGAACAGGATCGGCACTTCGCCGCCCGGCCCGTTCAGATGCGGCTCCACCACCTGCAAGACGAATCCCGCCGCCGCCGCCGCATCGAATGCGTTGCCGCCGCGTTCCAGCACGCCCATGGCGGTTTGCGTAGCCAGCCAGTGCGTGGAAGCGGCGACGCCAAAGGTGCCGACGATCTCGGGCCGTGTCGTAAACATGGGTCAATGACTCCTGTTGCATGCATTTGCCTGTGGCGTCGAGTATAGGCAGATGAAATAACTTTCTGGATCGAATTACTTATCGTTGTATTACCATCTGGTTATATCGCTTTCGCCCACCCTGCTCCGATGCCTATCGCCGCCGACAAACTGCTGCACCAGATCGTGTCCCGCCTGCGTTTGCGTCATTTGCCGCTGTTGCTGGCGCTGGAGCGGCAACGGTCCATCTCGCGCGTGGCGGCGGAAATGAACCTGTCGCAACCAGCGGTCACCAAGGCACTGCGCGAGATCGAGGACATCTTCATGACGCCGCTGTTTACGCGCACGCGCAACGGCCTGGAGCCGACCGCCACCGGCGCGGCGGTGCTGAGCCACGCGCGCATGACGATGGCCGATACGGAAGCGCTCGGGCGCCAGCTCGGCGTCATCGAGGCGGGCGGGCGCGGACGCTTGCGGATCGGCGTGATTCCGTACACCGCGCGCGCGGTGCTGGACGCCGCGCTGGCATACGGGCTCGATCAATCGCCGCGCGTGGCGGTGGTGGTGCGCGAAGGCACTACCGATGAACTGGTCACGGCGCTACGCCAGCACGAGATCGATTGCGCCATCGCGCGGTCGTTTTACCTGGCCGGCGAAGATATCGTGCAGCAACCGCTGTATCGCGAGGAGCCGGTGCTGGTGGTGCCGTCGCGCGCAGCGGCGCGGCTTTCGCGCGGCAAACTGGACTGGAAGCGCCTGGCCCTGCTGGACTGGATTCTGCCGCCGCCGCACACGCCGGTCCGCCGCACGATCAATACGATGTTTGCGCTGGCCGGCGTGGCGCCGCCGCTGCCGATCGTGGAAACCTATTCGATCAAGCCGATGGCCACGCTGCTGCGCAGCCAGCCCGACGCAATCACCATCGTGCCGCGCGCCGTGGCCGCGGAACTGGTCGAGCTAGGCGACGCCGCCACGCTGCCGTTTTCGCTCAGTTGGGATTTGCCGCCGGTAGGCGTGATGTGGCGGCGCGGCACCGAAGAGAACGAACTGGTGACGGCGCTGGTGGCGGCATTGCGCGTGGCGGTGGGGTAAGACGTCGCGTATTCGACGTGCCCCGTTCGCCCGCGTGACCGCAGGCGATTAGCCGGTTCAAACATCCACAAGAAAACTCGACCGATATGAAGACAGTCGCGCTTTACCTGCTGACCGCGCTTGCCGAGATCCTTGGCTGCTATTTGCCTTACCTGTGGCTGCGCCAGGGCGCCAGCCCATGGCTGCTGCTGCCCAGCGCCGCGTCGCTGGCCATCTTTGCTTGGCTGCTGACATTGCACCCGGACGCCTCCGGCCGCGTCTACGCCGCATACGGCGGCATCTATATCGCCGTGGCGATCGTCTGGCTGTGGCTGGTGGACGGTGTGCGGCCCAGCGTCTGGGATATGACAGGTGTCACAATCGCCGTCGCCGGCATGGCCGTGATCGTGTTCCAGCCGCGCTGAGGCGAAGATTAAGGGCGGATTAACAGTCACATATTCTGACAAAAACCGTCACTATGTGGATCTTGCGTCCTACCCCACCAATGTGGGGTGACAAATTTTTGCAGATACATTCCGTTACATGTGACAAGAAATCTCACATTTCTCTGCTTTTTGCCCATTCCGTACGCTGGCACACCGATTGCTCTATATGCCCCGACAGCGCAGTTGCTGTTCCAACAAATTACAGGGGTCAATTCCATGAAAAAAGCACGGATGGGAATCCAACGGGTACAAAAGGGCTTCACGCTGATCGAACTGATGATCGTGGTCGCGATCATCGGTATCCTGGCTGCGATTGCGATTCCGCAATATCAGTCGTATGTCGCCAAGTCGCAGGTGAATCGCGTGATCGGTGAAACGTCGGCATTGCGTACTGCTGTGGAGGCCTGCTTGAACGAAGGCCGCACCACCCTGACTACTGCGACCGATCCTGCTGCGGGACAGTGCAATCCGGGCCGTACTTTCTCGAGCTTGCTCAGCGACGCAAACGGCCTCGCCACTGTAACCCTGACGGATCCGGTCACCATCTCGGGTACGCTCGGAAATACTGCGGCCGCGTCTGTCTCCGGTGCTGTCGTAACGTGGTCCCGTACCGCGCAAGGCAGCTGGACTTGCGGCGTCACCGCCGGTACGAACTCGGGCTGGAGCAACTCGTATGCGCCGGCTAGCTGCCCGGTGCCCGCCGCCGGCTCGTAATGCAAACCTAAGCAAGCTAAAAAGCCCTGGACTTTCCCCAGGGCTTTTTTCTTTTCCTCACCGCCCAAAGCAGTTCAGGCGCGCCAAGCGTCTTACCCCGCCTCCCCCCGCATCCCGATCTCCTCGATCAGCTTTCCATAACGCGCATTGTCGGCCGCCA
>Ga0209023_10006712_pt1 | contig 12052 bp, 17 predicted proteins | sample LakOneMetagenome_FD_187468 | JGI IMG/M metagenome (GOLD analysis project Ga0209023, IMG submission 187468) | Freshwater and sediment microbial communities from Lake Erie, Canada (SPAdes) (version 2) | ecosystem: Environmental > Aquatic > Freshwater > Lentic | place: Lake Erie, Canada...
GGACGTGCTGGGGCAGATCGAGGCCACCGATGCGCTGGCGCGGAATCCGGCCAGCACGACCCAGGGCTACTTCCTCGGCAGCTGCTTCTTCCAGCACACGTACGTGGACACTGCGAAGTACCAGGCATTCGACACGTCGGGCGCATTCTCGACGCGCGCGGCGGCCGCCGGTGCGCCGTGCCCTGCGTGCGGACAGGCGTGGCGCGTCGACGAGCTCACGCCGCTGCCGGTCTGGGAAAGCGTCAAGACGGGCTACGCGCAGCCGGGGCTGGGCCAAGGGCAACGCACGGTGAGCGTGAAGTTCGTCAACAAGTGCAGCTACAACGTCGACGTCTACCTGTCGGCACCCGACGGCAGCAGCTGCACCAAGGTCGACACCAGCGCGCCCGTCCTGCCGGTCACGGCACAGCCCAATTCGTACTCGGCCAGCATCAACGGACAGCCATCGTGCGCCACCGGCACGCGCGTCGAGTTCACGCCGGGCTCCAACGGCGACGTCTCCTTCGACATCTCGACCAACGGATCGTGGCCGAGCCAGCCCGTGCCGTTCTACAACGTGCCGGCCCGCATCCTGGCGCGGCAGGCGACCGCCCCGGCGGCGTGCTCGCTGCCCGAATGGAACGGCACCAACGCGCCCACCAGCCTGCGTGGCGTGTCCACGAAGATCTGCGACAGCGCCACGTGCCCGACCGCCTACCAGAACCCGACGTCCGGCCCGCAGTTCATCACCCGCGATACCGCGGCCTACGAGTACGTCGTGGAGTGGTGCCCGGTCTCGGGCGCGCCCTCGGTGCCGACCTGCGCGGTGACGCCCTTCAACGCCAACGCGCCGTGCCCGAGCGTGTGCCTGCAGGACGCGGTCGATTCGCCGCTCCCGTGCAGCACTATCCCCGACCACGGGATGTGCAACGTCGCGCCGTTCGGCGGCATTCCGCCCGCGAGCTACTGCCTCAAGACCTCCGACTGCTCGAAAAACGGAGGGCAATCGTGTGGCTGCTGCACCAGCGACGCGAGCTGCGGATCCGGCAACTCCTGCGTCAACTTCGTGTGCAGCCCCACGCAGTTGCGCCGCGCCGCGCGCTCTTAGGGGAGCGGCGCGACGGTGTGCGTCGCGTCAACCGGGTGGAAGCACCGGTGGCGCGACGATCAGCGCGTAGGCGATGGCGACGACGGCCATGCCGATGATCAGGACGTGCAGCACGAAGAGCACGGTCGCGATGGCGTGGAGCTGCGTTCCCGGCACGAGGAAGCGGCGATACCTGCGTAGCAGGATGAACACGAGGTAGGGCCCCAACATCTGCGGCTGGAAGAGCGGCGCATTGCCCGGGCAGCCGGCGGCCGCGAAGGCCTGCGGCTCGCGCTCGCGCAGCGCCCGCACGAAGAGCGCGTCGCCGGTGACAGCGGCGACGACGGTGCCCAGCATGGCGGCATCGAGAAGGTCCATGGCGGATGCTACGTCTTCCGCGCCAGCAGCGCCCACAGGTAATCCTCCCCGAACCGCCTGCTGTCGCCCGCCGGCCTGACCATCTGCCGCAGGATCTGTATCTCGAGGCCCGCGGACCAGATCGCGCGCAACTGCGCCTCGGTGTAGCCCAGCCCGCCGCCCAGCGACCCCCGCTCGTACACCTCTTCGTCGGTGAAGCCGCTGCCGCCTTCCGGGCGAAAGCACGTCAGCCCGAGCCAGCCGCCGGGCTTCAGCGTGCCGACCACCCGCTCGACGTAGAGGCGCCGGCGGTGCGGTGCGATGTGGTGAAAGCAGCCCGAGTCGTAGACGAGATCGTGCGCTTTGCGCGGGAGTACCAAGTCGAACACGTTGCCGTGCGTCAGCGTGACGTCGGCGTGCGCCTGCAGGACGCGCTCGCGAGCCCACGCGATGGCGTTGGCGGAGTAGTCCACGCCCTCGACGGCGAATCCTCGCCTGGCGAGGTACAGCGCGTTGCGCCCGTTGCCGCAGCCGAACTCGATGGCGCGGCCGGGCGCGATCCTACCGGCCTCCACCCACTCGGCCAGGCTCTCGTCGGGCGCGTTGGCGAAGAAGGTGCAGGGTTTCGCGCGATCCGCGTAGAACGAATCCCACCAGCGGCCGTCGCGCGGGGCGAGCCGCGCGTCGGCGTCCTTCAGCTGCGCCGGCGTCCACGATTCGAAGGACGGCATCATCGCCGGCGACTCATTGGTCAGCGTTGTCCGGCATCGAGCGCGTCACGCCGGGTGAGGCCGGTGTTGTGCCACACCGCGACGAGCCAGAAGAGGAGGCCATGGACGAGGCCGAGCGGAATGCAGTACATGGAAAAGAACGCGGCGGTGCTCCAGTGGGACCAGCCGTTCGACAGCGCGGTGAGCGACCACGCGAAGCCCGCGACCATGCCGCCGAGCGCGAACTGCCACCATCGCCACCATCCGTTGCGGCGGAAGACGAACAGGAGCGGCAGGCCGAAGCCGAGCGTCACGCCATAGGCATACACCGCCGACCAGACCGCCGCCGCGGCGGGGACGCCCTCGCGATCGGTGGTAGCGAGCAGCAGCAGCGGCACCACGAGCGGCACGAGCACGAAGGCGGCGACCACGCGGGCCATGGGCCGCGCGGGTGGCGTCTGCCTCGCTGCGACCGGATTCGCGAGCGGCGTGTTCATGGCGGGCCTAGAGGGCGCGTCCGTCGTAATGCGTGACCGGCAGTTGCTCGATCGCCACGCCTTCGAGGCAGCGGACGTTGATGGCCGCCATGCGATTGCCCTTGGGGTCGGTGCCTTCGCCGTAGGGATGGATGCCGCACACCGGGCAGAAGCGATGCCGGATCACGTGCTTGTTGAAGAGGTACGTGCTCGCATCCTGCTCCGGCGTCAGGAGGTGCAGCGCGTCGCGCGGCACGAACCACATCAGCGCACCCTTGCGTTGGCAGATGCTGCAGTTGCACGACATCACCTTCTCCAGCGTGCCTTCGACCTCGAACGCAATCCGTCCGCAATGACAGCTGCCCTTGTATTCCATGTCGACGCTCCTGTGTCCGAACGACGGGTGCCACGACGACGATCGGCCGCCGCGGCCCGCGCCTACTTCTTCCTGGCCGCCCGGTGCGCGAGCGCCGCTGTGTTGGCCGCCACCGCGGCGCGGATCAATTGTTTGAAGGCAGCCTCGTCGATCGCCTCCCCTTGGCGCAGGTCGATCGCGCGTCGCGTATTGCCTTCGAGGCTCGCATTGAAGAGCCGCGCGGGGTCGGCGATCGCGGCGCCGCGCGCGAACGTGAGCTTCACCACCTCCTTGTACGATTCGCCCGTGCAGACGATGCCGTCGTGCGCCCAGACGGGAACGCCCCGCCATTTCCACTCCTCGACGATGCCGGGATCGGCCTCGTGGATGAGCGCGCGGATGCGCGCGAGCGCCTCGCCGCGCCAGTCGCCGAGCTCGCGGATGCGCTGGGTGATGTTCGCCGCGGCCGCTTCGCTTTCCGGATGACTCGTGGTCTTCATGTCGTCTCCGATGCTCGTGTTGCGGGCGCCGGGCCGGCGCCGGGCAGCGTGCCGCAGGGCACGCGGAGCGGCCGAGGCGAGCCGTCTGCGTTCAACGGTTCATGCTCTGCTTCCCCTTCGGCTTGTCGCAGGGCGCCGTGCGCTCGCGCAGGCCCTTGGCCTCGTTCCACACCAGCCGCTTCTCGTTGTAGGGCAGCGGCGCCTCGGCCACCTCGCCGGGACGGGTGCCGTGCGGCCAGTCCGGCGGACAGATCGCGGTGAAGCTCGCGAAGCCGCCGGTGCCGCCTTTGAGGCGCGGGAATCCGATCGCGACCAGTGCGCCCGTCGCCGGCACCTGGTCGAGATTGGCCACGCCCTCCGCCTGCATGTACCCGTTGTTCATGAGCCAATCCTCGGCGACCAGCGTCGGCGTGGAATCCGTGTCGAGGGGCTCGTGCCCGTGCAGCAGGATCCTGCGCTCGAGATGCAGGAGCTTCAGCGCGTCGAGCGTGACGCCGGGAAACCTGCCGTCGGCCGGCTGGACGCGCGCGGCGTCGGGCCAGCGCATGGACCAGTCGGAGCGCACCATGACCACGCTGCCCGCTGGAATCGTGCCGTGCGCCCGTTCCCACGCACGCACGTCGGCCACGGTGAGCTGGTGGTTCGCATCGGCCTTCACCTGCTCGACGATGGAGATCACCGCGAGCTTGCGCAGGGCCAGCGTCGGGGGCAGCTCGTCGATGGCGGGGAAGCATTGATGCCAATGCGCAGGGGGGTCGAGTTGCGTGCCGAATTGGTCGGTGGCAAAAGTATAGGCCGTGGTTTCGAGGCCGGTCCCTTCATAGGTGAAGGGGGCGTAGGGCGACGTCGCGTCGAGCCGGCCCGTGCCCTGCCGGAACGCGGTCGTGGCCGGAAAGCCGTTCCACACCGGCGCGTCGGGGGTCAGGACATGCGACAGCGACACGAAGCGCGCGCGGGCGAACGCGTGGTCCCAGACCTGCCAGAGCCCGGGGGCCGCACTGGTTTTATGCGTGCCTGCCGTTGCGGGCAGCGTGACGGCGCCGGCGAGGGCGACGCTGGTGAGCTTCAGAAGGCGACGACGGTCCAACGGCATCCTCCTTGACACGTGCGCGGCGGGGGGCTTCGCGCAGCGTCAGCGCGTCGAGTTCTTGTAGATCTTCCCATCCTTCATGATGACGAGGAAGTTCTTCGCCGGATCGGCGACCAGCCCGATGTCGACGGTCGGATCGCCGTCGACGAGCAGCAGGTCGGCGAGCGCGCCTTCCTCCACCACGCCGATCTTCCCGGGGTAGGGATTGCGCTTGCCGGACAGCTGCAGCAGCTGGCCATTGGTGCCGGTGGCCATGGCCAGCACTTCGGGCGCCGTGTACCAGCGGCGGAGCATGGCCAGCAACTCGCCCTGCCGCTGCGCCAGCCGCGCGGAGAAGAGGACGTCGGTGCCGAACGCCGTCTTGATCCGGTACTTCTTCGCGAGCGTGAAGACGTTGTCCGTGCCCGCGAACACGGCCATCGCCTTCTGCCGCTCGTCCGAGCCGGGCGGAAACGCGTCGGCCATCTCGTCGGGAAACGCCTGTGTGGAGAGCCAGATGCCCTTTTCCGCGATGAGGCGCGCCGTGGCGTCGTCCATCAGGTGACCGTGCTCGATGCACTTCACGCCGGCGGCGATGGCGCGTCGGATCGACTCGGAGGTGTACGCGTGCACCGTGACGTACGTGCCCCAGTTCTCGGCGGCCTCGACGGCGGCACGCAACTCGGCCTCGGTGAACGTGGTCGCGTCGAGCGGACTGTGCGGCGACGCCACTCCGCCGCCCGCCGTCAGCTTGATCTGGGAGGCGCCGAGCAGCAGCTGCTCGCGCACGCGGACGCGCACCTCGTCGGGACTGTCGGCGATCATCGCCGCGCCGAGCTGCTCGCCGCGCGACTGCGGCGCACCGATCGTGCGCGGGAGCTCGAACGGCTGCCGGAAGTCGCCATGCCCGCCCGTCACGCTGATCATGGCGCCCGACGGGAAGATGCGCGGGCCCACGACGATGCCGTCGTCGATGGCGCGCTTGAGCCCGAACGACGGCCCGCCCATGTCGCGCACCGTGGTGAACCCGCGCAGCAGCGTCGCGGTGGCCTCGGCGCCGGCCATGAGGTTGAAATAGCCGACGTCGCCGGTCAGCAGCATGGCGGGCGTCGGGCGCGCCATCATGGTGTGCCAGTGCATGTCGATGAGGCCGGGCATCAGCGTGCGGCCCTTGCCGTCGATGGTCAGCGTGTTCGTGCCGGCCGGGGTCGCGATGGGTGCGCTGGAGATCGTCCTGATGAGGGATCCCGCCACCAGCACGTTGGTCGGTGCCGACAGTTTCCCGCCGCTGCCGTCGAACACGCGGACGTTCACGAAGAGCACGGACTCCGGTGCCCGGTCCTGCGCAAGCGCACCCGTCGCAAGCAGGAAGGCGGCCGCAACCGCGGCACATTTCCGGTTCACGCTTCGAACATTCATCGCGATGCCCTCCGTCCCTCCGGTCCGTCGCCGCACGACAATGCGCACGCGCGGCGGATCCGGCCCGGCAGTGGATACGCGTCGTCCGGCGACGGCGCGGTCGTCGGAACCTACTGGCTGTCGATGCCCGGGACGCGGCTTACGTCCTGCGCCCACGGCAACGCGGACCTGCACCAGATGCGGCGCTTAGGCGGCAGGTCGGCCTTCTGGGCGAGGCAGCCCACCCGGAGCGAGTAGCTCGGCGGATCGTCGCGGTCCGCACACGCCGTGATCGGCGCGCCGCATTTGGGGCAGAAGGAGTGTCTGCGCTTCTCGCCGCTGTCCGCCGTCTTCACGTAGACCTTGGGCGTGCCCGAGAGCAGGCGGAAATCCGCCGCGGAGGCCGGCACGGAGACGCGAAACGCCGAGCCGGTCAGCACCTGGCAGTCGGTGCAATTGCAGAGGCTCACCCGCTCCGGGTCGACCTCCGCCTCATAGGTGATCCGACCGCAGTGACACGCGCCATCGACCTTCATGCCCGCCTCCGGGGATTGCGTGCGTGGCGACCATGGTACCGGCGAATCGGCGAGCCGCGCCGTTGTGCGCCGACCGGCCCGGCGTCATCCGGGAGGCTGGCGGGCATAACTCTGCGTCAGGGCCTCCCACACGTGCCCGTCGGGTTGGCTCCAGTACACGATGCGCCCGCCGTGCTGCACGTTGACCTCATGGTCGACGGGACCGTGCGGCGTGCTGCGATAGTCGATGCCCAGCGCGCGCAGCCGCGCGACCAGGGCGTCGAACGCGGTGTCGTCCATGCGAAAGCAATAGTGCAGGACGGGGAGGTCGCCGTCGGCCTGGTCCATGTCGAGCGTCAGCCCCTCGTTGACGAAGACGGGGCAGAACGGCCCGACTCCCATCGGCGACCAGGGCACGTCGAGGATGCGTGCGAGCAACTCGGCTGCCGCACGGCGATCCCGCGACGGCACGATCATGTGATCGAGGTGGGGGCTCATGTCGGAGCGCGCTCCCTTGCGGATCAGCCTGTGTAGAGGGTGATGAGGAATATCACGAACCGGTAGCCGACGACGATCGCCCCCACCGCGACCGCGAGGAGCAGCGCCTGCACGACGCGCAGCGTGCCGGTGGCGGCGTAGACCGGCCCGATGGCCAGGTAGAGGTACAACGAGCATGCCGCGAGGTTGGCGACGCTCAGCACGTTGTCGACTATCGGCGCATCCAGCCCGCCCCACCCCAGCCACGCGCTCGCCTTCGCGGCCAGCAGCGCCACGCAGAACAGCAGCAGCAGGAACGTGTACAGGTGCAGCGAGAACGTCACGTGCGTCATGAACGGACGGCGCGCGCGCAGGAAGACGACCGGCAGGAGCAATGCGAACGGCAGCGTCATCAGCAGGATGAGCGACTTGGCGTTCAGCACGACGGCGCGGTCGAACACCGGCCCGTACCGCTGCAGGTCCGAATGCGTCTCCTCCAGGCGCTGTGCCAGCAGCGACTGCGCGAGGTCGCTCCAGTCCTGGTGATGGAGATGCGAGTCGAGGGACGAGCTGAAGACGTTCTCGCCCGTCAGCGACTGCAGGGCGAAGAAGATGACGTTGGCGACCAGGAACAGCTGGAACGGCGCGACGTACGGCTTGCGCACGCCTTCCGTCCAGGCCAGCGTGAGCTGCCCCGGCTGCCGCACGAGCATCCACGCGGTGCGCAGCGCACGCGCATCGATGCTGGTGAGCGCGTGGAGGAGCTTGCCGCCGAGCCCGCGCAGGGTGAGGTCGCGCGGCGCCAGCGGCTCTTCCCCGCAGGTCGCGCAGAACGGTGCATTGACCGCGACCCGGCACGTCGGGCACGTCCATTGCGCAGTCTCGGCCATGTCGTGTCCCGTCCGCGGGCCTGGAGCGTCAGCGCATTAGAACCAGACGTCGCGTATGCATCGGCCGTCGCGCGGCAGGTCTTCCCACTTGTCCAGTCCGTCGAAGTGATCGATCGGCAGGTGCGCGATCGGTTCCGGTTCCGTGAGGCGCAGGTTGACCGCGATGCGGCGACGTCCCTCGCGGTCGGGCTGCAGCGATCGCCAGTAGGCGACGCAGCCGCACGCCGGGCAGAAGTGAAAGCCGAGCGATTTGCCGCGAACGTACGCCTTCGTGGCGCCCGAGACGGCGATTCCTTCGCCCTCGAAGTCGTAGGCCCACAGCACGCCGTAGCGACGGCACGCCGTGCAGTTGCATGCGGTGGCGGACTCGGGCATTCCCTCGAATGTCCATTGCACGGATCCGCAGTGACAGGAGCCCTTGAGCATGCGCAGTCCTCGCTCGTCTCTTGCGTTGGTGTCGTTCCGACGACCTACTTCTCGTCGCGACCGGCGGCGTCGCGGTCGCGCTCGTAACGCCGCGTGAGCGGAAACGGCGGCAGCCACGACTCGCGCCGCACGATCCAGCTCTCGTAGGTCGGCATCAGCTGGTCGGGGGCGTCCAGGGACCCCAGGTTGACTTCGATTTCGTCGGCGGTGCGGCTGAAGACGGACGAGCCGCAGCGGGGACAGAAGAACCGCCCGGCGTAGTCGCGCGTCTCGCCGGCGATGGTCACTGCATCCTGCGGGAACACCGCGGACGCGTGAAACAGTGCGCCATGATGCTTGCGGCAGTCGAGGCAGTGACAAAGACCGACCCGGTAGGGACGACCCGCCGCCACGATGCGGACGTTGCCGCACAGGCAACCGCCCGTGAATCGCTCCATGCCGCGTCTCCTCGAACCTGTCCCCAGCGTCGGGCCCGCATCACGCAGCGTGGTCGGGAGCGCGTCGGGTTGGCGGAAGTGTAGGGCGGCCGGCCCGGCGGCTCAAGGACCCGCAGGCGCCTGATGCAGATCGCGTGGGCCTAGACATTGCCCGGGTCGCGGTTGCGCGGGTGCCGGGCAGCGCGGCGCTCGTTGCCCCGCTTGTAGTTGCCCGTGATCCGCGCCATGAGTTGCTGCTGGTCCGCGAAGGCGCAAGTCCCGACCTCGGCCAGGAAATCGCGCGCGCGGTCAGCGCGCAGGATCGTCACCGGTCGTGCATGGCGCAGGATGCTCACGTCGCCATTCCCGGCCACCCGGAAGGAAAACGCGAGGTCATCGCTGCGTTGGCTCATTGACCGGCAGGTGGTTGCCACAATTCGACCTTGTTGCCCTCGGGATCGATGACCCAGGCGAACTTGCCGTACGACGACTCCTCGATCCTGTCGAGGACATGGCAGCCCTCAGCCTTGAGCGCGGCGACCACCGCGTGCAGGTCTTCGACGCGGTAGTTGATCATGAATGGCGCGGCGCTCGGCGCGAACTGGTCGCCGTCCTGCGGACCGATCGACCAGATGGTCGTGCCGCCCACGGGCGTTCCGTTCGCGTCGGTCCAGCTGAAGGCCGTGCCGCCCCAATCCTGGACGTCGATCGCCAGATGGCGCCGGTACCAGTCCTGCAACGCTGGTGCGTTCTTGGCCTTGAAGAAAATGCCGCCGATGCCGGTGACACGTTTCATTTGAAACTCCCGTGAGTCATGGTGAGTGAACCGATGGCTCGCGCTGCCTTCGATCTACGCATCGCGTGAAGCGACGATGACGTGGGCTTGCATCTTCCCGCTGACCGGGCCCGGTCCAAAGCGCTGGCCGACAGCGGCCGCCGCGACATCGGTCGCCTCGCCCAGCCGCGACGCGTCGCGGGCCTCGATCTCGTTGCGCAGCGGCGTGCCCTGGCAGATGGCGATCGCGACCTCCCGCGGCGATGCGGCCCGACTTTGCATCGTGACGATGTCGAATGCATGGGTGCCGGTGAAACCCCCTTGAGCCAGCGCCGCGGCGATCGTCGCCTGGTCGTGGTAGCCGTGCGGCAGCCGGGCGAGGAACTGCGGCGGATCCGCCGGAAACAGGTCGGCCATCGCCTTTGTGACGCAGTCGGCGAACTCGTTGTCGTCGATTCGGTCCCAGACGCTGAAAAGAAAGGTCCCGCCTGGGCGAAGCACCCGTCGCACTTCCGCGAACGCCGCGGCCTTGTCGGGGAAGAACATGACCCCGAATTGGCACACCACTGCATCGAAGGTGCCGTCGCCGAACGGAAGGTGCATGGCGTCCGCCTGCCGCCACGTCACCGGACGAGGCGTGCCGATGCTCATGCCGTGATCGAGCATGGGCTGGTTCAGGTCGGTTGCCACGATCGAGACGTCGCCCGGCAGCCGGGCCGCCATGGCGCGCGTAAGCGCTCCAGTTCCCGCGGCAATCTCCAAGACCGCCGATGGATGATGCGGGGCCAGTCGGTCCGCCAAGTCCCTTGCGTACGGGGCGAAGATCAGGGGCACCAGGTACTGGTCGTACAACTGCGCGATGGATCCGGAAAAAGCGCGATCGCCGCTGGAGGTGTTCATGACGATGGACGATCAGGCCGTTGCGGTGAGCACGTAGTGGATGCCGGCGAGCACGCCGCCCGCGATCAACAGGGCCGTGGCAGCGTACCGCAGCCATGCGGGTCGTTGCGGCTCCGGCAACGACGTCAGCAGCACGAACCCGCCGCAGCCGATCATGAAGAGGGAAACGCCCACTGCACTCATGCCGAGGAGGCGAATCGCGCCGCGACCCGCGCGTAGGCGCAGGTGCACCTCGTTAGTCGAAGCGGCCGCCGCCAGCGCCAGGACTCCGCTGACGACCAGGACGCCGGCCACGATTCGCAAGCCCCACGCGCGGATGCCGTCCACGGCGCTGCCTGGCTTATCCGCTACGAACGTGCCGTGAAACCCGCCGCACGACACTCGTTCGTTCGCCGCGGCGTGTTCTTCACCGCGACACTTGCCGGTTGACCTCGACGATCTTGCCGTCGCGGATCGTGAGCGTCGTCATGGTCTGCGGATCGCCGGGTGCCGGGAAGTAGATCCAGCGCTTCACCGCCACTTTCGCGCCGCCGCCCGAGTCGACGCTCTCGCTGTCGGGCCTGCCGATCTTCATCATGACCTCGCCCTCGGTCATGCCTTCGCGAATGAACTTGCGCTCGGAGGCGTCGGCCGCAAAGGCGGACCCGGCGACGAAGGCCAGGCACAAGGCCGCGCTGCGCAGAGCTTTTCCCATCGGGCTTTCCTCATGGTTACGGGGACGAAACGACGATCGGCCGGAGCGGGGCCGCACGCGGCTCCGGTGGCCGTCCGCGTGCGCGCGCAGATGTTGCGCCGACGCGGTCGGCTGCGCAAGTTCGCTGCGGGCAGGACGTCGCACGACGGTCATCGCCGGAAGCGCTCGTCCAGGAAATCCAGCATCTGCCGCATCGCGACCTGGTTGGTGGCGTCGGTGAACCCATGCCCTTCGTGTTCGAAGGCAACGACGCGCGCCGGCACGCCCGCGCGCTGCAGGCTCGCCGCGAGTCGCCGCGATTGGTCGATCGGGACGAGCGCATCGTCGACGCCGTGGAAGAACAGGAAGGGCGGCGCATCCTTCGTGACGAAATGGATCGGCGAGGCTTGCCGATAGGCGTCGGGACGGTCCGCGAAGGTGCCACCGAGAAAGGGGACGATGACTTCCCGCTCGAGATCGGGTGGCCAGTCGCGGGTCGTGAAATCCGTGGGCCCGAAGAAGCTCACAACCGCCTCCACGGCGCTGGATGAGTCGCCGGAACCGCCGTTGCCCTCGAGCCCGTCGGCCGCGGACGTCACGCCAAGCATCGCGGCCAGATAGCCTCCGGCGGAGAAGCCGACGACGGCGATCCTGCGTGGATCGATCCGGTATTGGACTGCATGGGCGCGCATCCAGCGGATCGCGGCCTTGCAGTCTTCGACTTGCGCAGGAAAGGGCGCCGCCGGCACGAGCCGATACCCGACCGTCACGCCGACGTAACCCAGTCGCGCGATGCCCGCGACCAACGGATCCATCTCGGTGCGGTCGCCGGCCCTCCACCCCTGGCCGTGCACGAACACGACTACGGGGAACGGGCCCGCGCCCGCCTTGGGCATGGCGAGGTTCAGGCGCAGATCCGTGTCGCCGCCCTTGCCGTAGACCAGCATGTTGGTGGACCCGAACTCCATGCCCTGGACGTAGAAGGTCTGGTCGCCGGTGGCGGTCACCTTGGCGATGTCCGGCTGGGCGATGACGATCTTCGACGCCGG
>Ga0209023_10006713_pt1 | contig 12052 bp, 12 predicted proteins | sample LakOneMetagenome_FD_187468 | JGI IMG/M metagenome (GOLD analysis project Ga0209023, IMG submission 187468) | Freshwater and sediment microbial communities from Lake Erie, Canada (SPAdes) (version 2) | ecosystem: Environmental > Aquatic > Freshwater > Lentic | place: Lake Erie, Canada...
GTAACTCATTAGCTCAGGATATTCTAGTTATAGCGGACAGCTCATATTTCTGTCATAAGATCAGTGAATTGTATCCATTTTCTGGTTCTAAGATTAAATGGTCTGCTGTACCTAATGTAATCAGTAGATTGTTTTCTCCGCAAGAGGGTTCTGAGAGTACACAATTCATTGATTTCTTTAATGAGATTTTATCTAAGTATTTGGAGCCAAATTCTACTGTTATTTATATCTCCGATAATGCAATTGATTTTGCGTTAAAAGGTCATGCCATACACATGAGAAAAATTTTAAAAGAATTGTTTGAGATCCCCCAGCATCATTATTTCATTGATGATTCTTTTAAATGGTGTATGACTTTTTCGATAGAAGGTTATATGGATTTCGGATTTCATATGAAGAACAATGTTGATCTATCAAGATTATGATGCACAAACGGCGAGTTTTTATAATAATAACAGCTGTGTAAGCTAACTTTGATAGTATTACGTCTTTATTTTGATTGTTTCAAACTCCAAAAATAGTTATTCCATCTGATGTGTGATTCGTGTTGATCCAATCAATCATTGCCGATATGAATTGAATAGAGAGCTCTATGTATTGGGCAATATTGAATTGTAGTTCTATTTTTTCTTCTTCGGAAATAGGGTGTATCAAATGTGCCGGCGAAACGGAATGACTTTTAATGTTAGATATTCTTTGATTTAGATCAACCACTATTTTTTCTATGGATATTTTATTTAAATAAGTGATTCCCCAATGTGCATAAGGATGTTGCTCATGAAAAAAGATATCTTCACAAATAGAAAATGCTAATTCTGTGATAACAATATCATCGGCTTTGATAGCCCAATCAACACGATTTTTCCTATTACCATATCCGATACGAAACGTTAGACCAGTTTTAGGATGAATCATTGCAGAGTTATATATTTGAAAATCAATTAGCATTCTTTTCCCTATAGAAAATAGCAAAAAAGATCGATTTATGAACATTAGCCGTTGCGTAGGTTTTAGCCGACGGCTTATTTTTAGTTCTAAATTTATTCTTGCACGTTTCGACAAGCTCAACGCGCTATGCAGCTTTTATTTGTTACAACGGAATAAACCTTGGCAACGCCTTAAATCGCGCGATCCAAGCCTGCACATTCGGATAGTCTTGGAGTGAGAACCAACCTTCATCTTCCAAAATGGCAATATAAGGAAAACAAGCAATATCTGCGATCGTTGGCCGATCTAGTTCTAGCCATAAACGCGAAGCCAAATGTTGATTGATCAAGGTTAAAATCGACTGGGCGCGAGTGGTGGCTAGTTCAAGATTCACGGTGCTCGGTTGTTTGCGCCAATAAAAACGAATCGCAGTCGGGCCATGCGTGATTTCGTTGGCGGCGACCGAGAGCCATTGCACAATTTTGGCAAGGCTTGCGGCATCACTTGGCAATGCCCATTCCGAGTTTTGGTGGAGTTGAGCCAGATAAACCAAAATCGCTTGTGAATCATGAATGGTCGCAGAATCATCTTGCCAAACAGGAACCTGTCCAAGTGGGTTGATTTGCAAGTATTCGGCAGTTTTTTGCTCGCCCTTGCTGAGATCAAGGATCACGCTGTCATAAGGAATATCAAGAAAAGATAATAACAAACGGACTTTGTAGCTGTGTCCAGAAGGCGGTGTGTAATAGAGTTTTGGCATTTTATATCCTTGGTTTTTCTCTTTTAGGTCTAGGAACTGCGTGATCGTGCTGGAGGATAACACTGATTGATGACAGAAATCACGCGACAATCACGCGGGTTTTATTGAAAAAAATTGATTTTAATATGAATAAAAATAATGTTTTAAGAAGTTTCATGAAAAATAGATTTGACAATCGATTTAATTGGAATATATATTCCATATAGTTTAATTAATCATCACTCAGTTGATCCGTATGGCACGTCGTACTCAAGCCCAACTTGCTCAAACCCGTCAGGAGATTATTACTGCGGCGAAGCAGTTGTTTTCTGACAAGGGGTTTGCGCGAACACAAGTGGCAGAAATCGCCCAGAGTGCGGGCGTGGGCATGAGTGCGTTTTATGGCCAGTTTGAAGACAAGGGTCAACTTTTTTTATTTATTTTGAATGAAGTATTTACTGAGCTGCATGCAGGAATTGTCGAAGTTCGGCAAGGTGTAAACCTTAATTCCCCAGTTGAGTCGATTAATGCGACGCAGCAGATTTATGAAATGATTTTTGAAACTTTGAACAAACATGCACACATTACCTTGTCCATATTTCGTTCAGGTTTCTCAGCGATTCCAGGTTTGGAGACTTGGTACTGGCATATTTGCGATGCGATTGCGGCGGAACTGAGTAAGAATTATCAGCAAGCCGAAGATGCCGGTCTGATCGAGATCGGTAGTCATCGTGATATGTCGGATGCCATGATTGGTATGGTGCAACATCTGGGGTATCGGATGGTGTTGCAGGGTTCGCCAACGCCATTGGCGGCGGCACAGATGTGTACACGGTATACGATTGGCAGTTTGCTGATGAGTATGCCGAGATCCAAAATCCCACAATTGATGCCGCTTTGGGCTGCGATTCCAGCCTGACAAGTCGATGTGATTTTGCAGCCCTTTTAATGATTAATAAACCAGAGAGTAGTGTCATGACAACGCCTGAAAAGACGCCAGAAGCACCCGCAACAACAGAAGTTCAAACAGAACCAACCGTGGCTGCGCAACCAGCGACTAAACCTGCTAGAAAGCCGCGTACCACCGCGAGTAAAACCGCTGCCAGCACGACAGCAACTACAACAGCATCAAAGCCTAAAGCAACAAAAGCCGTTCCCAAAATGCCTGATGAAGTTTTGGAAGTTGCTGTGGTGGGTTCAGGTTTTTCGGGACTGGGTATGGGAATCCGCTTGAAGAAAGCAGGTCTGACCAATTTCCGTGTGTTTGAAAAAGCCAGTGATGTAGGCGGAACTTGGCGCGATAACATCTATCCAGGCTGTGCGTGTGATGTGAAATCTCAGCTTTATTCTTACTCGTTTGAACCGTCTGCGGAATGGTCAAATGCCTATGCCAATCAAGGCGAAATCCTGAAATACATTCGTCATTGTGCGACGAAATATGGCATGTATCCGTTCATGCGTTTTAACTCTAAAGTGATTGATGCGACTTTTCAGGCTGACAAAGGTGAGTGGCTACTGACCATCGAAGACGGTCAATTAGTCCGCGCTAAAAATGTGGTCGCAGCGCCGGGGCCATTTGCTGATCCAAAAGATCCGCATATTAAAGGATCTGAGAGTTTCAAAGGCGCGATTATTCATACCGCACGTTGGAATAATGCGATTGAACTCAAAGGCAAGCGCGTAGCACTGATTGGTACAGGTGCGACCGCCGTGCAAGTGGGTCCAGCGATTGCGCCAGACGTTGCGCATCTGACCGTGTTTCAGCGCACCGCAAACTGGATTATGCCGCGCCCTAATCCAGACCTGACCGAGGCTGAGAAGCAAGAGAGTCGTGACAATCCTCTAAAAATGAAATTGAATCGCTTAGGCAATTACTGGTTAAATGAAGCAACAGCGCCTTTCCTGATTTTGAAATACGATGCGTTTAAATCAGTGCCGTCGAAGATTTCAAATGATTATCGCAAGCGTAAAGTGAAAGACCCTGAACTACTGAAGAAACTCACCCCAAATTATAAGTTTGGCTGTAAGCGTGTCTTGGTTTCTAGTGACTGGTATCCAACCATGCAACGTGAAAATGTCACGTTGGAAGTCTCTGGTATCAAACAAATCACGCCGACAGGCATCGAAACTGTTGATGGTAAACATTACGATTTCGATGTGATTATCTTTGCAACAGGTTATGAAGTCCGTAATACAGGTGCACCATTTGCAGTACATGGTTTGGACAATGCTTCACTCGATGAGAAATGGAAAGATGGTGCAGAGGCATTTGACGGCATTGTGACTAATAATTTCCCGAACATGTATTTCTTGGTTGGTCCATTTACAGGGCCAGGTCATACCTCGGTGATCGCGTATGCTGAAGCACAAATCGACTACGTCTGGCAAGCGATTGAACTGCGTAAACAGATGAATCTGAAATACATCACTGTGAAGCCGTCGGTAGAAGCCAGTTTTGTCAAAACGATGGATCAACGCAGTGAACATACCGTCTGGAAATCTGGCTGTGCAAGCTGGTATCTCAGCCCAAATGGTCGTAACAATGTACTCTATCCGGGATTCAATGCTGAATACCGTATGCGTATCATGCGTTTTAATCCATCCAATTATCTGTTGATTGGTACGGACAATCAGCCAGTGAAGCCGTCACTGCGTGATCATTTAAGCACGGTGAAAATGGCATTAACTGCCTAAGATGTTTTCATGGTGTTGTAAAATGAAGCGTGTTGTATGATAAAAGCCGTCTGTTTGAATAAGCAGACGGTTTTTTAATTTCTGAAAAAGTGGATTGAGTTTAGAAAATGCCCAAAGCCATCGTGCGCCATATCCTCGTCAAAGATCGTGCGTTGTGCGAACAGCTCAAAACGCGTCTTGCCAAAGGCGAGGACTTTGCCAAGCTCGCCAAGCAATTTTCGACGTGTAATTCAGCGAAGCGTGGTGGAGAGCTGGGTGAAATTAGTCAAGGACAACTTGTTCGTCCGATTGATCATGTGGTCTTTACCAAGCCTGAGCATGTTGTGCATGGCCCTGTAAAAAGTCAGTTTGGTTTCCATCTGGTTGAAATTAAGTTTCGCTATTAACCGTTGTGAGATATGGTTTCTTTTAATCGGAAATCTAAATCATTATATTAATTTTTACCAAAATACACGATAATCACGCAAATGCTACGTCATCGATAAGCTTTGCTTGTTATATTGTTTGGCGTGTGATGTTGCTTTTTTTATAATCAACCTGTGATAACAAATGAGAAGCTTTTTTGAGGCTTTGGAGAATAGAAATGAGTACTTTTGATTCGATTAAATCATCCATTAAAAACACCGTTGCAGATGTGCAAGAAAAAGCCAAAAGCGCGGCAGCAGAAGCACAAGAGTTTGCAAAATCAACAGTTGCTGATGTTCAAGGCAAAGCAACAGCAGCACTTGCTGAAGCACAAGACAAAGCGAATGCTGCGATTGAAAGTGCAAAAGAAGTTGCAGAAGCTGCAAAAAGCCGCGCTCATGATGAGTTGGAAAATGCAAAAAGCCATGCGACTGATTTAGCGAATAAAGTGGTTGGCGCGTCTAAAGAAGTTGAAGGCAAACTGCAAGAAATCGTCGATAAAGCAAAATCTGAAATCGATCAAGTTGTGCAGAAAGTCACGTCTAAGGATTCAACTCCAAAAGAGTGATTTAGTATTGCTGGCACTAGGTGAACTTTAATTAGAGTTCACCTAGTACTTGTAGAATAAATAGTTTTTATAATGAATGGGTTGGTGATATTGATGTTAAAGACTCTTCAAGAAAAACAAAGATATATTCAGCAGAATCGCTTGCGTAATTATCAAGCAAGTTTGGCATTAGAAGGGATTTTCTCTGACAATATTCCTGATGCTAGTTGTGTTTAAGTAAATAAAGCAGCTCTTAAAGAGAAATATAAGAAACTTGGATTAGTGAGTTAGTTTTGTGGCTAGGTAAGCTTTAAAGTCCTGAACCGCATAATTAATACCATCAAAATAATCTTCATAGAATCCTATACCACCTAAATTTGGTGGATTTATCGAAAATCCTCCATCGTCAAAATTACAACGAACCCAATTTTGTGGAATATCGGGATCTACAATGTCAAAAAGTTCTTTGCGATACAATATTGGTTCGAGTTTGTCGTTAACGACACGAAAATAAGTATCATCAATTTCAACAACTAAATAGATATGATCTGGAGTCAGAGAAAGGTGTGTACTCTCATCAAATAATTGATCGTGGACGATACTTTTTACTTTTACTTTCATTCAGTTTGTACTCACAATCCTTTTCTTAATCACCTCAATACATTCTGGAAACAACCGACTAATCCGTGTCATATCGCGAATCATTGCAACGCGAGGCCAAGTCGCTTGCTCACCCATACGAACATAATCTTTCAACCGTTGTGGCGTTGGATTGGAAATCACCTTGAGATATTCGCGGGGTTTGAACGGAAAGTGGAGATTAATGTCGCCTAAATATTGCTGTGATGCAATGGCATAGGCTTGACTAAACAACGGGTTAAAAGGTGTTTTGTGTGTGAGCTGACGACTAATATCAAGGAGTTCTGCACTGCCTTCATGAATGACAGTCGCAACCACTTGCTTGCCTAAAGCGCGTACACCACGTTGATTCTTATGCGTAATAAATGGAATCACATGGGGGTTTGCCTGACTGACGATGGTTTGACTGACATTGTGTAGCCGCGCTAATCGTTCTCGCGGAACGTCACCATGCAGTGCTCCATCAATCCATGTTTCGGTGCTCATATAAGGGACTTGGCGTCCATCTTTGGTACGTGCTTGTAATGCTACAGGTGGAAATAGTAGTGGAACAGCGCAAGATGCTAACGCAGCGTATTCAATCAGTACATCTGGTGCAGTCAGGTAATTCAATAAACGAGGTTTTTGGTAGGTGCGAGTAGGGGAAACGGTGATATTGAGAATTCTCCCAGTATGTTGATATGCCTCCGCAAATGTCACACTGCCAACATTAGTTAAAATATGCTTCAGTAGCTGCTGTTCATCCATTACCGAACCTTGCTGGCGAATTTCGCGAAAATTTCGCCAATGCAAAGCATCCAGATGAACCGTATCCAATTGTTCTTTAAAAAATAAATCGAGTTCTTTATCGTTTTTACTGCAAATCGCCGCAGCAATAATTGATCCCATGCTTGAACCTGCCAATACATCGGGCAATAAATTGAGTTCCCACAATGCTTTGACTACGCCCAGATGATAAATGCCAAACGCTGCACCACCGCTTAAAATCAGCGCAGGACGACCATAAATCTTTGCGGCTTGCTCAAACAATTCTAATTTACGACGTTCTGAAATATCGGGAATGGTTTGCTCGCAGAGCGTCCACATGACCCGCTCCACTTCATCGAGATATTCGGTCACGATAAATTTGGTTCCTGAACGTGCATATTGATAGAGTTCAGGATTATTCAGTTCACCATTATGGCGATAGATACTTTCTTGTAATAAACCGATCAAACCATGCAAATTATTGCTTTGTCTGAAACTCTGCATTTGTCGAATATGATCACGCATGAGTTGATCATGACAAAATTGAGACGCATCGCTGGCACGCCATGCCATCAGACCTTCCGTAGCATCTAATTCTTCAGCAATCGTCAGCCATTCTGCATAGCTGCTTGCATGCGCTAACGCTTTGTTAAGTCGATGATATTTGCGTTGACTGAGCATGAATTGCTTCCTGTTGAACATTGAGCATGTTTCAAAAAGTGTAGCATGCTCAATTTATCGTTCACATGACCAACTTGCACAAATGATTGTAGATACTGATGTTCATGATGCCAAAGCATGCATGATTTGATCTGCTTCTTCATAACTCATATATTTCGGCACAGCATAAATGCCATGTGCTTCAGCAAAAGCGGCTTTGATGATTTCTGGAAAATCCTGACGTTGAATGCCTTTAATCTGTGTATCGATTTTTAATTCAGCCAAAAGACCTTTGACCCGCATGATGAGCATTTCTGCTGCCATCGTGTCATTGAATCCACCATTGACCAATCCCACGCGTTCGGCAAGTTCTGCGAGACGTTTTCTTGAGGCAACATGATTAAAATCCAGAATATGCGGCATGACAATCGCATTAGCACGCCCATGAGGAACGCCATAGTGTGCGCCGAGTTGGTGAGCGATGGCGTGGATATAGCCTAAACCCGCCTGATTGAGCGCGAGACCTGCATAGTGTGAAGCGAGTGCCATCGCTTCTCGTGCCGCAAGGTTACTTCCATCCGCCCAAGCCAGTGGCAAGTTTTCAAGAATTAAACGTGTCGCCGCTGCCGCATAATAATCCGTTTCTGCTGAGGCAAATGTACTCATCCATGCTTCTAATGCATGAGTGAGCGCGTCCAGACCTGTATCTGCGGTGACGCTGCGTGGCATGCCTTGCATGATCTTAGGGTCTAGGGCAGCAGCAAGCGGAACGACTTTGGGATCAATGACCAAGCCTTTTTGGTGGGTTTGGTCATCGGAAACGACCGCGCCAATCGTGACTTCCGAACCTGTGCCAGCCGTTGTTGGAATGACAAATAAGGGGAGTGATGGCTTGCGACCTTTGATAATGCCGACCAGTTGTTGTGGTGTTTTTTTGTTGGTTGCAGACAGTGCCATGACTTTTGCGGTATCAATCGTAGAGCCACCACCAATCGCCAGTACACTATCGCAGCCTGATGATTTGAGCAGTGATAATCCATTCTCAACGACACTAAAGGTCGGATCAGGTTTAACGCCAGAAAAAATCGATACGCTTAAACCTAATTTTTGCAATTCAGATTCGATAGGCTGGATGACGCCCAATCCGAGCAAAATCTCATCGGTCACGATCAGTACATGTTTCATGCCGAGCTGAGCAATTGTTGTTCCGAGTTTTAGCGAGGAGTCTTCACCGATCAAGACGAGTGGGCGTGGCGCAGGGATGACCATTGTTAATGCTTTGACCGCAGCCAGTTGGGCTTTTGCTTTAATGCGTGTTGAGAGATTTGCCATGTTGAGGACTCACTGATCTTCCGTAATGATGAAGGTGAATATTACTTTGCTGACGAGTATGGCAATTTATTGCCCAAAAATACCCCACCAAAAAAGACACTTTGCATGTCTATTTTTGCTAATTCCATTTTCGCTAATCCAATGTCCGTCGATAAAACTTCACTGCAATGGCCATGACGATGCTTGTAAATAACAACAGCGGCCAGACATTTGGCCATAGATCAAACCAACCATTACCCTTGAGTAAAATTCCACGAATCAAGCGATTAAAATAAGTCAGTGGCAAAAGATTGCCAATAAATTGCGCCCATGCAGGCATACCTGCAAACGGGAACATAAAGCCTGAAAGCAGCATATTTGGCAGAAAATAGAAGATAGTCAGCTGCATGGCCTGTAATTGATTCTGTGCAAGCGAGGATAGCGTGATTCCCACTGTCAAACTCGCTGCGATAAACAGGAGCGATGCCAGATAAATTGCCACAATGCTTCCAGCAAACGGCACATGAAACATAAAGCGCGCACCGAGCAGAATAATGCTCGCCTGTAATAGCCCAATCGCAATATAAGGCATGATTTTGCCTGTGATGACTTCGATCGGTTTCACTGGCGTTGCCAGCAGGTTTTCCATCGTGCCTCGTTCGCGTTCGCGGGTCATGGCAAGCCCAGTCATCATGACAAGTGTCATGGATAGGACAACGCCCATCAGTCCAGGGACAACGTTATATTGGCTGATGCCTTCAGGGTTATACATGCGATGGACTTGCACATTAAACGCAGGGACGCCGCTTTTAAATTGTACGAGTGATCCTGTGAGATCTTTGTCACTCACAGATTGTACTAGACCTGAGAGTGCTGCCAATGCGACATTGGTTGCCAATGGATCGGTAGCGTCCGCTTCCACGAGCAGTGAAGGATGTTTGCCTCGCAGTAAATCACGCGAAAAATGAGCAGGAATATTGAGTACAAATAATACTTTGCCTTGTGCGAGTGCAGCGCGACCTGTTTCTTCGTTGGGATATTGATTGACCACGTCAAAGTAGTCCGAAGCTTTCATTGAGGCAATAAAGCTGCGCGTAAATGGGCTATCATCCGATGAAATAATCGCCGTCGGCATGTGCTTGGGATCGGTGTTGATGGCATAACCAAACAGTAGCATTTGCATGATCGGAATCATGGTAATCATGCGCAGTGTCACGCGGTCACGCATTAGCTGGAGAAATTCCTTGAGGACGATACTCCACCAGCGGTTGATTGAAAATCCGCGTGTCATTTGGCATCTCCTCGATGCTCCGCGAAGTTATCCTCTGATTGTTTCATCATATAAATAAAGACATCTTCAAGGCTTGTATCCACTTGTTCCATTCTCAGGTTCAGACCTTGTGTGGCTTGGCGAAGCGTTTGCTCCAACATCACTGCATTTTTGCCTGCGACATGGATGGAAGTGCCGAACGCGACGGTTTGATCTACGCCTGATTGACCTCGAAGTTTCTGCGCTAATTCGACCAGATTGTCGCCGTGAATCGCCCATGTGGTTAGATTTTGTTGAGCAATAATCTCAGCAGAAGTCCCTTGTGCAAGCAGTTGTCCATAGGCTATGTAGGCGAGTTTGTGACAGCGTTCGGCTTCATCCATATAGTGTGTACTGACTAAGACACTGATTCCCTTTGCTGCGAGTTCATGTAATTCTTCCCAAAAATCTTGCCGTGCAGTTGGATCAACCCCTGCGGTTGGCTCATCGAGCAGTAGCACTTTCGGCTCATGCAACATACAGGCGGCAAGGGCAAGGCGTTGTTTCCAGCCGCCAGAGAGTGAACCTGCAAGCTGTTTGGCGCGACTGGTCAAGCCGAGTTTTTCCAGAGATTGATCAACGGCTTCTTTACGATTTTTCATCTCGTAAATGCGGGCAACAAAGTCCAAATTTTCGCGAATACTGAGATCATCCCAATACGAAAATTTCTGGGTCATATAGCCGACGCGCTGCTTAATCTCGTCACTTTGCTTGATAATGTCGTAGCCCAAACACGTTCCATGTCCTGAATCAGGTGTCAGCAATCCACACATCATGCGAATAGATGTCGTTTTGCCACTGCCATTCGGGCCCAAAAATCCAAAAATCTCACCGCGACGAACCTGCAAGGACAGGTCTTTGACGACATGTTTATCACCAAAGTATTTATTGATCCTTGCAACATCAATGACGAGATCGTTCGAGCCATGATTGTTGTCTAAGCCTTCGCTCATTGTAGGCGTACCTCAAGCGGTTGCCCCGGATGAAGCTTGGTTGCATCGGTCGCGTTAGGGTGGGCTTCAATCATATAAACCAATTTAGCGCGAGTTTCATTGCTATAAATGATTGGCGGCGTGTATTCCGCTTCGGTAGAGATATAGGTGATCTGTGCAGGCAGATCAGCCGAGCAACCATCACAATGCAATATCACGGTTTGATTCAGCTTGAATTGTCCTAAGACAGGCTCAGGAACAAAGAAGCGGACTTTGATGTTTTCGGGTGGTAGGAGCTGAATGATGGGATTGCCCGCAGCAACCCATTCTCCTTCGCGATAAAGCGTGTCAAAGACCAATCCAGCACGTGTTGCATGGACGGTTTTTTGGTCAAGTTTCCAGTTGGCTTGTGCAAGAGCTGCTTTTGCCGCAGCGACTTGGGCTTGTTGGACATCGATCTGACCTGTGCGGTCTGGCAAGCGATCCACCGCGAGTTGGCTTTTTTGTTGATTGACTAGGGCAATTGCAGTGGCAAGGGCTGTGTGACTGTCTTCAAGTTGTTGCTTAGAAATCGCGTTGACACGAAATTGTGCTTCATCACGTTGAAGTTGTGCTTGTGCGTGGTCTGCGGTCGCTTGTGCTTGTTTTAACTGTGCTTGTGTGACGTCAATTTCTTCAGGACGTTTGCCGCTTTGCATGTCGCTTAGGCTTGCTTGACTGGCTTCCAGTTGGTGCTGAGCTTGTTGTTGGGCTGCAAGTTCATTGGTCGATTCAAGGCTAAAAAGAGGCGCATTGATACTAATTTGCTGTCCACGACTGACCAACAAATGATCAAGTCGTCCTGATAGAGATGAGGATATGTAGACATATTCACCTTCGACATAGCCTTGCCAATTATTGTCGTGGCTTTGGCTGCAACCTGAGAGCAATACAGCACTTAGTGATGTCAATGTGATGATAAAACCTGCCAAGCCTTGGTGATCAGACTGCCACATGGGGTGTCCTCTAATTGAAGATAACCATTACATTTTTAGATTCTGTTCCTTTTGAATCTAAACCGAACTGTGGCGAAGGGCAAGAGCAGTGAGTAATTGGAATGTAGTCGTTATTTCATACTTAAAAGGGTGTAACACTGAACGTCT
>Ga0209023_10006714_pt1 | contig 12051 bp, 10 predicted proteins | sample LakOneMetagenome_FD_187468 | JGI IMG/M metagenome (GOLD analysis project Ga0209023, IMG submission 187468) | Freshwater and sediment microbial communities from Lake Erie, Canada (SPAdes) (version 2) | ecosystem: Environmental > Aquatic > Freshwater > Lentic | place: Lake Erie, Canada...
TCCACAGGTTCGCGTCGCTCACGAAGGGCTTCAGGATCGCGGCGGCGATGTCGAAGTGGTTGTACGGCCCGAGCGTGTCGCCGATGTCGTGGAACAGCGCGCAGACGACGTACTCCTCGTCGCGCCCGGCGCGCAGCGCGTTCGTGGCCGTCTGCAGCGAGTGGGTGTAGCGGTCCACCGGAAAGCCGCCGTAGTCGCCTTCGAGCACCTTGAGGTGCGCCATCAGCCGATCCGGCAGCTTTGCGGCGAACGGCATGAACTCGGCGCCGATCTTGCGCCAGTCGTCCTGCGTGCTCGCCTCCATGCGCGTGAATGTGGCCCGGTCGTTCATCCCGCCTCCTTCGTCGCCGCGCCGGCGGCCCCTGCCGCGCTGCGCAGCAGCTGGTGATAGAACTGGATCACCTCGACGTAGTTCGCGGTCGAGATGCGCTCGTTGGTGCCGTGGAAGCGCTTCAGGTCTTCGCCCTTCGCACGCACCGGCGAAAACTTGTAGACGCTGTCGGCGACGCCGTCGAAGTAGCGAGAGTCGGTGGCGCCGAGCATCAGGCCTGGGGCGACCACGACATCGGGATGCAGCGCGCGCAGTGTCCGATTGATCGCCTGGTAGCCGGGTGCGTCGGTCGCGGACACCTTGGACGCCTCCGAGTTGCCCGGCGCCTTGGCGACCTTGATCGTCGGGTTGGCGATCACGCCGCGCACATGCTCGACCACGGCGTCGCTGGAGTCACCAGGGAACAGCCGGAAGTTCACGGTCGCATCGGCGCGGCCGGGCAGCACGTTGTCCTTGTTGCCCGCATTGACGATCGTCAGCGCGGTCGTCGTGCGCATCGACGCGTTCATGCTCGCTGTCTTCAACAGCTCGCGCTTGACGACCGGTGCGAACAGCCACAGGTTGGACAACAGCAGACGGTTGACGCCGCTCATCTCCGGCGCAAGCGTCTCGAAGGTCTCGCGCGGCAGGCCCTTCAGCTCGGCCGGCATCTGCTTGTCTTCGAGGCGCGCGAGCGCGGCGGCGAGCATGCCGATCGCAGACTCTTCCGCATGCGCCGGCGGCATCGACGAATGGCCCGGCGTCGCCTGCGCGCTCAGTTGCACGCTCAGGTAACCCTTCTCGGCGACACCGACGATCGCGACCGGCTGCGTGATCCCCTGCACCAGCCCTTCGGTGATCAGCATCCCTTCGTCGAGCACGAACTGCAGCCGCACGCCGCGCTGCTTGAACAGCGCCGCCACCTGGCGTGCGCCGCGTTCGCCGCTGATCTCCTCGTCCTGGCCGAACACGAGGTACAGGGTCTGGCGTGGCCGGAAGCCGTTGCCCGCGAGCAGTTCGACGGCCTCCATGATCGCCATCAGGTTGCCCTTGTCGTCCCACGCGCCGCGGCCCCAGACGTAGCCGTCCTGCACCTTGCCCGAGAACGGCGGCTGCTGCCAGTCGCCCTCGGTGCCGGGCGCGATCGGCACGACGTCCTGGTGCGCCATCAGCGCGATCGGCTGTGCCTTCGGGTCGCTGCCTTCCCAGCTGTAGAGCAGCCCGTACTTGCCGATCGCCTCCCGCTTGAGCGCCGCATGCAGCTTCGGGAAGCTGGTCTCGAGGTGGCGGTGCAGCGCGTCGAACTCGGCGCCGTTCGCGGCCTCGTCGTCCACGCTCGCGATCGTCTTGAAGCGCACCGCCGCGCCGAGCCGCTCCGCCGCGGCCGCGGCATCCACCGCGACCGGGGTGATCGCGTCGACCTGCATCTGGCGCGACGGCGTCAGCAGGAACGCCTTCGCGCCGATCGCGACGATCAGCGTGACGACGGCGATCCCGACGACGGCGAGGAGCTTGCGCATGGGCGCGCTCGTCAGCTGAAGGTCTTGCCTTCCGCCGCGAGTTTCGCCAGCAGCGGTGCCGGCTGCCAGAACGCCGCATCGTCATGCGGATTCGCGGCAAAGCGCTTCATCGCCGCGACCACGTTGAACAGGCCGACCTGATCGGCATAGTTCATCGGCCCGCCACGATGCAGCGGGAAGCCGTAGCCGGTGAGGTAGACCATGTCGATGTCGGACGCGCGCAGCGCGATGCCCTCCTCGACGATCTTCGCGCCCTCGTTGACGAGTGCGTAGACGAGCCGGCCGACGATCTCGTCGTCGCTGATCTTGCGCGGCGTGATGCCGAGCTCCTTGCGGTGCTTCTCGATCATCTCGACCACGACCGCGCTCGGGATCGCGTCGCGCTTGCCCGGCACGTAGTCGTACCAGCCGGCGCCGGTCTTCTGGCCGAAGCGGCCCATCTCGCACAGCAGGTCCGCGGTCTTGCTGTAGCGCAGGTCCGGCTTCTCCTGGTAGCGGCGCTTGCGGATGTACCAGCCGACGTCGTTGCCGGCGAGGTCGCCCATGCGGAACGGGCCCATCGCCATGCCGAACTTCTCCATCGCCTTGTCGACCTGCTGCGGCGTCGCGCCCTCTTCAAGCAGGAAGCCGGCCTGGCGCGAGTACTGCTCGATCATGCGGTTGCCGATGAAGCCGTCGCAGACGCCGGAGACGACGCAGGTCTTCTTGATCTTCTTGCCCATCGCCATCACGGTGGCGAGCACATCCTTCGCGGTCTTGGCGCCGCGCACGACCTCGAGCAGCTTCATCACGTTGGCCGGGCTGAAGAAGTGCGTGCCGATCACGTCCTGCGGGCGCTTCGTGAACGCGGCGATCTTGTCGACATCCAGCGTCGAGGTGTTCGACGCGAGGATCGCGCCCGGCTTCATCACCTCGTCGAGCGTCTTGAAGACCTGCTCCTTCACGCCCAGGTCCTCGAACACGGCCTCGATGACCATGTCGGCGTCCTTCAGGTCGTCGTACTTCAGCGTCGTCGACAGCAGCGCCATGCGCGCGTCGAGCTTGTCCTGCTTCAGCTTGCCCTTCTTGACCTGCGCGTCGTAGTTCTTGCGGATGATCGCCAGCCCCTTGTCGAGCGCCTCCTGCTTCATCTCCAGCATCACGACCGGGATGCCGGCGTTGAGGAAGTTCATCGCGATGCCGCCGCCCATCGTGCCGGCGCCGATCACCGCGAGCTTCTTGACGTCGCGCAGCGGCGTGTCGGCCGGAACGTCGGGGATCTTCGTCGTCGCGCGCTCGGCCATGAAAGCGTGGCGCAGTGCCTTGCACTCCGGCGTGAACATGAGCGCGGTGAATAGTTCGCGCTCGAGCTTCATGCCCTGATCGAACGGCACCTTGGCCGACGCGGCGACCGCCTCGACGCACTTCAGCGGCGCCGGGAAGTTCTTCGACATCGCGCCGACGGTGTTCTTGACGAACTGCACGTAGGCATCGACGCTCGGGTGCTTGACCTTCAGGTTGCGCACCAGCGGCAGCGGCTGCTTGTCGATCACGGTGCCGGCGAACTTGATTGCCGCGTCGACGACGTCGCCGTCGGCCAGTTGATCGAACAGCTTCTGCCCCGGCGCCTGCGCGAGCAGCTCGCTCTTCACTGCCTCGCCGCTGACGATCATGTTCATCGCCGTCTCCAGGCCGAGCACGCGCGGCAAGCGCTGCGTGCCGCCGGCACCCGGGATCAGCCCGATCTTCACTTCCGGCAACGCGACCTGCGTGCCCGGCGCGACCACCCGGTAGTGGCAGCCGAGCGCCAGCTCCAACCCGCCGCCCATGCAGACGCTGTGCACCGCCGCGACGATCGGCTTGGTGCTCGCTTCGAGCGCGAGGATCACGCTCAGCAGGTTCGGCTCGGCGAGCGCCTTCGGGCTGCCGAACTCGCGGATGTCCGCGCCGCCCGAGAACGCCTTGCCGGCGCCGGTGATCACGATCGCCTTGACCGCGCTGTCGGCCAGCGCCCGCTCGAGCCCGGTCGTGATGCCCAGCCGGGTCGCGTGACCGAGGCCGTTGACGGGCGGGTTGTCCATCGTGATGACCGCGACGTTGCCGCGGAGTTCGTAGTTGGCGCTCATGGAGATCCCCCGAGTGAAATCAGCAAGAAGAACAGCAAAAAAGAACGATCGTTCGATTCTAGGCTTGAAAAAATTACAGGCGCTGTCTCTGCCGTGACAGCGCCTGCGAGTCACCCCGCCGGTCGGCCGGTGTTCAGACTTCCAGCCACTCCTTGCGGATCTCGGCGTTGGCGCGCAGCGCTGCCGGCGTGCCCTCGAACACGATACTCCCGTGACCCATCACATAACAGCGCTCGGAAATGTTGAGCGCGATGGTGAGCTTCTGCTCGACCAGCAGCACCGAAACGCCGCGGTTCTTGAGCTCCTTCAGGTACTCCGCGACGAGTTCGACGATCTTCGGCGCCAGGCCTTCGGTCGGCTCGTCGATCATGATCAGGTCGGGGTCGCCCATCAGCGTGCGGCACAGCGTCAGCATCTGCTGTTCGCCACCCGAGAGCACGCCGGCCTCGGTGTGCTCGCGCTCCTTCAGCCGCGGGAACATCTTGTACATGTCGGCGAACGACCAGCGCGGCTTCTTGTTCGCGCGCTTCTCGCCCAGCATCAGGTTCTGCTCGACCGTGAGCTTGGGAAAGATGTCTCGGTTCTCGGGCACGTAGCCGATGCCGCGGTGCGCGATGTTGAAGGCCGGTTCGCCGAGGATTTCCCGATCGCGGAACTTGACCGAGCCCTCGCCGTGCACCAGGCCCATGATGGTCTTGACGGTGGTCGAGCGGCCCGAGCCGTTGCGACCGAGCAGCGCGACGATCTCGCCCTCGCCGACCTTCATGTCGACCCCGTGCAGGATGTGGCTCTTGCCGTAGTAGGCGTGGACGCCGGAGAGATTGAGCATGTCAGTGTCCTGCCTCTGCAGCCTGCGCGTCGGCCAGCACCGAGCCGAGATAGGCTTCCTGCACGCGCGCATTGGCGCGCACCGCGTCCGGCGTGTCGAACGCGATCACCTCGCCGTAGACCAGCACCGCGATCTTGTCGGCCAGCCCGAAGACCACGCCCATGTCGTGCTCGACCGTCAGCAGCGTCTTGCCGACCGTGACCTCGCGGATCAGTTCGATGAACCGGCTCGTCTCGCTCTTGCTCATGCCGGCGGTCGGCTCGTCGAGCAGCACGACGCTGGCGCCGCCGGCGATCGTGATGCCGATCTCCAGCGCCCGCTGCTCCGCGTACGTCAGGTTCATCGCCAGCGTGTCGCGCTTGCGATCGAGCTTGATCATGTGCAGCAACTCGCTCGCGCGCTGGTTCGCGTCGTCGAGCCCGGCGAGGAACTTCCAGAACGTGTACTTGTAGCCCATCGACCAGAGCACCCCGCAGCGCAGGTTCTCGAACACCGAGAGTCGGCTGAAGATGTTGCTGACCTGAAAGCTGCGCGCCAGCCCACGCCGGCTGATCTCGTACGGCGGCAAGCCGTCGATGCGCTGGCCGTTCAGCAGGATCTCGCCGCTCGTGGGGCCGAAGCGGCCGCTGATCAGGTTGAACAGCGTCGACTTGCCCGCGCCGTTCGGCCCGATGATCGCGACCCGCTCGCCCGCGGTCACCGACAGCTCGGCACCGCGAATGATCTCGGTCTTGCCGAACGCCTTGCGCACGTTCTTGAGTTCGACCGCGTAGCTCATGCGGCCTCCCGCGCGCGGATCGCCGCTTCGATCTCGCCCTGCGTCTCGCCCCATTGCACGGCGAAGCGCCGGCGCGTCAGCTCGAACAGCACGGCGCCGATCGCGCCGACCGCGGCGGCACCGAGCCAACTGGCGAGGGACTTCGCGTTCAGCTCGACCCCCAGGAACTTCATCACCGGTCCGAGCGCCTCGTTGAGTTGCAGGTGATAGACCATCTCGATCATCGCCGCGATGCCGGCGAACGCGACCAGGCCGGTCAAGGCGAGCAGCGCGTACCAGCCGAGCATCTTGCCGAGCTTGCCGAATTTCGCGACGCGCAGGTTCATCATGATCAGGCTGGCGATGCCGCCCGGTGCATACATCACCATCAGCAGGAACACCAGGCCGAGGTACAGCAACCAGGCCTTGGTGAACTCCGACAGCAGCGTGAACGACAGCACCATCAGGATCGCGCCGATGATCGGCCCGAAGAAGAAGGTCGCGCCCCCGAGGAAGGTGAACAGCAGGTACAGCCCGGAGCGCCCGGAGCCGACGACCTCGCCGGTGGCGATCTCGAAATTCACCGCCGCCATGCCGCCCGCCACGCCGGCGAAGAAGCCGGCGATGATGAACGACAGATAGCGCACGCGCTGGGTGTTGTAGCCGATGAACTCGACGCGCTCGGGGTTGTCGCGCACCGCGTTCAGCATCCGGCCGAGCGGAGTGCGCGTGAACGCGTACATCAGCGCGGCACAGACCAGGGTGTAGATCGCGATCAGGTAGTAGACCTGGATCTGCGGCCCGAACGTGATGCCGAGGAACGCCTTGCCCGCGGTGCGGTTCGCGGCGACACCGGCCTCCCCGCCGAAGAACTCCGGCACCATCTGCGACATCGCCAGCACCAGCTCGCCGATGCCGAGCGTGATCATCGCGAAGGTCGTGCCCGACTTCTTCGTCGTCACGAAGCCGAGCAGCACCGCGAAGAAGACCCCCGCGATGCCGCCGACGAGCGGAATCATGCTCACCGGCACCGGAAACCCGCTGTCGCCGACGGCCTTCAACGCGTGGATCGCGACGTACGTGCCCAGGCCGCTGTAGACCGCATGCCCGAAGCTGAGCATGCCGCCCTGCCCGAGCAGCATGTTGTAGGACAGGCAGGCGACGATCGCGATGCCGATCTGCGAGAGCAGCGTCAGCGCCAGGCTGCCCGAGAACAGCAGCGGCGCGATCAGCATCGCGACCGCGGCGATCCCCCAGACGGTGAGATCGCGCGGGCCCAGGGCCCCGTATTGTTTGGCTGAGGTGGTGCTCATGATCGGTCAGCCTTCGCGCGTGCCCATCAGCCCCTTGGGCCGGAAGATCAGGATCAGGACGAGGAACAGGTACGGCAGGATCGGCGCAACCTGGGAAAGCGTCAGCTTCAGCAACGAATGGTCGGCCGCGTCGGCGCCGAGCTTCACGCCCATCGACGTGAGCGCGCCCAGCACCGAATAGTCGAGCGCCACCGCAAACGTCTGGATCACGCCGATCAGCAGCGAGGCGACGAACGCCCCGGCGAGCGAGCCCATGCCGCCGACGACGACAACGACGAAGATGATCGAGCCGACCGTCCCCGCCATCGACGGCTCGGTCACGAAGGTGCTGCCGCCGATCACGCCAGCCAGGCCGGCCAGGCCCGCGCCCGCCCCGAACACCAGCATGAACACGCGCGGCACGTTGTGGCCGAGCGCCTCGACCATTTCCGGATGCGTGAGCGCGCTCTGGATCACCAGGCCGATCCGCGTGCGCGTCAGCATCAGCCACAACGCGACCAGCATGATCAGCGCGATGAACATCATGAAGCCGCGCGTGGCGGGGAACGGCGAGCAGACGATGCGTACCGCGGCGTCCGCGCTCGAGCACATCGCCGCCGGTGCGGCGCCCCACAGCAGCCTGAGTCCGTCGACCGACGAATTGACGAGCGTGAACATCGGCCCGCGCAACACCTCGGGCGGCTGGAACTCGACCGCGGTGCGGCCCCAGATGAGTTGCACCAGCTCGAGGATGACGAACGACAGGCCGAACGTGATCAGCAGTTCCGGCACGTGGCCGAACTTGTGGACGCGGCGCAGGCTGTACTTCTCGAACGCCGCGCCGAGCGCCGCGACGACCAGCGGCGCGATCAACAGCCCGGGCCAGAACCCGACCAGGCGCGCAATCGTGTAGCCGACGTAGGCGCCGACCATGTAGAAGCTCGCGTGCGCGAAATTGAGCACGCCCATCATGCTGAAGATCAGCGTCAGGCCCGAACTGAGCATGAACAGCAACAGCCCGTAGCTCAGGCCATTGAGCATGGATATCGTGAAGAACTCCATCGGGCGGCGCCTAGAGAGAGACCACAGTGACAAAACAGGCCCGGCGGGTTCAACCCGACGGGCCCGGTGCTAGGGCGTGCGTCGCGCTCCGATCAGCCGCCGGACGGGCGGTTCATCTGGCAGCTCGTCGGCGTGCTCGACACGTACGGATCGTAGGTCGCCACCGGCGCCAAGGTCATGCCGGTGTTCTCGGGCGAGTAGGGGTACTTCGCATCGGCCTTCTGCCACACGGTCATGTACAGCGTCTGCTGCAGCTGATGGTCGGTCTTGCGCATCTCGACCTCGCCGCCGAACGCGCTCTTGACCTTCAGGCCCTCCATCGCGAACGCCACCTTGACCGGGTCGGTCGACTTCGCCTTGGCCATCGCCGCGCCGAGGAATTCGAACTGGCGGATCACCGAACCGGTGTAGAGGTCGTCGTTGAACTTGGTCTTGAACTCCTTCATGATCGGGTCCATCGCCCCGCCCATGTTGTAGTGCGCGTACGCGACCTGGTAGACCTTGCCGGCGCCGCCGGTGCCGAGCGCGGTCGGGGTGCCGGTCACGCCGGTGTAGTAGGTGAAGAACTTGCCGTTGAAGCCGCCTTCGTTGGCCGCCTTGACCAGCAGCGCCAGGTCGGAGCCCCAGTTGCCGGTGATCACGGTATCGGCGCCGGAGGCCTTGATCTTGGCGATGTACGGCGCGAAGTCGCGCACCTGCGCGAGCGGGTGCAGTTCGTCGCCGACGATCTCGATGTCCGGCCGCTTGCGCTTGAGGTACTCCTTCGCGTACTTGGAGACCTGCTGCCCGTGCGAATAGTTCTGGCCGAAGATGTAGACCTTGTGGATGTCCTTCTGGTCCTTGATGAAGGTCGTCATCGCCTCCATCTTCATCGTGGTATCGGCATCGAAGCGGAAGTGCCAGAAGCTGCACTTGCTGTTGGTCAGGTCCGGGTCGACCGCGGCCTCGTTCAGGAAGACGATCTCCTTGCCCGGGTTGCGCTCGTTGTGCTTGTTGATCGCATCGATCAGCGGGATCGCGACCGACGACCCGTTGCCCTGCACCACGTAGCGGATGCCCTGGTCGATCGCCGACTTGAGCGCGTTCAGGCTCTCGGTGGGCGACAACTTGTTGTCGACCGGCACGATCTCGAACTTCACGCCGGCGGGGTTGCTCGCGCTGAACTTCTCGGCCAGGAACTGCTGCGTCTTGACCTGGTTGTTGCCCACCGGGCCCATCAAGCCGGTCAGCGGGTCGATCCACATGATCTTCACGGTCTGGCCGGCCAGCGGCTTGGCTTGGGCCATCGCGGCGCCAGCAGCGACGACCAGTGCGGCGCCCACGGTGAGGTGAACCGCGTGACGAGTCAGCGAACTGCTTGCGAACTTCTTGATCATCGACATCTCCTGGGGCTTGGATAAACGAGCGCAAAGGTAGCGGAAGTGTCCCTCGTCGGGTTACAGGGACTACCCCGAAAGCCTGTCACCGCGGGGACAAGCGGCACCCAGTCACAGGGGCTGCGGCAAGAACGCCCGCACTGTCATGGTGAATCCGCCGCCTCGCTACACTGGATCGCATGACACCCTTGGCCTGGTCGAATCGATTTCGCGAGCTCGGCCCGTCGTTCTACACCGAGCTGCCCGCGACGCCGCTTCCCGATCCGCATTGGGTCGCCACCAGCGCGGCGTGCGCTGCCGACCTCGGCCTGCCCGCGGACTGGGCCGACGATACCGCACTGCAGGTCTTCAGCGGCGGCGCATTGTGGCCCGGCATGGCGCCGCTGGCCAGCGTCTACAGCGGCCACCAGTTCGGTGTCTGGGCCGGCCAGCTCGGCGACGGCCGCGCGCTCTGGCTGGGCGAGATGGACACGCCCAGCGGCCCGATGGAGCTGCAGTTGAAGGGCTCCGGGCTGACGCCGTACTCGCGCATGGGCGACGGCCGCGCGGTGCTGCGCTCATCGATCCGCGAATTGCTGTGCTCGGAGGCGATGCATGCGCTGGGCGTGCCGACGACGCGCGCGCTGTGCGTCACCGGCTCGGCGTTGCCGGTGCGCCGCGAGGAGATCGAGACCGCCGCGGTATGCACCCGCGTCGCCCCGAGCTTCATCCGATTCGGCCACTTCGAACACCACGCGCATCATGATCAGCCGGCCGAATTGAGGCAGCTCGTCGACTTCGTGATCTCGCACCACTACCCGGCGTGCGCCGACGCGCCGCAGCCGGTCGTGGCGCTGCTCGAACAGGTCACGCGCCGCACCGCCGCGCTGATGGCCGACTGGCAGGCGGTGGGCTTTTGCCACGGCGTGATGAACACCGACAACATGTCGATCCTCGGGCTGACGATCGACTACGGGCCGTTCGGCTTCCTCGATCAGTTCGATCCGGGTCACATCTGCAACCACTCCGATCACGCCGGCCGCTACGCCTGGGCACGCCAGCCGAACGTGGGCTTTTGGAACCTGCATGCACTGGCGCAGGCGCTGATGCCGCTGATCGGCGACTCGGATGTCGCGCTGGCCGCGCTGGAGGTCTACAAGACCGAGTTCGCCGATGCGCTGCTGGCGCGTTGGCGCGCCAAACTGGGCCTGGCGACCGCGGAGGACGACGACCGTGCGCTGGTCGACGATCTGCTGCGCCTGATGGCGGCGGACCGCTGCGACTTCACGATCACCTTCCGTCGCCTCGGGAGCCACGTGCCGGGCGGGAGCGACGCGCCGCTGCGCGACCTGTTCATCGACCGCGCCGCGTTCGACCCCTGGGCCGAGCGCTACGACGCGCGGCTCGCGCGCGAGCACAGCGTCGGCGCCGAGCGGGCCTTGCGAATGAACCGCGTCAACCCCATGTTCGTGCTTCGCAACCACCTGGCCGAAGTGGCGATTCGCGAGGCGCGCGCGGGCGACTTCGCCGAGGTCCGGCGGCTGCTGAAAGTTCTGGCCCGGCCCTACGACGAATCCGACGCGGCGACGCGCGAGCGCTACGCCGGTTTCCCGCCCGACTGGGCGCAATCCATCGAGGTGTCCTGTTCATCATGAGCGACGATCGCACGCACGACTACAAAGTGAAGAAGACCGAGGCCGAGTGGAAGGCGCAGCTCGACCCGATGCAGTTCCAGGTCGCGCGCCACGCCGCCACCGAGCGGCCGTTCACCGGCAAGTACTGGGATCATTGGGACGACGGGCAGTACCGATGCGTCGGCTGCGGAACCCCGCTGTTCAAATCCGACACCAAGTTCGACGCCGGCTGCGGCTGGCCGAGCTATTACGAAGCGGTGAACAGCGAAGTGATCGAGCGCGTGGTCGACAAGACGCACGGCATGGTGCGTGTCGAGGTGCGCTGCAACAACTGCGGCTCGCATCTCGGACACGTGTTCCCGGACGGGCCGGAGCCGACCGGCGAGCGCTTCTGCATCAACTCGGCCGCGATAGACTTCGCTCCCGGCAAGACGTGAGCCCCTCGCCCGACGAGTGCGTCGGCTCGGCCCGCAACCACCTGCGCATTGAATGAAGCTGCTGCTCGACTTTCTGCCCATCATCCTGTTCTTCGGCGCGTTCAAGTACGCCGAGGCCCATGTCGATTGGGCGGCGCGTTTCGCGACCGAGCATTTCGGCTTCATCGTGTCCGGTGGCGTGGTCGGGCCCGAGGAGGCGCCGGTGCTGCTGGCCACGGTCGTTGCGATCGTCGCGACCGCGGCGCAGATCGGCTACTTGCTTGCGCGCCGGCGCAAGATCGACCTGATCCTTTGGATCGCCTTCGGCATCGTCGTCGTGCTCGGCGGCGCGACGATCTGGTTCCACAACCCGACCTTCATCAAGTGGAAGCTCAGCGTGCTGTACTGGGCCACCGGCATCGCGTTCTGGGTCAGCCAGACGTTCTTCGGCAAGAACCTGCTGCAGGCGCTGATCGGCGAGCAGCTCGTGCTGCCGGCCAAGGTCTGGCAACGGCTGAACGTCGCCTGGATCGCCTTCTATGCGGTGATGGGGCTGGTCAACCTCTACGTCGCCTACAACTACTCGACCTCGACCTGGGCGAACTTCAAGGTCTTCGGCGCGACCGGGATCATGATCGCGTTCATGGTCGCGCAGGGCTTCTACGTGAGCCGCTATCTCGAACCCGAGACCAAGCCGTGAGCGTGAGCGGTGCAGACATCGAGCGCGCGCTGCGGGCGGCGTTGCAGCCGCAGGCGCTGGACGTGCAGGAC
>Ga0209023_10006715_pt1 | contig 12045 bp, 11 predicted proteins | sample LakOneMetagenome_FD_187468 | JGI IMG/M metagenome (GOLD analysis project Ga0209023, IMG submission 187468) | Freshwater and sediment microbial communities from Lake Erie, Canada (SPAdes) (version 2) | ecosystem: Environmental > Aquatic > Freshwater > Lentic | place: Lake Erie, Canada...
TGCCGGTGGTCCGACCCCGGCAGCACGCCCGACCCGACGGATCTGAACCCATCGATGCCACCCGATTGGTGGCCCACGCCAAGGTGAAACCCCCATGCCCAAGATGAAGACCTCCAAGACCACCGCGAAGCGGTTCTCGAAGACCGGCACCGGCAAGCTGCGCCGTCTGCAGCAGAACCGGCAGCACCTCTTCGAGAAGAAGCCGTCCACCCGTACCCGTCGCCTCGACGGCATGGTGGCCGTGCACCCGGGCGATGCCCGCAAGATCAAGCGCCTCCTGGGCGAGCGGTGAACCGGTAGGAACGGGACAAGGAGCGATCAATGGCACGGGTAAAGCGCGCAGTCAACGCGAAGAAGCACCACAAGGCAATCCTCGAGCAGGCCAAGGGCTACTACGGCAACAAGTCCCGCTCGTTCCGGGCGGCCAACGAACAGGTCATGAAATCGGGGCAGTACGCCTTCCGTGACCGTCGGGCCAAGAAGGGCGAGTTCCGCCGGCTCTGGATCCAGCGGATCAACGCCGCGTGCCGGATCCACGAGATCAGCTACTCGAAGTTCATCGCCGGTCTCCACGCCGGCGGCATCGAGGTCGACCGCAAGATCCTCGCCGATCTCGCCGTCCACGACATCGCCGCCTTCGGCAAGATCGTGGATGCCGCCAAGGCGGCGCTCTCCTGAGCGAGCCGCTCGGCTTCACGAATCCCAAGGTTCAACGACTGCGGCGCCTCTCGGGGCGCCGCAGTGCGCGTGCCGACGAAGGTTGCTTCGTCGTCGAGGGCGCCGGACTGATCGCCGAGGCCCACCGGGGCGGGTGGGAGATCGAGGCCCAGTTCGTCGCGCCCGGCGGTGCGCCGGTCGACGTCCCCGGGCAGGTCTACGCCCTGTCGCCCGGAGTCCTCGAGCGGGTGGCCACGACCGAGCACCCCCAACCCGTCGTGGCCGTCGTCCGGTCCCGGCCCGCCGACCTCACCGAGCTCGCGGCGGCGACGTTCGTGGTCGTGGGCGACCGCATCGCCGATCCCGGCAACGCGGGCACGATCCTGCGGTCGGCCGAGGCGGCCGGCGCCGACGGGGTGGTGCTCACACCCGGCTCGGTCGATCCGACGAATCCGAAGGTGGTCCGTGCGTCGGCCGGCGCCCTGTTCCACCTGCCCGTGGTCGTCGCCGACCTCGACGCCCTCGGGTCGCTCGGCCTCACGCTCGTCGGGGCCTCGTCCCACCGGGGCCGGAACCACACCGACACCGACCTCACCCGCCGCGTCGCCATCGTGCTCGGCAACGAGGCCCACGGGCTCGCCGACGACGCACCGGTCGACGAGTGGATCACCGTCGCCCACGTGGGCCGCAGCGAGAGCCTCAACGTCGCGATGGCCGCGGCGGTGCTGTGCTTCGAGGTCGCCCGGCAACGACGGGCCTGAAAGGCGTTGGCTGGCGGATCAGGCCGGTTCTCCACCTTCGAGAACGACGGCCACACCATCTGACCCGCGTTGGCTGGCGGATCAGGCCGGTTCTCCACCTTCGAGAACGACGGCCACACCATCTGACCCGCGTCGAGTGACCAATGCGGTGACCGAGGGGGCCGAAGGCCTCCGGTGACGCGCGACCCGCGGGCAGTATTCAAAGTGGAGTCCGTCTCAAGTAACTAGGAGCCACGAATGGTCGCCACCCCCCTCACCGACGTCGCCGCCCGGCTGTCGGACCTCGTCGAGCACGAGACCGGGGATCTCGCCGACGAGGTGATGCGACTCCCGGTGAGCACCTACCGCGACGGCGACCAGTACCGGCGCGAGATCACCGGGATCTTCCATCGAGTGCCGCTCGTGGCATGTCTCAGCGTCGACATCCCGAATCCCGGCGACCACAGCGCCTGGTCGGTGGCCGAGCGTCCGATCGTGACCGTACGGGGTGACGACGGCGTCGCCCGCTCGTTCCTGAACATCTGCCGGCACCGCGGCGCGCTGCTCACGTGCGAGGGCTTCGGCCACGGTCGGCGGCTCAGCTGCCCGTACCACGCGTGGAGCTACGACACCGAGGGCAAGCTCGTCGGCGTTCCCGGCCGTGAGCAGTTCGGGGCGTTCGACATCTCCGGGTTGATCGAGCTCCCCACCGCCGAGCGTTCGGGCGTCGTGTTCTCGGTGCTCACACCCGACGCTCCGATCGACATCGACGAATGGCTGGGCGACATGGCCGGAGCGCTGGCCTACCTCGAGCTCGACCGGCTGCACCGCTACGAGGTCACCACCACCCTGCAGAGCGGCAACTGGAAGAGCACCGCCGACGGGTACCTCGACGGGTACCACGTCGGGTTCCTCCACCGCGACAACATCGGCCAGCGCACGTGGTCGAACCGGAACAGCTACGACCTCTACGGTCCCCACGTCCGCCTCGGATTCGCCAACCGGCCGATCGTGGGCATGCGCGGCGAACCGGTCGAGACGTGGGATCTCACGGCCGCGATGAGCCTGGTCCACTACCTCTTCCCGAACATCTCGATCTCGGGTCAGCCCGGCCGGCGCACGATGATGAGCCGGATCCTGCCCGGTCCCACCGTCGGCGAGTCGACCGTGGTCCAGTACCACTACAGCCGGGTACCGATCGAGACCACTGCCCAGCGGGCCGAGCTCGAAGCGGCCCGGAAGCTCTACGCCGCGGTCACCGGCGACGAGGACTTCGCGACGGTGATCGGTATGAACCAGGCGTTCCCGGCGATCGCCGACGACGTCGTGCTGTTCGGCCGCAACGAACTGGGCAACCAGAACCTCCATCGGTGGGTCGAGCAGCTCGCCGGAGTCCCCGCGGCCGGGTAGGGCGCGCCCTCCGGTCAGTCGGTGGGCCAGAAGATGCCGAGATGGCGCCCGGTGTCCCAGTCGACCTTGCCCGACTTGGTGAGCTTGGCCTTGGTCTGCTCGGCGAGGACGGCTGCTGCGGTGGCCTTGTCGTAGCTCGAGGTCACCGTCACCGTCCGGTACCCGAGCCGGATGAGCGAGGCCTGGGTCCGCCGCACGTACTCGCCGGTCGACCCGAGCGTCAACGGCGGCCACGTGCTCCGGGTGTACTTCTTCACCACCGGACTCGGTCCGGGCGCCACGGTGGTCGTGGTGGCCGGGCGGGTCGTGGTCGTCGCCGCGACCGTGGTGGTCGTCGCCGGGCGGGTGGTGGTCGTCGGCGCGGGCCGGGTGGTCGTGGTGGCCGCTCGGGTGGTGGTCGTGGCGGCGACCGTCGTGGTCGTCGCGGCTGCGGTGGTGGTGGTCGCGGCCGTGGTGGTGGTGGTTGCGGCCGTGGTGGTCGTGGCGTCGAGCGGCTGCGTCGTGGTGGTGTCCATCGCCACGGTGGTCGTCGGGTCCATCGGCATGGTCGTCGTCGTCGACGGGGTCGGGGGAACGGGCACGGGGAAGGTCGACGGGCCGGTGTACCGGGCCGGATGGACGAGCGAGAAGTTGTCGCCCAGCTGCCCGTCCTTGCAGTCGCGCATCCCGCGCAGGCAGTTCTTCACGATCCGGTCCATCGTCGGGGGATCCCACGCGCCGTACCAGTCGGCATGGAACGTCGAACCGTTGGCCCGGACCATGCCCGGCATCCGGTCCGACGATGCGTGCCAGGTGGAGGTGGCGGCCGTGCCGTGGGCGAACGCGAGGACGAAGGTGACCTCGGGGATGTGGACCGGGAATCCGTCCGGGCAGACCCGATGGTCGAGGGCATTGCGCACGGCATATGCGAGGTGCCCCCGATGATCGGGCCAGTCGAGATGGATGCCGTCCCAGCACGTCGGGAACGAAACGCTCACGATCAGGTCCTGGCCGGTGGGGCAGTTCGGGATGGTGCTGGTCTTGCCGGCGTCGCTCTGGTCGAGCTCGCAGTACCAGCGGTGGCTGTCGGGAACCGTCGGGTCGGTCATGCTCGCACCGGCGATCATCCGCAGCCCGGCCGGCGGGCTCACGATGTCCTGGGTGTTCTGGTCCGCCGACTTGTAGTAGAGGTTGATGTACGTGGGTACAACGACCTGGTCATTCCCGTCGACCAGGGCCGGGGTCCAGTAGCCGGAGCGATTGATCGAGCCGCCAGAACACGAGCCATCACCCCGCTGACGCAGGCTCGAATAGCTGCTGGTGGCATCGGCGAGGCTGTTCCCGAAGAACATGTGCAGGTGTGACGTGCCGGGCAGGCCGGGAGCCACGATCGGATCGTCGTATCCGTAGTGGGAGACCTCACAGACGAAGCGGGAATCGCCCGTCCCCCAGAACCCGAACTTCGACTCGTCGGCCGGCGGGTTCCCCCCGTTGTTGCCAGGTGCGATGAACGGGCTGACGTCGAAGTTCGACGCGATGTAGGCGACGTCGGCCACCACCGGCATGGTCGGATCCGTCGTCGACCCGGACGCCAGAGCGGCCCCGAATACCGTAGCCATTGTGCCGAATACCACGCTCATGACGACGGTTCTTCTCCATCTGGAGATCGGGGGACGTCCGCCGAATCCCCTGCAGTTCTCGGTACCTCCAGACTCCATGGCTGTTTGCTCCTCGCCGTAATTGGTGAGGAAAACATGACTCAGAAAGATTCGACTGTCCGGGGAATCATCTGGTCAAAATGGCCCGTCCAGCGAGTGAGTACTATTTTATAAATAGGCCAAACGCCTCGGTGAGCGTCGATCTGGACGCCGAGAGTGACCAGTCGGGCGACGATCACCACGTCGCGAGCGCGGACGCGACCTCGGTAGAGTCGAGAGCCGTGATGCGGCGTCACCAGCAGCGATTTCTCCGCCCCCGGGCCGGTCTCCGGGGCGCCACTACGGCAGCGGGTTGACGCGGCCAGGGGTGCTGCGGGACAGGTCCGGGGGTGCCCGGGACCCGTCAGCCACCCCGAAAGGACATCCGACTTGCAGCCGTCAGACCCCGCCTGTTCTCCTGAACCCTCGATGATCGACGACATCCGGGCTGCAGCCGCTGCGGCCGTCACCGCCCTCACCGCCGCCGACTCCCTCGAATCGCTCCGCGCCGCGGAGACCGAGGTGCTCGGCAAACGCGGTGCCCTGGCCCAGATGAAGACCCGCCTGGGATCCTTGGCCACGGTCGAGGAGAAGCGCGACGTCGGCCGCGTGCTCAACGAGGCGATCGGTGGGGCGCAGGCCGCCGCCGATCACCGTCGGGCCGAGCTGGCCGCCGCGGCGCGGCGTGCCCAGCTGTCGGCCGAGCGGCTCGACCTGACCGAGATCACGGCGCGGCCGACCCGTGGCCACGCCCACCTGGTGACCCAGGCGTGGCAACGCCTCGAGGACGTGTTCGTCGGGCTGGGCTTCCAGATCGCGGAGGGCCCCGAGGTCGAGACCGACTTCTACAACTTCGAAGCGCTGAACATGCCGCCGTCACACCCGGCGCGCAGCATGTGGGACACGTTCTTCGTCGAGAGCGGTGAGCCCGGGAGCACGGTGCTGCGCACCCACACCTCGCCGGTGCAGATCCGGGTGATGGAGACGTGGGAGCCGCCGATCTACGCGGTCATGCCCGGGCGGGTGTTCCGCAACGAGACCACCGACGCGACCCACCTCGCGGTGTTCCACCAGATCGAGGGGTTGGTGATCGACCGCGACATCACCTTCGCCGACCTCGCCGGCACGATCGAGTCGTTCACCAAGGCCTTCTTCGGCGCCGAGTTCACGAGCCGGCTGCGCCCCTCGTACTTCCCGTTCACCGAACCGTCGGCCGAGTTCGACATCAAGCGTCCCGACGGTTCGTGGATCGAGCTCGGCGGATGCGGCATGGTGCACCCGCAGGTGCTGCGGGCGGGCGGGCTCGACCCCGAGGAGTGGAGCGGGTTCGCCTTCGGATTCGGCATCGACCGCATGGCCAAGGAACGCCACGGGATCGACGACGTCCGCGAGATGTTCACCAACGACATCCGTTTCCTGAGCCAGTTCTGAGGGCGTGAGCATGAAGATCCTGCTGTCCTGGTTGCGGGAGCTCGCCGAGCTGCCCGCCGACATCGACGCCATCGCCGAGGCGATGGACTCCCTGGGGCTCGCCGTCGACGGCATCGAGCACCTCGGCGCCGTGGTGCCCGGCGTGATCACGGCACGGGTGCTCGCGACCGAGCGCCACCCCGACGCGGCCAAGGTCCATCGCGTCTACCTCGACCCGGGCACCGGCGAGCGGCTGCACGTGTGGTGCGGCGCGTTCAACATGGCGCCCGGCGACGTCGTCCCGTTGGCGACGCTCGGCACCAAGATGCCCGACGGACGCGAGATCCTGCGCCGGGGCATCCTCGGCATCGACTCCGAGGGCATGCTCTGTTCGGCCCGGGAGCTCGGGATGGGCGACGACCACGCCGGCATCTTGATCCTGCCGGCCTCGACGGAGCTCGGCGTCCCGATCAACGACGCACTCGGGCTCCGGCCCGACGTCCTGTTCGATCTCGACCTCACCCGCAACCGGCCCGACTGCTGGGGACATCTCGGTGTGGCTCGCGACCTCGCCGCGCATTTCGGAACGGCCTTCACGCCGCCCGCCGGCGCGCTCGACGCCACCGGCCCGGTGCGCACCGCCCCGGTCGACCTGCTCGACGGTGAGCGATGCGGCCGGTTCACCAGCACCGTGATCTCGGGCATCGAGGTCACGGCGTCGTCGCCGTGGCTGGCGAACCGACTCACGGCCGCGGGCATGCGCCCCATCAGCAACGTGGTCGACGCCAGCAACTACGTGATGCTCGAGCTCAACCAGCCCAACCACGCCTACGACCTGGAGACGCTCGGTGGCGGTGGGTTCCGGATCCGCCGGGCCGCGCCGGGCGAGCAGATGACGACACTCGACGGCACGGTGCGCACCGTGACCGATCAGGACCTCCTGATCTGCGACGCCGTCGACCGACCGATCGGCCTCGCCGGGATCATGGGCGGGCTCGACACCGAGATCACCGCCACCACGACCACCGTGGCGTTCGAGTGCGCATCGTTCGACGCCGACGGCATCGCCCAGACGGCAGCCCGGCTCGGGCTGCGCTCCGAGGCGTCGGCGAGATTCGAGCGAGGCGTCGATCCGTACGGCATCGACCGGGCCGTCGCCCGCTTCGCCGAGTTGCTCCGTGAGACGTGTCCGAACCTGGTCGTGCATGCGGGCGCCGCCGACGCGCGCGGGAGTGGTCTGCGTCCCGAACGAGTCGTGGTCGACGTGCGGATCGCCCAGGTCGAGCGGGTCCTGGGCACCGCGATCCCGGCCTCCGCCATGGCCGCCCTGCTGAACCCGATCGGCTACACGACCACCGTCGCCGACGGCGACGTGCTCCAGGTCGAACTGCCGTCATGGCGCCACGACTCGACGGCCGAGATCGACGTGATCGAGGAGATCGCCCGGCATCACGGCTACGCCCGGCTGGGCAAGACCGTCCCGAACTCGACCGTCCACGGACGGCTCTCGGTACATCAGGCCCGTCGCCGCCAGCTCCGTGAGCTCCTGCTCGGCCTCGGACTCAGCGAGGTCATGCCGAACCCGTTCCTCGCCGCCGACGATCTCGCCGCCGCCGATCTCCCGGCCGAGGCGCTCCGCCTCGCCAACCCGCTCGTCGCCGAGGAGTCGGTGCTTCGCACCGCGCTGCGCCCGGGGCTCTTGAAGACCGTCGCCTACAACGAGTCGCACCGCAGCGCCGGAGTCCGGCTGTTCGAGATCGGCCACGTGTACCCGCCGTCGGGTGCTCAGCTCCCCGCCGAGTACGAGGCCCTCGGCGTGGTGCTCGCCGGCGCCGATGCTCGCGACGCGGTGGCCCTCTGGCGGGAGATCTCGGCCGCGCTGGGCTTCGGCGCCCGGCTCGACCAGGGTCTCGTACCGGCCGGGCTCCACCCGGGGCGCTCGGCGAGTCTCACCCAGGGTCGCACCGTGGTCGGTGTCGTCGGCGAGATCCATCCCGATGTCGCCGAGCGGTACACCGTCCACGAGCGCGTCGCCTACCTCGAGATCGACCTCGACATCGCCCTCGGCGCGAAGGCGCCGGTGCCGCAGGCCCGGCCGGTGAGCCGCTTCCCGTCGAGCGATCTCGATCTCGCCCTCACCGCCGCCGACACGGTCACGGCCGAGAAGATCGAGAAGGCACTCAAGCAGGCGGCCGGCAAGCTGCTGGTCGACTTCACGTTGTTCGACGTGTACCGGGGTCCCGGCGTGCCCGACGGCAGCCGGAGCCTGGCGTACCGGATGCGGTTCCAGGCGCCCGACCGCACGCTGACCGACGGCGAGCTCGCCGAGGTCCGGACGAAGTGCATCGAGGCCGCCGCCAAGGTGGGAGCGGCGCTGCGGGCCTGAACGATCTCGCGACTCTTCGCCCTCGTGGGCGTCGGGTCCGATGTGGTCGATCGCTCCGGTGCGAGCTCAGTTGGCGGCGAGATCGTCGGGAAAGTCGGCGAGCCACGACGTGCGGCCCGCCTGCCGGCGCAGTACGGCGCGCCACAACTCCTCCGGGGCTGCGCTGAACACGTCGTCGAGCTCGGCCGAGAGCACCAGCCAGGCGTCGGCGTCCAACTCCTGCTCGAGCTGGTCGGCGCCCCAGCCGGAGTAGCCGTGGAAGATCCGCAGGCGGCCGAGGCGGCCGCGGACGGCGTCGGGGTCGACCGACAGGTCGACCGTCCCGAGGCCGAATCCGACGTTCGCCCAGGCGCCGTCGCTGTCGCCCTCGTCGACCTCGGCCAGGCCGACGAACGCCTCCGGTTGCACCGGGCCACCGCCGAACACGACGGTGGGTCGGGCCAACAGGTCGTTCCATGCAACCAGCGCGTCGAACAGGGCGCTCTCGGACGGCCGGTTCAACACGAGCCCGAATGCGCCCTCGTCGTTGTGCTCGATCATGTAGACGACGGTGCGATCGAAATTCGGATCGCCGAGCGCCGGCAGGGCGACCAGCAACTTTCCACGTGTGGAATCGACGGACACGGGAACATTGTTGCCGAGGAATCGGTTCCGTTGATGCCCACTGTGGCCCTGGAGGTCCCAAGAAGATGATCCGACGCCGTTCCGGCAGCACCCTGCGAACCATCGTCCTGACCACGCTCGTCGTGGGCGGGCTCCTGGTCGCCGCGGTGTCGATCGGCTGGACGATCCTGCGCAACCCGTTCCGCACCGAGACCGTCGACCGCTCGACGCCGCCGTTGCTGACCAGCCTGCAGAACATCTCCGAGTTCCACGCCGCCCGAGGGAACTTCCAGGTGCTCGTCGACCTCGAGCACGACGTGAAGTACATCCCCTCCGCCCTCGCGGGCGAGCGGCTCGTCTTCATGGGCGTGGGTTCGGTCGACTCCTACGTCGACTTCTCGAAGCTCGACGCCACCGCGATCCAGACCGACGAGAAGGCCCACAGTGTGGTGATCACCCTTCCCGCGCCCGACCTGTCGACGCCGGCGCTCGACGCCACCCAGAGCCACGTGGTGGCCGACGACAAGGGCCTGCTGAACCGGCTCGGTGATCTGTTCTCGTCGGGCTCCGATTCCGAGCAGGCCCTGTACGTGGCGGCGACGGCGAAGATCGCCGACGCCGCCGAGGCGGCCCAACTCCAGAAACAGGGCGAGGACAACACCCGGGTGATGCTCCAGGGGCTGCTCACCGGCCTCGGCTACGAGCACATCGAGATCAACTTCGAATCGGGCGTGACCCCAGCTGCATGATCATGCGTCGATGTGTATGATCTTGCGTCTATGGTCTCTGTCGGCATCATCGGCGCCTCGGGCTACACGGGAGCCGAGCTCCTCCGCCTCGCTGCGCTCCACCCGGATCTCGAGGTCGCCTACGCCACCGGCGACAGCCAGGCGGGCACCCGGGCCAGCTCCCTCTACCCGAGTCTCGCTGCGGTGTATCCCGACCTGGTCTTCGAGGCGTACGACGCCGGCCGGGCGAGTGGTCTCGATCTCGTGTTCCTCGGCCTGCCCCACGAGGCGTCGCTCCTCATGGCGGCCGAGCTCCACGGCAAGGTCGGGTGCGTGGTCGACCTCTCGGCCGCGTATCGGCTGAAGGACGCGTCGCTCTACCCCCGCTGGTACGGGTTCACCCACGAGCAGCCCGACCTGCTGGCCCAAGCCGTGTACGGCCTGCCCGAGCTGTACCGCGACGACCTCCCGGGCGCGAAGTTGATCGCCACGCCCGGCTGCTACGTGACTGCCGCGAGCCTCGCAGTGGCGCCGCTCGTCCGCCTCGGTCTCATCGAGCCGACCGGCGTGATCGTCGATGCCGCTTCCGGCGTCTCGGGTGCCGGACGGGCGCTCAAGCACACCTCGCACTTCTGCACCGTCGACGAGGACTTCAGCGCCTACGGGTTGCTCGACCACCGGCACACCCCCGAGATCGAGCAGGTGACCGGCGCCCAGGTGCTGTTCACCCCGCACCTCGCGCCGATGAACCGGGGCATCCTCGCCACGTGTTACGCCCGGCCCACCGGCGCCGTGAGCACGGCCTCGCTGATCGAGTCGCTCTCCACTTTCTATGCCGGCGAGCCGTTCGTGGTCGTCCGCGAGGAGTCGCCGTCGACCAAGGCGACGTTGGGATCGAACACGGCCCATCTCACGGCCCGCTACGACGAGCGCACGGGGTACGTCATGGTGCTCTGCGCGATCGACAACATCGCCAAGGGCGCGTCGGGCGGCGCGGTGCAGGCCGCGAACGTGGCCCTCGGACTCCCGGAGACCGCCGGCCTGGCGGCCGTGGGGGTGTTCCCGTGACCGAGATCGAACTCATCGACGAGCGACGGGCGACCGCCGGCGAGAAGGCAGCCGTCCTGGTCGAGGCGCTTCCGTACATCCGTCGCTTCTCGGGCAAGATCGTCGTCGTCAAGTACGGCGGCAACGCCCTCGCCGGCGCGAGCGAGTCCGACGCCCTCGCCCTGTTCGCCCAGGACATCGTGATGATGCACGCGGTCGGGATGCGCCCGGTCGTGGTGCACGGTGGTGGACCCCAGATCAGCGACCTGATGAAGCGGCTGGGCAAGACCACCGAGTTCCGCAACGGGCTCCGGGTCACCGACGCCGAGACGGTCGACATCGCCCGGATGGTGCTCGTCGGTCAGGTCAATCCCCAAATCGTGGCGAGCATCAACGTTCACGGACCGCTCGCGGTCGGGGTGAGCGGGGCCGACGCCGGGCTCATCGTCGCCGCCCAGCGCAACCCGGAGCTCGGGTTCGTGGGCGACGTCACCGAGGTGAACCCGACCATCGTGCAACGGTTGCTGAACGAGGACCTGATTCCCGTCATCGCCACCATCGGATCCGACGCGACCGGCCAGGCGTACAACATCAACGCCGACACCGTCGCCGGGGCGATCGCCGAGGCACTCGGAGCCGAGAAGCTCGTCTACCTCACCGACATCGAGGGCCTTCGCCGCAAGGTGGAGGACCCCACGAGCCTGATCCGGCAGACCACCGCCGACGAGCTCGACGGGTTGATGGCCGACGGCACGATCGCCGGCGGCATGATCCCGAAGGTCGAGAGCTGCGTCCACGCCGTACGCAACGGTGTGCAGCGCGCCCACATCCTCGACGGACGCATCGCCCACGTCCTCCTGCTCGAGGTCTTCACCGACGCCGGCATCGGGACGATGGTTTCAGCAGCACCCAAGGGGGACCGGTGACGAGTCACGCATTCTCGACGGCCGGGCAGGACCACTGCCCGTTCATGCCGGTGTTCGGCCCACCGCAGGTGATGTTCACCCGCGGCGCCGGAACCGAGCTGTGGGACACCGAGGGCAAGCGCTACCTCGACTTCCTCGGCGGGCTCGCCGTGATCGGGCTCGGCCATTCGCATCCCGTCGTCACCGAGGCGATCGCCCGCCAGGCCGGCACCCTGATGCACGTCTCGAACCTGTTCGCCAACGACCAGGCCACCGCGGCGGCGATCGAGGTCAACGCGCTCGTCCGCGAGGTCACCGGTCTCGACGGTCAGGTGTTCTTCTGCAACTCGGGCGCCGAGGCCAACGAGTGCGCATTGAAGCTGGCCCGGAAGTTCGGCGGTCGGGGACGGCACGTCGTGGTCAGCGCGCTCGGCAGCTTCCACGGCCGCACCCTTGCGTCGCTCGCCGCCACCGGCCAGCCGG
>Ga0209023_10006716_pt1 | contig 12040 bp, 9 predicted proteins | sample LakOneMetagenome_FD_187468 | JGI IMG/M metagenome (GOLD analysis project Ga0209023, IMG submission 187468) | Freshwater and sediment microbial communities from Lake Erie, Canada (SPAdes) (version 2) | ecosystem: Environmental > Aquatic > Freshwater > Lentic | place: Lake Erie, Canada | collected...
CCGATCGGCGGGATGCCGTGGCGCTCGATCCAGGTCATGAACGCGGCGGGGTGGTCACCCAGGACGGCCAGCGCCCGATCCGTGCCGCGGGTGTCGAAGTAGACGCGCATCGGTGCGGTCGGCGTGCCCGCCGCATCGACCGGGACGATCGACGAGTACTGGCTGGCCGTCCCCACCACCGCCACGTCGGCGGCCTCCGCCGGGTGGGCCGCGGTGACCTCCCGGATGGCATCGGCCAGGGCATCCCAGAGCGCGGCGGCGTCCTGCTCCGCCGCCTCGCCATCCCGCTCCATCGGGATCGTCCGTGAGGCGTGACCGACGAGCCGCCCGTCGTCCCGGACGAGCACCACCTTCGCGTTGGTCGTCCCGACGTCGATCCCGATCGCGTGCGCCATGGCCCGCCACCGTAGGGGTCGGGCTACCGACGGAGGAGCGGTTCGAACGCGGTCACGTAGTCGGCCAGGCGAGCGGCCAGCTCCATGGCGATGTCCTCGTCACCGAGGTCGGGGTCGGCCCAGGTCTCCGAGATCCGCCGCCAGTCCTCCGGGCGGCCGAGGAACGGCGCGGCGACCGGCTCGGGGCCCAGCACCTTGCGCCAGCGCTTCTCGGCCTTCATGACCGCGGCGACCGCCGCGTCGTTCTCCTCGACCTTGCGGGCCTCGGCGTGGAAGCCCACCTCGATGGCCAGCACGGTGGCCTCGGCGACGTGCTTGGCCCCGAGCACCTGGGCCTCGTAGTGCAGGCGCGGTGCCTCGAGGGTGTCGAACCACACCTTGATCCCGTACCGGTGGCTCCGCATCCGCACCGTCCCCAGCTCCGGCGCCACCATCCCCCGCAGCGCTTCCCCCACCGCCTCGAAGAGCTCCATTAAGGCGTCGCCCTCGCTTCACCGTTGCCGCGGGCAGGCGCGTCGTCGCTCCGCGCCGAACGAGCGCCGTGCTCTCTGGTCGCCTTCGGCTCCATGGGGTACGGCGTCGCCTGCGCTTCACCGCTGCCGCGTGCAAGCGAGTCGTCGCTCCGCGCCGAACACACACCGTGCTCTCTGGTCGCCTTCGGCTCCATGGGGTACGGCGTCGCCCTCGCTTCACCGTTGCCGCGGGCAGGCGAGTCGTCGCTCCGCGCCGAACGAGCGCCGTGCTCCGTGGTCGCCTTCGGCTCCGGTGCCATGGCGAGAGCATGCCGGAACCGGTCGGGGGTCCGTCGAAGCAGAAGGCTTCAAACCGCTCTTGACCGGGGGGTCAAGTAGCCTCCAGGCGACGCTTGAAGCCCAGGGGGTACTGCCGTGCACGACCTCGTGATCCGGAACGCGACCGTGGTGGACGGGACGGGAGGGCCGGCGCAGATCGTCGACGTCGCGGTCGACGACGGCCTCATCAGCGTCGTGGGCGCAGTGGCCGACGGCGGGACCCGCGAGCTCGACGGCACCGGGTTGGTGCTGGCGCCGGGCTGGGTCGACATCCACACCCACTACGACGGCCAGGTCACCTGGGATCCGGAGGTCACGCCGTCGAGCTGGCACGGCGTCACGACGATCGTCATGGGCAACTGCGGTGTCGGGTTCGCGCCCGTGAGGCCCGACGGGCACGACTTCCTGATCGAGCTGATGGAGGGCGTGGAGGACATCCCCGGGACCGCGTTGCACGAGGGCATCGACTGGGCGTGGGAGTCGTTCGCCGAGTACCTCGACGCGGTCGACGCCACCCCTCGAACCGTCGACGTCGTGGCCCAGGTGCCCCACGCCGCGCTGCGGGCCTACGTGATGGGTGACCGGGCCCACGACGAGGCGACGGCCGACGACGTCGCGGCCATGGCCACGCTGACCGAGGAGGCGCTCGCCGCGGGTGCGGCGGGGTTCACCACCTCCCGGACGATCCTGCACCGGTCGATGCACGGCCTCGTGCCCGGTACCGGCGCGCCACCCGACGAGCTGCTGGCCATCGCCGACGCGCTCGGTGCCGCCGGCCACGGCGTGTTCCAGATGGTGTCGGACGAGCAGGGCGGGCCGAACGAACTGGCCTGGCTGACCGACCTGGCCGAGCGCACCGGCGCCACCTGCACCTATTCGTTGGCCCAGACGCCCTTCAACCCGGACGGCTGGCGGCAGTCGCTCGAAGACGCCGAGCGACTCGGCGCCGACGGCGTGACCATCGTCCCGCAGGTGTCGGTCCGCCCGACCGGGATGCTGTTCGGCCTCCAGTCGTCGCTGCACCCGTTCATCACCCACCCGACCATGCGGCAGCTGGCACCCCTGCCGCTGGCCGACCGGGTGGCCGCGCTGCGCCGGCCCGAGGTGCGGGCGCAGTTGCTGGCCGAGGAGCCCGTCGTCAACAACCCGATCGCCCGGGCGCTCATGACCCGCTGGTCGCAGATCTTCCCGCTCGGCGATCCGCCCGACTACGAGCCGCCGGCGTCGGCCAGCGTCGAGGCGGTGGCCGACCGTGAGGGTCGCACCCCCGAGGAAGTGGTGCTCGACTGGCTGCTGGATCGGGACGGCGAGGCGTTCCTGTTCGCCCCGCTGGCCAGCTACATGGACACCAACCACGACGCGATCCACGAGATGATGACCCACCCGGCGTCGGTGCTCGGCCTGTCCGACGGCGGTGCGCATTGCGGACTCATCTGCGACGCCAGCTTCCCCACCTACCTGCTGACCCACTGGGTGCGCGACCGCACGCGGGGGCCGCGCCTCGGCCTCGAACAGGCCGTGCACCTGCAGACCGGGCGCACCGCGGCGACCTATGGCCTCACCGATCGCGGCACGATCGAGGTGGGAAAGCGGGCCGACCTCAACCTGATCGACCTCGCGGGCCTGCGGCTCCACGCCCCCGAGATGGTCCACGACCTCCCCGCCGGCGGTCGACGGCTCATCCAGCACGTCGACGGCTACCGCGCCACCGTCGTCGCCGGCCAGGTCACCTACCAGGACGGCATCCCGACCGGCGCCCGCCCCGGCCGCCTCGTCCGCTCCCACGCCTGACCCCCGCCCCGCCCCGCTTCTTGGCGCGGAACCTGCCGCCAGGCGTCGCCTTTCGCGCCAAGAACGGATCGTGGTGCTGCCCAACCTTGGAATTGGCGCGGAACCTGCCGCCAGGCGTCGCCCTTCGCGCCAAGAACGGATGGTGGTGCCCCCAACCCTGGAATTGGCGCGGAACCTGCCGCCTGGCGTCGCCCTTCGCGCCAATTTCGGGGTGGTGGGGTGGGGCTGGGCGCGTACGGTTCGGAGCGTGGCTGACGACGAGCGGTTCAGGGCGGGACAGGTCATCACCATCTTCCGGTCCCGGCTGCGGGGCGGGGCCGACGACGAGTACTTCGAGACCGCGGCGCACATGAAGGAACTGGCGCAGGCGGTGCCGGGGTTCGTCGACCACAAGTCGTTCACCGCCGATGACGGCGAGCGGGTGTCGCTGGTGACGTTCGCCGATGAGGCCTCCCAGCAGGCGTGGCGCACGCAGGTCGACCACCGGGCCGCACAGGCCGCCGGCCGCGACCGGTTCTACGCCGAGTACAGCATCCAGGTCGGGGACTGCACCCGCGCCCACTCGTTCCTCGCCGACTGACGTGTACATCGCGCCGGCCGACCGTCCCGTGGACGACGCACAGGTCCGGGCGTTCCTCGAGGCTCAGGGGTTCGGCCACCTGGTGGCGGGCGGCGGCCCCGACCGTCCGGTCCCGGTCGTCGTGCCGACGCAGTACGTGTTGGACGGCGACGACCTGCTGGTGCACCTGGCCCGGCCGAACCCGATCTGGACCGCCTTGGAGGAGAACCCGGTGGTCGTGCTGAGCGTGGCCGGGGACTGGGCGTTCATCCCGTCGGCGTGGAAGGCGATCGGCGACGAGGACCCCGCCCTCGGGATCCCGACGACCTACTACGGAGCGGTGCAGGTCGAGGCGGACGCCGAGGTGCTCACCGAGCCCGACGCGGTGGCCGAGGTCCTGCGCCGCCAGCTGGCCGCGCTGCAGCCCGACGTCCCGGCCGCCGATCCGACCGTGCACGGGCCCAGGCTGGCGGCCATCCACGCCATCCGCCTCCGGCCCCGCACCATCCGGGCCAAGTTCAAGTACGGCGGCAACGTCGACCAGGCGCACCGCGACGCGGTGGCCGCGCGGCTGCAGGAGCGGAACGGTCCGGGCGACGCGGCCGCGCTCACCCACCTGCGCCGCCGCTGACCCCGGAAGGCCGTGGACAGGAAACCTGGTGGCAACGTTTGAGGCGTACGGTCCGGCTGTGCCCGAGGCGATGCCATGAGCTTCCACACCGATCCGACCGACATCAACACGTCGTTGATGTCGCCGCTCCAACCGCACGTGATCGTGCTGGTCGGGGCCACGGGCGACCTGGCCCGCCGGAAGCTGCTGCCGGGCCTGCTGCACCTGTCGCTGGCCGGCCTGCTGCCCGACGTGCGGATCGTGGGCACGTCGCTCGACGATCTCGACGACGACCGGTTCCGCACGTTCGCCCGCGAGGCCTACGCCGAGTTCGGTCGGCGGGCCATCTCCGACGAGCAGTGGACGGAGTTCGGGGGGCGGCTGAGCTTCGTGGGCCAGGCCGCGGGGCCCGACGCGCTGGCCAAGGCGGTGGCGGCGGCCGAGGGCGAGTTGAGCGGCGAGGCGGCCCGCCTGCACTACCTGAGCGTGCCCCCCAAGGCGGCTCGCGCCGTGGTCGAGGTGCTGGGCCAGGCCGGCCTGGCGGAGCGGGCCCGCATCATCATGGAGAAGCCGTTCGGGGTCGACCTCCCCAGCTCGAAGGCGCTCAACGACTTCCTGCACCAGACCTTCCGCGAGGATCAGATCTTCCGCATCGACCACTTCCTCGGCAAGGAGGCGGCCCAGAACATCCTCGCCTTCCGGTTCGCCAACGGGCTGTTCGAGCCGATCTGGAACCGCGACCACATCGACCACGTGCAGATCGACGTGCCCGAGGTGCTGTCGCTCGGCACGCGGGCCGGGTTCTACGAGTCGACGGGTGCGTACCGCGACATGGTGGTCACCCACCTGTTCCAGGTCCTGGCCTTCATGGCCATGGAACCGCCGACCGCGCTGGAGCCGAGGGCCATCAGCGAGGAGAAGAACAAGGTCTTCCGTTCGATGCGCCCGATCGACCCGGCCTGCGTGGTGCGGGGGCAGTACATCGGCTACCGCGACGAGGAGGGCGTGGCGGGGGACTCGGAGACCGAGACCTTCGTCGCCCTCAAGTGCGAGATCGACAACTGGCGCTGGGCCGGGGTGCCGTTCTTCCTGCGCACCGGCAAGCGGCTGGCCGAGGGGGCCCGGATCATCTCGATCGCGTTCCGCGAGCCGCCGAAGAGCATGTTCCCGGCCGGGTCGGGGGTCGGTGCGCAGGGCCCCGACCACCTGACCTTCGACCTCGCCGACGCGTCGAAGCTCTCGCTGTCGTTCTACGGGAAGCGGCCGGGGCCAGGCATGAAGCTCGACAAGCTGAGCCTGCAGTTCGCGCTGCACGAGACCGGGCGGGCCTCCGACGTGCTCGAGGCCTACGAGCGGCTGATCTACGACGCGATGAGCGGCGACCACACGCTGTTCACGACGGCGGAGGGCATCGAGCGGTTGTGGGACCTGTCGCGCCCGCTGCTGGCCAACCCGCCCCCGGTTCGGCCCTATGCCCCCGGCTCCTGGGGCCCCAACGCCATCCACCAGGTGATCGCCCCGCACACGTGGCGGTTGCCGTTCGAGCGGGCCTGGCGAGCCGCGCCGAGCCCGGGCGCGTAGCCGCCCCGCCGGACCCCCGGGGACTCAGCGCACCGCGAACCGGACGGGCAGGTGCTTGATCCCGCCGATGAAGTTCGACCGGAGCCGGTCGGGCGGACCGAGCGCCTCGACCGACGACACCCGCTTGACCAGCTCCTCGAACAGCACCTGGATCTCCATGCGGGCCAGTTGCGCGCCCAGGCAGAAGTGCGGCCCGCCCCCGCCGAACGCGATGTGGTCGTTCGGGGTTCGGGTGATGTCGAAGCGGAACGGGTCGGTGAAGTGGGCCTCGTCGCGGTTGGCCGAGATGTACCAGAGGCTGATCTTGTCGCCGTCGCGGATGGTGTGGCCGCCGAGGACGATGTCGTGGGTGGCGTTGCGGCGGAAGTACATGACCGGCGACGCCCACCGCAGCACCTCCTCGACCGCGCCCTTGATGTGGGTGTCGGGGTCGGACGCCAGCAGCGCGAACTGGTCGGGGTGCTCGAGGAACGCGTTCATGCCGTGGGCGATGGCGTTGCGGGTGGTCTCGTTGCCGGCCACCGACAGCAGCATGAAGAACAGGTTGAAATCCATGTCCGACAGGGACTCGCCGTCGACCTCGGCGCTCAGCAGCGCGGTGATGATGTCGTCGCCCGGCTCGGCCCGGCGACGGTCGGCCAGCTGCTGCGCGTAGAGGAACATCTCGACCTGTGCCTGGAACACCAACTCGGCGCTGACCGAGTACTCGGGGTCGTCCGAGCCGATCATCCGGTTGCTCCAGTCGAAGATCTTGTGCCGATCCTCGCGGGGTACGCCGATCAGCTCGGCGATGACCTCGAGCGGCAGCTCCGCGGCGACATCGACCACGAAGTCGCACTCGCCGGTCGCCAGCAGCGGGTCGAGGATGGCCGTCGTCAACTCGCGGATGTGCTCCTCCATCTGGCCGATCATCCGGGGAGTGAAGCCACGGTTCACCAGACGGCGATAGCGGGTGTGGTCGGGTGGGTCCATGAAGAGCATGAGCTTCCCGCCGGCCGCCTCGGCCTCGCTCGGAGGCATCGTGCGCTCCTCCAGCCCGACCACGCCGCCCCGCTCCTGGGCCGAGGAGAACGTGCCGGCATCGCGGTTGCAGGCGACGACGTCGTCGTAGCGGGTGATCACCCAGAAGCCGGGGCCATCGGGCTCGTCGTGGTGGAACACCGGTTCGTTGGCCCGCAACCACGTGAACCACTCGTGGGGGATGCCCTCGGCGAAGCGGTCGAAGTCGAGCAGGTCGATCTGGCTCGCATCGACCTCTGGTGCATCGGGCATGGCGCCTCGTCTCGCTCGGTCCGCCGGGCAGCTCGGGTTGCTGCCCACGGTAGGCAGCCCGGGCCGGGCGTGCTCGGAGAAGCGGTCGGGCGACGCGACCGATTGCCCGGTTCGCGAGAACGTGTTCTACTTCCGCGGTGGCGTTCAACCTGGCCGACCTGGCGGAGCACACCGTCGACGTCGTGCCCGATCGCACCGCCATCGTGTGCGGCGATCGCACGGTCACGTTCGCCGAGCTCGAGGCCCGGGCCAACCGCCTGGCCCACCACCTCGCCGCGCAGGGCATCGGCGAGCGCGACCACGTGGCGATCTACTCGTACAACAGCGTCGAGTACGTCGAGGCGATGTTGGCTGCCTACAAGCTGCGCGCCGTGCCGATCAACGTCAACTACCGCTACGTGGCCGACGAGCTCGTCTACCTGTTCGACAACGCCGACGTCGTGGCCTGCATCCACCAGGCCGGGTTCGCGCCGCGCATCGCCGAGGTGGCCGACCGACTGCCGATGCTCCGCCACCTGGTCGAGATCGCCGACGGCACGACCGATCCGACGCCCACCGGCCCGACCTCCACCGGCCCGACCGCGACCGGCACGGTCGGCTACGAGGAGGCCCTGGCCGCGCAGTCGCCCGAGCGGGACTTCGGGCCCCGTGACGACGGTGACCTCTACATCCTCTACACCGGCGGCACGACCGGGATGCCGAAGGGCGTGATGTGGCGCCACGAGGACGTGTGGCGCACCCTCGGCGGCGGGATCGACTTCATCACCGGGATCCGGGTGGAGGACGAGTACGAGTTGGCCCGCATCGCCGGTGAGGCCGTGCCGCCGAACGGGCTCGTGCTGGCCCCCCTCATGCACGGCGCCGCGCAGTGGGGGACGCTGGGTGGGTTGTTCAAGGGCGTCACCAACGTGCTGCTGCCCCGCTTCGACCCCCACCTGGTGTGGGACGCGGTGGAGCGCTACCGGATCGCGGTCATCACGATCACCGGCGACGCGATGGCCCGGCCGCTGATCGACGCGTTGCAGGAGAAGCCCTACGACACGTCGTCGCTGGTGGCCATCAGCTCGACCGCCGCCGTGTTCTCGCCGGTCGTGAAGGACGCGCTGTTCGAGCTGATCCCTCACCTCTTCATCAGCGAGGCCGTGGGGTCGTCGGAGGGCGGGTTCAACGGCATGCGGCTGGTCGAGAAGGGCGTCACCCCCGGGGGTGAGGGCGGGCTGATCAACGTGCCGCTCGGGCCCGACTCGAAGATCATCGGCGACGACGACAAGCCCGTGCGGCCCGGTGAGATCGGCCGGCTGGCCCGGGGCGGCAACGTCCCGATCGGCTACTACAAGGACCCGGAGAAGACGGCGGCGACGTTCATCGACGTCGAGGGCGAACGCCACTCGGTGCCCGGCGACCTGGCCCGCTTGGAGCTGGACGGGACGATGACGTTGCTCGGACGCGGCTCGCAATGCATCAACACGGGCGGTGAGAAGGTGTACCCCGAGGAGGTGGAGTCGGCGCTCAAGGCCCACCCCAAGGTGTTCGACGCGCTGGTGATCGGCACCGACGACCCGCGGTGGGGCCAGCAGGTCACCGCCCTCGTCGAACCCCGTCCGGGTGAGCGGCCCACCCTCGACGAGCTGGTCGAGCACTGCCGCACCCGCATCGCGGGGTACAAGGCGCCGCGGGCGCTGCACCTGGTCGAGGAGATGCCCCGCCAGCCTTCGGGCAAGCCCGACTACAAGCGGGCCCGCACCATCGTCGAGGAGGCCTCGTGAGGAACACGCTGACCCAACAGTTCGGGATCGAGTACCCGATCTTCGCCTTCTCCCACTGCCGTGACGTGGTGGCCGCGGTCACCAACGCCGGCGGGATGGGGGTGCTCGGCGCGCTCGCCTTCTCGCCCGACGAGCTCGAGCAGGAGCTGACCTGGATCGACGAGCACGTCGGCGGCCGGCCGTACGGCGTCGACGTGGTGATGCCGGTCAAGACCGTCGACCGCGACCAGGGCATCCACGACGTGAGCGACATCGGGGCGCAGCTGCGGGGCCTCATCTCCCAGGAGCACTGGGACTACGTCGACAAGATCCTCGAGGACAACGGCGTCGACCTGTCGGCGTCGACCAAGGAGCTGGAGTCGGGCGCGGGGCTCGGGGCCGGCGTGCTCGGCTGGACCGAGGCGACCGGTGCGCCGCAGATCGACATCGCGCTGGCCCACCCGATCGCGCTGCTGGCCAGCGCGCTCGGGCCGCCGCCCAAGGCGGCCATCGACCAGGCCCACGACCAAGGGGTGCAGGTCGCCGCCCTGATCGGGCGGGTGGAACAGGCCGTGCGCGACGTGCAGCTCGGCGTCGACATCATCATCGCCCAGGGCTACGAGGCCGGCGGGCACACGGGCGAGGTCTCGACCATGGTCCTGCTTCCCGACGTGGTCGACGCGGTCGACGTCCCGGTGCTGGGCGCCGGAGGCATCGGTTCCGGCCGCCAGATGGCGGCGGCCATGGCCCTCGGAGCGGCCGGGGTGTGGACCGGCTCGATCTGGCTGACCGTGGCGGAGAACGGCTCCTCGCCCATCGTGACCGAGAAGCTGCTGGCCGCCACCTCGACCGACACGGTGCGCTCCCGCGCGTACACGGGCAAGCCGGCCCGCCAGCTGCGCACCGCCTGGACCGAGGCCTGGGAGGCCCCCGAGTCTCCCGGCACCGTGCCCATGCCCCTCCAGTTCATCCTCAACTCGTACGCCACCCAGAAGATGGGCCCGAACCCGCCCCGTGCCCTCGTCGGCATGCCGGTGGGACAGATCGTGAGCCGCATGAACCAGGTGCGGACCACCCGGGCCGTCATCCAGGAGATGGTGGCGGAGTACGTGGACGTGACCCAGCGACTGACCGCCGACCTCGAAGGCTGAACCCATGACCGCCACCGACACCGCACCCGACACCGCGAACGCGACCGACCACTACACGATCATCTCCGCCGACTGCCATGCGGGCGGGAGCCACAAGGCCTACCGCGAGTACCTCGATCCCGAGTTCCTCGAGGACTTCGACGCCTGGCGGGGCAGGTACAAGAACCCGTACAAGGACCTCGGCGACAACCGCCGCTTGCGCAACTGGGACGACGAGATGCGCAACGGCCAGCAGGAGGAGGACGGCATCGCGGGTGAGGTGGTCTTCCCGAACACGGTGCCGCCGTTCTTCCCGAGCTTCGTGCTGTTCGCCAAGCCGCCGACCGACGACGAGTACCGCCATCGCCACGCCGGTGTCCATGCCCACAACCGTTGGCTGGTCGACTGGTGCGGCCAGTTCCCCGAGCGCCGGGCCGGGGTGGGCCAGATCTTCCTCAACGACGTCGACGACGCGATCGCCGACGTGCACTGGATCAAGGAGCACGGCCTGCGGGGCGGCATCCTGCTGCCCAACATCGCGCCCGACGTGAAGTGGGTGAAGCCGCTCTACGACCCGTGCTACGACCCGCTCTGGGCGGTGCTCCAGGACCTCGAGGTGCCGGTCAACGTGCACAGCGGCACCGGCAACCCCGACTACGGGCCCTACCCGGTGTCGATGCTGCTCTACATCAACGAGGTGAAGTTCTACACCGAGCGCCCGCTCGTCCAGCTGATCCTGTCGGGCGTGTTCGAGCGCTTTCCGCGGCTCAAGCTCGTGCTCACCGAGGCCGGCTGCGCGTGGGTCCCGCCACTGCTGGAGCAGCTCGACAAGGTCATCCGCGGGATCCGCGAGACCGGGGCCACCGGCGAGATCCGCTACGGCGCCGAGCACGTGCTCAGCCGCGACGCCACCGAGTACTTCCACCAGAACGTGTGGATGGGCGTGAGCCAGCCCGGCCCGGCCGACGCCGAGGCCCGCCACGTGATCGGCCTCGACAAGTTCATGTGGGGGAGCGACTACCCCCACGACGAGGGCACCTACCCGTACACCCGGGAGAACCTGCGGGCCCGGTTCGCCGACGCGCCCGAGGCCGAGCTGCGCCAGATCCTGGCCGGCAACGCCGCCAAGATGTACGACTTCGACCTGGCGGCACTGGCGCCGCTCGCTGCTCGCATCGGCCCGACCGTGGCGGAAATCGCCACCCCGATCGACGCCGTCCCCGACAAGTCGCTCGAACGCATCTCCGCCGACATGGACACCCGGGCCATCAAGTGAGCGACGCCGACCCGGCCCCGTCGCCCCGGCGGCGCCCCGACGGCGGGAGCTACCGCATCGCGACGTCCATCCCGACCCACGTCGACGGCAACGTCCCCGCGCTCGGCTCGAACCCCGACGTGGTGCTGGTGGACGATCCGGCCCCGATGGTCCGCCGCTTCACGATCAACCGCCCCGAGAAGCGCAACGCGCTGAGCCACCAGGTGCGGGCCGAGCTGATCGCCGGCCTCGAGGCGGCCGACCGCGACCCGGAGATCCGGGTGATGATCATCCGCGGGGCGGGCTCCTGCTTCTCGGCCGGCTACGAGCTCGGGCCGGGGAACCAGGGGGTCGACATGCCCCACTACACCGCCGAGGGCGAGGGCCAGTGGCCCCGCCACGTCACGGAGACCTGGATGGGGATCTGGGACCTCTCCAAGCCGGTGATCGCACAGGTCCACGGGTACTGCCTGGCGGGGGGCAGCGAGCTGGCCACCGGTTGCGACCTGGTCTACGTGGCCGACGACGCGCTGATGGGCTACCCCGCCGTGCGGTTCGGCGTTCCCGACATGCAGTTCCATGCATGGCTGATGGGCATGCGGGCCGCCATGGAGATGATGGTGACGGGCGACCCGATCTCGGGCCGCGAAGCGGCCCGGCTGGGCTGGGCCAACCGGGCCTACCCGGCGGCCGACCTCGAGGCCGAGGTGCTGGCCATCGCGGAACGCATCGCCCTGACCCCGAGCGACATCGTGTCGCTGAACAAGCGGACCGTGCACCGGGCCATGGACGCCATGGGCATGCGGGCCGCCATCCGCCAGGGCACCGAGCTGTGCGCCCTCGGCACCAAGGCCGCGACGTTCGCCGCCTTCATCACCAAGTCCCAGGGCACGGGCCTGACCAAGGCGCTG
>Ga0209023_10006717_pt1 | contig 12039 bp, 12 predicted proteins | sample LakOneMetagenome_FD_187468 | JGI IMG/M metagenome (GOLD analysis project Ga0209023, IMG submission 187468) | Freshwater and sediment microbial communities from Lake Erie, Canada (SPAdes) (version 2) | ecosystem: Environmental > Aquatic > Freshwater > Lentic | place: Lake Erie, Canada...
CTCCGCGGCGCCGGCCATTGCTTGGGGCAGGTAGAAGTGCCAGAGGAGCCGAACATGGCGCCGGTCGATCGGTGTGGTCGCCGTGAAGATGGTCATCACACCTTGGACGCGCAGTAGCGCGACACCTGGGCCGTAGGTGTAGCGAGTGAACACGAGCGTTTCGTTGTCGAAGCGCTCGACCACGGTCGAGAACGGACCGTCCGTGGTGAACTCCGACGTGGAGTCGTCGAGGGCTTCGCGGCGGTGCACGAAGTGGAAGTGGGTGTAGTCGACGTTGTTCTCGGCCATGTCCTGGAGCGACGCGACGAGTTCGGACTCGAAGACGATTGCGTCGGTGAACCCCGGGTCGTCGACCTCGGAGACGCCCGGCACCTCGTAGCCCGGATCGGCGCCCCCGGCGTGGTACCAGAACATGACCATGCCCGCGACCTCGCAGGTGGGGTAGCTGCGGACGCAGGCACGCGACGGGATGCGGGCACCGCTGTAGGGGATCTCGACACAGGTACCGCCGCCGTCGAACCTCCAGCCGTGGTAGGGGCAGGCGAGGGTGTCGCCGTGGACTTCGCCGCCTCCGAGATGAGCCCCCATGTGGGGGCAGTGGGCGTCGAGAGTGTGGGCGGTGCCGTCGGCGCCCCGGAATACCACCAGCTCGCGTTGGCAGGCGATGACCGTCCGCGTCTCGCCGGCACCGATGGCCGACGACGAAGCCAACGCGTACCAGCCGTTCGGGACCGGCGGCGGCGTCGGCCGATCCACCAGCTCGTAGGGCAGATCCTCGGGGCCCTGAGGAGCTGACCACGAGCGGTCGGCGAGCACGTGGTCGCGCGGGGAGACGGTCGTGCTGCGAGGAAGCACCGAGTCCCACGCCTGTTTCATCGGTGCGACGTCCACCCGGACCTCACCCGCGGCCGCACTTCCGACCTGGTCGTCGATCGCATCGGTCATCGCAGTCCTCCCTTGGGGCCGCCCCGCTCGCCGGGCCATCGTGATCCGCCGATCGTGTCGGCGTGGGGCCAGAACGCGTCCGGGTCGAGCTTGCCGGCGAGGGTGATCTCCCGGGCGGTGTGGCGGGCGGTCACGAGCTCCGCGGTCGCCGGATCCCGCATCGGGAGGAGGTCGGTGTACGGGTCCCAGGCGCTGTCACTGAGGATCAGTTCACCGTCGATTCGCTCGACGTGGGTGACGACTCCCGCACTGCGAACGCGTACGACATGGGGCGGGAAGTCGTAGCGCCGCTCGGCGCCGCCGACCGCGCGAGACACCTTGATCCACCACTCGTTGTCGTCGATGGGGTCGCCGACACCGTCACCCGGCCCGGTCACCGTTCCACTGAAGTCCAGGAACGTGCGACCTTGATGCGAACACCGGGCCGTGATGCGGTCTCCCAATCGATAGAACCGCACCGAACACGGGAACTTGGGCTGGCCGTTGGTCTCCTGGCTGATGAAGATGGCCGACTCCTGATCGATGCCGATGCCGATGCAGTACTGCCCGTCGACGCCGTCGAACGACGCAGCCACCTTGGTGCTGATCCCGTACTCGGGCTCACCGTAGACGGGCACGCAGTAGACGCTGAGCTGCACGATCGGGTCGCCGACCGGCTCGAGCCCTGGCGGTAGCAGCGCGGCGATGCTCGCCGGGTCGGTCCGATAGCGCAGCACCAGCTTGGGGTGGCCCGCGACCTCACCGGGTCTGCTCAGCGGTTCGGCGTTCGGATCGTCGGTCATCGTGTGGTCACTCCGGGTCGGTGTCTGGATCGGCGGTGTGTGGATGGGCGGTGTGTGGATGGGCGGTGTACGAAGGCGACAGGAATGTCTCGACCACGGCCGCCAGGGTGCGCTCGAACAGTGCGTCGATGTCGGGCGCCACCGCCATCGCCGCGATGGTCGCCGGGGCGATTCGATCGTCATCGACCCTCGCCCACAGTGCGCCGTGCCGAAGTTCCGGCGGCACGACGCCCTCGCCACGCCATGTCCCGACCAGGAATCCGGCGACGGACATGAGGATCGCCCGGAGCGCGTCGCGTGCGTCGTCACCGCGCACGCCGGCTGCATCGAGCTCGGCGACCAGTGCCACCTCGAGCGGCAGCTCGAGCAGGGTGGTGGCGCCGACCTGACTGGCCAGCGCCGTCACGTTGCGGTGGGCCAACGCATTGCGCCAGATGTTGCGGACCGCCGACATCACACGGTCTCGAGGCGCGTCGCCCTCGATCTCGGCCAGGGCGAGCCGCTCGGCGAGGAGTTGGACCAGCGCGACGACGAGCTCGTCGTGGGTGCCGACGTGCCAGTAGATGGTGGTGGTGGTGACACCGAGCTCTGCTGCCAGCTTGCGCATCGACAGCGCCTCGGCGCCTCCTTGCTCGACGAGCTCGAGCGCGGCCCGGACGACCTCGGCGCGGTCGAGCCCGGCGCGGCGACCGGTGGGCGCCGTCTCGTCGTTGGATTTCGTTCGAGGCGTGTCGGCCATGGGTGTCCCTGATTGGTTCGGCCCTCGGGCGAGCGGATCCGCTTGCGAGCGTCGAGCAGTTCTGTAACAGTGTGCAAGAGGTCTTGGACACTGTGCAAGTGGGCCGGCACGTGTGGCCGGCGCCGTGCGAGTGGGACGCCACAGGTGATTCAGGACTCGATGGCCAACCAGCAATCGGGGGAAACACATGGCGAATCCGCTGCACGGGATCGACACGAGCAACGCGCCCTACGTGATCGTGTCGTCCGATACGCACGCCGGGCTGCAGGTCGAGGGGTACCGCGACTACCTCGACCCGACTTTCCTGCCCCAGTTCGACGAGTGGGTCGTCGAGCGCCATCACCACCGCCGCTTGGTGGAGGAGGTGAACGGCGAGTACGTCGAGAAGTGGGAGAGCGAGAACGCGGAGGGCCTGCGGGGAGCGTTCGACCCCGAGGTGCGGGACAAGGAACTCGATGCCGACGGCATCGCCGGCGAGGTGATCTTCGCCGACGGCGACTCGGTCACCGGCCAGGAGTCACCTCCCTTCGGTGCTGGTCTCGCCGCGGGGCAGATCAGCGACCCGAACCTGGCCTTTGCCGGGGCGCGGGCGCACAACCGGTGGCTCGTCGACTTTTGCGCGACCAACCCCGCTCGGCGGGCCGGGGTCGCCCTGGTGCCGATCGTTCACGATGTCGAGGAGTCCGTTCGTGAGATCGAATCTCTCGCCGGCCGACCCGGCATCAAGGGGATCATGATCCCCACGATGTGGCACGGACACCCGTCATACGGTCATCCCGTCTACGACCCGGTGTGGGCGGCCTGCGCCGAGGCCGGCCTGGTGGTCCACACGCACTCGGGCGAAGGTGACTGGGATTCGTACAACGACAACATCGCCCAGTTCGTGCTCGAGGTTCCCTTCTGGACCCATCGGGCGCTGTGGCAGCTGCTGTTGTCAGGGAAGTTCGACAAGTTTCCCGGTCTCAAGTACGCGGTCGTCGAGTGCGGGTCGTACTGGCTCGGCGATCTGCTGTGGAAGGCGGACACCACCTTCGGTGCGAACGCCAAGGTGAAGAAGCTCAACTCGCGGACCAAGGGGCTGATCCAGCGTCTGCCGTCGGAGTACCTGGGCACCAACGTCTTCATCGGGGCGTCGACCATGAGCAGCGAAGAGATCCGGCGTCGACACGTGAACGGAATCGACTGCCTCATGTGGGGAACCGACTATCCGCATCCCGAGGGATCGTGGCCCCACACCGTCGAGCGGCTCGAAACCGACTTCCGTGAGGTCTCGATCGAGGACACTCGGAGGCTGCTCGGCCTGAATGCGATCGAGTGCTACGACCTCGACGTCGCGGGCCTCGAGGTGATTGCGGCGAGGGTCGGGCCGACCCCCGAGCAACTCCACCAGAACGCCTCGCTTCGCACGCCCGATGACGCCATCCGCACCGCCCGGTGGTGGTTCGACTCCTACAACATCCCCTGGCCGGCATGAGCGCCGACTTGCAGGGCTCCGGAGAGGGGCTCGCGCCGATCGAGATCGCCGGATCGGTCGCTGTCGTCACAGGTGGGGCCAGCGGCATCGGTCGGGCCATCGCCTCGTCGCTGCTGCGGCGAGGGTCCACGGTGTGGATCGCCGATGTCGAGCAGGTGGCGCTGGCTTCGACCGTCGACGAGCTGTCGTCGTTGGGACCGGTGACCGGGGTGCTCGCTGATGTCAGCGACGAGGTGTCGGTGCGCGCCCTGGCCGAGCGCGTCGACGCCGAGTCGGGACGGTGCAACCTGTTGTTCCTGAATGCAGGGGTCACCTCCGGCGGCGGAGGGCTGCCTTGGCAGCAGGAGCCGAACGACTGGCGCTGGTGCTTCGGCGTGAACGTGTTCGGCGTCGGCATCGGTGTCAGCGAGTTCGTGCCCCGCATGCTCGCTGGTGGCGAACCGGGCCAAGTGGTGGTGACCTCGTCGGGCGACGGTGGTTTCGCGCCGGTAGCGACCGCATCGGTGTACGCGGCGTCGAAGGCAGCGGTCACCTGCTTCACCGAGGCGCTGCAGCTCAACCTGATCAGGGAGCAGGACGCGGTGCGGGCGTCGGTCTTCTACCCATCGGGTGGGCTCATGGACACCGGGCTGTACACCGCCGCTCGCAACCGGCCCGAGCACCTACAACGCCGGGGGCCGGGCACCGGCCGGGCCGGCATGTCGTTCGACGAGCTGAAGCAACGCGTGGCCCAAGCGACCGGCCGCGAACCCGCGGTGGCCGACATCGCGGCCTTGGGCGAGTTCGCCGTCGACGGCGCCGCGCGCCGCGACTTCATCATCGCCCGCGACCTCGACTCCACCGCCGAACTGCTCCACCGTCGAGCCGACGCCATCGGCGACGGCCGCCTTCCCGAACCCCACCGCCTCGGCATCTGACCGACCTGATCCGCCGGTGCCGACTCGACGGACCGCGGTGTCCAGCTGCACCCCCGCCGCCCTCGGTGAGACCGATCCCGCCCACCAGATTGTGTGCCGTCTCCGGTTCCCTCGGGCAATTCCGTTTGTCACTGCGAAGGTCTAGTCGCAGTGACAACTACAATCGAGGGTGATGGGCTACCGGCACACGAAGCAGGAGATCCTCGACGGGGCACTCGCCGCGGCGTTCGACGATGGTCTGAGCCAGCTCACCTTCGGACGTGTCGCGAAGCGGCTCGGAATCAGCGACCGGATCGTCGTGTACTACTTCCCGTCCAAGGACGCCCTCGTCGGCGAGGTGCTCCTCACCGTCGGCACGCAGCTCCAACTCACCCTCGAACCTGCATTCGGTTCGCCAGTCAGCGACTATCTGGAGCTGGTGCGGACCGCGTGGCCGATCGTGGCCCGGCCCGGCGCCGATGCCGTGTTCGCGTTGTTCTTCGAGGCGAACGGGCTGGCGGCCGCCGGACGCGAGCCGTACCGCACGCTCGTGCCGCAACTCGTCGAGATGTGGATCTCGTGGGCCTGCGAATTCCTCCGGGGAACGCCGTCACAGCGCCGCACCGAGGCGGAGACGGCCATCGCCGTGCTCGATGGTCTCCTCCTGCTCCGACAACTGGCCGGACCCGCCGCCGCGAACCGGGCCGCACAGCGAGTCGGCGCTCGGGCGAGGTGATTCAGTGGGCGACGCCGGCCCGTCATGAGCGGAGTCCTGATCAGGGCGGTGTGGCGCCGAAGCTGTCGTAGACCCGTCCTTCGAGGGCGGCGGCAGCCTGTCCATTGGTCAGCTGCGTCGGCGAGATTCCGCCCGGGCCCCGTGGCGACGTCGTGCCGCACTCGATGGCGCGGTCTGACTTGTCGACGATGCCGAACCGGCGTCTGGCCTCGTCGAGGGGCAACGCCGCTGCCGCGAACCAGTCGACCAACATGAAGTCGACGGACGGGTCACCGTCGAGTCCCCGGGAGAGCGCGCCTCGTCGCATTGCGTCCCCGATGCGTTGGGTCATCCCCTGCTGTGAAAGCTGGCCGGGGAACGCATCGAAGAGCCCGGCACCATGTGCGAGGTAGCCGGTCTCGAACAGGCTCACCACCATGGCCAGCAACGCGAAGCCACGCGGGTCGTCGTTGGCGCGGGCGATGAAGGCGAACACCTCGAGTTCGGCCTCGACGGTCGTGCCATAGTCGGCGAGCACGTGCACCCAGTCGTGTTGGGCGAGCAACGGTGGCGCCGAGCCGGGTGCTCCGGGGACGGCGAAACCTCGGGCTCGGTAGAAGCGGTGCAGATGGTGACCGAGGCTGTCCTCGGGAAGATCCGCGAGGGCGTGCCATCGGCCTGCGAGCTCGGGATCGTGTTCGACGAGATCCCACCCCCCGACATCGGCGTGCAGCGCGGCCGACCGCTCGTCGGACCAGTCCGCGGTGTAGCCGTTGCGTTCGAAGTCGATGGCAGCCAGTGCCGCGTGAGCAGCCGAGAGCTGCTCCACGGTTCCGAGCAGCTTCTCGTCAATGCCGAGTTCACGGCTGTACTTGGCAACCGACTCGGCGACCTCGGCGGGGACCGGCCTGAGCACGAGCGCCGACAGCACCATCATGTGGACCATCCGTCGACGAAAGCCCTCGGCCCGATCACGAAGGTGCTCGGCGTTGGTGGCTGCGTCCACGAAGGGCAACGCGGAGGTGTCGACAGCGTGGCCCGTCATCGACTCGAACGTCGACGCGATCAGGACCCGTTGGAACTCGGTGTTGCCCGAGGTTGGGCGAGTGGCGCTGAGCACGCCCGCAGCGTTCCGGGCGGTCTCGGCCGCATCGGGAGGATGCAGATTGACCTCGGCGTCTGATGGAAATGGGACTGCCACCTCTCTCCTCTCGTGTCGTGCTGATGGTTATGACCTGACCGGGCGTGTCGGCTGATGGACATCGGGTTGGAACGGTTCACACAGGTTGCCCGCCGAGGCCACGCCAGACCAGCGATGCGGTCCGCTCCGCCCAGCGTCGAGGTGGGGCCTGTCCGCCGAGGGCCCGCGCGTACCAGCTCCCCGTCAGCATGGTCACGGCCATCTCGACGTCGGCGTCGACGGCCAGCAGACCGTCGACGCGGGCCTGTTCGAGGATGCGGAGCAGCGCGGTGCGTCGCGGACCGACGACCCGCTCCCGGTAGAGACGGACCAGTTCGGGGTCGGTGGCGCGGTTCAGCATGGTGCCGACCATCGACAGGCCGTCCGGGCGGCTGATCCCTCTCTGGAAGCGCTTCAGCTCATTGACCAGGTCCGCGTACGGCTCGTCGGTCGACGCCTCCTGCTCGGCTCGAGCGAGCGCCGCGATCGCCGCGGTGGCGAGCTCGGCCTTGGAGGGCCAGCGCCGGTACAGCGCCTGGCGTGTGGTCGCGGCTTCGTCTGCGATGGCGACCAGCGACATGGAGTCGTAGCCGTGTCGGGCGAGATGTGAGGCGGTGATCCTCAGTACTCGCTCGTCGATGCTTCGGTCGAGAGGTCGACCGGGTCCGCTGACGCTCACGAGTTCAGGCTAGAGGAATAATTCAACACAGGACTGTATTGATACGGTGCACACCTTGAACCCAGGAGGATCCCAGATGAGTGCTTCGAGCATCGCCGTGATCGGCGCCGGCAACGTCGGAGCTCACCTTGCGCGGGGCCTGGCCCGGGCCGGGCACCGCGTCGCCGTGGGCGTACGCGAACCGACGCGTGCCGCACACCTTGCCTCGGACGGGATTGCCGTCACCGATCCGGCTTCGGCGACAGCCAATGCTGAGGTCATCGTCCTGGCGGTGCCGGTCCTCGCACTCGCAGATGCCGTGAGTTCGCTCGGTCCGCTGCAGGGCAAGGTCGTGGTCGATGCCACCAACGCCGTCGGCATCGCGGTGCCGGACGGCCACGCCACCGTCGGCGCCTATGTGGCCGCCCTCGCCCCCGAGGCATTCGTCGTGAAGGCGTTCAACACGATCGGCGCTGAGCACATGGAGGACGGCGCCGTGAACGGAACGCCGGCGTTCCTTCCCATCGCGGGAGCCGACGAGGGCCGTCCGACTGTCGTTGCGCTGGCCCAATCGATCGGTTTCGACGTCGCAGATCTCGGCGGGGTCGAGTGCGTCGCCATGGTGGAGGACGCCGCTCGACTGTGGATCCACCTTGCCCTCCGGAAGGGATGGGGACGCGACTTCGGCTTCGGCGTGCTCCGCCAGTGACCACGGCGCTGGAGGAATCGGTCCGCGACAAGCGGAGGGGCTACCTCGAACTGTTCTTCGACCTCGTCTTCGTCTTCGCCGTCACCCAACTGGTCGCCATGTTGCACCACGACCACAGCGTCGGCGGCTGGATGCGCGCCTTGCTCATGGCGTGGCTGATCTGGTGGGCGTGGTCGCAGTACACGTGGGCGGGCAACGCCATCGACCTCGATCGACGATCCACCCGACTCGCTCTCCTGGCCATCACGGCGCTCACCCTCTTGTTCGCCGCAGCCATGCCGGGCGCATTCGCGGCGAGCGGTGCGATGCGCTTCGCCGTGCCCTATGTCCTCGTTCGGCTCGGTGGTCTCGCGTTGTACTGGCTCGGTGTGCGATCACATGACGCCCTTCGCGCCGCGCTCCGGAGCTACCTGCCTGTCGCTGTCGTGTCGCCCGTCGTCGTGCTCGCCGGCGCTGCCGGGCCCCGTGGCTGGCTGCCCTGGGTCTGGCTGGTCGCGGTCGGGATCGACATCACTTCCGCGCTCCTTGCCGGGCGAGGCGAGTTCGGCGTCGCGCCTGGACACTTCGCCGAACGACACGCGTTGATCGTGATCATCGCGTTGGGGGAGTCGATCGTCGGTGTCGGTGCCACCGTCGCCCACCTCGACCTCTCACCGATCGTCCTGCTGTCCACGCTTGCGGCCGTTGCGATCGTGGTCAGCCAGTGGTGGGGCTACTTCGACTGGGTCCAGGAGGCAGCGGAGCGACAGCTCTCGACCGAGCCGGACCTCCGCAGCCGAGGCCATCTGGCCCGGGACCTGTTCACGTTCGGGCACTTTCCGATCGTGCTCGGCAGCGTCGTCTTCGCGTTCGGCGTCGAGGAAGCTCTGGCCCGGCCCGCCGAGCCACTCGCCGCCCGCCGGTCTCGTCGCCATCGGTGGAGGTCTTGGCCTGTTCCTGGTCGGCTTCGTCGTCGCCAACGCCCGCGCCAGCCACACGCTGCTCACCGAACGCCTCGGTGCACTCGGGCTCGTGGCAGCGGTGGTCGGCATCGGCGGTGAGCGGCTCTCGGCCGCCGCACTCCTGGTGATCCTCGCGGTCGTCCTCGCAGCGCTCAGCTTCCTCGAATCGGTTCGACGCAGCTGAGCTCAAACGGAAGGCGGTTCGATGAAGTCCGAGATCAGTTGGGCCAAGCGATGTGGCTGGTCCCAACAGACGAGGGTCTTGCAGTGCTCGATCATCACCAACTCGGCGGTGGGGATCTCCGTGCAGAAGCGCTCGGCGAGCGCCGGCCGGAACGCTCGATCGTCTGCCCCCCAGGCGACGAGGAACGGAAGTTGGGTCGAGCGGAGCGTCGCAGCCGCCCCGTTGGTGACGTGCGGACCGAAGGACTTGATGACCTTGCGTGCGTCGCGTCGGACCGCCTTGTCGGCGAGCAGCGCGTTGGCCCAGCGGTCGATCTTCACGCCATCGATCTCGTTGGCAAGGCGACCGAACACGAACGGAAGTGGCCAGAACGCCCGCACCTTGAGTGCCCTGCCAGTGAGGGCCAGGCCGCCTGGCAGGTACGGCAGCAAGTTGAAGTAGCGGAACATCCTGGGCGGGAAGTCGTCGTACATGTCGCAGTTGGTCAGCACGACGCGGCCCAGGCGCTCGGGGTGGTTGGCGGCGACGACCTGGGCGATCGCTCCGCCGCTGTCGTTGCCCACCAGGGTCACGTTGGTCACGTCGAGGTGGTCCAGGAGGTCGGCGACGGCGCGGGCGAGCCCTGCGGCGGACAGGTCGGCGTCAGGGTGGGCGGCCAGCCGATGAGCGCCCATCGGCAGCGTCGGGAGGATGCATCGGAGTCGCCCGGCCAGGAGTGGGGGCATCTTGTCCCAGTGCGATGCCTCGGCCAGCACGAGATGGAGAAAGACGATGACGGGGCCGTCGCCGATGTCTCGGTACTCGATGGTGCCGAGGTGGGTCGGGGCCCGCTGCGGCTCGGGCCAGAGGTGTGTCGGTTCAGTCACGGAGACCTGCTCTCAGAGAGTTGTAGCGATCACTGCGGAACTTAATCGCAGCGATCGCTACAATCAAACAGTCGCCCGCCGATGACGAGCAACCGCTTCGATTCACCCCGGGTCGGTCCGAACGGTCTCGCTCCGTCGGGGTGGCGTACGAATGTCGCCACTCGGGTGGTGCATCCCTGCCAGGAGCTCGACCGTTGTCGGGACCTTCGGCACTGTCGCTCCGAGCCTCCGCGGCGCATGGTGAATGCACCCGAACAAGGAGAACGCGCGCCATGAGTCGAATCACGGTCGGCATCGACGGTTCCAAGAACGCACACGCCGCCATGGAGTGGGCGGTCGACGAAGCCCGGGTGCGAGGGGCCGACCTCCACCTCGTGCACACCTGGCAGATCAACGGGATCACGAACGGCTACGGGATGGCGGAGTACTACGAGGCGTGCGAGCAATCGTCCGCCACGATGCTGTCGGAGGCCGTCGCGTGGGTCTCCGACCACTTCGAGGGACGCGTCACCACGACCTCGGAATGCGGAGGCGCCGTCGAGATCCTCGCTCGAGCAGCGGCAGACTCGGACCTGTTGGTCGTGGGTGCCCGTGGACGGGACGGCTTCGTCGGCCTGGTCCTCGGGTCGGTGGCCTCGCAGCTCGCTCATCACGCTCCGTGCCCGCTGGTCATCGTTCCGGCGACGGTCTGATCCCCATGTCCGTCACCTCCACCACCAGCCCCGTCACCACCACCCTCGGCGTGCACTCAGAGGTCGGCGCACTGCGCCAGGCCATCGTCCACCGGCCCGGCCTCGAGCTCGCCCGACTCACGCCGAGCAACATCAACCAGCTGCTCTTCGACGACATCCTCTGGGCGGATCGCGCCCGCGAGGAACACGACGGTTTCGTCGAGGCGCTGCGCTCGCACGGGGTGGTGGTCCACCACTTCGGAGATCTGCTCGCGCAGACGATGGAGATCCCCGAGGCGCGGGAGTACGTGCTCGATCGCATCTGCTCGCCGGAGACCGTCGGTCCTGCGCTGGTCGATTCGCTCCGGCGGCTCGCGGCGGATGCCGACGGGGCCACCCTGGCCGAGTACCTCGTCGGCGGGGTCACCAAGGCGGACCTGCACCCGACCAACGTCCACAGCCTGCGCTGGAGCAGTCTCGGGCCCGACGACCTGATCCTCAGTCCGCTGCCGAACCACCTCTTCCAACGCGACAACTCGTGCTGGATCTATGGCGGGGTCAACGTGAACACCATGGCCATGACCGCTCGCCAACGCGAGACGCTGCACAGTCGGGTGATCTATCGCCACCACCCGTTGTTCGCCGGTGGCGACTGGACCTACTGGCAGGGCGACGATGAGCGTGACCACCTGCCGGCATCGCTCGAGGGTGGCGACGTGCACGTCGTCGGCAACCGTTCGGTCCTCGTGGGGATGGGGGAGCGGACCACGCCGATGGCGGTCGAGATGCTCGCCCACAGCCTCTTCGCCGCCGACGCCGCCGATCGCGTGATCGCCATCGAGCTGCCGAAGTCACACGCGTTCATGCACCTCGACACCGTCATGAGCATGATCGACCGATCGACCTTCATCGCCTACCCGTACCTCGACGAGCACCTTCGGTCGTGGACGCTGTCCCGCGCCGCCGACGGTTCGACGACCATCGCCGACAATCCCGACGTGTGGGTCGCGATCGCAGCAGCGCTCGAGGTCGACAAGGTCACGGTGTTGCGGGCCGACGAAGACATCCGAGCCGCTGAGCGTGAGCAGTGGGATGACGGAACCAACTTCCTGGCGGTCGCGCCGGGGGTGGTGGTGGGGTGGGATCGCAACGTGACCACCAACCGCATGCTGCGCAACAACGGCATCGAGGTCGTCTCGGTCAGCGGGAGCGAGCTCGGCAGGGGCCGCGGCGGACCGAGATGCATGACGTGTCCGATCGAACGCGACGCGGCCTGACG
>Ga0209023_10006718_pt1 | contig 12039 bp, 13 predicted proteins | sample LakOneMetagenome_FD_187468 | JGI IMG/M metagenome (GOLD analysis project Ga0209023, IMG submission 187468) | Freshwater and sediment microbial communities from Lake Erie, Canada (SPAdes) (version 2) | ecosystem: Environmental > Aquatic > Freshwater > Lentic | place: Lake Erie, Canada...
GACTCGCGCAGTGCAGCGTCAAAGCGCTGCACCGCGTTCTCGAGCGTGGCCTTCGAGAGCGCCTCGCGCAGGTAATGCTCGCCGCGCTCGACCAGGTCGCGCGCGCGCCGCGTCGCGGCCGGCTCGTGGCGCGCCGGCTCGCGCGACGCGATCAGCGGAACGTAGCTGCCGATCGGCAGCTCGATGCGGATCGGCGTGTCCTTGCCGTCGGTGCGGTAGTAGCTGGACAAGCGCGCCCGCAGCCGGCGCGCCTCGACGCGCACGATCGTGTCCGAGCGCGGATCGAAGCGCCCGGCCGGGCGGCCGAACACCTGCACCGCGAGCACCGATTCCTTCAGCGCGTTGAGGTCGTCGTCGAGCAGGCGCGAGACCATGTGGCGCAGCAATGCCCTGTGGCGCTGCGAGGTACGGAAGGCCGCGCTGTTCTCGATCATCGTCAGCGCCAGCTCGACCTGCTCGGCCGGCACGACCAGCCGCGCGGAGTCCGCTTCTCGATTCATCGGCAGCCCCTTCCTCCTCGACGGGTGAAAAAGTTCGGCCCGCGGTCAGCCGTTCGTCGGCGCGATCCGTTGCGATCCGATGTCCAGCATCGCCGAACTCTACCGCCAGCTCTGGCGCTACGCCGCCGGGGCCCGCGGTTGGATGGTGCTGTCCTCGGCGATGCTGGTGGCGTCGCAATTGCTGAAGCTGGCGATCCCCTGGTTCGCGGCGCAGGCGATCGACACGCTGCAGCACGCGCTGAACGGCGCCGGCCTGCGAGCGTGCCTGCCGTGGGTCGGCGCGATCGTCGCCACGGCGGCGGCGAGCTGGGCGCTGCATGGGCCGGGGCGGGTGATCGAACGCACGGTCGCGGTGCGGGTGCGCTGTGCGCTCGCCGATGCGCTCTATCGGCGCGCCGCCGAGGCGCCGCTGGCCTGGCACGAAGCGCAGCACAGCGCCGAACTCGCCCACCGCATGTCGCAGGCCAGCCAGGCGTTGTCCAACTTCACGCAGAGCCAGTTCATCTACCTGCAGAACGCCGTGACGCTGGTCGGCCCGCTGGTCGCCCTGATGCTGCTGTCCGGCTGGATCGGCGCGCTCACGATCGCCGGCCTGGCGCTGATCGCGCTGACGATCGTCGCGTTCGATCGGGCGCTGATGCGGCTGGCCGTGCGCGAGAACGACGCCGAACGACGCCACGCCGGTGCCCTGCTGGACGTGCTCTCCAACATCTCGACCGTGCTCAGCCTGCGGCTCGGCGACGCGACGCGCCGGCTGCTCGCGCGTCGCCTCGGCCAGGCGGTCGAGCCGCTGCGCCGCAGCATCGCGATGGCCGAGTGGAAATGGTGTGCCGTCGACCTGCTGACCGTCCTGCTGACGTGGTCGCTGGTGGTCGCGCACGCCTGGCGCAGCAGCGCCGACGGCGTCGTGATGCTCGGCGGGGTGTTCATGGTCTATCAGTACGCGCAGCAGGCCGGCAGCGTGATCGGCTCGCTGGCCGCGAATCTGCAGGGCGTGGCGCGCATCCGCACCGACTTCGCGAGCGCCGCGCCGATCTGGGAGGCACCGGCCGCGCCGTTGCCGGCACCGGGCGGGCACGATGACGGCGGGGCGGCGCCCGATTGGCAGCGCATCGATCTGTGCCGCCTCGGCTATCGGCACCCGACGATCGACGAACGGCGCGGTGGCGTGCACGAGCTGACGCTGCGGCTGCATCGAGGCGAGCGCATCGCGCTGGTCGGCCCGAGCGGCGGCGGCAAGAGCACGCTGCTGCGCTTGCTCGCAGGGCTGTACGAACCGTCGTCGGGGCACGTCGAAGTCGACGCCGTCGCCACGCTCGGCGCGCGCGCGCTCGCGCAACGCGCGACACTGATTCCGCAGGAGGCGCAGATCTTCGAAGCCACGCTGCGCGAGAACATCGCCTTCGACCTGCCGTGCAGCGAGCTCGAACTCACCAAGGCCATCCGCATCGCCGCGCTGGACGACGTGATCGCCGCGCTCCCCGCGGGGCTCGACACGCCGATCACGCAGGGCGGATTCAATCTGTCGGGCGGCCAACGCCAACGGCTGTGTCTCGCGCGCGGTGTGCTCGCGGCGCGCCACAGCTCGGTGCTGTTGCTGGACGAGCCGACCAGCGCGCTCGATCCGCTCGCCGAGGCCCAGGTCGTCGCGCGCCTGTCGAGCGCGTTCGCGCACTGCTGCATCGTCGCCTCGGTTCACCGGATGAGCCTGCTCGGCCACTTCGACCGCGTCGTGCTGATGGCCGACGGCCGCATCGTCGACAGCGGCAGCGTCGCCGAGCTGACGCAGCGTCAGTCGATGTTCCGGCGCATGCTCAACGGCTCGCCGGCGGAGCAGAACCTGGCCTGATCGCCGCGCTCAGCGGCGCGACCAATCGTGCTCGTCGAAGCCGACGGTGATCGCGCCATCGGGCCACTCGACGATCGGCCGCTTGATCGTGCTGGCGTGGTCGAGCATCACGCGCTTCGCGCCCGCGGCATCGACGACGCCGTCGCGCAGCCCCTCGTCGAGCGCGCGCCAGGCATTGCCCTTGCGATTCAGCACGCGCTCCCAGCCGGCGGCGCGCAGCCAGGCGTCGAGCCGATCGAGCGGCACCCCGGCCTTCTTGTAGTCGTGAAAGTCGACCTCGCGCCCGCGCTCCTTGAGCCACGCGCGCGCCTTCTTGACGGTGTCGCAGTTCGGAATGCCGTAGAGCTTGACGGGGGTCATCGTCGTCAGTCGCGCGAATTCGGTCCATCGCAGGCCGGGTCCTGCCCGATCCCGGCCTCGCGCACCTTGCGGTCGGCGTCGCGGATCGAGACCTGGAACCAGACGCAATCGCCGCCGGCGAATCGGTAGTTCCACACCTGGATGTGCTCCTGCCAGCCGGCCCCGAACACCTGCGCCGGACGGCCGAGCCTCAAGCGGACCTCATCGGCCGACATGCCGGGCGTGATGTTCGCGAAGTTCTGTTCGGTCAGCACCTGCTGCGACGACACCAGCGTGCCGTCGGCGCCGAAGTCGAGCATCCAGGTCTCCTTGCCGAACGCGCCGCGCGCGAATTCGAGCCGGCGCCCGCCGTTGGGCAACGCGTATTCGCCGGTCGGCGCCTGCGGCCCATGGCGCGCGGTGTCCAGCGTCGTCCCGGGCGCGAGCGTGCCGGGCGTCGCACAGCCCGAAAGCAGCGCCGCGGCGGCCGCGGCGCAACCTGCGATAGCGATGGTGATGGCGCGCTCGACCTTCATGCGACCCCCGTGCTCACTTCTAGAATCGTGTTCATGCCCGACCGATTGTCTTTCGTTCAACCCCTCGGCCATGGAATCCATGCTGTCGACACCGGCTTTCATCGACCGATCTTCGATGCGGCATTCCTGATCGTCGAGCGCGGCCGAGCCGCCTTCATCGACACCGGCACGAACCATTCGGTTCCCCGGTTGCTCGCCGCGCTCGAATCGCTCGGTCTCGCGCCCGACGCGGTCGACTTCGTGATTCCCACCCATGTCCACCTCGACCACGCCGGCGGCGCCGGGCTGCTGATGCGCTCGCTGCCCGCGGCGCGCCTGGTGGTGCATCCGCTCGGCGCGCGCCACCTGATCGACCCGGCTCGATTGATGGACAGCGCCACGCGCGTCTACGGCGCGCAGGAAGTCGAGCGATCGTACGGCACGGTCATCGGCGTCGACGAGGCGCGCGTGCTGCGCACCCACGACGGACTGGTGCTGACCCTCGCCGAGCGACCGCTGACCTTCCTCGACACCCCCGGGCACGCGCGCCACCACCACTGCATCTGGGACGAACGCAGCCGTGGCTTCTTCACCGGCGACACCTTCGGCCTGTCGTACCGCGAGTTCGACACGCCGCAACACGGCGCGTGGATCATGCCGACCTCGACGCCGATCCAGTTCGATCCGGTCGCGCTGCGACACTCGGTGTCGCGCATGCTCGCGTTCGAACCGCACTCCATGTACCTGACGCACTACAGCCGCATCGGCGCCGACGCGCGCGACGTGCAGCGCCTCGGTGCGCTGCTGCTGGCGCAAATGGACGAGATGGTCGCGCTCGCGCTGGCCCTGCCGAACGACCCATCGCGCCATGCGGCGATGATGCGTGGGCTGGGCGAGATCCACCTGAGGCATTTGCGTGCGCACGGCTGCGTGTTGCCGGATGCGCAGATCCTTGCCATGCTCGACCTCGACCTCGAACTGAACGCCCAGGGGCTCGCCATCTGGCTGAAGCGGAGACTGCTGCAATGACGACGACCACGACGACGCCCGTCCACTTCCACCTCGAACAGCAGGTCGCGATCGTCACGGGGGCCGCGCAGGGCATCGGCGCGGCCTGTGCCGAGCGACTGTCGCAGGACGGCGCCGCGGTCGCGCTGTGGGACGTCGACGATGCCCGCGGCACGGCGCTGGCCGCCAGCCTGACGCAGCGCGGCCGGCGTGCGATCTACCAGCGCTGCAACGTCGCGCGCAAGAGCGAGGTCGACGCCGCGCTGGCCGCGACGCTCGCCGCCTACGGCCGCGTCGATGCATTGATCAACAACGCCGGCATCTTCAAGGCCGCGGATTTCCTCGACATCACCGAAGCCGACTGGGACGCGGTGATCGACGTGAACCTGAAGGGTGCCTTCCTCGTCGGCCAGGCGGTCGCGCGCTCCATGGCCGCCCACGGCGGCGGCGCGATCGTCAACATGAGCTCGGTCAACGGCGTGATGGCGATCCCGAGCATCGCCAGCTACAACGCCAGCAAGGGCGGCGTGAATCAGCTCACGCGCGTGATGGCGCTTGCGCTCGCCGATCGCCACATCCGGGTGAACGCGGTCGCGCCCGGCACGATCGCCACCGAACTCGCGAAGAACGCGGTGCTGACGAGCGACGAAGCGAAGGCGCGCATCATGAGCCGCACGCCGATGAAACGGCTCGGCGAGCCGAGCGAGATTGCCGATGTCTGCGCGTTCCTCGTCAGCAGCGCGTCGAGCTACATGACCGGCGAGATCGTCACCATCGACGGCGGGCGCCTGACGCTGAACTACACGGTACCGGTCTGACGCTCCCGGGATTCGAAGGAGGCCGCGATGAGCAACGCCACGAACTCACCCCTCACCGGCGGCTGCCTGTGCCGCGCCCACCGCTACGAGGCGCGCCCGGGCCAGCGCGAGGGCTACTACTGCCACTGCCGGATGTGCCAGCTGGCGTTCGGCAACACGCGCGCCGCGTTCCTGAATCTGCGCAAGGACGAGGTGACGTGGACGACCGCGCCGCCGACCACCTACGCCTCCTCGAAGATCGCGCTGCGCGGCTTCTGCCAGCGCTGCGGCACACCGTTGTCGTTCGCGTACCTCGATTCCGAGCGGATGGACCTGTCGATCGGCAGCCTCGACGAGCCGGCCGCGATCACGCCGGTGTCGCACTTCGCGATCGAGTCGCGCATCGCGAACTGGCATGCCGACGACGGCCTGCCCGGCGAGCGCTTCGACGAATACCAGCGTCTGCTCGATCGCTGGAAGCAGGCCTACGGCGATGACGTGGTGCCGGGGCTCGACGCGGCGCGTCAGCCCGCGCGCTGATCGACCGCGTTCATCTCGGCCAGGCACTCGTCGATCAGTTCGTGCAGGCGCGCGACGCGCGCTTCGCCGACGAGCCCGTTGAAGGCGATCTGCGCGCGCTTCCACTCGCGCTGCGCCTCGGCGCGCTTGTCGCGCCCGGCCGCCGTCAGCGTGACGCAGCGGCTGCGGCCATTGTCTCCCGGACCGATCTCGAGCCACCCGGCGCGAATCAGCGGCTGCAGGTTGCGCGTCAGTGTCGATGCGTCCATCTCCATCTCGCTGGCCAGGTCGCTCGGTCGCACCGGCTCGAGCCGCATCACGTGCGAGAGCAGCGAATACTGCGTCGTCTTCAGCCCGGCCGCGCCGACGACATGGTCGAAGTGCTGGCTCACGCGGCGCGAGAGTTGGCGCAGCTTGAAGCTGCTGCAGCCGAGCGGACCGGCCGGCGTCGCGGACGTGTTGGCCGGGCGCGAGCGGCCCGGGCTCGACGCGTGTATGGTCTTGTGCATGATCTTCGATTGTAGCTACAATCATTGCACTTGCAACTGATGATGGTCATGACGCGATGGACATGAAGACCGACGCCGGCAGTGTGCTGGCGCAGTGGGAAGCCGACGAAGCCGAACGCCGCAAGACGATGACGGCCAGCGGCGTCGCGCGGCCCGAGCAGGTCGCCGGGCTGAGCGGGGCGCAGGTGTTCCAGAAGATGTTCGCGGGCGATCTGCCCTACCCGCCGATCGCGGACACCAACGACTTCGTCCTGATCGAGGCCTCGCCCGAGCGCGCGGTGTTCCAGGGCCGGCCGCAGCTGCGCCACTACAACCCGCTCGGCACGGTGCACGGCGGCTGGATCGCGACGCTGCTCGATTCGTGCGTCGGCTGCTCGGTGCACGCATCGCTGCCCGCCGGCAAGGCCTACACGACCGCCGAGCTCAAGGTCAACTACGTGCGTGCGGTGACCGAACGCGTCGGCCTGGTGCGCGCGATCGGCACCGTGATCCACCTCGGCAACCGCATGGCGACGGCCGAGGGCCGGCTCGTCGGCCCCGACGGCAAGTTGTACGCCCACGCTTCGACCACCTGCTTCGTTTTCGACGCGAACTGAAAGGCGACCATGAGACTGCTGCACACGATGCTGCGCGTCGGCGACCTCGACCGCTCGATCCGCTTCTACACCGAGGTGATGGGCATGACGTTGCTGCGTCGCTCGGAAAACCCGTCGCAGAACTACTCGCTCGCCTTCCTCGGGTACGGCTCGAATCCTGAGCACGCCGAGATCGAGCTGACCTACAACCACGGAGTCTCGTCGTACGAACTCGGCACCGCCTACGGCCACATCGCGATCGCGGTGCGCAACGCCGCGGTCGCCTGCGAGCGCATCCGCGCCGGCGGCGGCAACGTCACGCGCGAAGCCGGCCCGGTGAAGGGCGGCACGACCGTGATCGCATTCGTCACCGACCCCGACGGCTACAAGATCGAGCTGATCGAACGCAGCTTCGGCTGATCGACAACGAGATTGCTTCGCCATGTTTGCCCAACTGACCTCGACCGTCCTGACACGCCGCAACATCCACTACTCGTGGGTGATCGCCGCGGTCACGTTCTTCGCGATGCTCACCACCTCGGCCGCACTCGGTCTGCCCGGCGCGATGCTCAAGCCGCTGAGCGCGGAGTTCGGCTGGTCGACCGATCAGTTGTCGTCGGTGTTCGCGGTGCGCTTCGCGCTGTTCGGGTTGCTCGGGCCGTTCGCCGCGGTGTTCATCGGGCGCTTCGGGCTGCGTCGCATCATGGTCGTGGCGGCCAGCTTCATCGCGGCGGCCATGGTGCTCTCGACCGGCATCACGCAGCTCTGGCAGTTGTTCCTGCTGTGGGGCCTGGTGCTCGGCTGCGGCACGGGCCTGACCGCGCTGGTGCTCGGCGCGATGGTCGCGAACCGGTGGTTCACGTCGAACCGGGGCCTGGTCGTCGGCCTGTTCGCGGCGAGTACCGCGACCGGCCAGCTGATCTTCCTGCCGATCGCCGCGTGGATGATCGAGCACATCGGCTGGCGCTATGCCGTGATTCCGGTCTTCGTCGCCTGCGTCGTGGTGGCGCTGCTGGCGACGCTGTTCATGCGCGACCATCCCGGCAGCATCGGGCTGCGCGCGTATGGCGAGCCCGACACCGCGCCGATCGAACCGGCGCCGGCACGCGCGAAGACGCTCGATCTGCTCGGTCCGTTCAAGGTGCTGCTCGCAGCCTCGCAGAACCGGACCTTCTGGATTCTCGCGGGCACGTTCTTCATCTGCGGCCTGAGCACCAACGGGCTGTTGCAGACGCACTTCATCTCGCTGTGCAGCGACAACGGCCTGAGCGCCGTGCCGGCCGCGTCGGTACTGGCGATGATGGGCGCGTTCGACCTCGTCGGCACGACCGTCTCGGGCTACCTCTCCGACCGCTACGACAACCGCAAGCTGCTGTTCTGGTACTACGGCCTGCGCGGGCTGTCGCTGTTCTGGCTGCCGTTCTCGACCTTCACGTTCTACGGCCTGTCGATCTTCGCGATGTTCTACGGCCTGGACTGGATCGCAACGGTGCCGCCGACGGTCAAGCTCGCCGCGCAGGAGTTCGGCAAGGAGAAGGCCGGCATGATCTTCGGCTGGGTCTTCGCCGCGCATCAGCTCGGCGCCGCCACGGCCGCCTATGGCGCCGGGCTCACGCGCACGCTGCTGCTAACCTACAACCCGGCGCTGTTCGCGGCCGGCGCGGCGTGTCTCGTCGCTGCGGCGGCCGTGATGATGATCCGGCTGCAGTCGCGCGCGGCGGTCGTGCCCAAGCCGGCCTGAACGGGCGAACCACTTCAGGCGCGCAACGCGCTCGCCTCCTTCGCCAGCGTCGTGATGCGCGCCCAGTCCTTCGCGGCGACGGCGTCGGCCGGCGTCAGCCAGGAGCCCCCGCAGACCTTGACGTTGGGCAATGCAAGGAATTCCGGCGCGGTCGCGAGCGAGATGCCGCCGGTGGGGCAGAAGACGACGTCGGTGAACGGCCCGGCGAGCGCCTTCAGCATCGCGATGCCGCCGGCCTGCATCGCCGGGAAGAACTTCAGGAAGTAGTAGCCGTCGGCGTTGGCCTGCATCACCTCGCTGCCGGTCGCGGTCCCGGGCAGCAGCGGCAGGCCGATCTCGGCGCAGGCCTGTCCGATCGCGCTGGTGTAGCCGGGGCTGACCGCGAACGTGCAGCCGACATCCTTCGCGGCCTGCGCATCGGCGCGGCTGCGCACCGTGCCGGCGCCGAGGATCGCCTCCGGCACCTCGCGCGCGATCACCTCCATGCACTTCAGCGCGACCGGCGTGCGCAACGTCACCTCGAGCACGCGCACGCCGCCGTCGACGAGCGCGCGCGCCATCGGCACCGCGTCCTCGATGCGATTGAGCACGATCACCGGGATCACCGGGCCGTGGGAGACGAGGTCGAGGGTGTTCATGCGTCGAGTTTCCTTCGAGTTACGGCAAAGATGATGGTCGGCCCGGTTCAGAGCCAGGTGCAGGCGCCCTCTTCGGCACTCAGCGCATTGCGCCGCATGCCGGCGAACAGGTCGCGGCCGAGACCGTGGCCATTGATGTCGGCTTGCGCCGACGGCAGCATCGCGACCTCGCGCGCCGCCCAGGTCACGCCGTCGACGAGCGCGGTCAGCGTGCCGGCGACCGCGTCGAGCCGCAGCACGTCGCCGTCGCGCACCTTGCCGAGGGGCCCGCCCTGCACCACCTCCGGGCTGACATGGATCGCGGCGGGGATCTTGCCCGATGCCCCGCTCATGCGGCCGTCGGTGACGAGCGCGACCTGGAAGCCGCGCCCTTGCAGCACGCCGAGCGGCGGCGTCAGCTTGTGCAGCTCGGGCATGCCGCACGCCGCCGGCCCCTGGAAGCGCACCACGGCAACGAAGTCGCGTTCGAGCTCGCCGGCCTTGAACGCCGCGAGCAGTTGCTCCTGGGTGTCGAAGACGATCGCCGGTGCCTCGATCACGTGGCGATCGGCGGGCACCGCCGAGACCTTGATCACCGAACGGCCGAGGTTGCCGGTCAGCAGCTTCAACCCCCCCTCGGCGCTGAACGGGTCGGCGGCGCCACGCACCACCGACGCATCGATCGGCGCCGCGGGCAGGTCGCGCCAGCGCAGCGTCTCGTCCGCGCGCTCGGGCACCTTGCCGAACTCGCGCAGGCCGCCGGGCACCACCGTCGCGACGTCGCCATGCATGAAGCCGGCGTCGATCAACTCGCGGATCACGAAGCCCGGCCCGCCCGCGGCCTGGAACTGGTTCACGTCCGCCACGCCGTTCGGGTAGACGCGCGCCAGCAACGGCGTGACCTTCGACAACTCGGCGAAATCGGTCCAGTCGATCGAGATGCCCGCGGCGCGCGCGACCGCGACCCAGTGGATCAGGTGGTTGGTCGAGCCGCCCGTGGCCAGCAGCGCGACCATCGCGTTGACGATCACGCGCTCGTCGACGAGCCGGCCGATCGGCGTGAACTGCCGGCCGCGCGTGATCCCGAGCACGGTGCGCACCGCGTCGCGCGTCAGCGCTTCGCGCAGGCTGGCGTGCGGGTGGATGAATGCCGCGCCGGGCACGTGCAGACCCATCGCTTCGAGCAGCATCTGGTTGCTGTTGGCGGTGCCGTAGAACGTGCAGGTGCCGGCGCCGTGGTACGCGGCCGACTCGGCCTCGAGCAGTCGATCGCGCCCGACCTTGCCGGCGGCGTACTGCTCGCGCACCTTCGATTTCGCGGTGTTGTCCAGACCGGTGCTCATCGGCCCGGCGGGGACGAACACGCACGGCAGGTGGCCGAAGTGCAGCGCGCCGATCAGCAGCCCCGGCACGATCTTGTCGCACACGCCGAGCAGCAGCGCGGCGTCGAACACGTCATGCGTCAGCGCGATCGCGGTGCTCATCGCGATGGTGTCGCGCGAGAACAGGCTCAGCTCCATGCCGGGCAGGCCTTGGGTCACGCCGTCGCACATCGCGGGCACGCCGCCGGCGACCTGCACGGTCGCCCCCAGGCGCGCGGCCTCGTCCCGGATCAGCGCCGGAAAGCTCTCGTACGGCTGGTGGGCCGAGAGCATGTCGTTGTACGCCGTCACGACGCCGATGTGCGGCGCGCGCTCGGCGACGATGCGCAGCTTGTCGTTGCCGGGCAGCGCCGCGAAGGCATGCGCGACGTTCGCGCAGCCCATCCGATCGGCGCCGCGCGGTCGGTCGGCCGCGGCGGCGACGCGCGCCAGGTAGGCGCTGCGCGTCGTCGCGCTGCGCTCGCGGATGCGCTCAGTGACCGCTGCAACTGCCTGCTTCATGACCGACCTCGCTCGCGTTGTAACTCGTTGGACGCATTCTACGTAACCAAGTTACATCGTCAAATCATTCGGCCAGCAGGGTCACTCCGCCGGGAACAGCGTGCGCGCCAGCGCCCGGACGGAGCCCTTCAGCGTGGCCCAGGCGGCGTCGCTGCGCAGATCCAGCCCGCCGAACACCCGGATCTTGCGGCTGCGCACAAGCAAGTACTGGACCCCGGCGATCAGCAGCAGCGTGATGCCCTGCAGCTCGGGGCGGCGCGCGAACTCCTCGCCGCCGAGGAGGCGGCTCGCGTGCTCCCCCCAGGCCTCGCGTTCGCTCTCGAGGATCGCGGTGAGTTCGTTGCGCTCGTTGACCTCGGCGGCCATGATCGCCAGCGTCAGCGGCCGCGCGCGCAGCCCGTCGATGAAATGATCCATGAAGCGCACGTAGCGTTCGGCCAGCGGCAGCGCGAGGAAGGCACCCGGGTCCTCGCCGAGCAGGTCGTGCACGTCGGGCCAGAAGCGGCCGCTCGCGCCCCACGCCGCCAGCAACTCGGGCAGGCCGCCGAAGTATCGATAGATCAGCACCTTGTCGACGCCGGCTTCGGCGGCGATCGCATTGACACCGATGCCACCGAAGCCGTCGCGCGCGAGCACGTCGCCGACCGCGGCGAGGATCTGCTTCTCGGTGACCGCGCGGTCGCGCATCAGGCGCGGGGCCTTCGCCTTCTTCTTCGCGGGCACGCGGCGCGGGGCGGCAACGGCGGTCATGCGCCGATTCTCGCAGCGCCAGACCGGGCCGACGCCTCAGCTTCTCAGGCGCGCACGATCGCGTCCACGCCGCGCCGCGGCGTGTGCGGCGCCTCGCCGCCATAGCCGACCCGACAGAACATCTGCACGGTGCGCCGTGCCGCGGGTGCGTCGACCAGCAGCCGGTGCAGTTGCTCGTGGTGGGGGCGCATCTCGGCGAACTCCTCCGGCGCCTGGCTCATCGGATGCATCTGCAGGCCGAGCTCGGTCGCCTTCAACTGCAGCCGCATGTAGGCGCGGCCCGCATCGACCTCGGCGCTGCGCGTCGTGCCCCCTGCGGCGTGGCGTGCGGTGTCGGTGCTGAGCCAGACGAAGCCCATCGCGCTGCGACTGTGGCCTTCGAAGCGCTCCATCATCTGCCGGTAGGCAGCACTGCCTTCGGCCAGCGGATGCCGGCG
>Ga0209023_10006719_pt1 | contig 12039 bp, 12 predicted proteins | sample LakOneMetagenome_FD_187468 | JGI IMG/M metagenome (GOLD analysis project Ga0209023, IMG submission 187468) | Freshwater and sediment microbial communities from Lake Erie, Canada (SPAdes) (version 2) | ecosystem: Environmental > Aquatic > Freshwater > Lentic | place: Lake Erie, Canada...
GGATGGCGCGCTGGATCACGGCGTTGACCATGTTGATCACCGGGCTGGCGCCGGCCATCTGGTCGATCTGCGTGTAGTCGTCCGGGATCTGGCTGTCCACCAGCTCCAGGTCGTTCGCTTCGCTGTGAATAAAATCCGGCATGGTGCCGCCGTAGGCGTCGTCGCGCACGCGGTTGATGTCCGCCGGCGGCGCCATCGCCACGCGGATGCGGCAGCCGGTGCGGGCGCGGATTTCGTCGATGCTGTGCACGGCCTGCGGTTCGCCGGTGGCGAGGGTCAGCGTGTTCTCGACCACGAACAGCGGGATCACGTTCAGGCGTTTTGCCACGTCGCGTTCCAGCAGCGACACGGCCACCGGGTCGTACAGGCCGGCGCGCAAGCTCACGAAGGGCAGGTCGAGCTGCTCGGCCAGGGCCTGGAACAGGGCCGCTTCCGACAGCCACTTCTTCTCGACCATGATCAGGCCCATGCGCTTGCCGGTCTGTTCCTGCAGGCGAGCCGCTTCCGCCACCTGGGCGGCGGTCACGATGCCGCGCTCGACCAGGATGTCGCCCAGCTTCGGCTGGCCGGCGCCGCGCGGTGCTTTCGCCGGCGCCTGGGGCGCGTCGTACAGCGCTACCTTCTCCGATACGCCGGTGACGTTCAGGATATCGAGCAGCAGCGGGCTCGGATAGGCCAGCTTCAGCCAGCCGCCGAGTGCGCCCAGGCGGTTCGCGGCGCGCGTCATCATTTCCAGCGCGCGGCCCGACAGCAGCGGCACCTTGCCCAGGTCGAGCACGATGCTGACCTGGTGCTGGGCGATGCATTCGCCAATCGCGTTGTCCACCGCATCGACGGCGTCGGCGGCCACCAGCGCCATCGACGGCGCCAGGTAGGTCATCGAGCCGATGCGGCTGCGGGTGACGGCGTCGCTCATGCCTTATGCCGCCTGCTGGGGCCGCAGTGGAACATCACGTGCGATGTTGAAGCGCGCGATCCACTCCGGTTCGGCCGCGCAGACTTCCTCGAACACCTTGATGATGGCCGGGTCGAGCTGGCTGCCGGCCACGCGTGCGATCTCCGCCATCGCCACCTCGTGGCTGCGGCCGGCGCGGTAGGCGCGCGAGCTGGTGATCGAGTCGTAGGTGTCGGCCACGGCGATGATGCGCGCATGCAGCGGGATGTCGTTGCCCTTCAGGCCATGCGGGTAGCCGGTGCCGTCGTACTTTTCCTGGTGGTGGCGCGCGCCCGGCACCGCGCCCTTCAGGCGGTCGATGTGGCGCAGGATCTCGTAGCTGCGCTCGGGGTGCACCTTGATGAAGGTGAACTCGTCGGCGGTCAGGCGGCCCGGTTTGCACAGCACCGCATCGGGAATGCCGATCTTGCCGACGTCGTGCAGCAGCGAACCCCAGAACAAATCGTCGGTGTCGCGCGACCCGAGGTTCATCGCCTTGCCGATTTCCATGGTGATGTAGTGCACGCGCTCGGAGTGGCCGCGCGTGTACGGGTCCTTCGCTTCCACCGCCTCGATCAGGGCGTTCGCCATCTGGTCGTTGAACTTCTGGGTCTCGGCCAGCATGCCGTACATCTTCGACAGGCCGGACAATTGGTTGGCCAGCAGTTCGCCGAGCTTGCGGTCGCTGTTCGAGAAGTCCGGTTTGGCCAGGTGGTTCGCCAGCACCAGGATCGCCACCACGCTGCGGTCGTGGATCACCGGGCAGCACAGCAGTTTAAAAGGCAGGTCGGTGAAGATGTAGGCGCGGCGCGGGTCGTTCACGTCGTTGATGACGATCGGGGCGCGCGCCGAATGCGTAAAGCGGTACAAGTCGCCGCGCATCTCGACCAGCACCAGGTCGAGGTTGTGGATCGGCGCCGACAAATTGGTCGCGTGCACGCACAGGTTTTCGCCCGGCTTCACGAAAGCGGCGACGTCGGCGTCCATGTGCTCGGCCCAGCTTTGCAGCAGGCGCTGGAACAAATCGGCACCGGGTTCGAGCTGCTGCACGGTCTTGTCGATGGCATACACCAGGTGCAGCTCTTCGTAGCGCTCGGACAGTTCCAGCGCCATCGAATCGAGTTCGCGCCTGGAGGCGACTTCGTCGGCGATGCCGGCGCCGATGTCCTCGAAGGTTTCGGCCAGCGCATCCCAGGCTGTCGGTGCAGCGTCAGGCGTCGCGACGCGCACCACCAGGTAGCCGAGCAGGCCGGTCTTGCCATGCATGGCCATGTAGAGCAGGCTGGCGCCATCGTGGTCGTGGCGCTGCATGCCGTCGCCGTCCTGGGCCCAGGCAAAGCCGGCGGCGATGCGCGCTGCAATCCAGGCGCCGATGTCGCTGCCCGCCTGCTGCTGCCAGCATACCGACGCATCGGGCGCGCAGACCGCGAAGTCGTAGTCGACGCCGGTGGTGCGGCGCAGCCAGCGCGCATGGCGCGAAAAATCCAGGTCGTTCAAGGCATCATGCATGCGGGTTCTCCTGCGTGGCCGCGTTGGCAAAGTAGGTGGTCAGGCGTGCGATCAGCTGGCGCGGGCTGAGCGGCTTTTCGAGGAATTCGACCTGCGCCAGTTCGCGCACCCAGGCGCGTTCCTCGGACGCCGTCATCGAGGTCATCACGAAGATCGGAAAGGTCTCGTCCGGGTAGCGCGCACGCACGGTGCGGCACAGGTCGCGGCCGTCCATGCCGGCCATCTGGATGTCGCTCACCATCACGTCGGGCCGGCGCGCCGCCATTTTTTCCAGCGCCTCGTTGCCGTCGTTGGCGCTGGCTACCTCGTAGCCTTCGCGCTCCAGCATCAAACGCAGCACGCGGATCACGTGCGGCTCGTCGTCGACCAGCAGGATCGATTTTTTCATAGGACCTGGCCTCCTTCGGCCAGCGCCGGCATTTTCTTCAGGTGGATGGAGAACACGCTGCCGTGTCCGAGTTCGCTGTCGATGGTCAGGCGCCCGTGATGCAGTTCGACGATCTGGTTGCTGAGGTAGAGACCGAGGCCGTGGCCGCCGCGCTGCTCGTCACCGGTCTCGCGTACACGGAAGAATTTCTCGGTCACGCGCTCGCGGTCTTCCGGCGTCATGCCGATGCCGCTGTCGCGCACCGCGATGGTCACATCGCTGTCGCCTTCCTCGGCGGCCAGCGTGACCGTACCGCCGGCCGTGTTGTACTTGATCGCGTTGTTCAGCAAATTGTTCAGGGCGATGCGGAACATGTCCTTGTCGACCGAGACCGCCGCCAGGTCGCGTGCTACCTGCAAGTCGAGGCGGATATTCTTCGCTTCGGCGCGCGAACGGGCCTGCTGCCAGGCGTCGCGCAGCAGATCGTCGAGCTTCACGCGGTGGCGCTCGGGACGCATGCTGCCCATCTCCAGCTTGCTCACGTTGAGCAGGTTGTTCACCAGCGAGACCATGCGTTCCACTTCATCCTGGATCACATTGATCGCTTCCACGCGCACCGCCGGGTCGTCGATGCCGACGTCGGCCAGCATCTCGCCGTACATGCCGATCACGTTCAGCGGCGACTTGAGTTCGTGTGCGACGTGGGCGACGAAGTCGTTGCCGGCCTGGCGCGCCAGGTGTTCGCGGGTGGCGTCGCGCAGCACCACCAGGGTGCCGTAGGCCATCGAGTGGCCGGTCAGGGTCTGGGCCGTGGCCCACAGGCGCTTGCCCGGCACCCCGAGCGGATTGAATTCGATGGTCATCTGGCTGCGCGCGTCCTGTCCGGCGCCGCGGAAGCGCGCCAGCATCGCGCGCAGTTCCGGGTCGCGGCACCAGGCTTCGACCGGTTGCGACAGCACCTCGGCCACCGGCACGCCGAGCAGGGGTTCGATCTTCCCGGTGGCGAAGGTCACCTCGCCGGCCGGATCGAGCACCAGCAGGCCGTCGGGCAGGCATTGCAGCACCGCCTGCATCTTGTTGCTGCCGTATTCGAGCAGGCGTCCGCTGGCCATGCTGGCGATGCTGTCCTGTTCCAGTTCGCGGATGCGGGCGCTGGTGTGGTCGAGGTAGCGGTTCAACTTGCCGGCAAGGCCGCGCACGTCCTGGCCGGCGTCGAATTCCTGTACGGGCTGGGCCTGGGCCGCGCCGAGCGTCTTGAGCTGTTCGCCGAGGGCGGCCAGCGGCGCCATCTCGCGCTTGATCACGATGTAGATGAGCGGCACCAGCAGGAACACGGCCAGCGCGATCAGGGCGTAGAAGGGCAAGTCCTTCAGGTCGAGCAGGCCGTGCGGCGCGAAGTAGCCGATGCGCAGCTGCAGCCTGGCGTCGGCGCTGGCCAGCGGGCCGCGGAATTCGCGGATCGCGCGCGCATTCTGGCCGGGGGCGACGCTGCGTTCGTCGAAACTGGCCAGGGCCAGCGGCGCGGCCGGCGGCACGATGGCGCCGGGGCTGGCCACTTCGGCCAGGTTGCGGCCGTCTTCGCCCGTGATGGCGGCGTAGGCGAAGTCGGGGTTGTCGCGTCCGGCCAGCAGCGAAGCGAGCACGCCCGGCTGGCCCGGCGCAGGCAGCAGGACGCTTGCCGGCAGCGCAGCCAGCGAGCGCACCGTGCCCAGGCCCTGCACGCGCACCTGTTCGGCCTGCTCGGTATGCTGGCGCTTCAGCAGCAGGGTGACGACCAGCGCGATCACGGCCAGCGAGGAGACGACGAGGATAAGGCCGATCCGGTTATTTTTCATGTTGGGGCGGTCCTTCGGGCCGTGGGGAACGGCGAACGGGAATACGGCGGGTCTAAAGCGCTAGACTATAGTTGAAAATTTCTTATAGGAAAATAACATTCTGCACGTAAATGTGAACTGGTCAAATATTTGGACCTGCTGCAACACATTTGACTGCAGCGTGTCCGCAAACCGGCAGGCCATGCGGGTTTCCTGAACGGGACGCCTGCGGCATCCGCGATATAGTGATAGCAACCAGACATCGCCCTTCTTTACAAATGAGCAATTTCCGTAACGATTACTCCGACAACGATGCCGACAGCGGCGACGACGCCTTCCTGGTCCAGGACCTGAGGCTGGCCGAGCGCGGCATCGAGCTGGTCAAGATGGAAGGCCGCGTCTTCCTGCGCTTTTCCGGCGAAGTCAAATACCATGGCCTGCGCGTGCGCTACGCCCTGGTGCCGGCGCGCGGCGTGCTGGCCAAGCCGAGCAAGTGGCGCAAGATGGACCCGCTGGCGCGGCGCGACCTGATCGAGGAACGCACCGGCGACAAGGCCCTGGCCGAACTCCAGATGGACGCCGAGGAATTCGTCGCCGAGATCGCCGAACAGGCCGACGACGCCGGTTTCGACCCGCGCGTGTTCCTCGGCGTGCTCGAAGAGCTGGAAACCTCGGAGCCGGCCGAATACGTGTTCGAGCGCATCCGCCAGCGCGTCGAACACGCCATCGAGCGCGAGCAGGAAGAACGCCACGCCGCCCGCACCAAGGAAAGCATCAACCTGGCCGAATACCCGGAGTCCTTCGAGGTCGCCAGCCGCATGCCGCGCAAGTTCATCGCCCTGCTCGGCCCGACCAATTCGGGCAAGACCCACCGCGCGATGGAGGCGCTGGCGAAAGCCGCCAGCGGTGTGTACCTGGCGCCGCTGCGTTTGCTGGCGCTGGAAAACTACGAGCGCCTGCAAGCCGCGCGCCCGCATGGCGAGGAACTCAAAGTGAGCCTGGTCACCGGCGAAGAGCGACGCATTGCCGAAGGCAGCACCCACGTCGCCAGCACGGTCGAGATGCTGGACACAAAAAAGGCGGTGGAAGTCGCGGTGATCGACGAAATCCAGATGCTGGCCGACCGCGACCGTGGCGCCGCCTGGACCGCCGCCGTCTGCGGGGCGCCGGCGAACACCGTCTACCTGGTCGGGGCGCCGGAAGCGCGGCGCGCCATCGAGGCGCTGGCCGAGCGGCTGGAAGTGCCTCTGGAGGTGCACGTGCTGAAACGCATGGCGCCGCTGGCGATGGAACCGTCGCCGGTGCGCAAACTCGGCAACCTGCGCCGCGGCGACGCCGTGATCGCCTTTTCGCGGCGCGACGTGCTGATGTGGCGCGACATGATCACCGAGAAGGGCCTGTCGGTGGCCACCGTCTACGGCAATTTGTCGCCGGAAGTGCGGCGCGCCCAGGCCGAGCGTTTCCGCGAGGGGCAGGCCGACATCGTGGTCGGTACCGACGCGCTCGCCATGGGCCTGAACATGCCGATCGCGCGCATCGTGATGACCACTGCCGTGAAATACAACGGCTACGAGGAAGAAGAGATTTCGGCGGCGCTGGCCAAGCAGATCGCCGGGCGTGCCGGACGCTATGGCGTGCACGAGGAAGGTTTCGTTGCCGGCTACGACGACGACACCCACGAAGTGATGCGTGCGCTAATGAAGGAAAAGATCCCGCCGGTGCCAGCCAGCGGTTTCGCAGTGGCGCCATCGCTGGAGCAATTGCACCGCATCTCGTCGGTGACGGGTGAAACCTCGCTGGTGAAACTGCTGAAGCGCTTTGTCCACAACATCGACGTGCCGGACGGCTTTTTCTATCCGCGCATTACGGAAGAGCAGAACGAGCGTGCCGAATGGCTCGACACCCTGCCCTTGTCGGTGGCCGAGAAATTCATGCTGTCGCTGGTGCCGATCTCGACCCGGGTGCCGGTGCTGCAAAGCGCCTGGGAACACTGGTCGCTGTCGCTGGCGAAAAAGAAGATCTGCAAGCTGCAGCCGCATACCCAGGAACTGTTCTACATGAACCTGCAGGAAGTCGAGGACACCTGCCGCATGTACTCGGCCTATGCCTGGCTGGGCTACCGCCAGCCGGACTTCTTCCCCAGCATCGAGGAAGCGCAAAAGCTGGCGCGCGAAGCGGCGGAGCGGGTCGATGCGATGCTGCAGCAGCAGAATTCGGCGACACGCAAGCGGCATGCGGGTGGGGGTGGCGGCAAGCAGAAGCGCCGGGCTTGATAACTGGAACAGCGGCAGCGCTCATTTCGAATGCAAACTCAACCGTACGGTGGGCACCCCGTGCCCACGCGGAAGCCTGCATAACGTTGGCGTTATTGGAGCCGCGTGGCCTGCATCGTGACGCCGCATCTCAGAGCAGACCACAACATGTAAACGTAGCCAACACCGTACGGTTTCCGCCGCAGGCCTGACGCGCAGTGTACGATGACGAATTCTCAACTGTCACACCAACACATGAACAACCAGCTCACCCCCGACGTCTTCAACGAACGCGGCGCCAACACCCTGCCCGGCTACCTGGGCATCGAGATCCTGGAAATCGCCGAAGGCCGCGTGGCCGCCCGCCTGCCGGTGCGCCAGCAACTGCTGGCGCCGAACGGCTACCTGCACGCCGGCAGCGTGGTCACCCTGGCTGACACCGCCGCCGGCTACGCCTGCATGGCCCATCTGCCCGAAGGCGCGCACAGCTTCACCACCATCGAACTGAAATCCAACCACCTCGGCACCGCGCGCGACGGCGCGATCGCAGCCGTCGCCACGCCGGCCCACCTGGGCCGCACCACGCAGGTGTGGGACGTGACGGTGACGGACGAAGCGAACGGCAAGACCATCGCCCTGTTCCGCTGCACCCAGATGATCCTGTATCCGAAAGCCTGATCTAATCGGGCAGGCAGGCCGCGGCCACCCCGGCCGCCGTGCCGCCGACAGCCGGCAAGTCCGATGGCGACTTGCCGTTGCCGACCAGGATGGCCGGCTGGCCCTTGTAACTGAGCTGCAATTGCTCGCCCGCATAGCCATCCAGGGCTTTCGGGATGAACACGGCGAAGCGGTAATTCAGGTCGGCATAAAAGCCGCTGTGGAAGATCTGGGCCGGCGGCCCTTCCTGGATTTCGGCGGCAATCGCATCGAGGATCGGATGCCTGTCGCCCTCGTTGTTCAGGTCGGCCTGGCCCTGGTAGCGCAGGCTGTAGGGCGGCAAGCCGCCGAACTCGCGCCCGCCGTGCGACACGCGGAAATGCTCGACGTTGTAGCGAAAGCCGCGCCCTGCATGTGCGGCGACGTCGACATTACACAGCAAAAAAATTGCCCAGAAACCTTCCGAGTCGACCGGCGTCAGGTAACCCACGCGGTACAGCGCGGCCGACAGGGCAATCGGATTGGTGAAGCGGATTTCGTGCACATTGGCCACGTGCTGATAGTGCAGGACGGCATCGGCCTTGCGCGCTTGGCCCGCGCAGCCGGCCAGCGCACACAGCGCAGCCGTGCAGGCTATCCTGCGAAGTAAATGAGCCATTGCATCTCCTTTGCGAGCATGAGCACAGATATCGGCTCAACGACCGCATCAAGCTTGGACGATTCAGATGCCCCAGGCTTGCGCTAAGTCAGGCGTGCTGTGGCATTGGCGCATAAGAGCGGCTAACAAAATCTTCAGGGCAAGGCGCGTCGTCGAAGACAGTACAGATGTACGGCGAGACGATGCAACGCAGCCATGGAGGTTTTGTTAGCCGCTCCAAAGCGTCCAAAACACCAGTTTACTCAGGGAGACAACACGCGGCAAGGCGAGCACGGCCGCCTTGCGCGGTTCAACCGGCGGCCAGCGCCTTTTGCAGCAGGGCGTGCAGCTGGGTGAAGTCCGGCTCGCCCACATAGCGCTTGAGCACGGCGCCATCCTTGCCGATGACAAAGGTGGTCGGCGTCAGCGTCACGTCGCCAAAGGACCTGGCGATGTCGCCGCCCGAATCGAGGGCGACGATGAAGGGCAGCTTGCGCGTTTCGGTGAAGTTGACGACGTAGTTCGGTGGGTCGTACTGCATGGCCACGGCCACGAATTCCAGGCCCTGGCCCTTGAACTTGTTGTAGGTGTCGACCATCGCCGGCATCTCGTGCACGCAGGTGGTGCAGGAGGTAGCCCAGAAATTCACCATCACCACCTTGCCACGCAGGTTCTGCGTGCTGATCTTGTCGCCGGCGATGCTGATGAAGGTAACGTCGGGCGCCGTCTCCCGGCTGTAGAAGGTAGCGTAGCCGATGCCCGCCAGCGCGAGCACGACCGCGGCGGCGGCCGCGGGCTTGATCCAGGAGCGGGAGGCGACGGTCATGGCCTTACAGGGCAACCGTCGAGGATTGCGGATACTGGGTGCGCAGTTCTTCTTCGGTGATGTATTCGAAAATCTTCACCACGCGCTGGACGCCGGACACGCTCTGGGCGATCTTCGCGCCCAGGTCGCCTTCGCGCTGGGTCACGCGGCCCATCAGGTACACGGTGCCGCGCTCGGTGACCACCTTGAACGAGGTGGCCGAGATGGTTTTCATCTCGACCAGGCTGGCCTTGACGTTGGTCGTGATCAGGGCGTCCGAGGAACGCGAGGTGTAGCTCGACGGGCCGGCGATCGCCAGTTCGTTGATGACCGACACTACGTTCTCGATGCGGCGCACTTCGGCCTCGACCTTGGCTTTCATGGCTTCGTCGCGCACTTCGCCGGTCAGCAGCACCTTGCGGTTAAAACTGGCAATGTTGACGTGGCCGGCATCGCCGACGATCTTCGGAATCTGCACTTCGGCTTTTACCGTGATCGACTTGTCCTCGGTTTGCGCGCCCAGCGTGCGGCGGTCCATGGTGGCGGCCGCACCGAGCGCGGCGCCGCCCATGACCAGCGGCACGCAGCCTTGCAGCGCGCCCAGCAGGGCGGCGCCCAGCATCACTTTGGTCAACGACCCCTTCAGGGCCTGGCCAGTCTTACTCATTCTCGTCTCCTCCGAAAAGCGCAACGTCGATGCCGTCGCAGATGCAATGGATCGCGACCAGGTGGACTTCCTGGATGCGCGCGGTACGGCTATGGGGCACGTTGATGTGCACGTCGGCATCGGTCAGCAGCTTGGCCAGCGCGCCGCCGTCCTTGCCGGTGAGTGCCACCACGCGCATCTCGCGCTCGAGCGCCGCTTCGACGGCGGCCAGCACATTGGCCGAATTGCCCGAGGTCGAGATCGCCAGCAAGATGTCGCCGGCCTGGCCGAAGGCCTGCACCTGCTTCGAGAACACCTCGTTGAAGCTGTAGTCGTTGGCGACCGCGGTCATGATCGAGGTATCGGTGGTCAGCGAGATGGCGGGCAGCGGGAAGCGCTCGCGCTCGAAGCGGCCAACGAGTTCGGCAGCGAAATGCTGGCAGTCGGCGGCTGAACCGCCATTGCCGCAGGCCAGGATCTTGTTGCCGTTGGACAGGGCGCTGAACATCAGTTCAATTGCCTGCGAAATAGGGGAGGACAGAGCCGCGGCCGACTTCAGTTTGAGATCGGCGCTCTCCTGGAAGTGAGCGAGGATGCGTTGAGTGTTCATAGCCGGGGATTATAGTGCAGTGGCAAGGAGGGACGAGCAAACCGTTTTTAAAATTGCTTACATTTCATGCAGGCTTAAGCTTCGATGGCGTTGCGCAGCCACGTGAGCTCTTCACCATCGATGGCGATCACGTCGAAACGGCAGGGAGGCAGGCGCGGAAAGCGCAGCAGGTAGACCTGGGCGGCGCGCACCAAGCGGCGGATCTTGGCGGGGGTGATGCTGGCGGCGGCGCCGCCGTGTTTGCTGTCGGCACGCTGGCGGACTTCGACGAAGACGATGGTGTCGCCATCGCGCATGATCAGGTCGATCTCGCCGCCCTTGCAGGTGAAATTGGCCTCGATAAACGAGAGGCCCTGGCGTTTCAGGTAGCGCAGCGCCGTCTGTTCCCAGTCGCGGCCTTGCGTCTGCTTCTGGGAAAGGCGCGGCGCCGGCATGTCATGGCCTGGTTGCCACCGCTTCGAAACCGAGGCCGTCGCGGTACACGGCGGCCGCTTCCTGGCGCTTCACGGCATATGCGCCATTGTTCATGCGCACCGACAGGCGGCCGGTGACGCCGTCGAGCTCGAAACCGCTGCCCGGATGCTGGGCCACTTCGCGCGCCACGCGGAAGGCGTCGATGCCAAGGGCGTACAGGCGCTGCATGTCGAGGGTGTCGGCATCCACCGGACGCGGGTACACCATCACTTGCGGGTGTTCGGGCTGGATGGTCCACGGCAAGTCGAGCATGCGCACGCCGTCGAGTTCCGGCCAGCCGCCAGCTGAACTGGCCGTGCGGCCGGGGTTGGCGGCCGACACGCCGTAGGTCGGCAGCGAGGTGCCGATGGCGCTGCGCACCTGGCGTAATTGATTCGCATCGAGTGCCGCGAAGACCAGGTCGGGGCGGTCGATTTCCAGGCGCTTGCGCAGGTCGGACAGGGCGTTCGCGTCGACGTAGCCGTCGAGCACCGGCAAATCGACCGTGGCATTGTTGCGGCCCAGGCGCGCCCAGTGCGAGGTAAAGGCGCCGACGACGCGTTGCTGCCAGGCGGCGCTGCCGCCGAGCACGAGGGCGCGGCCGCTCTGTTGTTCCTGGGCGGCCCAGTCGGCCACCTGGCGTGCTTCTTCTTCCAGCGATAGGCCGATCACCAGCATCTGCGCCGGCAGCGGGCGGTCGAGCTGTGGATGGTTCAGGGCCACCGTCGGCTTGGTTACGACATTGCTGGACGCCACGGCGGCAACCGCCGAGCGCGCCAGTGGGCCGACCACGATGTCATTCTGCTCTGCGGCGCGGGCGTAGGCGCGCAGCGTGTCTTCGGTGGAGTCGCCGCTGGGCACCACCTGCACTTCGATGCCGGCGCCGTCGCGCTCATGTCCAGCGAGAAAACCGGCGCGCACGGCTTCGGCGGCCTTGGCCAGCGCGCTCGATCCCAGCGGCAGCAGCAGGGCCACGCGCGCCTGGGCGCCAGGCACGGCAGCTTGCGAACCATCTTCGCGCGGATACAGTTCGATCGGTATCGTGCGGGTTTCCGAGCGTGGCGCAGGGGTGGGTTCGGCAGGGGGCGCCTGGCGTGGCGCACTTGTGTTTGGCTCTGCGGGCGCGCACAATCCGCCCGGTACGCCGCATCCCAGATCGGGTGGCAGGGGCGTGCTGGCGCAGCCGGCCACCATGATGGCGGCGGCGGTAACAAGCAAGCCTTTCAGATTATTCACGAGCATCGTATCTCCAACATGACCGACAACCAGTCCATCGACATTGCCAAACTGCCAGTAATGGCCGAGGCAGCTCAGCAGTCCTATCCTACCGCAACGCTGTACGTCGTGGCCACCCC
>Ga0209023_10006720_pt1 | contig 12039 bp, 6 predicted proteins | sample LakOneMetagenome_FD_187468 | JGI IMG/M metagenome (GOLD analysis project Ga0209023, IMG submission 187468) | Freshwater and sediment microbial communities from Lake Erie, Canada (SPAdes) (version 2) | ecosystem: Environmental > Aquatic > Freshwater > Lentic | place: Lake Erie, Canada | collected...
CGTAGAAGTTGTCGCCCCAGTAGCCGTGGTAACCGGTCTTGCCGCGATCGGTGAAGATGCCGCCCCATTTCACCGCGTCGCCGCCGGTGAAGGCTTCGTCGGGATTGTCGACGATCGGCGTGATCCAGACCGCGGTGAAGCCCATGCCGCGGATGTAGCCGGCGTTGTCGACGATGCCCTTGAAGTCGCCACCGAGGTAGCCGACGTTGTCGCTTTCGCCGGGCGGAGCGCCCGGCACGGGGCGGTTGAAGGTGAAGAACGCCGCGCCCTTGTCCCTGCCCTGTTCGCGGTGGTCGTTGGCCGGGTCGCCGTTGACGAAGCGGTCGGTCATGACGAAGTAGATCGCATTGGATGCGAACGGCTCCAGGGTGCCGTACGCATCGGCCCCGGGCGCAGGGCCGGGTCGCGGCGAATGCGCGCAGGCGGACAGCGCGAGCGCCACCGAGACGGCGAGCATGGTGGCGCGGTTGCGCATCGTCGTTCTCCGTTTCATGCCGCCTGCTCCGTCGCCAGCCTCGGCACGCACAGGACCAGCATGCCCGCGACGATCCAGCCCACGCCGCCGATCACCAGCGCCCATACCGGCTGGTTGCCGAAAAACGCCTTCAGCACCAGACCGAGCACGATGCCGGCGACCAGCTGCGGGATCACGATGAAGAAATTGAAGATGCCCATGTACACACCCATCTTCCTCGCCGGCACCGCGCCGCTGAGCAGGGCGTAGGGAATCGCGAGGATCGCCGCCCAGGCGATGCCGATGCCGAGCATCGGCAGCAGGAGCCAGTACGGGTCGCGGATCCATCCGATCGAGAACAGCGACACGCCGCCGACGAGGAGGCTGAGCAGGTGCGTCGCGCGCAGGCCGATGCGCTTGCTGACCGGTGCCAGCGCGAACGCGGCGCCGGCCGAGAACAGGCTGTAGGCGGCGAACAGCACGCCGACCCAGTTCGCGCCTTCGTTGTATGCGGCCGACGTGGTGTCCGAACTCCCGAACTGCACCGAGGTAACCGTCGGCGTCGTGTAGATCCACATCGCGAACAGCGCGAACCACGAGAAGAACTGCACCAGCGCCAGCCAGCGCATCGCCCTCGGCATGTTGCGCATGTCGCCGACGATCTCGCCGACCGGGCCCAGGCGCGAACCGCCGTTCGTCGCGAGCAGCAGCACGCCATACGCGGCGAGGCCGCCGGCGAGCAGGTACAGGCTGTTGCCGAGGTCCCAGCGGGCGACCCCCAGCGCGAGCGCGAGCGCGGGGACGATGAACACCGACGCTTCCACCATGATCCGCGACAGCGTCGGCGCGGCGCGCGGCGGCGCGGCTTCGCCGGCGGCGTCGTCGAAGTCCTGCAATTGTTCCGGCGGGTACTCGCGGGTGCGCAACACGGTCCATGCCATCGCGCCCAGCAGCACGATCCCGCCGATGTAGAACGACCAGTGCAGGCTCGGCGGCAGTTCGCCGGGGGCCGCGGTGTTGGCGACGCCGAGCCGGGTCAGGATCTCCGGCAGCAGGTAGGCGATCACCGCGCCGGCGCCGATGAAAAAGCTCTGCATCGCGTAGCCCTTCGTCCGTTGTTCCGGCGGCAACTGGTCGCCGACGAAGGCGCGGAACGGCTCCATCGAAACGTTGATCGACGCGTCCAGCACCCACAGCATGATCGCCGCGAACCAGAGCGTGGCCGAATGCGGCATCGCGAAGAGCGCGAGCGTGGTCAGCAGCGCGCCGACGAGGAAGTAGGGCCGGCGACGGCCGAGCTTCGTCCAGGTGCGGTCGGACAGGTAGCCGATTACCGGTTGCACCAGAAGGCCGGTCATCGGCGCGGCGATCCACAGGAACGCGAGCTGGTCCATCTCCGCGCCGAGGGTCTGGAAGATCCGGCTCATGCTGCCGTTCTGCAGCGCGAACGCGAACTGGATGCCGAAGAAGCCGAAGCACATGTTCCAGATCTGCCAGAACGAGAGTTGCGGCTTGGGCTTCATGCAGGTCCTTGTCGGCGACGGCGGATGCGCGACCGCCATCATGCCCGCTGGCGGACGCCCGCCCGGTTGCAGTGCAGCATGCGCATGCGCGCGAGAACGCGCGTTCCGATCCGGCGCGCGCGCCGCCGCGCAACTGCATACGTATTCATCCGCCGGCGGCCGGCGCCGCGCCATCCGGCGCATGGAATAGTGGCGGCACGCGGCAGCGCGCGAACGGGGAACACGTGGCCAACGCAGCGACGAGCACGACCGGCCCGTGGTGGCGCGGCGCGGTGATCTACCAGATCTACCCGCGCAGCTTCCTCGACAGCGATGGCGACGGGGTCGGCGACCTGCGGGGGATCACCGCCAGGCTCGACCACGTCGCCGCGCTCGGCGTCGATGCGATCTGGATCTCGCCCTTCTTCAAGTCGCCGATGGCCGACTTCGGCTACGACATCGCCGACTACCGCGACGTCGACCCGCTGTTCGGCACGCTCGGCGACTTCGACCGCCTGCTGGACAAGGCCCACGCGCTCGGCCTGAAGGTGATGATCGACCAGGTGCTCAGCCACACCTCGGTCGAGCACGCATGGTTCCGGCAAAGCCGCGCGGACCGCGACAACCCGAAGGCGGACTGGTACGTCTGGGCCGACGCGAAACCCGACGGCAGCCCGCCCAACAACTGGCTGTCGATCTTCGGCGGCGTGGCCTGGCAATGGGAACCGCGCCGCGGCCAGTATTTCCTGCACAACTTCCTCGCCTCGCAGCCGGACCTGAATTTCCACAACCCGGAGGTGCGCGCCGCGCAGCTGGACAACGTGCGCTTCTGGCTCGATCGCGGCGTCGACGGCGTGCGCCTGGACGCGATCAACTTCTGCTTCCACGACCCGCTGCTGCGCGACAACCCGCCCAAGCCGCCGGAACTGCGCGTCGGCCGCGGCTTCAGCGCGGACAATCCCTACGCGTTCCAGTACCACCTGCACAACAACACGCAGCCGGAGAACCTCGGCTTCCTGCGCGAGCTGCGCGCGATGATGGACGGCTACGCGGACGTCGCCGCGCTCGGCGAGATCTCGTCGGAGGATTCGCTGGCGACGATGGCCGAATACGTCGGCGGGCAACGCCTGCACATGGGCTACAGCTTCGAACTGCTCACCGACGACCGCAGCGCGGCCTACGTGCGCGCCACCGTGGAGACCCTGGAGGCGCGGATGCCGCACGGCTGGCCGTGCTGGGCGCTGTCGAACCACGACGTGCGCCGCGCGGTCACGCGCTGGGGCGGCGACGCGCCGCATCCGGCGCTGGCGCGGCAACTGCTGGCGCTGGTGTGTTCGCTGCGCGGCTCGGTCTGCCTGTACCAGGGCGAGGAGCTCGGGCTGGTCGAGGCGGACGTCGGCTTCGAGCAATTGCGCGATCCCTACGGCATCGCGTTCTGGCCCAACTTCAAGGGCCGGGACGGTTGCCGCACGCCCTTGCCGTGGAACGACGGGGCGAACGCCGGCTTCAGCGCCGGCACGCCGTGGCTGCCGGTGGCGAAGCCGCATCGCGCGCTCGCGGTGGCGGCGCAGGAATCGGATCCGCATTCGACCCTGCACGCGGCGCGCGGCTTCCTGCGCTGGCGCAGGTCGCAACCGGCGCTGGTGCACGGCGCGATCCGCTTCATCGACGCGCCCGAGCCGGTGCTCGCCTTCGTGCGCGAACTCGCGGGCCGGCGCCTGCTGCTGGCGTTCAACCTCTCGTCGTCGCCACTGGACTGGGACGCGCCCGCGGGCTTCGACGCCGCGATCGACGTCCCGGGCCTGGAAACCCCGCGGCGCGAGGGCGCGCACTGGCGCCTGCCGGCGCATGGCGTGCTCGTCTCCGGCTAGCGAACCGCTCAGGCCGCGGCCGGCTCGCGCGCGATCGCGCAGTATCGGGCGATGAATTCGTCGTGGGTCGGCATCGCGCGCACGCAGTTCGCGACCACGCCGCGGATGCCGCCGAGGAAATCGGCGATGCGCTGCTCCGGGTGCACGTCCACCAGCGGGTGGTACCCGCGCACGCCCAGCCGCTGGCCATGCAGCACCTGCAGCCAGCTGACCTCGGTGAACATCTCGGTGCCCTCGCGGAAGATGCGGCCGTTGTCGGCGAACATCCGCAGCCGGTGGCGCAGCGTGTCCGGGATGTCCATGTGCTTGCAGTGGCGCCAGAACGGCGTGTCCTCGCGCTCGGTGACGCAGTAGTGGGCGATGAGGAAATCGCGGATGCGGTCGATCTCGAAGTCGGCGTGCGCGTTGCACTCGTCGATGTCGTCCTGTTCGAAGCCGCGGTGCGGGAAGAACGCGGTCAGGCGCGCGATCGCCGACTGGATCAGGTGGATGCTGGTCGATTCCAGCGGCTCGAGGAAGCCGCTGGACAGGCCGATGGCGTAGACGTTCCGGTTCCAGCCCTTCTTGCGCTTGCCGCCGGTAAAGCGCAACACGCGCGGGTCGGCCAGCGGCTTGCCGTCCAGCATCGACAGCGCGCGCGCCGCGGCTTCGTCGTCGCTGATGAATTCGCTGCTGTAGACATACCCGTTGCCGGTCCGGTGCTGCAGCGGGATGCGCCACTGCCAGCCGGATTCGAGCGCGGTACAGCGCACGTACGGCGTGAGCGGGCCATTCGACTCGCAGGGCACCGCGACCGCGCGGTCGCAGGGCAGCAGGTGCGACCAGTCGGTGTAGCCGGTCTTCAGCGCCTGCTCGATCAGCACGCCGCGGAAGCCGGAGCAGTCGATGAACAGGTCGCCGGCGATGCGTTCGCCGCTTTCCAGCCTGATCGCCTCGACGAAGCCGTCCTCGCCGCGCAGTTCGACGTCGACCACCTTGCCCTCGGTGCGGCGCACGCCGCGCGCCTCGGCGTAGCCGCGCAGGTACTGCGAATACAGCCCGGCGTCGAAATGGTAGGCGTAGGCGATGTCTGCCAGGGGCGAGTTCGGGCGGTCGGTGGCCGCGGGCATGAACTTGTCGGCGCGGCAGGCCGCGGTGTTGATCGAATAATCCTCCAGCGGCGCCGCGCGCCCGAGCGCGCGCATCTTCAGCCAGTACTGGTGGAACGGCACGAGCCCGAGGTCCTGGCCGATCTTGCCGAAGCCGTGGATGTAGCTGTCGCCGATCGCGCCCCAGTCGCGGAACTCGATGCCGAGCTTGAACGAGCCCTTGGTCATGCGCATGAAGTCGGCTTCGTCGAGTTCGAGCGCGTTGTTGTAGAGCTTGATCATCGGGATCGTCGCCTCGCCCACGCCGACGATGCCGATCTCCTCCGATTCCACCAGGCGGATGTTGTACGTGCCGGCCATCACCTTGGCCAGCGCGGCCGCGGTCATCCAGCCCGCGGTGCCGCCGCCGACGATGACGATGTCGTGGAGTCGCTCGATCATGCGTGGATCCCGTGCCGCCCCGATGCGGGCCGCCCGCAGTATGCGTCGCGGCGCAACGGGCGTCATGCCGCGCCGCGTCCGCGCGGCCGCGTTGCATACGTATGCACGGCCGCCGCCGCGCGCATGCATGCGCGTGGATCGCGCCGGCGACGCCGGCCGATGCCCGCCGCGCGCTACGATCCATGCGCGGACGGCGCGTCCGGCCGCGCGCCCCGACCCGTCCACGTGATTCCGCAGGAGCCCTGGAATGCGCCTTAGCCTCGTCCTCCTCGCGTTCGCCGCCCTCGCGTTGGCGCAGTCGCCCGCGCGTGCCGAAGACGCAGCGATCGCACGCGTCGCCTCGCCCGACGGCCGCAACGTGGTCGAACTCTCGCTCAACGGCGAAGGCCGGCTCGCCTACCGCGTGGCCCGCGACGGCAAGCCGCTGGTCGCCGATTCGCGGCTCGGCTTCATCCTGCGCAACGGCCGCCAGCTGCTGCGCAACCTGAAGCTCGAGTCGCAGTCCTCCCGCGCCAGCGATTCGACCTGGGAGCAGCCATGGGGCGAACGCCGGTTCGTGCGCGACCACTACAACGAGCTGCGCGCCACCTTCGTCGAGACCGACCACGACCATCGCCGCTTCGACGTGGTGTTCCGCGCGTTCGACGACGGCATCGGCTTCCGCTACCGCTTCCCGCGGCAGCCGAAGCTCGGCCTGGTGGAGATCGCGGACGAACTGACCGAATTCAGCATCGCCCGGCCGGCGACCGCATGGTGGATCCCCGCGTTCCAGTGGAACCGCGAGGAATACCTGTACCAACGCACGCCGCTGGAGGAAGTCCCCACGGTGCAGACGCCGATCACCCTGCGCACCGAGGACGGCACCCACCTCAGCATCCACGAGGCGGCCTTGGTCGACTACGCGGGCATGAACCTCGCGCGCACCGAGGGCCGCACCCTGCGCGCGGCGCTGACCCCGGGCGACGGCGCCAAAGTGGTGCGGCGCACGCCGTTCGACACGCCCTGGCGCACGATCCAGATCGCGGACCGCGCCGGCGGACTGGTCGAATCGGACCTGATCCTCAACCTCAACGAACCGAACCGGCTCGGCGACGTCGGCTGGTTCCATCCGGCGAAATACGTCGGCATCTGGTGGGGCATGCACCTGGACGTGCAGTCCTGGGCAACCGGCCCGAAGCACGGCGCGACCACCGAAAACACGCGGCGCATGATCGATTTCGCCGCGGCGCACGGGTTCCGCGGCGTGCTGGTCGAAGGCTGGAACGTGGGCTGGGACGGCGACTGGTTCGGCAATGGCTGGAATTTCGACTTCAGCAAGCCGACCCCGGACTACGACCTGCCGGGACTGGCGGCGTATGCCGCATCGAAGGGCGTGCACCTGATCGGCCACGACGAAACCGGCTGCGCGGTGAGCCACTTCGAACGGCAGGTCCCGAAGGCGTTCGCGCTGTACCAGCAGCTCGGCATCGACGCGGTCAAGACCGGCTACGTCTGCGACGCCGGGCAGATCGAGCGGCAGGATTCCGCGAACGGCCCGGTGGTGCGCGAATGGCACGAGGGCCAGTGGATGGCGCGGCACCATCAATACGTGGTCGAACAGGCGGCGGCGCACCACATCGCCGTCGATGCGCACGAACCGATCAAGGACACCGGCCTGCGCCGCACCTGGCCGAACTTCGTGTCGCGCGAGGGCGCGCGCGGGATGGAATACAACGCCTGGGGCGCGCCGCCCAACCCGCCCGAGCACGAGGCCAACCTGGTGTTCACGCGCATGCTCGCCGGGCCGATGGACTTCACCCCGGGCGTGCTCAGCCTCACCGGGCGCGGCGGCCAGGAAATCCAGAGCACGCTGGCGAAACAGCTGGCGCTCTACGTGGTGATCTACAGCCCGATCCAGATGGCGGCCGACCTGCCCGAGCACTACGCGCAGCACATGGACGCGTTCCGGTTCATCGAGGACGTGCCGACCGACTGGGAGACCAGCCGCATGTTGAACGGGGAAGTGGGCGACTACGCGACCATCGCGCGCAAGCAGCGCGGCGGCCAGGACTGGTACCTGGGCAGCGTTACCGACGAACAGCCGCGCACGCTGGTGGTGAAGCTCGACTTCCTCGACCCCGGGCGCAAGTACGAAGCCCAGGTCTACCGCGACGGCGACGGTGCCGACTGGCACGGCGACGCGCGCTTCCGCTTCGCGCGCGAAACGCGCGCGGTCACCGCCGCGGATTCGTTGACGCTGAAGCTCGCGCCCGGCGGCGGCGAGGCGATCCGGTTCAAGGCGCTGCCCGATTGAGCGAGCCACGCGACCCGCGGCCGGCGGCGCCGATGTTCAACCCGAACCCGCGGATCCAACGGCTCGCCATCGGCCCGCGCCACGACTGCCTGGTGATCGACGACGCGCTGCTCGAACCCGAGCGCTGGGTCGAGCATGCGCTCGAGCACCGCGATGCGTTCGCCGAGCGCGCGGGCAATGCCTATCCCGGGCCGGAACTGCCGCTGCCCGAGGCCGCCACCGCGCAACTGGAAGCCTTCTTCGCCGCGCACCTGCGGCGCCGCCTCGGCGGTCGCCGCACGCTGCGGCGCATGGGCCGGCTGGCGATGACCACCGCCACGCCCGAATCGCTGCATCCGCGGCAGTGCTTCTGCCACGTCGACCACCTGGACGTGCCGCCGGGGCACATGATCGCGGCGAGCGTGCTCTACCTGTTCCGCGATCCCGCGCTCGGAGGCACCGGCTTCTACATGCCGAGGCGCCCGCCCGCCGACATCGCGCGCCTGGTGCAGGCGGCCGCGGAATGGCCGGCCGAGCGTTTCCACGCCGAAACCGGCATCGCGCGCGGCTACATGCGCGAATCCAACGCATGGTTCGAAAAGGTCCTGGAAGTGGAACCGCGCTGGAACCGGATGATCGCCTACCCCGGCACCGTGATGCACAGCGCCGACATCGACCCGCGGCGATTGTCCACCGACCCGGCGCGCGGGCGCCTCACCATCAACGGCTTCTTCGCATGTACGCGTTCGCTGTCGCAGTGAGGCGGCTGCTGCCCGTGCTGTTGCTGGCATGCGCGCTGCCGCCTGCGCACGCGGCGCAGCTGCGCGTGGACACGCTGCGCCTGGACGCGCCCGGGGTCGACGACGCGCCGCTGCGGGTGCGCGTGTACCGCTTCGACGATGCGCGCCGCCGCGACGTGCTCTACGCCAACGACGGCCAGGACATGGAAGCGGTCGGGCTGGAAGCGACGCTGCGTGGGCTGGACGCGGAAGGCGTCGCGCTGCCGATCGTGGTCGCGATCGACATGCCCCGCGACCGGATGGGCGCGTACGGCCTGTCCGACCCCGCGCAGGCGCGCAGCGTGGTCGCGGACACGAAGTACGGCCCGGTGGGCGCGCGCGCGCAGGCGTATTCCGAGTGGCTCGCGCATGCGCTCGTGCCCTGGATCGACGCGCATTACCGCACCCGGCGTTCGCGCCGAGGCCGCGCCGTCGTCGGCTGGTCGCTGGGCGCGCTGAACGCGTTCAACCTGGGCTGGAACTACCCGCACCTGTTCGCCACCGTCGGCGCGTTCTCGCCGTCGTTCTGGCTTTCGGCCGAGCGCGGCGACGCCGCGGCAGTGCAGTGCACGCGGCTGGCGCAGCGCATGGTCGAGGCGGGACCGCGCCATCGAACGCGCTGGTGGATCGCGGTCGGCGACCACGAGGAAACCGACGACCGCGACGGCGATGGCCTGGCCGATGCGATCGACGACGCGCGCGATGTCGCGCTCGCCCTGCAAAGCGGCGGCGATTCCGCCAACCTCGACTGGGCGCGGCGCCCGGACCGCAGCGCGCGCGTCGCATTCGCGCTGGTCGCCGGTGGCGAGCACAACCAGGCCGCATGGAAGCGGATGCTGCCCGAATTCCTACGCTGGACCTACGGCCGCGAGCCGCTGCCCGCGCCCTCGCCGCTCGCGGAAACGCCCGCGCCCTGACCGTCGCCGCGACCGCTTTCGCGCGCGAAACCGCGGTTTCGCACGCACGAATTGCATGAATACGTATGCAGGGGCGATTTGTGCAGTGCGACACCTGCCTACCATTGCGGCGTGAGGAAAACGTAAAGACCGACCGGTCCGCACGACTGAATCGACTGCAACCTTATGGGGAGTGAGGAATGCAACTGAAGCGCAACCTGCTGAGCGTCGCGCTGGCTTCGGCCACGATGATGCTGGCCAACGCGGCCTATGCGCAGTCGGCGGACACGCCTGCCGCGGACGCGACCAACACCGACCAGGACGCCAAGAAGCTGGACACCATCGTGGTGACCGGCATCCGCAAGGGCATCCAGGATTCGATCGACACCAAGAAGGGCGAAAGCACGATCTCGGAAGCGGTGTCGTCCGAGGACATCGGCAAGCTGCCCGACCAGTCGATCGCCGATTCGATCGCGCGCCTGCCCGGCCTGACCGCGCAGCGCTTCGGCGGCCGCCCGCAGGAAATCAACATCCGCGGCTTCGCCGGCAACTTCTCCACCACCCTGCTCAACGGCACCGAACAGGTGAGCTTGGGCAACAACCGCGGCGTCGAGTTCGACCAGTATCCGTCGGAGCTGACCAGCCAGGTCGTGGTCCACAAGACCACCCAGGCCGACATGGTCAACCAAGGCCTGTCGGGCACCGTCGACATCCACACCGTGCGCCCGCTGTCGTTCGACAAGCGCGTGGTCGCGGTCAACGCACGCGCCAGCCAGAACCAGGAAGCGGGGATCGACAGCAACGGCCAGCGCTACAGCATTTCCTACATCGACCAGTTCAAGGACCACACCATCGGCCTCGCGCTGGGCTATGCCTACATGAGCAACCCGCAGCAGGGGCGGCAGCAGCACTCCTGGGGCTTCGACGGCAATGGCGCGCCGACCGGCGCCGAGCTGTGGGCGCAGAAGGACCGCAACAAGCGCGGCGGCTTCATGGGCACGCTGGAGTGGAAGCCCAACGACAGCTTCCACAGCGTGCTGGACATGTTCTATTCGAAGTTCAACAAGGACACCAACCGAAACGGCCTGCAGTTCAGCATGAACTCGACCGGGACGGCGTTCTCGGACAGCGGCACCGCCACCGCCGGGACCGCGAACATCGGGCAGGTGGTGCTGCGCAACGACTACGACGCGCAGCACGACAAGCTGTTCTCGCTGAACTGGAACAACACGCTGCGGATCAACGACCACTGGGAAGTGACCGCGAACGTCGGCACCTCCAGCGCCAGGCGCAACGAACGCATCCTCGAGACCTACGGTGCGCGCAACGCCGCCGATACCGCGAGCTTCACGTTCAACGGCGACGGCTACTACGACTTCGACTTCGGCACCGACTACGCCGATCCCGCCAACTTCCAGATGCGCGATCCGGGCGGCTGGGGCTGGGTCGACGACCCCGCGCTGCGCCGCGCGCAGGCCGGCTACCTGAAGGACTTCACGATCCACGACAACCTGTCCTCGTTCCGCCTGGACTTCGATCGCAGCTTCGACAGCGGCTTCATCAGCGCGATCGACTTCGGCGGCAACATCACCGAGCGCCGCAAGAGCCGCAGCTCGGTCGAGAACACGCTGTGCATCACCCAGGCCTGCGACATCAATGCCAACGTCCCCGCGCCGGTGCCGACCGACGGCTACGGCTACCGCATCAACGACTTCGGCTACTTCGGCCTGGATTCGCTGATCTTCCTCGACGCCAATTCGCTGGTGAACGACGGGTTCTATTTCCTGATCCCGAAGCTGAACAAGGACATCGCGAACAAGAACTGGGAGATCAACGAGCGCGTCGGCACCGTGTACGTGCAGGCCAACATCGACACCAACCTCGGCTCCGCGGTCACGCTGAAGGGCAATGTCGGCGTGCAGGCGGTGAATGCCGACCAGACCTCGACGGGGTTCTCGACCTTCAGCGGCAATCCGGTCGGCGACAAGCGCACCGACGGCACCAGCTACACCGATTACCTGCCGAGCATGAACCTGGCCTTCGGGCTGCCCGCCGACCAGTTCCTGCGCCTGGGCGCGGGTCGGCAGATGGCGCGCCCGCGCATGGACGACCTGCGTGCGAGCGCCGACTACGGCATCGCCAACGTCACCGTCGGCGGCGTCAACAAGTTCATCTGGAGCGGCAGCGGCGGCAACCCCGAGTTGCGGCCGACCGTGGCGGACTACTACGACCTCTCCTACGAGAAGTATTTCGGCGACAACAAGGGCTATGTCAGCGTCGCCTACTTCTACAAGAACCTGAAGACCTACATCTACAACGCGACCAACACCAACTTCGACTACAGCGGCTTCGTGCAGGTCCCGGACGGCACGCCGCCGGGCAACGTGCCGACCTCCACCATCGGCAACTTCACCCAGCCGACCAACGGCGAGGGCGGCAGCATCCATGGCTACGAACTGGCCGTATCGCTGCCGTTCGGCATGCTCTGGTCGCCGCTGGAAGGCTTCGGATTCCAGGGCAGCTACTCGGACACCAGGAGCGCGATCCATCCCAACGGGCCGGGCACCACGGACCCCCTGCCGGGCCTGTCGAAATACGTGTCGAACGCGACCCTGTACTTCGAACGCTGGGGCTTCTCGGCCCGCGTCAGCCGGCGCACGCGCTCGACCTTCGTGGGCGAATTCGAAGGCTTCGGCGGCGACCTCGAGCACCATGCGCTGGCCGGCGAGAAGGTGG
>Ga0209023_10006721_pt1 | contig 12038 bp, 12 predicted proteins | sample LakOneMetagenome_FD_187468 | JGI IMG/M metagenome (GOLD analysis project Ga0209023, IMG submission 187468) | Freshwater and sediment microbial communities from Lake Erie, Canada (SPAdes) (version 2) | ecosystem: Environmental > Aquatic > Freshwater > Lentic | place: Lake Erie, Canada...
GAGTTTCATGTCCATCGCTTAACGCCTTGCTCAGCGGCATCGGCCTAAGCTGCGGTCCCACGTCCCCGACTCGACTGTTTATCGGTACCAACTATGACGGCACGGCGGCAGGAAAAGAAAGTGCGGCACCTTAGAATAGCCTGTCTCATGGTCCTTGCGGCCCTGCAAATGGCCGGTCCGCATCCGGCCGCGTGGGCGGCCGCCACCGAACGCGTCGTCGTCAATCGCCACAGCGGTCTTGCGATCGACGGTGCCGATCCTGTGGCTTATTTCACCGATGCCCGGATGGCGAAGGGGCAACCTGAGATTGAGATGTCGGCAGGCGAGGTGGTCTGGCGCTTTCGCAGCGAGGCCAATCGCGCCGTTTTTCAAGCCCATCCGGACATTTACGGTCCGCGGTTCGGTGGCTACGACCCGGTCGATGTTGCCCGCGGCAAGCCGGTCGCAGGGCGGGCCCAGATATGGCTGATCTCCGGCGCTCGGCTTTATCTATTCAGCCGCGAGGAAAATCGCGCCGCGTTCGCCGCCGACCCGCAAGGTGTGCTCAGTCAAGCTGACGGAGCCTGGCCTGCATTGGCCGAAATCCTGTCGGATTACTGACCGGCCGCCGCCGGGTCGCCCCATGCGATAAATTCCGGCACCAGAAAGTCCTCGCGGTTCGCTCCAAAATGCAGGGCCGCGCCGTTGCTATCGGTGACTTTGCCGCCCGCCGCCGTCAGCACCGCATGGCCTGCCGCGACATCCCATTCCGAGGTCGGGGACAGCCGGGGGTAAATATCGACCGCACCTTCCGCCACGCGGCAGAACTTGACGGCGGAGCCCAGCACCTGACGGATGGCGCCGGGCCGTCCGGTGATGAATGTCTCGGTCCGCTCATCGGCGTGAGACCTGCTCACCGCAACGATCCAGGCGCCCTGTCCGGGATGAGGGCGGGTCCGGATCGCCTTGGCAGCCCGCGACCGGCCATCTTTCGTCACCAACAGCCGCTCGGCCCCCCGGCCGACGACCCCCCGCCAGACCAAACCGAGCGCCGGAGCGCCGACAATGCCCAAAATGGGCTTGCCGCCCGAGATCAGCGCCACGTTGACGGTAAACTCGTCACGTCCGTCCACGAACTCCCGGGTGCCGTCCAACGGATCGATCAAGAAGAAGCTGCATCGGTACGGGTGCGCGGAGAGATGGGTCCGTTCTTCGGATAGCGTCGGGATCTGGGGCGCGAGCGCGGACAGACCTTCGGCAATGATGCGGTCGGCGGCCTTGTCGGCTTCCGTCAGCGGCGAGCCGTCTGTCTTGCCCTCGACATGCATGCCCGAACGATCGACGGCCAGAATGGCGGCTCCGGCCCGGATCACGAGATCCGTCAGCGGCTCCAGGAGTGCGGCTGCGGTTTCGGTGCCGATAGCAGGCTGGTGGGAGGAAGTCTCGTTCATCGAGCGGTCCGGGTCCCGCTTATTGAAGTCGCGCGCATATCGATCGTCAATCCAGTGGGTTTCGTAGGCCCCGTCGGTGGCAGCAGAAGCAGCCTCAGTGTATCAAACCATACACCAAGCGTGATTCGCCGCGTAGCCTTGTCCAGGCCCGTCATCATCGCCCGTAGCGGACTATCGCCGGGCGCTCCCAGAATAGTCCGAGGAAATTTATGTCTGGCACTCCAACTCCCGGTCCCGCCCCCGACGCGCTCGAACTCGCGGCTTTGATGTGCTCCCGGGTCTGTCACGATCTCATCAACCCAGTGGGCGCAATCGTCAACGGACTCGAGGTGTTCGACAGCAGTAACAAGGACGACGACAAGGAGTTCGCGCTTGATCTGATCCGCAAAAGCGCCAAATCCACGTCCGCGCGGCTGCAATTCTGCCGCATCGCCTATGGTGCCGCGGGCTCGGCCGGGTCCCAGATCGATCTCGGCGAAGCCCAGAAAATATCGCGCGGTCATCTCGAAGATGAAAAAACCAAGATCGCGTGGAATCTGCCGCATGTTTTGATGGCGAAGAACCGGGTCAAGCTGCTGATGAACATGCTTGTCATCGCGCAGCAGGCCATTCCGCGCGGCGGCCAGTTGATCGTCGACCCGGTCGGCGAGGGCGATACGATGGGGTTCAAAATCCGGGCAGCAGGGACGAACGCGCGCGAGCCCCAGAACGTGGCAGCGGGGCTTAATCTCGACAACGCCGGTTCAGTGTCCGCGCACGCGGTGCAGCCGTACTACACGGCGCTGCTGGCGCAGGCTTGCGGGCTCAAAGTGTCGCTGGCGGCCGAAACCGACGCAGTGACCGTCACCGCCGAATAAGCGCATCTTCATCGATTTTTAAGAAACGGCGGTATGGTTACGCCGTGTCTGTGCGGTGCGCGTCTTAGCGCTTCCTTCAGCGTGTTCTTTTCTGATTACTCAACCAATATTAAACGCTTTGTGTCGAAACTGGGCCGCTCCGGAAGGCGCGCGCTGCGTGCCAGTTTTGCGTGAAGGTCTGGGTGATGGACGATTTGTTGCGGGAGTTTCTGACCGAAACCAACGAAAGTCTCGACACCGTCGATAACCAGTTGGTCCGCTTCGAGCAGGATCCCAACAACGCGAAGATTCTCGATAATATTTTCCGGCTCGTTCACACGATCAAAGGCACCTGCGGCTTTCTCGGACTGCCGCGGCTTGAGGCGCTCGCGCATGCTGCCGAAACGCTGATGGGCAAATTCCGCGACGGTATGCCCGTGACCGGCGCCGCCGTCACACTGATCCTGAACAGCATCGACCGCATCAAGGAAATTCTGGCGCAACTCGAAGCAACCGAAACGGAGCCGGAAGGCACCGATATCGATCTGATCGACGCGCTTCACCACATGGTTGAACTGGGCATGGCGGCAGCTTCCGCACCTGCGCCGGTCGCAGCACCCGTCGCGACAGTCGGCGTCATGGTTGCACAGACCCTTGAGCGCGAATTGCGTCCGGGCGAGGTCTCGCTCGATGAGCTTGAGCGCGCATTCCGCGAGACTGAATCGGAAGTCGCCATACCTGTAGCCGTGCCCGCACCTGTGCAGGCTGTCGCGCCGAAGCCGCAAGCGGCGAAACCTGTCAAAAAGCCCGTCATCGAAGCCGAGGCTGCGGAAGGCGACAAGGTTGCCAACCAGTCGATCCGCGTCAATGTCGACACGCTCGAGCACCTCATGACGATGGTCTCGGAGCTTGTGCTGACCCGCAATCAGTTGCTGGAGATCAGCCGGCGCAACCAGGATTCGGAATTCAAGGTGCCTCTGCAGCGGCTGTCGAACGTGACGGCTGAATTGCAGGAAGGCGTCATGAAGACGCGCATGCAGCCAATCGGCAATGCCTGGCAGAAGCTGCCGCGCATTGTGCGCGATCTGTCGGGCGAACTCGGCAAGCAGATCGAACTTGAAATGCATGGCGCCGACACCGAGCTTGATCGGCAGGTGCTGGACCTCATCAAGGATCCGCTCACGCACATGGTGCGTAATTCCGCCGATCACGGTCTTGAATCCACCGCCGATCGCGTTGCCGCGGGCAAGCCGGAGCAGGGCACGATCCGCGTTTCCGCCTATCACGAAGGCGGTCACATCATCATCTGCATCGCGGATAATGGTCGCGGACTGAACACCGAGCGCATCAAAGCCAAGGCGGTCTCCAACGGGCTGGTCACTGAGTCCGACATCGAGAAGATGACCGAGGCGCAAATCCACAAGTTCATTTTCGCGCCAGGCTTCTCCACGGCGGCGGCCGTGACGAGCGTATCCGGCCGCGGCGTCGGCATGGATGTCGTGCGCACCAACATCGATCAGATCGGCGGCACCATCGACGTGAAGTCTGTGCCAGGCGAAGGATCGAGCTTCACTATCAAGATTCCGCTGACGCTGGCCATCGTATCGGCGCTGATCGTGGAAGCGGGTGGCGACCGTTTTGCGATCCCGCAGCTTGCGGTGGTCGAACTGGTCCGTGCGCGCGCGAATTCCGAGCATCGCATCGAGCGTATCAAGGACACGCCCGTTCTCAGGCTGCGCAACAAGCTGCTTCCGCTGATGCATCTGAAGAAGCTGCTGAAGATCGATGATGGTTCATCGATAGATCCGGAGAACGGCTTCATCGTGGTCACGCAGGTCGGCAGCCAGACTTTCGGCATCGTGGTCGACGGCGTTTTCCATACCGAGGAAATCGTGGTCAAGCCGATGTCCACGAAGCTGCGCCACATCAACATGTTCTCGGGCAACACCATTCTCGGTGACGGTGCGGTGATCATGATCATCGATCCGAATGGCATCGCGCAATCGCTTGGCCGGACCGGAGCGTCGCAGAGCGACCTCGCAGATGAGAACGCTGCAGCGCGCACGAATTCCGATATGCAATTGACATCGCTTCTCGTTTTTCGCGCCGGTTCGCCGCAACCGAAAGCCGTGCCGCTTGCGCTGGTCACGCGGCTGGAGGAAATCTCCGTCGACAAGATCGAATTCTCCAACGGCCGTCATATGGTGCAGTACCGCGAGCAATTGATGCCGCTGGTCGAGATTTCGGACGTCAAAATTCGTGAAAGTGGCGTTCAGCCCATTCTCGTGTTCGCCGATGACGGACGCTCAATGGGTCTCGTGGTCGACGAGATCATCGACATTGTCGAAGAGCATCTCAGCATCGAAGTGTCGAGTTCGCAGGATGGCTTCCTCGGCTCGGCCGTGGTGAAGGGTCAGGCTACCGAAATCATCGATGTCGGCCATTTCCTGCCGATGGCGTTCGCCGACTGGTTCAGCCGCAAGGAAATGCGTCCGTCCGTGACTGCGCAGACCGTTCTATTGGTCGATGACTCCGCGTTCTTCCGCAACATGCTGTCGCCGGTCCTCAAGGCGGCAGGCTACCGCGTCACCGTGGCGCAGAGCGGGCAGGAAGGTCTCACCGCGCTGCGTTCGGGTCATCAGTTCGACGTCGTGCTGACCGATATCGAAATGCCTGAAATGAACGGGTATGAGTTCGCCGAAGCTATCCGCTCGGATCGTCGCATGGAGGCGATGCCGATCATTGCGCTGTCGTCGCTGGTGTCTCCGGCGGCGATCGAGCGTGGCCGTCAGGCCGGTTTCCACGATTACGTCGCGAAGTTCGACAGGCCCGGATTGATCGCAGCGCTCAAAGAGCAAACTGCTGAAGTCAATCAGGCGGCGGCTTAAGGAGCATGACAGTGGACTTAACCGTTGAAAGCGCCGACCAGGGCATCACCGAATATGTGACGGCGATAATCGGCGGACAGTTGTTCGGTTTGCCGATCTCGCGCGTGCAGGACGTGTTCATGCCGGAGCGTCTGACGCGCGTGCCGCTTGCCTCTGCCGATGTTGCAGGTGTTCTTAATCTCCGCGGCCGGATCGTCACTGCCATCGACATGCGCGCGCGCCTCGGCTTGCCGAAGAACGACGATGGCCGACCGGCAATGGCCGTCGGTGTCGATCTGCGTGGCGAATCTTATGGTTTGCTGATCGATGGGATCGGGGAAGTTCTTAAACTTGCTGACGACAGCCGCGAAGTAAATCCCGTCAATCTCGATCCGCGCATGGCGAAGATGGCCGGGGGCATCCATCGCCTCGACGGACAGTTGATGGTGGTTCTCGATGTCGACCGCGTTCTGGAAATTACGCCGGACATGCTTGCTGCCTGATTTACTTGAAACGAGACAATTTGACCCGTGATAGCGGCCACCGCGGGGGCATTTGGAAAAAGAGGCTACGATGAAAACATGTTTGATCGTTGATGACTCCAGCGTTATCCGGAAGGTCGCAAGGCGCATTCTGGAAGGTCTGGAATTTCAGATCGTCGAAGCCGAAGACGGCGAAAAGGCGATGGAAGTCTGCAAACGCGGCATGCCCGACGCTGTGTTGCTCGACTGGAATATGCCCGTGATGGACGGTTACGAATTTCTGCGCAACCTGCGCGCCATGAAGGGCGGCGATGCGCCGAAGGTCGTGTTCTGCACCACCGAAAACGATGTCGCGCACATCGCACGCGCGCTCCATGCAGGTGCGAACGAATACATCATGAAGCCTTTCGACAAGGAAATCGTGACCGCAAAATTTCAGGAAGTCGGCCTGATCTAACTTTGCTTCGGTGACCGGGCTTGTCCGGTCACCAGCGCTTTCTCGTTTCGTATTTTGCCGTCAGTTGCGTTGAGTAGGTTTTATGAGTGTTGCGATTTCAACGGCCCCGGGCTCGGTGACGTCACGGCAAGAGCCGCTGAAGGTGATGGTGGTCGATGATTCCGCGGTGATCCGCGGCATGATCGGCCGCTGGATCGACGCCGAGACCGATTTCAAGGTCGTTGCTTCGCTGCGAACCGGCCTCGATGCCGTCAATCAGGTCGAGCGTGTTGCTCCGGACGTGATCGTCCTCGATATCGAAATGCCGGACATGGACGGCATCACGGCATTGCCGCTGCTGCTCGCAAAGAAACGCGATCTCGTCATCATCATGGCATCGACGCTGACTCGCCGGAATGCAGAGATCAGCTTCAAGGCGCTGTCACTTGGCGCATCGGATTACATTCCAAAGCCGGAAAGCACGCGCGAGGTCGCGGCTGCTGACACCTTCAAGCGCGATCTGGTTGATAAAATTCGCCACCTCGGTGCGCGTGCGCGCCGCCGTGCGCCGCATATCAGTCCGCCGCTGGCCCCCGTGACGTCTGCAGCGCCACTAACGCGCGCGCCGCTCGCCCGGACTGGCATCATATCGCCGGTCCCATCAGCAAAAGTGACGTTGCGGCCTTTCAGCGCCGTGCCGCCGCGCGTTCTTCTCGTCGGTTCGTCCACCGGAGGCCCGCAGGCGCTGATGACGCTGATGGGAAACATCGGTCCGGTGATTGATCAGTATCCGGTTCTGATCACCCAGCACATGCCGCCGACATTCACGACCATTCTCGCCGAACATCTCGCGCGCACTAGCGGTCGCCCGGCGCATGAGGGAATCGACGGCGAACCGGTCAAGGCCGGCCAGATTTATCTGGCTCCCGGTGGGCGGCATATGAAGGTCGCGCGTGGCGCGGCAGGCCCGGTCATCGTGCTCGAGGACGGACCACAGGTGAATTACTGCAAGCCGGCTGTCGATCCGCTGTTTTTCTCTGCCGTCGATGTCTGGCACGGCGGAATTCTCGCTGTGGTGCTGACGGGAATGGGTGCGGACGGCTCGCAGGGCGGCAAGTCCATCGTCGCCTCAGGCGGCAACGTGATCGCGCAGGACGAAGCCACGAGCGTTGTGTGGGGCATGCCTGGCGCGGTCGCCAATGCGGGCGTCTGTGCGGCGGTGCTGCCGCTCGATCAAATCGCCCCGAAAGTTATTCGGATGTTTTCAGGAGTTCGCGGGTGACGCCTCTGGATTACGACTATCTGCGGAAGCTGCTGAAGGACCGGTCCGGATTGCTGCTGTCCGCAGACAAGCAGTATCTGATCGAGAGTCGCCTGCTGCCGCTTGCGCGCAAGGCCGGTTTGTCGGGCATTTCCGAATTGGTGCAGAAGATCAAGGGCGGCGCGCAGGCTCTCACCGTCGATGTGGTGGAAGCGATGACCACCAACGAGACGTTCTTCTTCCGTGATAAAGTACCTTTCGATCACGTTAGCACCACCGTTCTTCCCCAGTTGCTGAAGGCGCGCGCCACCCGCCGCAGCTTGCGGATATGGTGCGCGGCTGCCTCCACAGGGCAGGAGCCGTACTCGCTGGCGATGATTTTGAAAGATGCGCTGCCTCCGGGCTGGCGCGCCGAGATTATTGCGACCGATCTCTCGCTGGAAGTTCTCGAAAAGGCGAAGGCCGGCATCTACAGCCAATTCGAAGTTCAGCGCGGTCTGCCGATCCAGCTTCTGGTCAAGCATTTCAAGCAGACCGGCGATGTCTGGCAGCTCAATCAAGACATCCGGTCGATGGTTCAGTATCGCCCGCTGAACCTTCTGCAGGACTTCTCGCATCTTGGCGTTTTCGACATTATCTTCTGCCGGAATGTTCTGATCTATTTCGATCAAGCGACAAAGACCGATATGTTCAATCGCATGCTGCGCGTGAACGAGAAGGACGGTTATCTGTTTCTCGGCGCAGCCGAGACGGTGATCGGCCTGACAGACGCCTATCGCGCCGCGCCAAATATGCGCGGTGTCTATACGCCGAACGGCGTGCAATCGTCGCCGTCATTGGCACCCGCGATGAGCGCGGGACAGAAGACGTTGGCGCGAAGTTGAAATCCCGCTAGGCTGCGCATGGGGGCGGGCGATCTCCCCGACAGGCAGGTGCTGCACAGTATCCTGCCCAAGTATCGCGTCCGCACGCATGCAAGGACGTATGATGCCCCCTCCCAACGGTTCGCGCTTTCAGCAGGCCGATGATCCTACTGCTTCAGCTGATATCGCGATGCGCGAGGCCTTCGCTGTCTGGCTTCGCATCGCGCTGCTCTCATTCGGCGGTCCCGCCGGACAGATCGCACTGATGCACCGCGTGCTGGTGGACGAGCGCAAGTGGATTTCCGACGCGCGGTTTCTGCATGCGCTTAACTTCTGCATGCTGCTGCCGGGACCGGAAGCGCAGCAGCTTGCGATCTATATCGGCTGGCTGCTGAATGGCGTGCGCGGTGGCGTCATGGCGGGTACGCTGTTCGTGCTGCCAGGTTTCTTCGTCATCGTGACATTGAGCGTGATCTATGCGCTGTACGGAGCGCTTGATGTCGTTGCAGGATTGTTTTTTGGCCTCAAGGCGGCGGTGTTGGCAATCGTGATCGAGGCGCTGCTGCGTATTGCCCGGCGCGCGCTCAAAACACCGGCGCTCTATGGCGTTGCCGCCGTCGCGTTTGTCGCGATCTTTGCAGGCCACGTTCCGTTTCCGGCGATCATCATTGCCGCCGGTGTGTTCGGACTGATCGCTGCGAAGATCGCGCCGAAGTTACTGCGCACTCCGATCGCGGCCGACGATCAGTCGCGCCGTGCGGCGGATATCGCAGCGGAGGCTCGAGCCGCGCCGACATGGACACGCAGCGCTGTTGTTGTCACCGTTTGCGGAACGCTCTGGATCGCCCCCATTGTGGTTCTGACGCTGCTATTTGGACGCAACAGCGTGTACCCGACCATCGCGGCCTTCTTTTCCGAAATGGCTGTGGTGACATTCGGCGGTGCCTACGCGGTGCTGGCCTATGTGGCGCAGGCGGCGGTGAACCATCTGCACTGGCTGCTCCCCGGCGAGATGCTCGACGGCTTGGCTATGGCCGAGACAACTCCCGGACCGCTGATCCTGGTTTTGACCTTTGTCGGCTTTCTCGCGGGCTTCCGAGACCCCGGCGGGGTCTCGCCGCTCGTGGGTGGCCTGCTTGGCGCTGGCCTCACCACATGGGTGACGTTCGTGCCCTGTTTTCTCTGGGTGCTGTTGGGCGCGCCCTATATCGAGCGGCTGCGGAACAACCATGCACTATCAGGCGCTCTCACCGCGATTACGGCTGCGGTGGTCGGCGTGATCCTGAATCTGACGGTGTGGTTTGCGCTGCATGTGCTGTTTCGCAATGTTGGCGAGATCCATCTCGGCTGGTTTCGTCCGTCTTGGCCGGATTGGTCGTCACTCGATGCAAGCGCCGCGATCCTGTCTGTCTTCGCGATGTTTGCGATGTTCCGCTGGCACGTCGGAATGTTGCCGACGCTTGCGGCATGTGGGCTGGCCGGACTGATTTTGAAGTTTGCGATGTAACGAGACTAGATGATCGCGTGCGGCAAAAAGCGCGAGCTGTTGCCAGTGATTGGATTTTCGTCTTCGCGGATCGACAAGCCGCATGGCGTACCATCGACGATCCAGCTACCGAGTACAGGATACTGTTCGGAGAAGTGGCCAAGTGACGCCAGTTGCTGCCGGATATAGCCCTCGGCGCCATAAGGCCCCGACTGTTCCTCGAACACCTCGCCCGAAGTCACGATAGCGACGTTAGCGCCCTCCCGCGAATACAACGGCTTGCGGACATAGGTTGTGCCAAGGGCTGACGCTGCCGGATCGTCATCGAAATAGGCGGCCAGCAAATTGGGATGATTTGGAAACATCGACCACAACACCGGCAGGATGCCTTTGTTGGACAGGATCGCCTTCCACGGCGGCTCGATCCATCGCGTGGATGCGCCTTTCAGTTTGGTGCCGAACTCCTCGCGCATCATCCACTCCCAAGGATAGAGCTTAAATGCGAGATCGATATTGCGGTCATTCATATCGACAAACTGACAGTCATTCCGAGCGCCGATGTTCGCGATGTCGATCAGCGTCGTGCTTAAACCTGCCTGCCGCGCGACGTCTTCGAGATAGGCCAATGTGCCAGCGTCTTCCTCGCTGGCCATAACGGCGGCGAGATGGAGATGCGCGCCTTTGCCGATCTTCTTCCACGAAGCAATCAGGGTTTCGTGCAGTGCGTTGTATTGATCGGCGTGAGACGGGACGATCTGCCGCGAGATGGCCTGTTCGAGCCATGTCCATTGAAAGACCGCCGCTTCGAATAACGACGTCGGTGTGTCGGCGTTGTATTCCAGCAGCTTCGCCGATCCCCTGCCATCGAAGGCAAAGTCCATCCGGCCATAGAGACTGGGATCGCCGCGCTTCCAACTTGCCGCGATGGTGGTCCAGTGCTGTTCCGGGATCTGAAGCAGTCGCAAATAGCGCTCATCATCGACCGCGCGGCCGACAAGTTCGCGGCACATGGCTTCGATTTCAGCCGTGGGGGCTTCGATTCCGCGTTCGATCTCGTCGAGGGAAAAGGCGTAGTACGCGCGTTCATCCCAGTAGCGTTCGCCGGCGATGGTATGAAATGTGAAGCCCATCGCGATGGCGGTGGCTTTCCAATCATCGCGCTCCGGGCAGGCGATGCGGCGCATCTGGCGTCAGCCGCCGCCCGAGAAGTGCGACGTAAACGAATGTGCGAACGATCCAAAACCGCCGCGCGTGGTGGAATGACTCACGCTGTCGGAGGAGGCCGCGCGGCTCGATGAATCGGTGCCGAACAGGTGGCTCGATGACGACGATGAGCCGCCATACGAGCGATAACCGCCGGAGGACGTGAGGCTGGCCCGGTGCGAGCATTCAGTGGCAAGCGGCCATGCCGGTCCCGAAAGTCCGGGCCTGTCGGCGCAATTCTCGCTACGCATGAATGCGTAAGCCGAGCCCCCGATTGCGGCGGTCCCCATGAGAAGAAGTACGACCTGACTGGAGCGTTTCATTTTAGTAGGTCATCGATGCAGCGTTGATGGCGCCGGCGGCAAGGGAGGCCGCGCCGAGCCAAATGGCGGGTGCGAGTTCGCCTGCCGCGATCTTGTGGGACAGGTCAGGGACCGGAATCCGCATCACGAAATAGACGATGATCTGCACGATCAGCGCGACCACGCTCCAGATCAGGCAATCGAACACGTTGGCGGCATGCATGATGGCGCTGACAACCGGCAGCACGAAGCCGAGCAAACTGAAACCGAGCGAGATGGCGGCGCCGGGTACGTTCTCGCGGATCAGCTTGAATTCGTCATGGGGCGTCACGCGTGTGTAGACGATCAGGAACAGCGTGACGGCGACCATGCCCGTGCAAAAATAGACAATGAACGCCGGCAGGCCGGCGAGCGATTGCAAAATCATTTAAAAGCCCCTGACTCAAATTCCTGCAACGCGCGATATTCACTCACCAAATGTCAGTCTGTGCAAGACGGCGCTGGGTTCAAGCGACTGCACAAACAAAAACCCCGCCATTTGCGGCGGGGCTCAGTCTGGGAGGAACCAGTATCGAAATCAGGCCGGGATGCGAATCTCGTCCTCGTGCGGCTCGCGCAGCACGTAGCCGCGGCCCCACACGGTTTCGATGAAGTTGCGGCCTTCCGAAGCGTTCGCGAGCTTCTTGCGCAGCTTGCAGATAAAGACGTCGATAATCTTGAGTTCGGGCTCGTCCATGCCGCCGTAGAGATGATTGAGGAACATCTCCTTGGTGAGGGTGGTGCCCTTGCGGAGCGAGAGCAGCTCCAGCATCTGATATTCCTTGCCCGTCAGGTGGACGCGTTGGCCGCCGACTTCGACGGTCTTGGTGTCG
>Ga0209023_10006722_pt1 | contig 12037 bp, 8 predicted proteins | sample LakOneMetagenome_FD_187468 | JGI IMG/M metagenome (GOLD analysis project Ga0209023, IMG submission 187468) | Freshwater and sediment microbial communities from Lake Erie, Canada (SPAdes) (version 2) | ecosystem: Environmental > Aquatic > Freshwater > Lentic | place: Lake Erie, Canada | collected...
ACGGCTTGTCGCGGGCAATGAAGTCGTCAATGGCCATCTGCGTGGCCACCACGGTGCCCTTGCCGGAGACGTCGGAGTACACGCCGGACAAGTCCGTGAGCACGCCGATGCGCACCACGTTGTCGGAAATCTGCGCATGGGCGGAGGCCAGTGCAGCGGTGGTGGCGGCAGCCAGGGCCAGCTTCTTCAGTTTCATCTTTGTCTCCAGGGCAATTGGGGGGGTAGGGTCAGAGGGAAGGATTGGTGCAGCGGTGGGCTCAGACGCCCAGCAACTCGTGCAGCATGTCGGTCTTGTCGGCCAGCTCGTGCTGCTCCACCGTGGCCACCACGCGGCCGTGTTCCAGCACGTAATGGCGGTCGGCCAGGGGCGCAGCAAAGCGGAAGTTCTGCTCCACCAGCACGATGGTGTAGCCGCGGGTCTTGAGCAGGCGGATCACCTCGCCCAGCTTCTTCACGATGACCGGCGCCAGGCCTTCGGTGATCTCGTCCAGCAGCAGCAGCCGCGCGCCGGTGCGCAGGATGCGCGCCATGGCCAGCATCTGCTGCTCGCCGCCGGACAAACGCGTGCCGGGGCTGTTGCGACGCTCGTACAGGTTGGGGAAGACGGCGTAGATCTCTTCCAGGCTCATGCCGCCGCTGCGCACCACGGGCGGCAGCAGCAGGTTTTCTTCCGTGCTCAGGCCGGAGAAGATGCCGCGCTCTTCCGGGCAGAAACCGACACCCAACCTGGCAATGCGGTGCGGCGCCATGCGGATCAGGTCTTCCCCGTTCATCACCACCGAGCCCGTGCGGCGGCCCACCAACCCCAGCACCGACTTCAAGGTGCTGGAGCGGCCGGAGCCGTTGCGCCCCAGCAGCGTGATCAGCTCGCCTTCGTAGACACGCAGGTCGATGCCGTGCAGCACATGCGATTCACCATAGAACGCGTGCAGGTCCGTGATGCGCAGCATTTCGTTGCGCGTATCGATGCGGGCGCTCATGCTTCCACTCCCACGTAGGCTTCCAGCACTCGCGGGTCCTGCGACACCACGGCGTAGGGCCCTTCAGCCAACACCTGGCCGCGCTGAAGCACGGTGATGTGGTCGCTGAGCTTTTCCACCACCGACAGGTTGTGCTCAACCATGGCGATGGTCCGCTTGGCCGCCACCTTGCGGATCAGGTCGGCCACGCGGTCCACGTCTTCGTGGCCCATGCCCTGCGTGGGCTCGTCCAGCAGCATCAGCTCCGGGTCCAGCGCCAGCGTGGTGGCGATTTCCAGCGCACGCTTGCGCCCATAAGGCATTTCCACCGCCAGCGTGCGGGCGAAGCTGGTCAGGTCCACCTCTTCCAGCAACGCCATGGCCTGGTCGTTGAGCTGGTTCAGCGAACGCTCGCTGCGCCAGAAGTGGAACGAGGTGCCGAGCTTGCGTTGCAGGCCGACGCGCACATTTTCCAGCGCCGTCATGTGGCCGAAGGTGGCGGAAATCTGGAACGAGCGCACCACGCCGCGGCGTGCGATCTGGGCCGGTTCCTCGCGCGTGATGTCAATGCCGTTGAAGTGGATGCTGCCCTTGGTGGGCTGCAGGAACTTCGTCAGCAGGTTGAACACCGTGGTCTTGCCGGCGCCGTTGGGGCCGATCAACGCATGGATGGTGCCGCGCTTGATGCGCAGGTTCACGTCCTGCACGGCGGCGAAGCCCTTGAATTCCTTGGTCAGGCCGCGTGTTTCGAGAATGATGTCTGAGGCGTTCATGGGTGTCGGGCCGCGCTATTCGATGGCGCTGGCGGACTTGACTTGCGCCCGCAGCATGAATTTCTGGATCTTTCCGGTGCTGGTCTTGGGCAGTTCGCCGAAGACGATGCGCTTGGGCACCTTGAAGCGGGCCAGCAGCGTGCGGCAGAGTTCGATCAACTCGGCTTCGCTCACCGAAGTGCCGGGCTTGAGCTCCACGAACGCGCAGGGCACTTCGCCCCACTTGGCGTCGGGCTGCGCCACCACGGCCGCGCCCATGACCGCCGGGTGGCGGTGCAGTGCGTCTTCCACCTCCACCGAGGAGATGTTCTCGCCGCCGGAAATGATGATGTCCTTGCTGCGGTCCTTGATCTTGACGTAGCCGTCCGGGTGCATCACCGCCAGGTCGCCGGTGTGGAACCAGCCGCCTGCAAAGGCTTCTGCCGTGGCGCTGGGGTTCTTCAGGTAGCCCTTCATCACCACGTTGCCGCGGAAAAAGATCTCGCCCATGGTTTCGCCGTCGGCCGGCACCGGGTGCAAGGTGTCGGGGTCCAGCACCGCCACGGCTTGCTGCAGCGGGTAAGGCACGCCTTGGCGCCCGTTGAGCCGCGCGCGTTCTTCGGCAGGCAGCCCCGCCCAGGACTCCTGCTTGGCGCACACGGCCGCTGGGCCGTAGACCTCGGTCAGGCCATAGACGTGGGTCAGCTCGATACCCGCGGCTTCGCAGCCTTCAATCACCGCAGGCGGCGGCGGCGCGCCGGCAATCAGCCCATGGATGGTGTGCGTGATGCCGTCACGCAACGTGGCCGGTGCGCTGATCAGCATGGAATAGACAATTGGCGCGCCGCACATGTGCGTGATGTGGTGTTCACGGATGAGCGGGAAGATCAACGCCGGATCCACACGCCGCAGGCACACGCTGGTGCCGGCAATGAGTGCCATCGTCCAGGGGAAGCACCAGCCGTTGCAGTGGAACATGGGCAGTGTCCACAGGTACGTTGCATGGTGCGGCAGTTGCCAGCTGATGACGTTGCTGGCCGCGTTGAGGTACGCGCCGCGGTGGTGGGTCACCACGCCTTTGGGGTTGCCCGTGGTGCCTGAGGTGTAGTTCAGCGCAATGGCGTCCCATTCGTCGCCCGGCAACTGCCAGGCATGGTTGGCGTCGCCTTCGGCCAGCAAGGCTTCGTAGCTGATCTGCCCCAACGCGTTGCCGGCCGGCGCCTGCTCGTCTTCCACTTCGATGACCAAGGGCCGCCGCTCGCCCAGCATGCCCAGCGCCTTCTCGACGACGCCGGCAAATTCGCGGTCTGTCAGCAGCACCTTGGCTTCGCCGTGCTGCAGCATGAAGGCAATGGCCTCGGCATCCAGCCGCGTGTTCAGGGTGTTGAGCACGGCACCGGACATGGGCACGCCAAAGTGCGCTTCGTACATGGCCGGCACGTTGGGCAGCATGACGGCCACCGTGTCGCCCACGCCCACACCGCGCTGCACCAACGCGCTGGCCAGGCGGCGGCAGCGTTCGTAGGTTTGGCGCCAGGTCTGGCGCTGCTCGCCATAGACGATGGCGAGTCGGTTAGGGTAGACGGCGGCGGAACGCTGCAGGAAACTCAGCGGCGACAGCGCCACGAAGTTCGCGTCATTCTTTTCCAGCCCGATGGCGTACGGATGGCCTTGCATCGCCTTGTCTCCTGTGTCGCGCTGTCATGCTCTGCGGCAGCGTCAGGAGCGAAGGATCGGGGCCAATCTTTTCAACAGCCGCCATCGAATGTGACGAATGTTTGCGCCAGCAAAACGGGGCCGTTGTCAAACCTAGAATTTTTAGACCCTGCGGTTTCCCAAGGCGCCTTGGCGCCTACTGCAGGCAGCGGCAACAGCGACCCCATGTCCAACATGCACCCGACGATGCTCGACCCGGCAAGGCGCCATGACGCGCTGCAGTCGGCGCTTGACCTGATCGACCAGGGCTTCACGCTCATCGACGGTGACTTGAGGATGGTCGCCTGGAACCAGGCATTCCTGCGCCTGCTGGGCTTTCCGTCGCACCTGGCCTTCATCGGTGCGCCGTTTGAGACCTTCATCCGCTTCAACGCAGAGCGCGGTGACTACGGCCCCGGCGACCCTGCCGTGCAAACGCAGACCCGCGTTGATGCCGCACGCAGCTTTGAGGCCCATGACTTCGAGCGCATCCGGCCTGACGGCACGGTTCTGCGCGTGCGTGGCTTTCCGGTACCCGCGCACGGGTTTGTCACGCTCTATTCAGACATCACCGAGCAAAGGGCCGCGGAGCAGAAGATCCTGGGCCACGCAGCAGCGCTGGAACACCGGGTGGCCGAACGCACGACCGAACTGCGGCGCAGCGAGGCGCAGATGCGCCTCATCACCGACTCCATACCTGCTTTGATTGCCTACGTCGACGCCGGGCGAACCTACCGGTACATCAACAAGGGCTATCAGCTGTGGTTTGGCCTGGACCCGGCCACGCCAGAGAAGGCCAGCGCCAAGGAATTCCTGGGCCCCGAGACCTACGCTGGCATCCGGCCCCATGTGATGCGTGCGCTGGCCGGTGAAGCGGTCACTTTTGAGTACCAGGTGAACACCGTGGGCGGCCAGCGGCTGCACGCCCGGACCACGCTCATCCCTGACTTCGGTGACGGCAGCACACCCCTGGGCTGCTACGAACTCACATTCGACATCACGGAACAGAAGCAGGCCCAGGCCATGCTGGTGCAGGCGCAGAAGATGGAAGCGCTGGGCCAATTGACCGGCGGCCTGGCGCACGACTTCAACAACATCCTGACGGTCATCCTGGGCAACCTGAAGGCGCTGGCAGAACTGCGGCCCGCAGACGACACCGTCAGTGAGCACATCGTGCCCGCGATGGAAGCCGCCAACCGCGGGGCCGACCTCATCAAGGGACTGATGTCCTTTTCGCGCAAGCAGGCCCTGGAGAGCCACGCGGTTGAAGTGGGCGCGCTGGTGCAGTCTGTGGGCCGCCTGGTGCGGCGTTCCCTGCCGGAGAGCCTGCGTCTGGACGTGCAGGCAGGCAACAGCCCGGTGTGGGCGTGGACAGACCCGGGGCAGCTGCAGAACAGCCTGCTGAACCTGATCCTGAACGCCAGGGACGCCAGCCAGGGCCACGGCGTCGTGAGCCTGTGTGTCGCTGTAGAGCAGCTGGAGGACATGGCGGCCCGGTCACTGGGCATGGAAGCCGGGCCCTGCGTCTGCATCGACGTTCAAGACAGCGGGTGCGGAATGAGCCCGCAGACCATGGCGCGTGCGTTTGAACCCTTCTTCACGACCAAGCAGCCCGGCATCGGCACCGGCTTGGGCTTGGCCATGGTTTACGGTTTCGTCAAGCAGACCCGTGGCGCCATCAGCATCTCAAGCGAAGTCGGTGTCGGCACTTGCGTGAGAGTGCGTTTGCCGGTGCACGACATCAACCACGACGCTGCGGCAGTGGCGCAGTTGCCTGCGCCCAGTGCCACCGTGCACCAAGGGCTGGCCCTTCTGGTTGAAGACGACGCCGACGTGCGCACCGTGGTCCGGCGCGCCCTGCTGGCATTGGGCTACTCCGTGCTTGAAGCTGAAACAGGGACGGAAGCCATGACCATTCTGGACCAGACCCCGCACATCGAACTGGTGCTCACCGACGTGGTCATGCCAGGCGGCGTGGACGGGCACGCCGTGGCCAGGCACGCGCTGCACCACTGCGGTGTGGAACGTGTGGCCCTGATGAGCGGCTACGCGCCAGAGCACCTGAGGTCCAGCGACCTGCCCATCCTTTCCAAGCCCTTCAGCCAGGAGCAGCTGGCGCGGTGGCTGGCCACGGTGGCGCGATGAACACCCACGCCACCGGCGCCATGGTTTTCATCATTGAGGATGAAGCCGCCGTTTCCCGGCTGGTGGCCAGCGCACTGAACGAATTCGGCCTGGCGACGGAGGAATTCCGCAGCGGCAGCAGCGCGCTGCGGCGCCTGCGGCAGCGCCCACCGGACCTGTGCATCGTGGACCTGGGGCTGCCGGACATGGACGGCACCGAGCTGCTGCGGCAGATCGGCACCGTCTCCACCTGTGGCGTGCTGGTTCTGACGGGGCGCGGCCACACGGTGGACCGTGTGATGGGCCTTGAACTCGGCGCCGACGACTATGTCGTCAAGCCCTTCGACGCGCGCGAGCTGGTGGCCCGGGTCAAGAGCATCCTCAGGCGCCGCACGTTGGCCGGCGGCGCCACGCCTGGGATGCACCTTCGCCACGCCAAGTTCAGCGGCTGGACCTTTGATGTTGCCGCCAATGTGCTGCAGCGGCCAGACGGTAGCGAAGATGTTCTGGGCACTGCCGAAGGCCAGGTGCTGCGCGTGTTTGTGGAGCGCCCCAACCAGATCCTGACGCGCGAGCAGCTGGTCGGACACCACGACCTGTCACCCCTGGACCGCAGCATTGACGTGCGGATCTCCAGGCTGCGGCGCCGTCTGGAACAGGACCCGCAGAACCCCAAACTCATCAAGACGGTCTACGGTGCGGGCTACCTCTTCTCTGCGTTGGTGCACTGGACCTAGGGACGCGCTGATCAATGTTCAATCTGAGCGGCCAACTCGGAACCGGATCCCGATCGCTGGCTGAACCCAGCCGATTCGTGTCCGATCGGCCGGCATGCGGACTCGTCTTCGGCCCTTTCCGGGCCAATCTGCTTGCTCAAGACGCACCTCGGGCCTGCATGCCCATCAGCGACCGCTTGGCGATCACCAGATTGGCCAGCCCGAACAGCGAGTACAGCTGTCCCTGGTTCTTCGCCATTCCCTTGTAGCGAACCTTGCGGTGGCGGAACAGGTTCTTGACCACATGGAACGGGTGCTCGACCTTGGCCCGCACGCTGGCCTTCAACTGTTCGGCCTCCTCCAGCAGCCGTGCCCACTTCTTCGTCAGGTCCAGCGCCCGGCGCTTGCCCGGCTGCATGGCGATGAACCAGGTCGGCCCCTGGGCTTCGGGCCGCTTGTCCGCGCCGCGGTAGCCTGCATCACCGAAGGCCGACGTCTCCTGCCCGTGCAGCAACGCGCCGGCCTGCGTCACGTCGTTGACGTTGGCCGCCGTGCCGATGACCGTGTGCACCAGTCCGGACTCGGCATCCACCCCGATGTGCACCTTCATTCCGAAGTGCCATTGGTTGCCCTTCTTCGTCTGGTGCATGTCCGGGTCACGCTCGCCCTTGGCGTTCTTCGTCGAACTGGGAGCGGCGATGATCGTGGCGTCGACGATGGTGCCCGCGCGCATGAGCAGGCCCTTCTCGGCCAGGTGCGCGTTGATCTCGTCGAACAGCGTCTTGGTCAAGTCGTTGGCCAGCAGCAGGCGCCGGAACTTCAGCAGCGTCGTGGCGTCGGGCACCGACTCGCGCGACAGGTCGATGCCCACGAAGTCGCGCATCGACTGGCTGTCATACAGCGCGTCTTCCAGCGCTTCGTCAGCCAGCCCGTACCACTGCTGCAGACAGTACATGCGCAGCATCTTCGGCACACCGATGGGTGGGCGGCCGACACGGCCGCTGCGCGGGTAGGACGGTGCGATCGCCGCTTCCAGGCGCGCCCAGGGCACGATGCGCTCCATCTCGGCGAGGAACTCCTCGCGCCGGGTGCGCTTCTTCTTCAAGGCGTACTCGGCGCTGGCAAAGCTGCGTTGGCTCATGCCTTGATGCTGCCGCCTCAGCGTCGACCGCGCATCGCGGTCAGCACGGATAAATCAGCGTCTCCCTAGCGCTGGCCGGGGCTGGTACGCCAGGGCCGAAATCGAGGCCTGGCGCAAGGACTACAACGAGAATCGATCCCACTCAGCGCTTGGATGGGCAACGCCCGCCGAATTCGCCCGCCACTGCCGGTTGCAACCGGCAGTGGCGATCCCTGAGAAGCCGGAGATTTCTACTTCTGAACGGAACTAAGGCGGGTACCAGGTCATGACGACTGTGGGGACTCATTTTGAAAGACCACGGCCCGGGATACGACCGGCGGCTTCTGGGCACCGAATCCCGAGCAACGTATGTCGTTGATGGGTCGTTGGCCGCCGGTGAGCAGACCGAACTGAAGGTCAGCTGACCGGCTCATTGCCGACATGCCGGCCCGAAGAAAATGGCCGTGGACCTCACTGGCCTGGCTTGGTCGCGCCCCGACCGACAGCGCGTTCGACGAGCACGTCTGCGTATCGCTCGACGTTGAACCGGAACGTCCCCCGGAAGTTGATGTGCGAGAAATGCGCCGGCCCGATCCGGCGCAACCAGTCCTCCTCGATCCCGACGCCGTCACGCTTGAGCCTCGCCACGACGCCGTCCATGCGATTCGTGTTCCAGGCCAGCACGATGTTGGTCAGAAGCGCGTGCGCGCCCGAGATCGCCGCCATCTCCTGCCGACGACGGCCACGCTCAGGAGCCAGCTGGCCCCCATGAATGGCACGCTGCAGTTGGTGGACCGACTCCCCGCGATTGAGCAGCGTGTGGATCTCGCGCCGATAGTCCGGGATGGCCAGGTAGTCGCAAAGAAACAGCGTTCGCAGCAAGCGCCCGAGGTGTTCGGCAGCGCGGTGCAGCGGGTCACCGACGGCGGCGGATCCCAGCCGGTGGATGGCGTGTGCCGCAGACACCTTTCCGGCCCGAATCGAAGCTGCCAAGCGCACCAGGTCTTCCCACCCGCACTCGATCGCTTTGACCGACACCCGGCGAACAGTGACGCCTTCGAGGGCTTCTGGCACCGGCCAGCCCCTGGGCACGAACAGCTTGCGTTCGCTCAGGTCCCGCAGCCGCGGGCAAAGGTCGAAACCCAGGAGTTTGGCAAGCGCCATTGCCACGTTCGTGACCCCGTGGGTGTCCACAGCAAGCAGGGAGACTCGGATCCGATCGTCGGCCCTGTTGTGCTGCTCGACGCCTTCGACGGCAACGCCGGCCTGGCGCTCGTTGAGCACGATGGGCTGGTCGTAGAACAGCCCCCAGCGGTCGCGAACGTGCGTGTACAGCCCTGCGGCATAGGTGCGCCGCCGCGGGTCGACCCTGGCCGTCCACAGGTGGCGGCTTGCGTCCAGGGCCATCATGTCGGCCGAGCCCTTCGTGCCATCGCCCCACAACGCCGCGATCGGTAGCGCGTTCTGGTACTCCGACACTTGTTCGTTGGCCCGGCGCAGCCTGCCGCTGAGCTCCACGGCACGCATTGCCGTGGAAATGTGCGCCGCGTCGATCCCAGGGATCATCGAGCCCACGCCCTTGGCGTCGAGATCGGTCCCGTGTGCGAGGAGCGCGCCGTAGACAGCCAGCAGTTCATTGCTCGACGCCGGGCGGCGCGCCAGCAGCGCTTCGCTGAAGTGCGTGGCGGCGTCGACTTCGAGCAGCAGGTCCGGCAGTTGGACAGAACCGATGTGCTTGAAAACCGCCTCCCGGGTCTTGCGTGGTTCCACCTCTTCATCCATCGGGACGATTGGCGGGATGTGAAGCAACTTGTCGGCACCGATCACGACCGGGCCGCGCTCGGCCGCCTCGCCCAATGCCGACAGACCGACGGAGACGCCCGCCAGGATCGGCTCCAGAAAAGCCAGTGCCGTAGTGGGCAGGCCGAGAATCTGGTGGTGCTGTTCCTTCGAGTCGGTCCAGTCGGTGTCTGCCAGCAGCATCGACTCCCGGGCACGAAAGCTGATCGAGTGGTTCACCCAGGTGCTGCCGCGGCGCAGGCTCTTTCGGAGTGCCATCATTGTGCTGGCCTCGAACGCCCGGTAGCGGGACTGCGGGTCGAGGTCGTTGACGACCCCGCACCAGGCCGCGCCAACGCGTGGCAAATCGAAGCCCTGCGGAATTTCTTTGATGCCGTGCGCCTGAAGACGAATCCACGCCTGCCATTGGTCGTAGCCAGAGTCCCCTGCCGCGCCGGCAAAGTCGATGTCGCGTAGGCCCGCGAGATGGGCATGAACCCGCCGGTTGTCCTCGGCCAGTGACCTGCGGACCTGGGATGCAAATGTGCCGGCACCATCTGCACCGATGTCCTCCAGAAGTGCGCGCGCCTCGAGCACCCGGTCGCGCCAGTCCTTCGACTCGTCATGAAGGACCGCCTTTGCCTTCAGGCTCTGTTGCAGCACCGCGCCGCCGCTGCGTGAGCGTCGCTTCTCGACCCTCTCGGCGGCGCGGCGAAACAGGTCCTGGCTGCGGCGCGAGGCCTGGAGCAGCGCCATGTCGGTCAGCTCCAGCAGCGTCACCCGCAGAAAGCAGATGATTTCGACAATCTGGCGCTGCCGCTCGATGCGCGCGGTCATCGATGGACGCCGCATCTGGACATGGGCGGCATAGGCCTGCTGTTTGCTGAGCGGGACGGCGTCCAGCGGCCAATCGTTCACCCCCAGTTCCTTCAACGCCCGGATCTTCTCCAGCGTCTCGTCCATCGTGCTCGGCGAATGGCGCTTGGGCGGCGTCTTGAGCCACTCCAGATGGCTGGCCGCCGTGCCGTCCTGGGATGCGTAGGACCAGTCGATGGCTTTGAGCAGTACGGCCTTGCCAAGCCAGGCCTCGATGGTGGTGGCCATCGCCGCCTCGGTGGCGTCAAAGGCTTGACGCGCCCAATCTGCCACGCGGCGCGGACCCGGGATGACGATGCGTCGTTCGTACAGCCACAGGCGGACGGTTTCGGCGAGATCGTCGGGGTGGGCGGCCTCGAGCGCGGCGACGGCGAGAACTTTCTGGAGCTTTTCGGTGTGACTCTCATCGAGTTCCTGCAGGCCGAGATAGGTGCGTGCCCAGGCTTGGTGCTCATATAGCGTCTGACGGCGTGCGTACAGGGACCGCAGGCTGGCGATGCTCACGCCGGAGGATTGAAACGCGTCGCACACGGAGCGCAGTAGTGTCTTCGGAACGGACGCGAATCGGTCCATCGGTCGGCCGCTGGCCCGCAGGAACAGCATCTGAATAGCAGCCGCGACCCGGCGATCGTGGCGAAAGCGCTCAGTGACCGCAGCGATGTCGTCAGCGCTCAGGCAGAACGATTGCTGAACGTCGAACTCGGACAACCTGGTGGGCAGGTTCTCCGCGCCGATGAAGCGCTTGGCGAAGGACACGGTGAGTCCCTTCGGGGAGTCGAAACCGCCAATCTACCTCGGCCGGGCGAGGCGCAAATCTCTATCTGCCCGGGCGCCAATCCACGGCTCAGGCTGCGTCGCCAGAGGCAACCGTGTCAATTTGCTGGAAAGATACGATTACCCCTGGTTGCCCAGCTCGGCGGGACCGCGGAGATCAAGTCGGAGAAGGGCCACGGCACCAGGGCCACCGTGCACATCCCGGTGAAGGTGCTGGACCAGCAGCCGACGCGGCCGCTGGCCGGCTCGGCGAGCCTGTCGGGCCTGCACGTCCTCGTCGTCGACGATGAAGACTCCGTTCGCAGCGCCGTCGCAGATCTGCTGCGCGCCAAGGGAGCCGAGTGTGTGGAAGCGCCGGGCACCGACGAGGCCCTGCAAGAGCTCGATTCCAAGGCTTTCGAGGTGGCCCTGGTGGACATCCAGATGCCCGGCGCGGATGGCTACGAGCTTGCACGAAGGCTGAGGGCCCGCTCGCCGGAATGCGACACCAGGCTGATCGCCATGAGCGCCTTCGGACTGGCCGAGCAGCACGGCCATCTTTTTGACGCCTACGTCGCCAAGCCCTCGAAGGCCGACAAGATGGTCGGCACGATCATCCAGACCTTGGCGCGCAGTCGCCCCGCCGCTGCCAGTGCGGCCCCTTTGAGCAACTCGGGCGGAGCATCCGGCTCCGGGTGAGTCGACGTCGGCGCCGAAGCGCGGCGCAGGCGCTGTCGGGTTCGTCAAACGCCCCTGAAAGCCGGCAGCACCTCGTTGACCGACACGGCGCGCAGATCGCCGACCAGCCGCCCCTGGCCGTCGGTGATCACCAGGCCCCTTCGTGCTGCCTCCCGACATAGCGCGTCCAGCCGCGGATCCGCAAAGCTTGCCGGTGGATCGTAGGCCTGCAGTTGCAACCCGGCGACCGCGAGCAAGCCGTCGGCGCTGGGCTGATCCCGTTGTCCGGAGGGACCACACAGGCCAGCAAGCGCGGTTCGCAACGGTGATGTCCGGGGCTTCATGGTGCAGCAGGTGCAGGGCACCCCATCGTGCGTCTCAGTCCGGCACCGCGCAACTCGAAACCCCGGTCCAACCCCCCGTCCAAACCGCCCGCCGACTTCAGTTCAGCGGCTGCTTCGAACTGCGCCCGAGAAACTCGAGCGGCTCTTCTTCCAGCGCGCGCAGCGCCTCGTCCAGGGCCTGCTGGTCGGTTTCGAAGTGCTCGTCCCACACGTGCGAGGTGTTCTCGGCGTCGACGATCTC
>Ga0209023_10006723_pt1 | contig 12036 bp, 12 predicted proteins | sample LakOneMetagenome_FD_187468 | JGI IMG/M metagenome (GOLD analysis project Ga0209023, IMG submission 187468) | Freshwater and sediment microbial communities from Lake Erie, Canada (SPAdes) (version 2) | ecosystem: Environmental > Aquatic > Freshwater > Lentic | place: Lake Erie, Canada...
CCCACTTGGCCACGTAGTCGCCGTTGACCTCCTCCACGAGGCGACGGTGGTTGTGGCGGTCCAGCACCCACTCGTCGAACTGCGGCAGGTAGCGAGGGTCGAGCCACTCTCGGTACCCCTCGACCCGAAGGCCGGCGTGGGTGTCTGACGACACGATCACGTAGGGAGCGTCGCTGGTGTCGACGCCTTCCAGTGGGTTGGCCATGTCCCGTGCTCCTAGCGTCCCCGGCGGTGGTACTTGCACACCGTCCTAGTCTCTTGCACACTGTTCCAGATGGGGACCTCGACGGCAACCGGAACCGGGCGACGCGCCGGGTTGGATGCCGACGACGTGGTGGCAGCCGCTCTCGCCCTGGTGGATTCCGGTGGGGCTGAGGCGCTCACCATGCGCAAGCTCGCGGCCGAGCTCGGCGTGACCACCACCACCATCTACTGGCACGTCGGCAACCGCGACGAGCTGATCGCTGCAGTGATCCGGCGGCGCTCCGAGGAGCAGGCCGCCCAGCCCATCAAGGGCGCCACCGCTCGGGATCGCATCGCGTCGGTCGCCACCCAGGTGTGGCGCGGCGCCCTCGAGCACCCCAACGTCACCGCCCTCGCCTACCAGGTGGGAGCGCTGTCCGACCTCGAGCAGCCGCTCAAGGAGGCCCTCGCCGTCGAGGTGGCCGCGGCCGGGCTGCGGGGCCGCGACGCCGGCGATGCCCTCCGGTCGATCCTGCTGTGCGTCGCCGGCTTCATCGTGGTGGGGCTCGAAGACCCCGAGGCGGCCCGCCGAGACGCCCGCCTGTTCGACCGCACCATCCGTGCCGTCATCTCCGACCGCGTGCCCGAGGAGGCTCGATGATCGTCCTGCCCGCGCCGAAGCTGGTGCTGCGCTATCCCACCGACCCCGACGCCATCGCCGCCCTGCTGCCTCCGGGCCTGAAGGCCTGGGGCGAGCCGGTGGTGCAGATCGGGGTCTACTGCGCGCCGGTGCACGGGGAGCCGGAGTTCGGGGTCAGCACCAAGGTCCCGGCCACCTTCGACGGGATCGACGGCCAATACTCCATCGGCATCGGCATCGACCAGGAGTCGGCCATCTTCATCAGCCGAGAGACCAACGGACAGCCGAAGTTCCCCTGCGACGTGCGCCTGTTCCGGATCGGCGATGTGGTGGAGGCACGGGCTCGCCACCAGGGCCACACCTTCCTCACGTACCGAGGCACCGTCACCGCCGAGGTGGCGCCCGAGGATCCCGCGATCGTCGACGACGAGTGGTGGATCAAGGCGTCTCGCACCGTGGGTGGCGGCACCGGCTTCGACCTCGCGCCGCAGGTGGTCCGGGTGCACAGCGAAGGCACCATCACCAAGCTCGAAGCGCTCGACGGCGAGCTGGCCCTGCACCCGAGCCCGTGGGATCCGTACACCGACCTCCTGCCCATGCGCGGGCCGGCTGCCGCCGAGTTGGTCACCGCCCGCCACACCGCCCGCGACATCACCGTGGCCGGACCGCTCGACCCCGACGGCTTCGCCCCCTTCGCCGACACCATCGGCGGATCACGCTGGCCGGGCGAACGAGGCGGTCCGCGCTCGTGACCGATGAGACGGTCGACGAACCGATCACCGAGGCCTCGGCCAACCGACGCGCTCGCTCGCAGGAGATCCCGCTGCATGCCATGTTGGGCCTGCAGTGGTCCTGGCCCGACAAGGGCGAGACCGTGGCCGAGGTGCGGATGCCGGTGGCGCCGCCCGCCTTCGGGTTCACCGCCAACCTGCACGGCGGCGCCATCGCCACCATGGTGGATCTGGCGTGCGCCGTCGCTGCGGCCCGTGGCACCGACTTCGATCCGGAGCGCGAATCGCTCGTCACCTCCGACATGCACATCCGCTACCTCGGACGGCCCCGCACCGACACCGTGGTTGCTCGGGCCGAGATCGTGCGAGTGGGCAGCACGCTCATCGTCGTCGAGTGCCGGGTCACCGACGATGCCGATCACCTCGTGGCGAGCGCCGACTTCTCGATGATGCGGGTCACGCTTCGCCAGCCGCTCGCCGCCGGCATCGACACCGAACCAGGAGACCCCGAGCTGTGACCATCGAAGAGCCCAGCGCCGCTGCCTTGGACGAAGGACTTCGCCTGACGGTGGCCCCTCGCAACCCGAGCTTCCACCCTCCCTCGGATGCCGCGTTCGGTCAGACCGCAGCCACCGCGCCCAAGTACCAGCTGCGCGCCCACCCGGAGCCGCCGCCCGTGCCCAACGGGTGGTACGCCCTCTGCGGGTCCGTCGACGTGGCGTCGGGCCAGGTCCGGTCGGTGATCGCGGTGGAGCGCGAGCTGGTGGTGTTCCGCGACGAGGACGGCGTGGCGCACGTGCTCGACGCCCACTGCCCGCACAACGGGGCCCACCTCGGCGGCGGGTCGGTGAAGCAGGGAGCCATCCAGTGCCCGTACCACGGCTGGCGCTTCGACGGCTCGGGCGCCTGCGTGGAGGTGCCGTACTCCGCTGCCCGCATCCCGCAGAAGGCCTGCATCCCCAGCTACCCGGTCCGCGAGCAAGACGGCTTCATCCTGTTCTGGTTCCACGCTCGCGGCGCGGCGCCCACCTACGAGGTGCCCCTCACCGATGAGGTCAGCGACCCCGAGTGGAGCGACGCCTACGAGTTCCGCTACGAGCTGGTCGCATCCCTTCAGGAGATGGGGGAGAACAACGTCGACTACGCGCACCTCTGCTACGTCCACGGACGCGAGTTCGTCCCCAACGACACCTCGGAGTTCACCACCGATGGCCCGTTCGCCACGGTGATCGAGTCGCTGCCCGACGGCGCGTCGTTCGGCCGCAACGCCTGGGGGCCGGGGGTGGCGTTGCTGCGAGTCCCGGGGGTCGCCACGGTGCTGGCCACCACCACGCCCATCGATCGCCGCCACTGCCGGCTGCACTGGCACTTCCACTTCCCGAAGGCCATGGAGGGCGTGGCCAACGACATCATCACCGGCTTCACGGGGACCTACGGCCTGCAGGCCGACGTGCCCGTGTGGCGCGACAAGGTGTACGTCGAACGGCCCATCCTGGTGAAGGCCGACGGCAACATCGCCGACTTCCGCCGCTGGTACGCCCAGTTCTACGACTGACCGGGGTCAGGGGCCGTTGGTGGGTGGGTTCTTCCGGCCGGGGCGTTGGCGGTTGTGGAACGGGCACAGGAGCCGGCCGTTCTCCTGCGTCGTTTCGCCGCCGTCGCAGTACTCCACGATGTGGTCGACGTGGCAGTACTTGGCTTCCACGGTGCAGCCGGGGTGGGTGCAGTGGCGGTCTCGGAGCTCGACGGCTCGACGGAGGCCGCCGGTGAAGAGCCGGGTCCGGGCCCCGAGATCGATCACCCTTGACCTGCCCTGGAAGACGACGCGTTCGACGTCGGCTCCCTCGAGCCACGGCAGGACCTGGCCGGGAGTGACCACGGTGCCGTCGGCCAGTTCGCACATCCGGCCGGTGAAGGTCTCGTAGTCGACGTACACCGTGAACAGCGGTCGGGCGGGCAACACGTCGGACGGGGCGCCGGACGAGCGGCGGGCCATCTCGATCTGGGCATCGGCTCGGCGTTGGAGCGCGGTGCGGCGCAGGTGGCGTTCGGTGGCGAGCTCGCCGTGCTCAGCGCGGGCCGCGGCCCAGTCCTCTTCGAACAGTTGCTGTTCGATGCGTTCGAGTTCGTTCCAGAAGATCGCGCCGCCGATGGGATCGAGCCGCCCCTGGAAGTCGACCACGCCGTCCATGGTCTTGCCGCCCTTGAGGTACCGCGACTCGTGGTCTCGGGTGGCCTTGTCCTCGGCCACGTCGTCTTCGGCGGCTTGGATCCAGTACGAGACGAAGTGGCAGTAGTCCTGGTAGGTGAGCTTGCCACCTTGTTCGACGAGCATGGCTTCGTCGCGCTGGTAGTGGGCGGTGAGCTTGGCCTCGTTGGCGGTGCACAACACGTCGATGTGATCGGCCGACATCGAACCGTCGGCGAACGCCGCCGCACCGAGCGGCATCGACCGCAGCTTGCGAGCCCTACGCACGTCACGGCCGGCGCTGGCCGGCGCCATCTTCGCGTCGCGGGCGATCCGGGCGCCCGGCGAGCGGGACCGGTCGGTGGCCCACAACACCCTCGAATCCCACTCCGACGCAAGCGCCGCCCGGGCGGCGGCGAGCCGCGACGACTCCTTCTCGAACGCGATCAGCTCGGCGTGCAACGTGGCGTCATCGAGCTGGGAGACGTCGGCCGCCAACGCCTCGTCCAGCACCTTCGTCAGCCGACATGCGAACACGTGTTCGATCATAGCGATCCAACACGCAACATCACGGAAATGTCTGAAATGTCCGAAAGATTTGCTACGGTCCCGACCAGTGGTCAGAGGCCGGGGAACCAGTTGCCGTGCAGCCCGGCGGGCACGCGGTGGGGGAGCAGGATGCGGGCGACGGGGCCGGCAGCGATGTCGTCGGCGGCGAGCAGGACGACGTCGCTCTCCAGCGTCTCCCGGTCCGTGCGGAAGGTGGCGTAGTACCCCTCCTCGGGCGCACCGCCCGGCGTCGGAACGAAGCACAGCTCGGCGAAGTCCGAGCTGCCGCCATCCCAGCTGGTGGTGGCGCCGGTGCGGGTGTCGACCTGGATGACGACGTTGTGCTGGCCGCCCGGCCGGTCGCCGCTCGAGGCCGTGACCACGAAGGAGTGGTGCTCCCGGCCGGTGAGGCGATCGTCGATCCGGGCGAAGTCGGCGATGCGGTCCGAGAACCGCTCCACCCGGATCGTGCCGGCAGCGGGGTCCAGCACCGCACGGCAAATGGACCCGGTTACCGGGTCGTCCCCCCGCGTGATGAGCCCGGGCCGGGACCAGTCGGTGTAGTCGACCACGATCTCGCTGGCCCCGGTGGGCGACGTGCGGTCGAAGGCATTGGCGAAGTGCCACACCCAGAAGGCCTCGGTGTGGATCCAGCGGATGGCACGGGTGTTGCGGTCGATGACGGCGATCCGCATGCCGCGCTCGGGCTTCCACGAGAGCATGTCTCCCCCGGAGAACATGGCGTCGACGTCGAAGTTGAGCGGGCCGACGAACAGCACCACGGACGACTCCGTGATGGCGAAGTCGTGGATCATGTAGGCGCCGTCGAGCTCGATGGGCTGGAGCGGCGTGGTGACCGCTCCGCCGGCGGCGATCGCGCCCCACGCCAGGTAGGGCGCTTCGATGTTGTACCGGAAGACCACCATCTCGCCGGTGAGCGGGTCGATCTTCGGATGGGCGCACATGCCGGGCAGCCCACCGTCGAAGTCCCAGGCACCAACCGTGGCCAGGTCTGGGGTCAGCTCGTAGGGGGCGTCGCCTTCGCTCAGGGCCAGGAGCTTCCCGCCGTGCTCGACGATGTTGATGTTGGGTAGCGCCTTGTAGTTGTCGGCCAGCTCGGCCGGCACCACGTCGGTCCCCGGGAGGTAGAGGGTCTGGAGACCAGGCCACAGGGCGTGGCCGGCCGCCTCCTCGGCCCGGAGGTGCGGGGTCTGGACCCAGCGGTTGCGGTAGCGGACGGTGCCGTTCTGGAACCACAGGCCGTGGACCATGCCATCGCCGTCGAGCGGGTAGGTGTAGCTGCCGATCGGCGTGAACATCGGGTTCATCCCGTTGCGCAGGTACGCCCCGAGCAGGCCCTTCGGGAGCTCGCCCTCCACGGTGAGGCCGGTGTCATCGTGCTCATCTGCGGTGGGGGCGAACACGCCCGTGAGGTGCGGCTCGGTGGCGACGTCGATGGTGGCAGGGATGGAGGCGGGGGTCATGGCGGTGGTCCGAATCTGCGTGGGGTCGAAGAGGAGGTCGATCGTGGGGTCATGGTGCGCCTGCCGACCCGCTTCTGGCCCTAGGGACGCTCCCTAGTCCATCCCGCGGGACCGGGTTTCGCAGTGAGGGACCTGGTCAGCCGTAGGATTTGGAGCGAACGGGCGACGCTGAGGAGGTCCCGACCAGGTGAAGGGCTTCGCGTTCGTCGGCCGGGAAGCGGAGCTGGCCGCCATCGCCCAAGCTGTGGCCGACGTCGAGAACGGCAGCTCACGGGCGGTCTGGATCGAGGGGGTGGCCGGGGCCGGGAAGTCTGCGCTGCTGCGATCCGTGGTGGACCAGCTGCCGCCGACGTTCACCACCGTGCGGGCCGAAGCCGACGAGCTGGCCGGCGACGTGGCTCTGGAGGTGGTGGCACAGCTCGGCGTGTCCCGGGCGAGCGACCCGTTCCAGGCCGGACTGGAACTGCTCGACGTGTTCGCCGCCCTCCAGGACGCCGGCCCGGTCGCCGTCATCGTGGAGGACCTGCACTGGGCCGACCCGGCCTCCCGCCTGGCCCTGCTCACCGCGGCGCGTCGCCTCCGGGACGACCGCGTCGTTCTGGTGGCCACCAGCCGGCCCGATGCACCGGACTACGACGGTTGGGACCGCTTCGTCGCCGATCCGGACCGGTGCCTGAGGGTCGGCCTGGGCCCGCTCTCGGTGGATGAGGTGCTGCAGATGGCCACCGCCGCGGGCGTGCCCCTGTCGCCTCGCGACGCGGAGCGCCTCCACCGGCACACCGCCGGCCACGCGCTCTACATCCGCACCCTGCTCGCCGAGCTCACCCCCGAGCAGCTCGCCACCCCGGACCGGGCCCTGCCCGCTCCACGGTCGCTGGCCTCGACCACCATCCGGCGCCTGCTGGAGCTCCCGGCCGACGGGCAGCTGCTGGGGTGCGCGCTTGCGGTGCTCAACACGCGGACGCCGTTGGACCTGGCCGCACGGGTCGCCGGGGTGAACGAGCCGGCGGCAGCCCTCGAGGCGCTCCTCGCCACCGGCTTCGTCACCTGGTCGCCGAGCGAGGCTGGGACGCCCATCGAGTTCGTGCACCCGCTGTATCGCACCGCGATCTACGACGACCTCCCTCCCACTCGTCGTCGGGACCTCCACCGGGCGGCAGGCGTCGCGCTGGGAGAGACTGCTGGCATCGCGCACCGGGTGGCGGGCGCCCACCTCGGCGACGAGGACCTCGCCGCCGAGCTGGCCGCCGCCGCGTCGGCCAAGGCGGCGCAGGGAGAGCTCTCGATCGCCTCTCGCGACCTGATGTGGGCGTGGTCCATCAGCGCCGACCACGAGGCGCGGGAGCGTTACCTGCTCGAGGCGGCGTGGCACCTCCTCGACGACGGCCAGATCGGACGGGTCGAAGCCCGCCGCGAGGAGATCGAGGCCTGCCGCCCCGCTCCTCTGCGGAGCCTCGTCCTCGGCTCGCTGGCCCGGTCGGCGGGCGATGCCGAGGCCACGGTCCGGCTGCTCACCGAGGTTCGGAAGCTGGTCGCGCCGGACGGGTCCGACGAGCAGGTCCTGGCCGTGGCGTTGTCTCGGCTGGCTGGTGTCTACGCCACCTTGGACCGCGGCCAGGACGCCATCGACGCCGCCCGCGAAGCGCTGGCCATCGGCCCCGACGATCCGGAAGTCGCCCGGTACGCGTGGGCCTCCATGGCCATCGGCGAGGGCCTGCTGCGGGGCGGAGCAGCCGGGCTCGCCCTGCTCGCCGAGCGGATCGACGCCGACCCGGCCCGGGTCGAGCCGCACGACGCCGAGCTCCTGGTGACGCGGTCCATGCTGGCGGCCAGCGCCGGCCACACGTCTGCCGCCATCGTCGACGTGCAGACGGCCATCCGCTCCGGGCACATCAGCAACTCCGTCCACCAGCGACCGCGAGCCCACCTCCACCTGGGGCAGCTCCTCCAGGAAGCCGGGGATCTCGACCTGGCGGCCACGCACATCCGCATCGCGGCGTCGCTCATCGCCGACGAGCGCCACCGGTGGCTGGAGGCGCAGGTACACGGCGCCGTTGCGATGCTGGCTGCCCTTCGAGGCGAGTGGGCCACGGCGGAACTCGAGGCCGACCGCGCCATGGTCGGCGCTGAGGAGATCGGCACCTTCGAGGCGGTCTACGCCGCCTGGTTCGCTCGCGCCGCGCTGGCTCGGGCCCGTGGGGACGACGCCGCGCTGGTCGAGGGCATGCACCTCATGCTGGGTGACACCGACGCCGCCACCGCGGCGTCGCAGATCACCATGATGACCTCGCTCGGCTGGTGGCCGCCTTTGATCCACGCCTTCGTCGACACTGGCGACGTGGCTTCGGCGCTCGAGCACATCGCCCTGCTCGAGGCCGCCGCGGCCCAGCGCGGCCTCGACCTGCGGGCCCGGCTGCTCGGGCTCCGGGCTCGGGTCGCCGCGGCCGATGGTCGGCCTGACGAGGCGGCCGAACTCTTCACCGAGTCCCTGGCCCGGCGCGGTCCCGACGACCCGATCATCGACAAAGGCATCACCCTCCGGGCCCACGGACAGCTGCTCCAGGCGCGAGGCGCCCGCCGGGAAGCGGTCGACCAGCTCCGGGCCGCCCACGAGCTGTTCGCCCGGCTCGGTGCCGAGCCCTACCGCGCCCGGGTCCAGGAGGACCTCGGCCGAATCGGCATCCACTCGGCGCCTGCAGACGACCGCGCACCGTTCGCCCTGACCGAACGGGAGCAGGACGTGGCTGCCCTCGTCGCCACCGGGATGACCAACCGCGAGGTGGCGGCCGAGCTCTACGTCAGCAGCAAGGCGGTGGAGTACCACCTGCGGAACATCTTCGGGAAGCTCGGCATCACCTCGCGTCGGGAGCTGGCTGCCCGGCTGGCTCCTCTGACCTGACCCGGACGGGAACCGGCCGAGCTCACCAGGCACGTACATTCTCGGCGGTGAGCAGCGACGAGCGAGAGATCCTGACCTGGTCGGCCTTCGGCCAGGCCACCCGCGACCTGTCCAGCGAGGTGGTGGCGAGCGGGTACCAACCCGACGTGGTGCTGGCCATCGCGCGGGGCGGTCTCACCGTCGCCGGCGCCGTGGCCTACGCCCTCGATCTGAAGAACTGCTTCACCGTGAACGTGGAGTACTACACCGGCGTCGACCAGCGACTGGAGCTGCCGGTCCTGCTCCCGCCGGTGCCCGATCCGCTGGGCCTGCACGACCTCAAGGTCCTGGTGGTGGACGACGTGGCCGACACCGGGCACACCCTGGCCATGGTCCACGACTTCTGCTCCGGCCACGTCGCCGAGGTGCGCTCGGCGGTGCTGTACGAGAAGCCCCGCTCGGTGATCCACCCCGAGTACGTGTGGAAGCGCACCGACCAGTGGATCGCCTTCCCGTGGTCGGCGGACGGCCCGGTGCCGGGCACCCGCGCGTCGGGCGTCCTGGACGCCTGAGGCCCGACGCCCGACGCCCGATCCGCGGCGAAGCTGAGCAGAAGTTCGGATTTTCTTCATCCGACTGAGGTGACCGGTCCGTAACCCGAGTTACGTACACCCACCCCAGGAGGAACCGCAATGCGCAAGTCCCTGATCGCCGGCGCTCTGGCTCTCGCCGCAGTTGCCAGCAGCACCGTCGGCGCAAATGCAGCAAGCTCGACCCCGCGGGCCGCGGCGCCCTCGAAGGTCTACGTGATCCACGGCCTCCCGCTCGACAACGCCGGCACCAAGGTCGACGTGTACGCCGGAGCGGCCAGCGGCGCGGTGGGCGACGCCGGGATCCTGGCCAACGACTTCACGTTCAAGTCGGTGGCTGGTCCGGTCTCGCTCGCCCCCGCCTCGTACAAGGTGTACGTCGCCAAGCCCACCGCCTCCAACGACGGGAAGCTGAGTGCCGACGAGGTGATCTTCTCCAAGGTCCTCGACGTGCCCTCGGGCCTGAACCTCTCGGCCATCGCCAGCTTCGACGAGAAGGGCGACCCCACCATCAACGTGTTCAAGAACGACGTGTCGAAGGTGCCGGTCGGTGGCGGTCGGATCTCCATCCGCCACGCCGCCGCTGCGCCGCCGGTGAAGGTGGACCTCGGCTACTACCCGTTCAACCGTCGCTTCGACTTCTTCACCAACACCTACGGCCCGGCCGCCAACGGCCAGCAGGGCGACGTGGTGACTGCCGCCGGCCCGTACGACGTCGGTGTCCGGCTCGCATCCTCGGGTGCGCTGGTCACGGCCATCCCGCGCTTCCCGGTGTCGGCCCGCATGCTGACCACGGTGTATGCCGTCGGCAAGCCCGGCTCCAGCTTCGGCTTCATCGTGGCCAGGATCGGCCTCTGACCCGAACCGGATGCTGACCTGACCGGATGTCTCCGGTCGACGAGGGCCCAGCCGCACCGGCTGGGCCCTCGTCGCGTCTCGGAACGGGCCCGTGATGACGGCCGGTCAGCCTCGGCCTGAGGTGCGATCCATGTGGCGGAGGTGCAGCCCGTGATTGAGGACCAGGAGGCTGAGCTCGGCCACGCTGCGCCCGGTTCGCATGGCCAGCCCCTCGAGCTGGGCGCGGGCGTGCCGCTCCGTCCCGGCGCCTTGGGCAGCGAGCACGCGCAGCCCCTCGGCGGTGGCCAGGCGTTGCAGCCGGCCCTGCCCGCCGCGGCGTCGTCCGCCGCAGCTTCGACGGTGCCGCCAGGATCTCCTGCTCATGGCCTCTTCCCGTTCCGGTGCCCGCTCCGCCAGCCGCCGGCGACCATACGTCCTCCCACCGGGGCCGTTCCAGAACGATCGGCACCGCTGGGCGATGATGAGGGGATGGAACAGTTCACGAGTCTGGTGACCGGGGCGAACACCGGTCTGGGGAAGGCCACCGCCAAGGCGCTGGCCGCCCGAGGTGATCGGGTGATCTTCGCCTGCCGCACCGAGGCCAAAGCGCAGGAGGCGATGGACGAGGTGGCCGCCGCAACCGGCAGCGACCAGCTCGAGTTCCTGGCCCTGGACCTGGCCGACCTGGACCAGGTCCGCACCGCGGCGACCACGCTCGTCGAGCGCGGCGACCCGATCCACGTCCTGGTGGCCAACGCCGGCATCGCCGCTCAGAAGGGCGCGACCGCCCAGGGGTTCGAGCTGGCCTTCGGCGTGAACCACCTGGGCCACTTCTTGTTCGTCACCGAGCTCCTGCCGCTCCTCGCGGCGGGGTCGCCCGCGCCCGACGGTGCGCCCGCTCGCCTGGTGGTGGTCTCCAGCGGCAGCCACTACGACGCCAAGAAGGGCATCGACTTCGAGGCGGTCCAACACCCCACGGCCAGCTTCTCGGGCATGCCCGAGTACAACGTGTCCAAGCTGGCCAACGTGTTGTTCGTGCAGGAGCTGGCCCGTCGCGTCGATGCCGGCGACCTCTACGTGGTGTCCCTGCACCCCGGCAACCTCATCGGCACCGATGTCATGCGCCGGGTTCCCAAGCCGCTGGAATCGATCATCAAGCGGTTCCGGCCATCGGCCGAGGAGGGTGCCAAGACGTCGATCATGTGTGCCATGGCCCCCGAGGTGCTCGACCACCGCGGGGAGTACTACTCCGTACTGAAGCTCAAGGAACCCAGCCCCGTGGCCACCCCCGAACTGGCCGCCGAGCTCTGGACCCGCAGCGAAGCCTGGACGGCGCCGCGGTAGCGAGACGCGGGGCGTGGCCACATCGTCCCCTTGCTTGCTACAATCATTGCAGTATGCAAGGAACTTCGGATGCCGAACTGGTCGACGCCATGCTGCTGGCGTCCCGGGCGCTGGTCGCCGTGGCGGCGCGGTCGGTTCCCGGCGATGTGACCCTGCCGCAGTTCCGAGCCCTGGTGGTCCTCGCCACCCGGGGATCGCAACCATCGTCCGCACTGGCCGCGGAGCTCGGGATCGTGCCGTCCTCGGTGACCCGGCTCTGCGATCGGCTCGAGCGCAAGGAACTGATCGTTCGAGAGGCGGTGGCCGGTGACCGTCGCCAGGTGCAGGTGCGCATCACCGATGGCGGTCGAAGCCTGGTCGACACGGTGACCGAGGCTCGCCGCCTGGCCATCGTCGACCTGGTCGAGGCCATACCGACCAAGCGTCGTGCGGCCCTGACCGAAGCCCTCAACGAGCTCGGTCGGGCCGCCGGGGAGACCCCGGAACAGGCCTGGTCCATCGGTTGGGGCGAGTGAACCCCCGCGCCTCGCTCACACGAGAGCACCGCGCCATCCTCCTCGCCGTGCTGGTGGGGTCGCTCACGGGCCTGGGGGTCGCGGTGTTCGATCGATC
>Ga0209023_10006724_pt1 | contig 12035 bp, 12 predicted proteins | sample LakOneMetagenome_FD_187468 | JGI IMG/M metagenome (GOLD analysis project Ga0209023, IMG submission 187468) | Freshwater and sediment microbial communities from Lake Erie, Canada (SPAdes) (version 2) | ecosystem: Environmental > Aquatic > Freshwater > Lentic | place: Lake Erie, Canada...
ACTCGCCATCCAAGCCGTTTAGCTAAAATAGCCAAACGCTTTCCTACATTACCGAGCCCAACGATACCAAGGGTAAAACCAGCTTTAGCTGCACGTTCAGGATGAAGCGTTAAAATCGCTGTGACCACGTATTCAGCAACCGCTTGAGCATTACAGCCTGGGGCATTGGCAACGACTATACCCATCGCCTGCAAACCTGCAACATCCAAATGATCTGTGCCAATCGTTGCACTGCCAACAAATCCAATTCGCTGCGCTGTTGTGCTTTTTTCAGCAGCCGCTTGGAGTAATTTAGGTGTGACTTTTGTCACGGAGCGTACCAGTAGCGCATCAGTATTGACGAGATTCTCTGCGGCGATACCGCGTCCAGCAAGCGTTGTCACTGAGCCAAACGGCTTAAAAAAGTAATCCGTTAAACTTAAATTTTCATCGGCAACGATATGCATTGATTTGGTCTCTAAAACGATTTGGAATAGTTTATCTCCCCCCCTTTCAAGGGGAAGGTATCTACACATCTGCTGAGGTTTATTTGTCGTATGCCTGTCAAATCCATCCCAACCTTCCTTTTCTAAAGGAAGGAGCTTTTACCCCTCTTTAGAAAAAGAGGGGAAGGGGAGATTTGAAAGCAGATGCAAAATCAAACCATTAAAATTTGTGTTGCTACTTATGCCTTCAGGGGAAGACTTCAAAGCAAAAATTTATAAATTGAAACTTTTAATCTTCTTCTCGCAACAATTCAACCATATCTTTGCACCATTGCAACCAACTCTTTTCATGAGCTATACCAGCCTTGAGAATCATATGTTGAATTTTTAACGATCGGGTATTTTTACTCGGGTCTTGTTTCACTTTATCAATGAAGTCACGTTGTTCAATGGCGTGAAATACTTTGACTTTTTGCTCATAGATTTGAGCACGGCGCAGCAATTCTGCCTCCAATCCCAGTGGGCCAATCGCCGCATCTGCACGTAATCGAACAATAAACTCATCTCGAATATGAGCAGGCTCAGAAGATTCAGCAACCCATCTCTTGAGCTCTTCCCGTCCTGCATCGAGAACTTGATAAATTCGCTTGCGGGTTTTACTGCCCTCTTCTGCTTCGGATTTTACCCAGCCTTTTTCTTCCATCTTGGCAAGTTCGCGATAGATTTGCTGATGCGATGCAGGCCAAAAAAAACCAATCGACTTCCCAAAACGCTGTGCTAAGTCATAGCCAGAACAAGACTTTTCGATCAATGACACCATCAAAGCATGGGGTAACGACATGAGCATCCTCTCGATAGCGCACTTAAAGGTGTAACTGGATATGAACCTAGTTGCATATTAGCAGCGAATCGATTATCTTTATATGCAACTAGTTGCATATTTTTCTAATCGCTTTATTCCATAGCCGTCGCTGGAGTTACCATGAGTGCTTATCCACACCTGCTTCAACCGTTAGATCTTGGCTTTACTACCCTTAAAAATCGCCTATTAATGGGCTCAATGCATTTGGGTTTAGAAGAAGTCGAAAATGGCTTTGAGCGCATGGCTGCGTTCTATGCAGAACGTGCTCGTGGCGGCGTTGGACTGATCGTCACTGGTGGTATTGCACCGAATGAAGTTGGCGTGGTCATGCAAGGTGGCGCAAAAATGTCTACCCATGAAGAAGCTGAACATCACCGCGTCGTGACTGATGCTGTCCACCAAGCAGGTGGCAAAATTGCGATGCAAATTTTGCATACAGGTCGTTATTCTTACCAACCGAATTTGGTTGCACCTAGCCCGATTCGCGCACCGATCAATATGTTTGTGCCAAAAGAATTAACCGCAGAAGACATTGAGCAAACCATTGAAGATTTCGTCAATTGCGCTGCACTCGCACAATCTGCGGGTTATGACGGCGTTGAAGTCATGGGGTCAGAAGGTTATTTGATTAACGAATTTATCGTTGCTCACACCAACAAACGTACCGATGAATGGGGTGGCAGCTATGAAAATCGTATCCGCTTCCCGTTAGAGATTGTTCGTCGTACACGTGAACGTGTTGGGGCAAACTTCATTATCATCTATCGCCTGTCCATGTTGGACTTAGTTGAAAACGGTTCAAATCTTGAAGAAGTGATTCAATTGGCTAAAGCCATCGAAGCGGCTGGTGCAACCATTATCAATACAGGTATCGGTTGGCACGAAGCTCGCGTTCCAACCATCGCGACCAAAGTACCACGCGCTGCGTTTGCTTGGGTCACACAAAAAGTAAAAAGCCACGTGTCGATTCCACTCGTCACGACCAACCGCTTCAACACACCTGAAGTTGCTGAACAAGCGTTGGCTGACGGCATGTGTGACATGGTGTCTATGGCACGTCCGCTACTTGCCGATCCGTTTTTTATTGTTAAAGCCGAAGCGAATCAAGCAGAACAAATCAATACCTGTATCGGCTGTAATCAAGCCTGTTTGGATCACATCTTCAAAGGTCAAATCACGTCTTGTCTGGTTAATCCACGTGCTTGCCATGAAACAGAATTGGTCTACAACCCTGCTGAAAAATCCAAACGCATTGCAGTTGTTGGCGCTGGGCCAGCAGGTCTTAGCTTCTCAACGGTTGCGGCTGAACGCGGTCATGATGTCACGCTATTTGAATCAAGCAGTGAAATTGGTGGTCAATTTAACATTGCCAAAACCATTCCAGGCAAAGAAGAATTCTATGAAACTATTCGTTATTTCAAAAATAAAATTGACTTAACAGGCGTAAAACTCGAACTCAACCAACGCGTCAGTGCGGAACAACTGATCAAAGAAGGGTTTGATGAAGTTGTACTCGCAACAGGTATTCAACCTCGCCAACCTGCGATTGATGGTATTGACCATCCGAAGGTCATGACCTACCTCGACGTCTTGCGTGATCGTAAGGAAGTTGGCCAACGTGTAGCGATTATTGGTGCAGGTGGTATTGGCTTTGACGTTGCGGAATACCTCACCCACGAAGGTGAAAGCGGTAGCCAAAACCCAGAGAAATTCTATGCAGAATGGGGCATTGATACCGCATACAACGAACGTGGCGGCATGCGTCAACCTGAACTCGAATCATCACCACGCCAAATTCATTTGCTACAACGTAAGAGCAGCAAGGTCGGCGATGGACTCGGCAAAACCACGGGTTGGATTCACCGTACAGGTCTGAAAAACCGCGATGTCGATATGCGCTCTGGATTGTCTTATCACAAGATTGATGATGCCGGTTTGCATGTGGATGATGGTAAAAAAATTGACATCCTTGATGTTGACTCAATCATCGTCTGCGCAGGTCAAGAGCCTTTCCGCGAATTGCATGACGCACTTCAAGCGGCTGGCTGCTCAACTCATCTGATTGGTGGTGCAGATAAAGCACTCGAGCTGGATGCGAAATTTGCCATCAAGCAAGGTGCTGAATTGGCGGCGCGCTTGTAAGGTTTAATGCTTTTCTCCTTCCCCTGAGGGGGAAGGTCGGGATGGGGGCGCTTTTGATTTTCAGTAATAATGAATAGCAAAACCATCCCCATCTCTTGCGCTAGGGCAAAGCAGTGCTTTGCTCTTTCCTAGCTCACCCCCTTGAAGGGGGAAGACTTCTAAGCAATTCACATCAATTCAGAATTCAAAATAAAAGGATATAGCAATGACATCCCTCACTTTACAACCAGCCGCTGCTGCAACATTAAACAAATGGCACGACATGGTCGCAGCAAAAGACCTTTCCAACTTGCCAACATTGCTGGCAGCTGATGCACAGTTCCGCTCCCCTGCTGTATTTAAGCCCTATGTCGGCGCGCCTGTGGTGTCGTTGATTTTGAATACCGTATTGCAAGTCTTTCAAGAGTTCACATATCACCGCCAATTTGCAACTGCAGATGGTTCAAGTGTTGTTCTGGAATTCACGGCGAAAGTTGAAGGTAAGGAAATTCACGGTATTGACATGATTCGTTTCAATGAGGCAGGTTTGATTACTCATTTTGAAGTGATGATTCGCCCAATGTCTGCCCTGCAAACCCTTGCAGCAGAAATGGGCGCACGATTGGCTGCGTTTATGCCTGCGAAGTGATTTGTGCGAAATAAAAAAGCTGGGATTTTATGCCCAGCTTTTTTTACATTTTTTACATTTCTCTATGGATTGTTAGCGTGCTTGACACAACGGCAACTTAGTCATTGTGTTCGTAACATCTTCCCGCTCACCGCTCTCCGAGATTCGTTCTATAGTAAGTGGACAATACGCTCCTGCTATCCCCATAAACTCTGCTGGCAATGATATATCTCTAAACCGCATTCCCATACTAATTGCATAGTGACTATTTGGTTCTAACTTCAATAGATATGGATAGCTATGACAAATATAAATAGTTTGCCCAACACGTTTGCTGGCAACGCCTAAAACACCAATAGCCGCTGAACTTGGAACTGTTACTAATTTAGAATCCGAAGATACTAGCATTCCTCCACGCTTGCTAAAGCCAGTCCAATTGATATCGGCATAGCTTTTACACTTTGTATCATTTGATGGATCTGAGGTAAGTTTATATACGACACCTAAGTCATTATCTTCAGGAACCTTAAAAAGAATTGTAGGATCACTTCCAGACGTTGAAGCATATTTATAGATGGAAATACAGCCAGACAAACTCGCTGAAATCGATAAAAAGAATAAAACATAAATTTTTTTCATTGCCTTTTCATAACTCATTAGTTTTCCTGACCTTAATTTTGTTTAACGCATTTTGAAATTATAAGATGATCCAAATAAATCGTAACTATCACATCCTTATTTGCTATCGCAACTTAAATCAAACCTCACCCACCTCTTTCACCACCGCAGACCGAGACACACCATCCATCCGAATCTTACCCACAAACAACATCGCCAAAATACTCGCTGTAGAACCCACAACCGCAGCCATCCAGTATCCTTGCACATGATTAGATACATCACGACTAATCAAAGAACCTCCGACATACGCCGCCACGCCCATCGCTGCCGACTGCACCGATGAATTCAACGTCATAAATGTCCCACGCAAACGTGGATCAGCCGCCGACGTCAAAATCGCCATGCCAGGAATCATGCGCCCACTCATAAATACAAACAACATCGTCGAAATGGGTAACACATACCAAATCGTCAACGGCGGCAAAAGCGTAATCGCCATCAGAGGAATCACGACCAGCACAGCCATCAAGCGAAATGTTTCTGCTTTGCCAAATGAATCCGTCAAACGACCAAACAAGCGCGCGGTAAAAAACGTCACTACACCACCAGCAAGATAAATATAAGGAATCTGATCGACATGAATGCCGACATTACTCTGCATATAAATCGTCAAATACGGAATCACTGTAAATCCCGCAAACATAATCAGAATCGAAAACAAAAATGCGCGCAAATGATTCGGATCAGCCAAGACTTGCCGAATGCCCTCAAATGCCGAAGGACGATCCGTCAGCGACAAGTGATGATGCAACGGCGGCAAAGTAAATGCAGCAAACACCGCAAATACTCCTGCTAAAACTGCTATACCAATAAACGTTGCATGCCAGCTCAAATGCGCTGCCACAAACAATCCCAGCGGCACACCAAGAACCGTCGCCACTGAAAACGACGTCATGATAATCCCCATCGCCCGCCCACGACGTTCAAATGGAATCACATCACCCACAATCGTCTGCGACAGCGACATCAACACACCACCAAACAATCCCGCAGCAATCCGCGCGCCCATCAGGAATTCATAAGACGAAGCCAAGCCACAAGCAAGTGTTGCCAGTGCAAAAAGTGGGTATAACGTCAGCAACAACGTCTTGCGCGAAACTTTATCAATATACGTGGATGCCAATAACCCAGAAAATCCTGCGGCAAGCGTGTATGCCGACACCAGCAAACCAAACTTGGCATCGCTAATATGAAAAAGCTGGGTAAACTGCGGTCCAAGCGGCATCATGATCATGAAGTCGAGGATACTAGTGAATTGGATTCCTGCGAGGGTGAGCAGCAACCACAACTCACGTTTTGGTGATAAAGTCTGTGTCATTGGATTTGTTCTTTTTTAGGATAATGATAGATTGTACTTGATCGTACAGTTCTGCGCGCTGGAAAATTTTTTTCGTTCACAGTCAATCATGTTGAATTATTGTTTCCGCAAGAAATAAACTATCAGTGATATTTTATTAAATTCACCTTAAATTAAACTTACCTTAATAATAGTAATTTATTCAAAAAATTAACTAGTTAAATATGTTGCGTATTATGAATAAAAGAACAGGTTACATAAGAGTTGTCGAAATTAGAGAGATTCCAATATTTGTCCATTGGTCCTTACCACTCGGAGGAGTTCTGTTTTCGATTTTTTGTCATGTGAATCCCAAACAATGGATTTACTACTGTATCGCTTTTACACTTCTCGTAATTACTCATGAATGTGGTCATTTGTTCGCGGCTAACATACTGCGGCTAAAGGTTTTTGCTATAGAGATTTCTGGACTTGGAGGTCTTTGTCAAATTGAGAGACCTCACCAAGTGCTACATAGTGTCTTCTTATATAGTGCAGGTTTGATTGCACAAGTTGTGTCGTTCTTAGCCGCATTAGCATACATAAAATTGTTTGGAGATCAGCAAAATGTCTTTTGCACTGCAATACTAATGACTTTCACCTTTGCTAATGCATGGTTATTTATTGTCAATTTAATTCCGCAGAGAGCCTCTCGATCTGGGTTTGCAAATGATGGCTTAGTGCTATGGCAGTTATTTCTCCATGCTTTTCGCGGACATAAACATCCACATCCACCCCTTGTATTCACACCCACTAATCAAACCCCAATATTTCCGCCAGAAACAAGATTATTAAAAAAACCAGGTTTCCGTCCACATGGTTTTATCTATGGAATTGAAATCTTAAATGATGGGACTACGCCAGCAGAGTTCGTCATTAAGTCTTTAATAACTCATCTGGGACTAACACAGGCTGAAGCTATCGTGAAAACACTAGACATCCATAACACAGGTGGAATGCTTATAGCACTCCCTAGTGCAAATGAAGCTCAACGAGTAGCTGACCTCATTTCAAATGAAGCACTTATTGCTGGGCACAATTTTGTTTGTCGGTACGCAAGTACTCGCTAGATACATCTATAAACAAAACCCCACTCACTTGAGCAGGGTTTTCTTTTAAAACTCATTAAATCTAAAAAATCACGCTTCTACTTCAGTTTCCAATTGAGCTGCACTTTCAGTCTCAACCGAATTGTACTGCTTCATCAGTGCTTCGCGTTTTTCAGGCAAAATATTTGCCTTACTCAGATCACCTTTGTAATGTGCTGCAACACGCTTATCCATCATCTTGAACCAAACAGAAGGAATATAAGCAGGCAACAGCATCGACGCATAACCCGACGGTAACTGCGGAGTTCCCTCAAAATGACGCAACGCTTGGAAGCTGCGTGTTGGATGCGCATGGTGATCCGAGTGACGTTGTAACTGATACAAGAACAAGTTTGTCACCACATTATTGCTGTTCCAACTATGCTCTGGGCGAGTACGCTCGTATTTGCCATTTTCGTCTTGTTGACGAAGCAAACCGTAGTGTTCGACATAGTTAATCACTTCAAGCAAGCTAAAACCATACACCGCTTGAATCGCAATAAACGGAATCACCTTACGACCAAAAACTGCGATTAAGGCTGTATACAGACCCGCACTCATCGCCCAACCTTGCAACAACTCATTCTCAAGTGACCACCAGCCTTTGCCACGACGTGCTAGACGCGTTTTTTCAATCTGGATTGCAGACTTGAAGCTACCAATCACAGTGCGCGGCAAGAACTGCCAGAAAGTTTCACCCATTTTTGAGCTGGCTGGATCTTCTGGTGTTGCAACACGTTTATGGTGACCATACGGATGCTCAACACGGAAATGACCATAGCCTGTTGGTGCAAGGGCTAATAGAGAGAGCAATTGATCAGTTTTGTTCGATTTATGACTCAATTCGTGAGCGGTATTGATCGCGATTCCATTCATTGCCCCAATCGACAATGCCAAGCCCAATTTATCGGCTACAGGCGTATCTTTACGAGTGTATAAATATGCACCTAGAAAGAGCACGATGTATTGCATTGGAATAAAGGCCTTCACAACCTTGGCATAATAAGGATCGTTTTCGAGTTTTTTGATGATCGCTTCTGGTGGATTATTTTTATCTTCGCCAATAATGCGATCAATCATTGGAATCACGACATGGATAAGAATCGGGCCAATCCAAGTCAATGCACGCATTTTTTTCGGTGCAACACGATAGATCAATAAAGCGCCAATCCCGATAGCGGGAACAGCAGGGCTAAGTACCCATAGATAACGTTTAGCATCCACCCACTCAGAGGCTTTCTGTTCTGGTGAATTTTGATCTGACTGACCGAGCTTAAGCATATCGATTGGTGTTTGTGCGTTCATGGAGAACTCTACCTGTCTTCATTAAGTGCAGACATTATTGAGCCGAAATATGCACAAGACCAGTTGTCAGCGTCCAGAAAACTTATGCTAAGCACTGTATTTTGTTATATTTATCGCCATCGTCCAGAAAAATATTGCAAGAATCCAGAATGTTTGGAATCGCAAAGTGTTGCATTATTTTGTAGGTATTATTCACAACTAGCAGTATTCTTACCCTATAGGGTTTATTTCAATGTTTAATCTCATCATGCAATTAATGTAATAAGATCATCCATGGACGCACTTAGTCATATTCTTGAAGATATTCCAATCAGCCAAGCTGAATACGTCTATGTGAGCGGGCGTGGAAATTGGCTTGTTGAACAACCTCAGCAATCTGCCATGATTACCTACGCAGTGACTGCAGGCGAAGCATATCTCTATTTACATGACCAAACGATTAAATTACAAGCTGGTGGAATTCTTTTAATGCCGTCAGGTATAAGGCATCAGATCGGAATACCCGATTCAAGACACAGTCTATTGAATCCTTATTTTCAATCACCTGCGACTTTGACTTTTGGCAGTCATGATAATCCGCTACAACATATCGGTGAAGGCAATACTCAGGCTGTCGTACTGGCTGTTCGTTGTTTGATTGATGAGGAAATGAGTCGTCCGATTTTATCTGCACTTCCAGACTGTTTTTTACTCCATGGTGACGAAAATCAATCGATGCCTGCGTGGTTGCAACTTGGTTTGCAATTTCTAGGCTTAGAAACTGAACGTAATCGTCCAGGGCGAGATACGCTACTGAATCGCTTGGCATATATGTTCTTTGTCGAATGCGTGCGTGACTACGTTGAGCAACTTCCTGAAGAATCTGAAAGCTGGCTGACCGCGCTTCGCGATCCAAGTTTGATGACTGCACTAAGTGCGATTCACAACCAACCTGCACATCCGTGGACTGTTGCTGATTTGGCAAGTATTGCCTGCATGTCTCGCTCTAGTTTTGCCGAACGTTTCACCGAAATTATTGGTCAACCTCCCCTATCTTATCTTTCTGCTCATCGTCTGCGGACCGCGACAAAACATCTGACACAAAACTATGAAAGCATTGCACGGATTAGTGAACGTGTCGGCTATTCATCTGAGGCTGCGTTTAGCCAAGCCTTTAAACGCCAATACGATATGTCTCCCAGCCAGTATCGAAAAGAGAATAAAATGAAAGGGCAAAAATAATTCTAATCAATTTTGCTTTTTTGATTCATTTTCGAAAAATGAGGTACACCAAATGAATGGATATCAAGTTACTTTCTACACATCACAATCACGTACCATCCACCATCAACCTGTTGGAGAGTGGCTACTTTCGATTATTAAATCTATGAATATCGGCGGTGCAACATTAAGCACAGCTATCAAAGGCGTTGGGCGCGATAATAAACTTCACTCAGCTCATTTCTTTGATTTAGCTGATCAACCTGTCGAAGTCACAGTCGTTACCTCTGAAAAAGGCTGCACTCGACTGTTCGAACGTATACGTCTAGAAAAAGACCTGAATCTGTTTTATGTCAAAATACCTGTAGAGTTCGGCTTTCTTGGCGAACAATCAGGCGAATAATGATATGGCAGTTCGTTGAGCTTATTGAACGATAAATCACATCTCAACAAGCTCAGTGAACTGTTTTTTCATTGATATTGAACTACTTCTCATTAACTGATAAATCATCAACGATCAAAATAAAAGCACTCATTTCCAAACCAATCCAACATTGAAAAATCATTCGTAAAAAGTTGTCACAAAACGCAATTGCGTCCATGTTTTTTGCCCTCACTATAGTATGATTGCCGACATCTTAAATATCGTAATCATCGTGTGATTGAGGCTTTAAATGGACGAGAACAAAAGTAAGGCGCTAAATGCAGCCTTAGGTCAAATCGAGAAACAATTTGGTAAGAACACCATCATGCGCTTGGGTGATGGCAATGCCATTGCTGCTGTTGAGGCTGTTTCTACAGGTTCATTAGGCTTAGATATCGCGCTTGGTATTGGTGGTCTTCCTAAAGGTCGTATCGTCGAAATTTATGGCCCAGAAAGCTCAGGTAAAACAACACTGACGCTACAAGTCATTGCAGAATGCCAGAAGGCTGGCGGTACTGCCGCATTTATCGATGCGGAGCATGCACTCGACCCAGAATACGCCCGTAAACTCGGTGTCAATGTCGATGATTTACTGATCTCTCAACCTGATCATGGCGAACAAGCACTTGAAATCGCGGACATGCTCGTGCGTTCAGGTGCAATTGATATCATCGTCATCGACTCTGTGGCTGCCCTGACACCGAAAGCTGAAATTGAAGGCGAAATGGGTGACTCACACATGGGTCTCCAAGCACGCTTGATGAGCCAAGCACTGCGTAAAATCACAGGTAATGCTAAACGCTCAAACTGCATGGTTATTTTCATCAACCAGATTCGTATGAAAATTGGTGTTATGTTTGGCAGCCCTGAAACCACAACAGGTGGTAATGCGCTTAAATTCTATGCCTCTGTTCGTATGGATATTCGCCGCATTGGTCAAATCAAAGAAGGCGAAGAAATCATCGGTTCAGAAACCAAAGTCAAAGTGGTCAAGAATAAAGTTGCACCACCTTTCCGTGAAGCGCTATTCCAAATCATGTATGGTCAAGGCACAAACCGTCTTGGCGAAATCGTGGATTGGGCAGCCAAAGAAGACATCGTGCAAAAATCAGGTGCTTGGTATGCGTACAACGGTACTAAAATTGGTCAAGGCAAAAACAACGTCATTCGCTACTTCGAAGAAAATCCAGCCGTAGCTGAAGAAATCGACAAAGAATTGCGTAAACGCTTGTTGACCAAAGCCAAACCAGAAGCTGTAGAAGCCGAGACCATGCCAGAAGAGCTACTCGACGCTTAATCCGTCAAACATTTAAGCGACCTTCGGGTCGCTTTTTTGTCCGCTAATCATGTCAAAAAACAGTTTCCAAAAATTCAAAGGAGAGCATGGATGCGCTACCCACAACGCAAATCCTACTCAAATCGTCCTAATCGCAATACGCAAAATCCTGAAGAAGCAACTGATTCTGTAGAAGCAACTCAATCACCTAGCCCACAATCACCTCCAACGGGTGCAAAACTACGAGGGATTGCATTTGCCATATTGGCTCGACGTGAATACTCTGAGCAAGAATTCAAACAAAAACTACTTGATCTCGAAGCTAACCCAGAGGAAGTCGCCGAGTTAGTTAAAGAGTTCCAAAGCAACCAATATCAAAGTGATCAACGTATGGCTGGAATGATTGTACGAGCCAATGTACGCAAAGGTCGAGGACCTATTCGCGCCAAACAAACCCTCCGTGAACGCAGTGTTGATATAGAACTCGCACAAGAGGATCTAGATGATACAGATTGGCTCGCACTGGCTCGTACATTGAGAATTAAAAAATTTGGTACAGAGCTCCCTTCAGATCCAAAAGAAAAAGCCCGACAGCTCAGATTCTTACAATACCGTGGATTTGATATGCAGACCTGTACTCAAGCAATCATGAGCCACGGTCTAGAAGAATAATTTATCTCACCTTAACA
>Ga0209023_10006725_pt1 | contig 12034 bp, 9 predicted proteins | sample LakOneMetagenome_FD_187468 | JGI IMG/M metagenome (GOLD analysis project Ga0209023, IMG submission 187468) | Freshwater and sediment microbial communities from Lake Erie, Canada (SPAdes) (version 2) | ecosystem: Environmental > Aquatic > Freshwater > Lentic | place: Lake Erie, Canada | collected...
CATTGCAGATCATTATGCCTGCTTTGCCGAAAGCTGTGTTTAGGGGGGCATTATGCTGCTGACTATTTTCAACATAAAAACCGCCACTTGAAAAGAAAGGAAAAAGTACATTACCAATTGGCTTTTCAATCAACGACAAAAGAAATTGTTTATCGTAACGTCCTGTAACCTTTCCATCGGGGGCAAAGCAATAAGCAGAGTTATAAACCACATTTTCCGAATATGCTGTATTGATGCCCAATATGTGTGTTGAATGGCCCGGCGCCGTAATTTTTAATACTTCATTTACAAGATCATCATCTGGCCGGTATGTCCATGGAATAGCAGATTCTGACCATAAAATCAAATCAGGCTTTAACGGAGTTGCCTGGCGGTTAAGATCAAGTAATTTTTGCACCAAAGCATTGCCATTGGCATCATCCCACTTCATTTCGGGAGGAATATTTTCGGCAAGAATGGCAACATTAAATGGCTTGCTTTCAGGTAACCGGTTTTCAAAATTCCGGAGTATAAAATAGCCCGAAAGTAAATATGCCACAACAATCGCAACAGGTATAAAAAGTCTTTTCCATTTTTTTTCTGCAATAAAATATGCAATGGTATAATTAACAAAAACAACTATAAAAGTTAAGACAAATACCCCAAAAATTGCGGCGGGCTGAATGGCGTAAAGGTTAGCGGTTAAAGCATTGCCAGCGTGAAAGCCGAACCATGGAAAACCGCTGGAAACAAACATGAGTAAAAATTCACCCACACAAAAAACAGATGCAGCAAAGATCCCGTTTAAGATAAATAATTTAGATCCGCTGTTCAATACTTTTATTTTACAAAAGCAATACATTAAACAGGCAAAATAAAGTGAGAAGAAAAGAGACGAAACAATAAATACTGAAACCCCGTAAAAAATGCTGTAACCGGTAAATTTTTCTGCACCAGGTATCATCCAGTAAAACGAGGGTATAGACCAGGCAAGACCGAAAAAAAAACCTGCTTTAAAAATTTCGCGTGGTGGTTTATTAAATACATACATAAATAACGGTACAAAACATAACCAGCCAATGAGGAAATTAATTTCATTGACTGCAATAAATGTAAGTACCCCGGAAAAAAATACTGTACCGCGTGAACTATAAAAAAACTTTTGCATTGAAGTACAATTAGTAAAAAGAAAGAGCCTCTAAAAGTAAGGCTCTTTCTTTTTAAAATATATTTACAGGTCTGTTACTGAACAATTACTTTAATACTTTCTGAAAGATTTTCACCTTTTAGTTGCAGCATATATAAACCCGGAACAGGTTTATGGCTGAGGTTAAGTTTATAATTAGTAGCAGACTGATCAACTTTAATTATTTCCTGATGAACCATCTTTCCTGCCAGTGTGCTTAGTGTTGCTGTTAACTGATTGCCTGCATAATTTTGAATGAGCAGGTTTATAGAAGCATTGGCAGGATTTGGATAAACAGAAATTGATTTATTGCCTGTAAACATTTTCAATAACCGGGTATCGGAAACTGTAAAGCTGCCATCTTTATCATATTGCTTCAGGCGGTAATAGTTATTTCCATTTAAAGGAATATTGTCTTGTGACTTGTAATTATTGGCTCTGTCACTGGCCCCAATCCCTTTTACTGATGCAATCTTTGTCCAGCTAACTGCATCGGCGCTGCGCTCAATGTCGAAACGGTCATTATTTTGTTCAGTTGCTGTTGTCCATTCAAGTATAACCATTTTTCCTTCCGCTCTTACAGTGAAGTTTGCCAGGCCAATTGGAAGTGTTGATGCCGTTTTCAAGGAAACCTTTGCGTTATTTGTTAAGACTGCCCCTGTATGCCTGAAATAGTACACTGTATTTGGTTTAACAAACTCAGTAGGTCTTATACACCATTCATATTCTGTATGAAGACCTGCCGGTAATGAATCGTTTAATATGGGTGATGAAACAACATATATGCCGGGGTGAAACAGATCATCAGGCGTGGCAAGCAACTGTGTAGTGACATCCTTATCTGTGACAAAGGCACTTGACCCGGCTATTACAAAAGCATTTGCACCGACAGTAGTATTAATATTAATAAACGGCCCGCCTTTGGCCAATGCATATTGCAGTGTATCTTCCAGATAAGTATCATCCGAAAGTTCGCTGTTTACTTCAAGCCGCAGGCGTATTACATTTGATGAAGAAGTGATGGTTGGCGCAGTATTTAATGCTGCCATCCATGTGGCTGTGGTTTCGTTACCATCATCTTTGCGCCAGCGCCAGTTGCCCTGGGAAAGGAATGCAAAAATATTACTGTACGTAACCAGCAGCAATAATAGAATAAATGTTCTTTTCATAATGGAAGATTAATTTGTTAGAGAAAATTTGAAAAAGATTTTAAAAATTAATAAAGAATTCAACCGGTTTTATAAGCTATGTTTCAGGTACTTTTTTTATTCATAAGGATATGTTTTTTTAATTGGTGTATATAATTGCGAACCGTTTGCTGCTTATGAACGGGATGCTGTATTAATTGCTGCATAAAGTTATACTGTACAAGTGTGCGACGCAAGTAAAGCATCGTAGAATTACTTCTGCCCGGCTCAAAAAATGTATTCATTTGTGCTTATTTATATTTTACGGTTATAAATCTTGGGCGCAAATGGTATGGATGTTTTACAATCTGCTCCAGAAAATTAAATGCGTTTACATTGTAGCTGATCAACAATTCTCCTGGCTTTGAAAGGTGTGGATGCGCTTTTGCATTGTACGTGTAAAAATCAATGCAGTCGTATATTTCAGGGGTTTCCCACACTTTTTTATACGGCTGAAAAGGGCCTTCGGGTGTAGCGCCTGCCTGTATTACTACATTGGGCGAATTGGTATCTAATTCGTAAGCTGCAAGCACACGGCCATCTTCCATAAAACTTACGCTCATTTCATTGGAAACACGATCGGTTAATGCGGCGGCTGAATTAATATCTTCGTTCCATGTAGCGCCATCCCAGAAACGCCATTCATTAAATTTTTCAAAATCAATATCCTTAACCCTTGACACAAGCAATTCTTTTTTTGGTCCGCGCACACCATACACATAAATATATCCATCGGGGTGTGGTGCGCCGGCACCTTCGGTATTTGGCAACACTGCAATACCAAAAACCACTTTACCTTTTCCCTTGCTATCCTTCAAAAAAAATGGTGTATCGAATTGCTTCTGATCAGTGTAAGGCGGCTTGTTGTTTTTGGGAATGGCAATGAGCGAAAGGCCAATATCATCAAAAGGATAGATGCCCCCCGGAACTGATTTTATAAGGTATGCAAAAATGTACATGGTACTGTCTTTTGCATGATTAAAAAAGCCATCGCCAAGCCAGTAATAATTACCAGGCTGAGACAGGGGTGTATTGGGCTCAAACATAGACAGGGAATGACCTGCACTGTCTTTCCTGTAAAAATATTTTATGCTGTCGGGGTTGGGTTTATCGCCTTGCATATAAGCAACAGAATTATGCAGCAATTCCCAATCGTTTTGCAAAGTATCTGCAACAATATTCCCGATAATGCAATCACTGAACCAGAAAAAAGTATTGGTATTAGATGATCTTCCAGATGCTTCTACACCATTGGTGGCCATGCTGTAAATACCATCGGCGCCAATCCATCCTTTGTTATGCCGCAGCATTTCTGCCCATTGTGGCTGCGGTATTGTTGTGATCTGGTTTGCCGAATCTTTCTCATACCATCTTGCATGTGAAACTGTGCTGTTTACTTCAGCAACTTTTGCATCACTGCAGCCTGCGGTTGACACAAATGTGCAGCCGGATAGTATAAAGAAAATAAAGTGATATGCTGATCTCGTTAACATTATTTTTTTTGTTTTACTTCTTACAAAAGCTTTACTCTTATAAACCGCGGACGGTACAGATCCGGGTATATTTTTACATCGTTCCAGAAATCAAATGAATTTACATTATAAGTGATCAATAACTCATGCGGGTTAGATAAACTGGTATGCGCCTTTGCATTATAAGGAAATATATTTTTCGCCATCTTCGCCTCCGGGCATTCATATATTTTTATAATTGGGCCAAACGGCCCCTGGGGGTGATTGCTCAAACGCAGGCCCACAGAGGTTCCCAGCCCATCTGTTTGAAATACCATTGCATACCTGCCATCGCCCAGGGGCGACACGCTTAATTCATTGGATACGCGGTTGGTAATATTTGCTACAGCTTTTATATCGGTATTCCATGTATTTCCATCCCAAAAACGCCACTTGTCAAAGGCTTCAAAATTTTCTGGTTTTACCCTTGCAACAAGAACATTTTTTTCTTTGCCCCTTACACCATATACATAAACATATCCATCAGCATCTGGCTGACCGGCATCTTTTGTATTCACAAAAATGCCTGCGCCAAAAGAGCCATAAGTTGCAGCGGTCCCGCTTAAAAAGAAAGGTGTATCAAATTGCTGCTGATCTTTAAACGGCGGCTTGCTTCCTTTGGGAATTTTAATAAGCACATTACCCACTTCTGCAAAACCAAATGCTTCGGCACTGGTATCCCTTACCCTGTAGCCAAAAATATAAGTGGCATCATTCATGGCATGATTCATAAAGCCATCGCCCAGCCAGAAATAATCACCTGGCCTTGTATTTGGCGTGCGGGGTATAAAAACAGATTCAGGTTTTCCATTATCCTTCTTATCCCAGAAGAACTGTATACTGTCTTTATTCGCATCATTACCTCTTACAATTGCAACGGAATTATGGATCATTAAATCGGGCGTTAAACTATCCTTTTCTACATCGCCGATTACAGTGTCGCTGAATATGAGCATAGCCTCATTATTCTTTCCCGCACCAGCGGTATCAACGCCATCAAGTGGTATAGCAAAAATGCCATCGGCGCCCAGCCAGCCAAGTTTCCGGTGAAATACTTCTGTCCACCCCTGTGCTTCTTCAACCGTAAATTTTAAAAAAGTAAGATCAGTGTTTACCGGCTTTGCAGCCGAAGTGGTAACATGTTTATCCGATGCACACGAAACAAGTAAAAGTGTGCAAAATAATGCTCCGGAAAAATGATTGCTAATTGTATTTTTTTCGAATATGCTCATCGTTTTATTTTTTTATTGGCCCGGCTTCACAACTTTTATTAGGCTTTTCTTGCGTCGCACTCTTGTGCAGAATATCTTTATTCAGCAACTCCTACTCAGCCTGGTACGTATAAACAAATACCTCATGATCTGAGAATCCGAACGCCGAAAGATCAAGCGTTATCTCCATTACCAGTTTATCTTTTGTTATTGACTTTACACTGTACACTTCTGTTGTTATTTTGGTAGGGTCGAATACGGAATGATATATCCTTATAAAGGTTTTTTCATCCTCACTTAAATACCATTTATCGAATATGTTGAACCCGTCAAATAAACAACCTGAAGCGCCATAGTTAACAGTTATACTGCTATCGCTGTTAAAATTCCATGTATTATCTTTCTCGCAATCTTTGATTGCTTCAGAAGGGGGATCGTCTGTTCGCCAAAATGTAGAAGTAAGTTTCCATGTATGCGAATAAATATTCTGCACCGCAGAAGCTTCTGTATTGATGGTAAGGTCTTTTTCTGCAACATTCCCTTTTGCATCTTCAAAATGAAAGTTGATACCCACCAGTTTGTCTACTTCCCCGGGCTTGTAAGTGTATGCAAAAATGTAGCGGTAACTGTTGCCACCAAGGCTTTCGGGTGTAACGGTAACTGTACCAAAAGTAGCATCCGGCACCAGGTTAATGCCTTTTGTAATTAACAGGGTTTTTATACCGTTGGGCGCTTCAATATCCAGTGTATCAAAAAACTGCTGACCGGTTTTGCCACTTACCTGTACCGGCTTTAATTTGAGTACAGGCAGGCTGGGATCAACAGCATCTTTTTTACAGGAAATGAAAATCAATGTACTGCACAGTACAAAGGAGGTAATAGTTATGGCAAATCGTTTCATATACTAAGCATTAAAATGAGTAGTGGCTGTTGAAAGCTGAATTAAATTACTTGAGCAAAAGTGTGCGACGCAATAGGCGATGCTACATGTATAACTGCCTGGCTCAAAAATATTTTCTTTCATAAATGGTTGACTTTTGCAATTTGTACAGGAGTTTTTTCTGTATGTACCGGCATCCAGTAACGTTCAATTTCTTCCAGTGATTTCTCTTTTGTTTCAGGAATTAATTTGTAAACAAATACAAAGGCAAACACGGCCATGATCATATATATCCAGAATGTAAATGCACTGCCGATTGAATCGAGCAACATGGGAAATGATTGCGACACTGCATACACGGATACCCATAAGAAAAAGATACATACCGACATTGCCATGCCCCTGTTACGGTTGGAAAATATTTCTGCAATTACCACAAACGCAAGCGGGCCAAGGGATATAGCGAAGAAAGCGATGTAGGCAAGTATGGCAAAGAGTACCAGGTAACCTTGCGCAAAACCAAAATAAAATGCGCCGCCCACAATAGCAAGGCATGCGGCCATGCCTGCACAACCTATCAATAACAAAGTTCTGCGGCCCCACCTGTCAACATATTTTATGGCAACGAGTGTAAACAAAACATTGATGGTTCCCACGAGTACGGTTTGCATTAATGCTGACCCTGAACCATCGCCTGTTGATTTAAAAATTTCCGGTGCATAGTACATGATGGCATTAATGCCCGTAACCTGTGAGAAAATGCACAACACAATTCCAATCATCAGAGGTTTTCTAATGCCGGGTTTTAAAATATCTGCGAATGAACTTGTTTCAGTGTTTAATGCCTGTTTTATTTCTTCCAGTTCATTAGATGCTTTTGCTTCGCCGTTTACTTTGGTGAGAATGAATTTAGCTTCATCCCAACGTTGTTTTTGCGCAAGCCAGCGCGGACTTTCGGGAACAAAAAATAACAGTATTAAAAAGATGACCGAAGGAAACAAACCGGAACCAAACATCCAGCGCCAGCCTGTTGAAATATTCCAGGCTTCATCGTACCAGCCCGCTATGGTTGCATTTACAAAATAGATAATGAGGATACCAGAAACAATACCGAGTTGATTAATAGAAACCAATTGACCGCGAATATTTGCAGGTGCAATTTCAGCAATGTACATGGGTGCCAGCATAGAAGCTATTCCAATACCAAGCCCAGCAATCAGACGAAAGAAAACAAACCAATTAAGATCGAGCGGAATGGCAATACCAGCGGATGATATGGCAAAGAGTATTGCAGATATTACCAGCACTTTTTTGCGGCCAATTTTATCGCTGAGTTTACCTGCAAACATAGCACCCACAACACAACCAATCAATGCACAGGAAGCTACCCAACCTTTCATGGCGGGAGAAAGATCGTACAGCTTTTCAATAAAACCAATTGCACCGGCAACTACCGCTGTATCGTAACCAAACAACAGCCCTCCAACTGCCGCTACCATTGTTGCTTTATAAACGTACCATTTGTTTACTGTGCTGTTCATGTTTTTAATTAATGCGGTAATCAATAAGATTTTCTGTTCTTACAAAAGCTTTAATAGTAGCGCATTGCTGCCCTTCGCTTTCGCCATACGGGCGAACGGAGTATGCACCAACTTCAGCAGGAACAATAAAAGTTTCTGCATAATGAATGATGAATGGTTCGAAGGAATTATCAGGGCTTTCAATTATAGCCTCTCTGCCTTCAATAAGATTGAGCACGTTAAAAATTCCATTGGTGTTGTGCAGTACTTTTCCTGTAAACCAATGCCGGCGTGTTTCAATAAATGAAGTTGCATCAAGGCCGGTGCTTTCTTCTTTGCAACCATCATCAGATTTTAATACTTTAAACTGGTTGATGATATTATTTTCTGTCCATCCGGTTCTTCTGTTCCACTGTATTACCTGTTTTCCGTGATCAAGCGAAATAGGGCGGGGCTTGCCATCCATCCCCATTCTTCCCCAATCCCATAATTTGAAAGTAAAAATGTAAGGCGTTGCACTTATTTCAAGTACTACCGTATCGGCACCTGAACAATGAATGGTTCCGGAAGGAATTAAAATATGATCATGCTTTTTAATTGGCCATTTTTCTACATACTTTTCTGCATCAAAATCGCCACCATCCTGCTGCACTTTTTCCAGTGCATTCAACATTTTTTCGGGTATCGTTTCTTCTTTTAAACCGAGGTAAACAAAAGCACCTTCCTTCGCGTCAAGAATGTAATAACTTTCATCCTGGGTATAAGGCATGCCGAATTTTTCCTTAATGTATTCCTTCAAAGGATGCACCTGCAAGCTTAGGTTTCCCCCATCCATTGTATCAAGAAAATCGAACCTTATGGGAAACTCTGCCCCGAAAGCATCATACACTTTTTTGCCAAGGAGTTTTACAGGTTGCGCAAAAACAAGATTGATGGATGGCGTTTCAAAAAGCACATCGTTAAAGCGGAATAATAAACTGTTTTCTTCGGGCACGCAATCAAAGCCCCATGCAAAATTTTGCTGCTCCCTGTCAAGATCACAAACTTCTTTTAACCACTGGCCACCCCATGGGCCGGGATCGAAGAAAGGAACAACACGAAATGGCTTTTGAGTTGTTGAAAATAAAGCGTCATTCAGAGCATTACCAGTGACCATTTTTGGGGTTTCTTTAATCGTTGTATCCAGCACAAAATCCCATCTGCTCATTAAAGTTTTTTTATGCCTGTCGCAAACCCGCCAGTCAACAAAATAGCAACGTTTGTACTGGTAAGAAAATTCATCATTTGCATTATCTGCACCAAGATTACTGATGCTGTTCTTCCGGAATCTTAGTTGAATTTCCCAGCGCGGCATATCTGCGTAAACAAGCAGATCCACTGCAGGAGCAATTAAAGCAGCACCACAACCAACTATAAAAACAATTCCCTTTTCAAGAGCATTTATTTCGTTCTGAAGTGATGTTATTTTTTGCTGATCAAAAAAATCTTTCAATTCCAATGGAGCCATATAACCAAAAACAGGATCATCTGTAACATAAGGATATACCAGTTCTTCCACAAGTTTGGTATCTAACAATCCATCTGTTGTATAAACAAATTTTGCAGATGAAAACCCATTCTCTAAATGTCTTTTCATCTCTTCTATGTAAACGCCATGATAACATTCAACGGCAATTATAATTTTCTTTTTGCCTTTTGTGCTGATCTCATTCTTCAATGCATCCATAATATTATTCCACCCTGCAATGCATTGATGCCCTTCTATTTTAACTTCAGGTAATTTGTCAAAATTTGATTTTTTCAACTTGCTTCTTTTATGGATTGAATACTAAATATGCTACTCCTAATAATGCCGCCGTATTAATGTTTTTTGCTGCACAAACTTTTACTTTACCCCATGGTGTCCACGCATGTTCATCTGTTTTTTTCTGCAGGTGCGGAACAATAATTTCTGCGCTTCCCATTACGCCGCCGCTTACAATCAATATTTCAGGATCGTATGCATGTATAAGATTTACCGCACACGCACCCCATACATTTAAACACTGATCACGTAACTGCAATGCTAATTTATCTTCACCTGCCGCGCACCTGAATATGCTTTCAAAATCAATCTTCAATTCATTCGCCAATGCACTGCCTGCATAGCTTTCATTTAACTTACAAATCCTTTCAATATTCCATGTAGATGCTTCTACTTCTACACAACCATAATTTCCGCAATTACATTTTTGCCCGTTTATATTCACCGTAAAATGCCCGCCTAACACACCTGCCTGGTAATGTTTTCCCCGTAAAATTTTCCCTTCAATTACTGCTGATGAACCAACACCGGTTCCAATTGTCATGAGCACCACATTATCATAATCTTTTGCATTTCCATACTGCCATTCGCCTGTTAAGGCTGCTCTTGCATCGTTCTCCAGTTGCAGTTCTGTATGCCATGTTTCACTAACCCATGCACTTAAATCTATATCTGGTGCATCATTGAATTTGTTGTCTATTGAAAGAATTTTTTTCTGCCTGCTGTCAACAATACCTGGAATCGAAATGCCCATTCCTACAATTTCATTTGCGCTTATTGATTGCTGCAGCAACAGGCCGTTCATCATTTCTTTAATCGCAGGAAGCCTTTCTCTCAAGCCATTCTGCGATTGCGCATCTGCATTTATTACCGATAAAATTTTACCATTTTCTACAAGCCCCAACTTTATTTTGGTTCCTCCCAAATCCATTACCATCGCTATGTTGCGGCTCATTGTTATAATTTATTTTACCAGTTTATTCTTCGCTTTGCTGCTTCATATCCTGAACGTACAAGAGTGCGACGCAAGAATGCTTAATCTGTGTTTCAACTGCCCGGTCAATAATATTTATACGCATATATTTTTTTATTTGTTACCCAACTGTATTGCTACTATTGGGCATTCTTGCGTCGCACTCTTGTACGCTTTCCTATACTTCAACTTTAGTAACCGGCATTCTGAACAAGATTTGGATTCAGGTCAATCTCGTGCTGCGGTATGGGAAACAAATAATGTTTTTGCTGCGGCGTAATACCGGGTTTTGCAAGTGGCACCAATGTTTCCAAAGTGTGTGTACGCACAAGATCGAACCAGCGCTGGCCTTCGGCAACAAACTCCAGCCTTCTTTCGTTAAGCACTGCTGCGCGAAATGCATCTTTGCTTAAATTCTCATAATCGGGCACTGTTGGTAAATCTTCAATTCCATTAAAACGTGCCCGTTTTCTAACGATGTTTATGTAAGTATGTGCATCTGCTGAATTGCCCAATTCATTTTCGGCTTCAGCATACATCAGCAGCACATCGGCATACCTGATAACCGGGTAATCGTTTGCGGAACCATTGCCCTCTGGCTCTGCAACCCTGTCCCAGTATTTTTGTATGTAAGGTTTTATATCTGTAACAGTGCCATTCGGATTATTGATCTCCGTGATGTATGTAACTGCTCTTCTGCGGTCATCAAGATCGTATTTATCATAAAGGTCTTGTGTAGGTACCTGCCAGCCCTGCGAATTCTGAACACCTTCAACAGCAAGCTGTGGTGGCAATAAACGAACATTGAACTGACCAACTTCCCAGAAAATAATTGCCCCGCCGGAATCGCCAAAACCAACGGAGAAGATGGCTTCTTTTCCACCGCGGCTGGAGAGTTTAAATACATCGGCAAAATCAGCCCATAAAGCATATTGGTTTGAGTTAATTACTTCTTTGCATTTTGCAGCACAGTTTTCCCATTGTTCTAAGGTGAGGTAAACTTTTGCCAGTATTGCTTTTGCGGCACCGCTTGTTGCACGGCCACGACCATTGCCGGGATCATAACTTGCTGGCAGATCTTCCGCTGCTGTTAAGTCCAGGATTACCTGGTCGTAGATAGCCTCTGGTGTTGCAATGCCCGGTGTTAATGGTTCTTCTTCCTGTAAAACAAGCGGTATACTGCCAAACATGCGCACCATATTGAAGTATAAAAGGCCACGTAGAAAATGCGCTTCGTTAATGAGCCTTGTTCTTAATGTTGCATCCATCGGTATTCCCGGAATTCTTGCAATAGCAATATTGGCAAGTGTGATGGCTTTATAATGCATGGTCCATGTTTCTTCCAGCCCATTGTTTACCGGGCCTTCAGAAAATTTACTGATCTGATCAATATCCTGCCAAAAAGATTCATTGTTCATTTCATCTGAAGCGCAGCCCGCAATAACCCAAAACGTGCTGTGATAAACGCCTGCCGTAGAGCCTGTGCTTGTTGAATTAAGATAAGCATAAATGGCATTTACAGCAGCAACAGCATCATTCTCCGTTTTATAAAAATTTGTAACGGCAACAAGATTTTTTGGGTCTTCTGCAAGAAATTTTTTGCAGGAAGAAAAGATGGTAACTGCAGTTAAGAGCAGGGGCAAACTATATTTAAAAAACTTTTTCATAATAACATTTTTAGCGATAATTAAAATCCTACACTGATTCCGATCGTATAAGTTTTTGCCTGAGGATAGCCACCTGCATCAATACCGATAAGTGTTGTACTTTGCCCATAAGTATT
>Ga0209023_10006726_pt1 | contig 12032 bp, 11 predicted proteins | sample LakOneMetagenome_FD_187468 | JGI IMG/M metagenome (GOLD analysis project Ga0209023, IMG submission 187468) | Freshwater and sediment microbial communities from Lake Erie, Canada (SPAdes) (version 2) | ecosystem: Environmental > Aquatic > Freshwater > Lentic | place: Lake Erie, Canada...
TCTGAACATGTCCCATTCCTCGAACGTGTCGGCGTCGAGCAGCAGCTCGATGCGCTCGCGCGCGGTGAGCTTGCCCTTCTTGTGCTGCGCCTCGATGCGCTTGTCGCCGCCGCCCAGGCGGGCGCGGGCGCGCTTGGCTTCGAGCTGCTGGATGATGTCGTGCATGGGACTCCTTGTGATTCCTGGCCTACGATTTCTCGAACAGATTCAGCAGTTGCCGGGCCGCCACCGACGGCGCGACGCGCGCGGCGATCACGTCCTGCAGCGTCGCCGGCAGCGCCTCGCGCACGGCGGCGTGAGCCCGAAAGTCCGCCTTCAGGCGCGCCGCGATGATGTCCCACATCCAGGCCTGGGCCTGCTGCTGGCGGCGTCGTTGCAGGCGCCCGTCCGCGCGGCACTGCGCCACGATCGCCTCGACCGTCGACCAGAACGCTTCGACGCCTTGGTCCTTCAACGCGCTCATCGACAGCACCCGCGGCGCCTCGTCGTGCCCGGCGAACAGGCGCAGCGAACTGGCGATCTGGGCCTGCGCGCGGGTTGCCGCCGCGGGGTCGAGATCGGCCTTGTTGATGACGACGAGGTCGGCGAGCTCCATCACGCCCTTCTTCATCGCCTGCAGATCGTCGCCCGCGTTGGGCAACTGCAGCAGCACGAACAAGTCCGTCATGCTCGCGACCGCGGTCTCGCTCTGGCCGACGCCGACGGTCTCGACGATCACGATGTCGTAACCCGCGGCCTCGCAGACCAGCATCGCCTCGCGCGTCCGTTCGGCGACGCCGCCCAGCGTGCCCGACGCCGGGCTCGGCCGGATGTACGCGTGCTCGCTCGCCGACAGCCGCTCCATGCGCGTCTTGTCGCCGAGGATCGAGCCGCCCGACAGGCTCGACGACGGATCGATCGCGAGCACGGCGATGCGGTGCCCGCGCGCGATCAGGTGCAGGCCGAGCGCCTCGATGAAGGTCGACTTGCCGACCCCGGGGACGCCGGAGATGCCCAGGCGCAGGCTGCGGCCGGTGTGAGGGAGCAGCGCGTTCAGGAGTTCGTCGGCCTGGGCGCGGTGGTCGGGGCGCGTCGATTCGAGGAGCGTGATGGCCTTGGCGATCGCGCGGCGGTTGGAGGAGAGGATGGGGGTGAGGTCGAGAGTGTTTGGGCCCTTCGATACCTCAGGGCGAACGGGGTGCGCGCCACGTCCCTCCCGCTCATCCTGAGGTATCGAAGGATCGGGCTGAGGTATCGAAGCCGGCGCGCCGCTCAACCGTTCAGGCAACGGATTCCTCGTTCCCCACGCGTGTCGCTGGATCGCCTCCCAATCCCCGCGGATCAACGCCTCCTTCTTCACCCGCCCCCACCCCTTGATCCGCTGCTCGGCCTGCAACGCCTCGTCCCGCGTCGCCGTCTCCTGCGACCACGCCAACACCACCGGCCGCCTGTCGTGCGTGTACCCGGCGATCTCGCCCGCCTGATGCTGCGCCACGCGCCGTTCGAGCTCGTCCGTGTGTCCCACGTAGTACGAGCCGTCGGCGCAGCGCAACAGGTAGACGAAGAACGGCTTCAAGCCACCGCTTTCCGGATCTGTTCCAGCACGTCCTTCGCGCTCGCCGGTATCGGCGTCCCCGGGCCGTAGATGCCCTTGACCCCGGCCTCGTACAGGAAGTCGTAGTCCTGGCGCGGAATCACGCCGCCGACGAAGACGATGATGTCGTCGGCGCCCTGCTGCTTCAGCGACTCGATGATCGCCGGCACCAGCGTCTTGTGCCCGGCCGCCAGCGTGCTGACGCCGACGGCATGGACGTCGTTCTCGATCGCCTGGCGCGCGCACTCCTCGGCGGTCTGGAACAGCGGGCCCATGTCGACATCGAAGCCGAGGTCGGCGAACGCCGTCGCGACGACCTTGGCACCCCGGTCGTGGCCGTCCTGGCCGAGCTTGGCGATCATCACGCGCGGTCGCCGGCCCTCGCTTTGCGCGAACGCGTCGATCTCGTGCTTGAGCTTGTCCCAGCCTTCGGCGCTGTCGTACGCGGCGGCATAGACGCCGGTGACCTTCTGCGTGTCGGCACGGTGGCGGCCCCAGACCTTCTCGAGCGCATCCGACACTTCGCCCACGGTGGCGCGCGCGCGCACCGCCTGGATCGACAGGTCGAGCAGGTTGCCCCGGCGCGACTCGGCGCAGGCCGTCAGGGCGGCGAGCGCCGCCTGCACCCGCGCCGCGTCGCGGGTCTCGCGCACGCGCTCGAGCCGCGCGACCTGGTTCTCGCGCACCGCGTGGTTGTCGATGTCCAGCGTCTCGATCGCATCCTCCTGGCCGAGCTTGTACTTGTTGACGCCGACGATCACGTCCTTGCCCGAGTCGATGCGCGCCTGCTTCTCGGCCGCGCTCGCCTCGATCTTCAGCTTGGCCCAGCCCGATTCGACGGCCTTGGTCATGCCGCCTTGGCGCTCGACGTCTTCGATGATGGACCAGGCCTGGTCCGCCATGTCCTGCGTGAGCTTCTCCATCATGTAGCTGCCGGCCCAGGGATCGATCACGTTCGTGATGTGGGTCTCTTCCTGGATGATGAGCTGCGTGTTGCGCGCGATGCGGGCGCTGAACTCGGTCGGCAGCGCGATCGCCTCGTCGAGCGCGTTGGTGTGCAGGCTCTGCGTACCGCCGAACACGGCAGCCATCGCCTCGATCGTCGTGCGCACGACGTTGTTGTACGGGTCCTGCTCCGCCAGGCTCCAGCCCGAGGTCTGGCAGTGGGTGCGCAACATCAGGCTCTTGTCCTTCTTGGCGCCGAAGCTCTTCATGATCCGCCACCACAACAGCCGGGCGGCCCGCATCTTCGCGACCTCGAGATAGAAGTTCATCCCGATCGCCCAGAAGAAGCTCAGCCGGCCGGCGAAGTCATCGACGTCCAGCCCCTTCGCGAGCGCCGCCTTCACGTACTCGCGCCCGTCGGCGAGCGTGAACGCGAGTTCGAGCGCCTGGGTCGCGCCGGCCTCCTGCATGTGGTAGCCGGAGATCGAGATCGAGTTGAACTTCGGCATCTTCTTCGCCGTGTACTCGATGATGTCGCCGATGATCCGCATGCTCGGCTCGGGCGGATAGATGTAGGTGTTGCGGACCATGAACTCCTTCAGGATGTCGTTCTGGATCGTCCCCGAGAGCTTGTCCTGCGCCACGCCTTGCTCTTCCGCCGCGACGACATAGCCGGCCAGCACCGGCAGCACCGCGCCATTCATCGTCATCGACACGCTGACCTTGTCGAGCGGGATGCCGTCGAACAGGATCTTCATGTCCTCGACGCTGTCGATCGCCACGCCCGCCTTTCCGACATCGCCGACGACGCGCGGATGGTCGCTGTCGTAGCCGCGGTGCGTGGCCAGATCGAACGCGACGCTGACGCCCTGGCCGCCGGCGGCCAGGGCCTTGCGATAGAAGTCGTTCGAGGCCTCGGCGGTCGAGAAGCCGGCGTACTGGCGGATCGTCCATGGGCGCACCGCATACATCGTCGCCTGCGGGCCGCGCACGAACGGCGCGAAGCCCGGCAACGTGTCGGTGTACGCCAGTCCCTTCAGATCGGCCGCGGTGTAGAGCGCCTTGACCGGAATGCCCTCGGGCGTGGTCCAGGTCAGCGCGGCGGCGTCGCCGCCGGGCGCGGACTTCGCGGCCGACTGCTGCCACGCCGCAAGCGATTCGGAATTCAGGGTGCGCTCGTCCGACATCATGGTTCCTCGATCGTGGTTCGCGGGCACTGGACTATTCGTCCGAGCGTGATCATAATTCAAAATTGAATTCTAGAGAATGATGCAGCACAACCCGATGTCGACACTACTCCACGACGCCCAGGGGCCCGGTCGGCTGCGGGCCAGCGCGCTGTACGAGCAGGTCGCCGAAGCGTTGCGCGGGCGCATCCTCGATCACACGCTGCACCCCGGGAGCTGGATCGACGAGCAAGCCCTCGCCGCCGAATTCGGCATCAGCCGCACGCCGCTGCGCGAGGCGCTGAAGGTGCTCGCCGCCGAAGGCCTGGTGACGATGAAGCTGCGCCGCGGCGCCTACGTCACCGAGGTGTCGGAGCGCGATCTGTCCGAGGTCTACCACCTGCTCGCGCTGCTCGAAAGCGATGCGGCGATGGTGGTCGCGCAGAACGCGACGCCGGCGCAGATCGCCGAGCTGCTCGCGCTGCACCACGATCTGGAATCGAAGGTCGACGACCGCGACGCCTTCTTCGCCGCCAACGAGCGTTTCCACATGAAGCTGCTTGCGGTCGCCGACAACCGCTGGCGCAACCAGCTCGTCGCCGACCTGCGCAAGGTGATGAAGCTCAACCGCCACCACTCGCTGTTCAAGCAAGGCCGGCTCGAAGCGTCGCTGAAGGAGCACCGCCAGATCATGGCGGCGCTGAAGGCGCGCAATGGCGACCGTGCGCGCGCGCTGATGCAGCAGCACTTCGCGAACGGCAAGGAAGCGGCGTCGCTCACCTGATTCTCCGCCGGCGCGCGCGCTGCGACAATCGCGCCCGATGACCGCAACCCGCCGCCCCACCCTCGCGCTGATCGCCGCCGTCGCCCGCAACGGCGCGATCGGCAAGAACAACGACCTGCTCTGGCGCGAGCCGGCGGATCAGCAGCACTTTCGCCGCGTCACGATGGGCCACCCGGTGATCATGGGGCGCAAGAACTGGGATTCGCTGCCGGCGCGCTTTCGGCCGCTGCCGGGGCGGCGCAACATCGTCGTCACGCGCAACCCCGAATGGCACGCGCCGGGCGCCGAGAGCGTCGCCACGCTGGACGCCGCGCTGCAGCTGCTCGCCGGAACCGAGCACGCGTTCGTGATCGGCGGCGCCGAGATCTTCGCCCTTGCCCTGCCGCTCGCCGACGAACTCGTGCTGACCGAAATCGACGCCGAGCTCGACGGCGACATCTACTTCCCGCGCTGGGAGCGCGCCCACTTTGCCGAAACCGCCCGCGATCGGCGCGACGGCTACAGCTTCGTCACCTACCACCGAACCCGAGGAGATTGACATGTCATCAGGCGGCTTCCACGTGCACGGCCCGCACGATCACGAACTCGAACACGCTGCGCAGCACGAACCCAAGGGCATGGCCGGGCAGCTCGCGGTCGTGACCGCGATCCTGGCCACGGTCGGCGCGCTGTTCGCCTACATGGGCGGGGCCACGCAGGCCAACGCCGGGCTGTACAAGAACGACGCCGCGATCAAGAAGACCGAGGCCTCGAACCAGTGGAACTACTACCAGGCCAAGAGCAGCAAGCAGAACCTGAGCGAGCTCGCGCTCGAACTCGCGCCGGAGGCACGCAAGCCCTTCTACACCGACGAGATCAAGCGCTACAAGTCGGAGAAGGCCGAGATCATGCAGAAGGCCGAGGCGTTCGAGAAGGAATCGAAGGCGTTCGACGACATGAGCGCCGAGCAGATGCACCAGCATCACCGCTGGGCGCAGGCGACGACCGCGTTGCAGATCGCGATCGCGCTCGCGGCGATCGCGCTCCTCACGAAGAAGCGCTGGATGGAGAAGCTCGTGTTCGGCGTCAGCGGGGTCGGGCTGGTGATCGGTGTGATGGCATGGTTGCACGCCTGAGCGCGCGGCCGCGAACGGACCATCGAAAGCCCTGACGTGATGAAGATCGCCACCTGGAACATCAATTCGCTCGGCGTGCGCCTGCCGCAGTTGCTCGATTGGCTCGCCGCCAACCCGGTCGACGTGATCGCGCTGCAGGAGCTCAAGCTCACCGACGACAAGTTTCCGAAGGCCGAGCTGGAAGCCGCCGGCTACCGCGGCCACTGGTTCGGGCAGAAGACCTACAACGGCGTCGCGCTGCTGCACCGCGACTCGCTCGGCGACGCGACCGAGGTGACGCGCAACATCGTCAGCTTCGAGGATGACCAGGCGCGCGTGATCGCCGGCACCTTCCAGCGCGGCGTCGAGGCCCCGGTGCGTGTCGTCGGCGTGTACGTGCCGAACGGGCAGTCGGTCGACAGCGACAAGTACCAGTACAAGCTGCGCTGGCTGGACGCGCTGCGCGACTGGCTGCGCAGCGAGATCGAGCGCCATCCGCAATTGGTGCTGCTCGGCGACTTCAACATCGCGCCGGAAGACCGCGATGTGCACGATCCGGTGGCGTGGTTCGGCCAGGTGCTGTGCACGCCGGCCGAGCGCGAGCACTTCAAGCAGTTGATCGGACTCGGGATGCACGACTCGTTCCGGATGTTCGAGCAGCCGCCGAAGCAATACTCGTGGTGGGACTACCGGATGCTCGGCTTCCAGAAGAACAAGGGGCTGCGCATCGACCACATCCTCGTCAGCGACGCACTTCGACCCCGGGTCGCGAGCTGCGTGATCGACCGCGCGCCGCGCAAGAACGAACGACCCAGCGATCACGCGCCGGTGATCGTCGAGCTCGCCTGAGTAGCGGCGGATGAATCCGGCGCGCCGCGACCGCGCCGGGGCGGCGCGGTGCTGCCGCGCAGCACCAGCTCGAACGGCAGGCTCTGGAACGGCTCGAACAGCCGCCCTTCCAGGCGGGCGATCAACTGGTCGGCCGCGGCGGCACCGATCTCCACCACCGGCGTGCGTATGCTCGTGAGACCGGGCGTCTGCGTCGCGCCGAGGTCGGTGTTGTCGACCCCGGTGATCGACACGTCCTCCGGCACGCGCAGCTTCGCCGCACGGCACGCGAGCATCGCGCCGACGGCGAAGACGTCGTTGGTGCCGACCACCGCGGTCGGTCGCAGCTTGGCCGGCAGCGCCAGCAGTCGCTCCATCCCGGCCTGGGCATACGCGAGCGTGATCGGTTCGTGCTGCACGCAGGCCGCGGGCAATTCGACGCCCGCTTCGTTCAACGCCGCGCGCATCCCGGCGCTGCGCTCGCGGGCGCGATCGTTGCCCTGCATCGGCGCGCTCAGCAGGCCGAAGCGCCGATGGCCGAGCGCGAGCAGGTGGCGCGTCGCCTCGTAGGTCGCGCGCCGGTTGTCGAAGCCGACGCTCGGATGGCGCCGCGCCGGATCGACACCCCACGTCAGCACGTACGGGCGCTGGTGGTCGGCGAGCATCGTGAAGAGCTGCGGGTCGTGGTCGATGCCGACGAACACGAAGGCGTCCACACCGTGCTGCAGCAACTCCTGCGTCACGCGCAATTCGTCGCGCAGGTCGTAGTGGTGCTCCGCCAGCACCAGGGCATAGCCGCTCTCGCGCAAGCGGCGCTGCAGCGCGCTCGTCGTGCGCGCGTACAGCGCGTAGTCGAACGACGGCACGACCGCGCCGACCATCTTGCTGCGATGGCTGCGCAAGGTCCGCGCCGCACCGTGCGGCATGTAGCGCAGCTTCGCGATCGCTTCGGCGACGCGCTGGCGCGTCAGCGCGTCGACCTGATCCGGCGTGTTGATCGCGCGCGAAACGGTCGCGGTGGACACACCCGCGAGCTGCGCCACGTCGCGTGCGCGGGCGCGGCTGGCCGGGGCGGTGCGCGCATCGGTGTCGCTCATGGCGCTCATCTTACGCCGATGTATCGATTACATCGGCAGGCGAATTTCGTCAGTGAAAATCCTTAGAACGCGCTCGTTGCGCTGCGCGCGCAGTCTTGATAAGGTGCCCGATGTAATCGAATACATGAACTGGAGATTGCGATGATCCATCCCCTTCAGGACGACGTCGATCCGGCGCGCCGCCGGGCGCTGCAACAGGCCGCCGCGCTCGGTGCCGCTGCCGCAGGCGGATCGCTGTTTTCGCGCCCGGCGTCGGCGCAGGGCGACGACCTCGGGCCGTACAAGGCGGCCAAGATCAACTGGCGTCAGGTCGAGGGCGAGTCGATCTCGGTCGCCGTGATTCCGGCGAGCTACTTCGACAACCTGATCGGCCTGGCGCCCCAGTTCGAGGCGCTGACCGGCATCAAGCTGCGCTTCGAGAAGGTGCCGCCGGGGCAGATCCGCCAGAAGGCGATGCTCGACCTGTCCTCCAAGACCGCGACGTTCGCGACCCATGCGGCCGATCCGATGTACTACCCGCTGTACGTCTCGAACCACTGGGTCGAGCCGCTCGACAAGTACCTGAACGACTCCAGCCTGACCGATGCCGCCTGGTTCAACTACAACGACATCCTGAAGGCCTGGCGCGACGCCGACTCGATCGACGGCAAGCCCTACGGCATTCCGTACGACGGCGAGGTCACGGTGCAGGTCTACCGCAAGGATCTGTACGCCGCGAAGGGCCTGAAGCCGGCCGAGACCTACGACGAGCTCGTCTCGAACGCGAAGGCGCTGAACGATCCGGCCAACCGCAGCTACGGCCTCGCGCTGCGCGGCTTCGCCGGCGCCGGGCAGAACATGTACATCTACCCCTCGCTGCTGCGCGGCTTCGGCGGCGGCTGGATGAACGGCAAGGACCTCGTCGTCAACTCGCCCGAAGCGGTGAAGGCGCTGGACTGGTACGTCAATGCGCTGACGCAGTACGCGCCGCCCGCGGTCCGCAACTGGAACTGGCCCGACATCGCGGATGCGTTTTCGCAGGGCACGCTGGCCTGCTACATCGACGCGCATTCGTCGGCCGCGGTGATCACGAACCCGGAGAAGTCCAAGGTCGTTGGCAAGGTCGCATACGCGCGCTGGCCGAAGGGGCCGAGCGGCAAGCGCGTGACCTCGTTGTGGAACTGGGGCTTCCCGATCAATGCCGCGCTGAACGAGAAGGCGAAGAAGGCGACGTGGCTGTTCATCACCTGGGCGACATCGGCGGAGACGCAGGCGCGCACCTCCTGGAAGTTCGCCGGGCCGGCGAAGCGCTCGGGGTTGAACCGCACCTCGCTGTGGAAGTCGAGCGAGTTCGCCGCTGCGATGAGCGGCGCGGGCGACAACTTCATCCCCGCGGCGTTGCAGTCGCTCGAACAGGACACCGACGTCGACTGGCGCCCGCGCGTGCCGCAATGGCCGGCCATCGGCGAGGCGATGGCGACCTCGATCCAGGCCGCGCTCGTCGGCCAGAAGAAGCCGAAGGAATCGCTCGACGAAGCGCAGGCGCGCATCACGCAGATCCTGAAGGGCTGAACCCGACGACGCCGCGATCGGCCGCCGCCGCTACAGCCCGATGAGCACTGCTTCCGTCGCCGCCACGTTCGAGCAGCGCGAGCGCCGCTTCGCGCTGACGCTGCTCGGCCCCGCGCTGGCGCTGCTGCTGCTGACCACGACCACCCCGCTCGTCTACCTTGCCTGGAACAGCCTGCACAAGCTGGACATGAGCATGCCGTGGCTGAGCGGGTTCGCCGGCCTCGGCAACTACACGAAGATGGGCGGCGACCCGCGCTTCTGGAATTCGCTGTGGCTGACGCTGATCTACACCGGCAGCACCGTGACGTTGCAACTGCTGGTCGGCCTGTCGCTCGCGCTGCTCGTGCTGCAGATCCCGAAAGGCCAGGGCGTGCTGCGCGTCGCCGCGATCCTGCCGATCGTGCTCGCGCCGGTGGTCGTCGGCCTGTTCTGGCGCACGCTGGTGCTTGCGCCCGACTTCGGCCTCGTCGATCTGGTCACGCGTGCGCTCGGCCTGGGCAGCCACAACTGGCTCGGCGACCCGCAGCTCGCGCTCGTCTCGGTGATCGCGATCCACACCTGGCAGTGGACGCCATTCGCATTCCTCGTGCTGCTGGCCACGCTCGCAACACTGCCGCCGGACATCTTCGAGGCCGCGCGGCTCGACCGCGCGGGCGCGTGGCAGCGCTTCTGGTACCTCACGCTGCCGCTGATCCGACCGGCGGTCGTGATGGTCGTGATCCTGCGCGTGATGACGGCGCTGTCGGCGTTCGCAGCGATCTTCGCGGCGACCGGTGGCGGGCCGGGCTCGGCGACGGAGATCCTGAACCTGTACGCCTACCGCACTTCGTTCACCGAACTGAACATCGGCTACGGGTCGGCCCTGGCGATGGTGCTGCTGGGGTTGACGATCCTGATTTCGTGGCTGCTGTTCCAGCGCCGCAAGGCGCGCTGACGATGAACGCACCGAACGCCCGCCACAAGCTGCCGCGCCTGGTCGCGCTGTACGCGATCGCCGGCGTGCTGCTGTCGGCCTGGGCGTTCCCGGTGATCTGGGCGCTGCTGACCTCGTTCAAGAGCGAGCGCGACGTGCTCGCGTACCCGCCGGTGATCTTCTTCGAGCCGACCCTGGCGAACTACCGCGAGGTGCTGTTCGGCGCCTCGTCGATCCTGCCCAACCTGGGGTCGAGCATCGTCGTCGCGGTCAGCGCCACGGCGCTGACGATGCTGTTCGCGATCCCCGCGGCCTACGCGCTCGCGCGCCTGCGCTACCCGTTCAAGCGCGCCAGCGGCTTCTACGTGCTGGCGACGCAGATGCTGCCGCCGGTCGGCCTGATCATCCCGTACTACCTGACGCTGCAGAAGATCGGCGCGCTCGACAGCTACAGCGGCATGGTCGTGATCTACCTGACCTTCTCGCTGCCGTTCGCGATCTGGCTGATGGTCTCGTACTTCGAGGACATCCCGTACGAGATGGAGGAAGCCGCGCTGCTGGACCGCGCCGGACGCTGGCGCACGCTGTGGTACGTGATCCTGCCGCAGGTCGGCGGCGGCATCGCGGTGACGACGATCTTCGTGTTCCTGAACGCCTGGAACGAGTTCCTGTTCGCGGTCGTGCTCGGCGGCAACAACGTGCGCACGGTGACGGTCGCGATGTTCAACTTCATCTCGGTCGAGCAGACGCAATGGGCGCGCCTGGCGGCCGGCGCGATGGTCGCGATGGCGCCGGTGATCCTGATCGGGCTGTTCGCGCAACGCCACATCGTCAAGGGCCTGACGGTGGGCGCGGTCAAGGGAGGAGGACGGCAATGACGCTGACGGCGCAAGGCGTCTCGATCCGCGGCGCGGTCAAGAAGCACGGGCCGGTCACGGTGCTGCACGGGGTCGATCTCGACATCGCCGCGGGCGAGTTCTTCGTGCTGCTCGGCCCGTCGGGCTCGGGCAAGACGACGACGCTGCGCATCCTCGCGGGGCTCGAATCGGTGAACGCCGGGCAGGTCGTCATGGACGGCACCGACGTCACCGACAAGGAGCCCGGCGAGCGCGACGTCGCGATGGTGTTCCAGAGCTACGCGCTGTACCCGCACATGACCGTGGCGCAGAACATCGGCTTTCCGCTGAAGATGATCGGCCGCGACGCGGGCGCGATCGCCGCCGCGGTCACCGACGCCGCGGCGAAGGTCGACATCGGCCACCTGCTGGCGCGCAAGCCGGGGCAGCTCTCGGGCGGCCAGCAGCAGCGCGTCGCGCTGGCGCGCGCGATCGTGCGCCAGCCGCGTCTGTTCCTGCTCGACGAACCGCTGTCCAACCTCGACGCGAAGCTGCGCCTGGAAACGCGCATCGAGTTGAAGAAGCTGCAGCGCCTGCTGGGCGTGACCGCGGTCTACGTCACGCACGACCAGGAGGAGGCGATGACGCTGGCCGATCGCATTGCCGTGTTCATGGAGGGCCGCATCGTGCAGGTCGGCACGCCCAAGCAGGTGTTCGGCCGGCCGGCGCGCGCGAGCGTGGCCGGCTTCATCGGCACGCCGCCGATGAACCTGCTCGCGGCGACGTGGGAGGGCCACGCGATCCAGGTCGACGGTGCCGGCAGCGTGCCGGCGGCGCAGGCCTCGCCGGTCGCGCGCGCCGTCACGCTCGGCGTGCGACCGACCGACTGGCGCGTCGCCGATGTCGGTCTGCACGCGCAGGTCGAGCTCATCGAGGAGCTCGGCGACAGCCTGATCGTCAACCTGCGGGTCGGCACGCAGCGCGCGAAGCTGAAGACCGACGCGACGCTCGCGCTGCGCGAAGGCGACCGCATCCACCTCGCCCATGCGCCCGAGGCCGCACACCTGTTCGACCGCGACAGCGGCGCGCGCCTGAACTGACAGGAGTCACCCGATGCATCGACGCCCCAACATCATCCTGATCTTGAACGACGACATGGGCTACTCCGATCTGGGCTGCTACGGCGGCGAGATCCAGACGCCGACGCTGGACCGCCTCGCCGCAAACGGCCTGCGCTTCTCGCAG
>Ga0209023_10006727_pt1 | contig 12029 bp, 4 predicted proteins | sample LakOneMetagenome_FD_187468 | JGI IMG/M metagenome (GOLD analysis project Ga0209023, IMG submission 187468) | Freshwater and sediment microbial communities from Lake Erie, Canada (SPAdes) (version 2) | ecosystem: Environmental > Aquatic > Freshwater > Lentic | place: Lake Erie, Canada | collected...
TCCAGACGACGCTCGTTGTAGACGAGGAAGATGTCGCTGAGCGGCCGGTGAATGACATTGAACCGCACGTTCGACGTCCACTGCCGATTGTCCGTGTTGTACTGAACCAACGCATTCAGGAACACCTTCGTGTTGAATGCGTAGTTCACGCGCGTGGCCACCAGCTTCGATACATACGAGGCCGTCGGCAGGTCGATGTCGTTGATTTGCAGACCCACCGAGGCGTTCAGGTGTTCGTTCAAGCGAAGCGTCGGCGCGAATGCGTAGCCGTTTCGGGTGCCGTTGTAGAGTCCACCCACCGACACGCGGGTCTCGTACGACACGCGCCGTGAGTTGTTCGAACGGTAGAGCGCGAAGTACTCGTTGAAGTCGTACAGGCCGGGCTGAATCTTCACACCACGCGCGCTGTTCAACGTGAACGGCGTCACGTTGCCTTCGCGGTTTCTGTTCACGCCGCTCTCGAAGAACCCGCTGTCGTTCATCGTCAGCACGACGTGCCAGTCGAAGTACCGCGACTCGATACCGCTGCCATCGCGACGATTGAACTGGTCGAAATGGTAGTGCGGTCCGATTTCGCGAATGTGCAGCATCTGCGACGCCCATCGCGGCCGGAGGTTGAGGCGACCGTAGGATGCCGCGTGGTTCACGCCGATGCGTGGCACGAAGCCGAGTTCGTCGTGAAAGCCGCGCCCGATCACCTCGTAGGTGCCGCGCAGCAGGTACTTGCGCGACGTGTAGTTGAAGTTGGCGCGGGTGCTGAACGCGTCTCCGACGTTCGTGGTGGTGGACGATGACGCGGTCTTCACGGCATACGCGCCGATGCCGAGCCCGCCAAAGCGAAAGTTCGCGTCGATGCCGCCAACGCGGTTGTAGCCGTTGCCCGCCGCGTCTTTGTTGAGGAGCATCACGCCGACGTCGGAATTCGCCAGCACCGATCGGTCGAGTCGAACCGCAGTGAAATTGGTGGATGGAACCGGCCCCTGTTCGCGCTGCTGGATGTTGAGCGCACCAATCGAATACGGACCCGCTCTGCCGGTGACCCGCGATCCCGCAAGGATGGGAATCGCGTCGCCGGTATCCGATAGCCCGATGGTCCGGCTGAAGAACAGCTTCATGTCGGGCGGCGAGTTCTGCCGTCCGCTCGCCGCCGGACTCGCACTCCCGACGGCGTTGGTGCCGGTGGTTGGCAGGCCGAACTGGAAGATGCCGGAGTTCTCGAGGAAGAAGTCGCGCTTCTCGGGGAAGAGGACGCTGAACCGCGTCAGGTTCACCTGCTGTTCGTCAGCTTCGACCTGCGAGAAGTCGGTATTCACCGTGGCGTCGAGCGTCAGGCCGCTCGTGAGCCCGTACTTCACATCCACGCCGCCGTCGAACGAGCCGTTCGCGGCACCAGCGCCGACCGTGCTCGAACTTGCCGACGCGTAGGGTTTCACGCGCAGATTTCGTCCCGGATGAAGGTCGCGAAGACCGGCCAGCGTTCCCGCCATCGAGACCCGTTCAAGGTTGTAGATGCGAGGGAGGGGCGCCCAATAGCTCTCTTCGTTCAGGCGCCGGAGTCGACGCTGAAAGTTGAGGCCCCACGACTGGGGCGTGTCCCTGGTGAACTTGAGCGTCTTCAGCGGAATGCGGATCTCGGCGACCCAGCCGTCACTCACGACCCGTGTACGAACATCCCAGATGCCGTCCCAGTTCGCATTGCTCTCGCGACCTTCGTTGGCCATCTGCGCGTCCCACTTGGCACCGGCAGGATTGGTGGCAAACTCGAATCCGTTGCGCTGGTCGGCGAAGGTATCGACCACGACGAGGAATGCGTCGCCGGCGGCCGAGTTGAAATCCTTCTTGAGATCGCTGACTACCAGATTCGACGGCAGGTCGTCGTGCGCGAAGACTCCGAGATACAACGCGTCATCGTCGTAGAGCAGGCGAACGTCGGTATCGAAGGTTGCCGGCTGCCCTTCGCGCGGTTCATTCTGGATGAACCCGTTCGCGAGCGGAGCGAGACGCCACGCGTCCTCGTCCAGTGCACCATCGAGTGAGATGGGGCCTGTTGCCCGCGTGGCGACCACCTCGCGGTGCGCTGGTGGTGTGGGTCGCGTGGCTGCCGCGGGCTGCGCGAAGGCGGGAGTCGTGGCGACGAGCCAGACGGTCGCGAGCAACCAGGCTCTGCACGAGAGACGGACGCGTGAATGCAACAAGTCGCTGAGCACGCGATATCTTCACATGAGCCGAGCCGCAGGTCCTCCTTCCGGTGAGCCTGGTGACAGGATTGTCGCGACGACGTCGTGGAGATAGCGGCGCAGCTCGTCGCGCAACCCGCCGAAACGACGCGAGCCGCGTCTGGAGATCGCCAGGCACCGTGGCCGGCCAACACCGTGCGGTCGCGGCGTTCGGTCGCGCCGCCAGCACATTTGACGCGGCACCAGACAAGTGGATACTGTGGCGCAGTATTTCCAATCCGCCAGAGGCGCGAACGCCGTTCGGACGCGGGAACATCATCCGTTTACGTCAACGACCGGCCTCGACAGCGTCTCATCGAGAAAGATCCGGTCGCAGCGTGCGGGACGACACACCGACAACTTTCCCTGCACCAACAGTCGCACCAGACTTTGCTGCGAAGGCTGCGCTCGAGTCAGCATCCGGCCTGATCTACGTTGACCGTCACCGGGTCACGCGGTGGATGAATCCGACTGCGGCAGCGCTGCTCGGCATCACCTCGTTTTCCGAGCTCTCCCATCACCCAGACCCGCTGCATGCGTTCGCGTCACACGAGGGCGACGGCTGTGAAGACGGCGTCGTGGCGTGTGTGTTTCGGGCTCGGGCAGCCTGTCGGCCCCAGCTTCTCAGTGGGCGCGCCAAGGATGGCCGCGAGATCTGGATCGAGGCGTCGGCACGCCCGGTGTGCGATGACAGCGGCGAGTTCGAGGGTGTCGTGGTGACCCTCGTGGATGCCGATGAACGCGTTCGCGCGCGTCACACGCTCGAGCAGCGGCAGCGCGTCGTGGAGGCGACACTCGACGCCACCGACGTCGTGCCGGGGCGCTCGGGTGATGCGGTGGTCGGCGTGGTCGCCACGCTCAGCGATGTCACCGCGGAACGTCAGGCGTCAGCGCAACTGCGTTCAGTGATCGAGGCGATGCACGAAGGACTCGTGGTGCATTGTCGTTCGGGTGAGATCGTCAGTTGTAATCCTGCCGCTGAACGGATTCTGGGCGTGTCCACTGATCAGCTCACGGGACGCACCTCGATGGACCCGCGGTGGCAGGCGATGCACGAGGACGGCCGTCCGTTCCCGGGCGACACGCACCCGGCAATGGTGGCCCTTCGCACCGGCCAGGCACAGCGCGACGTGGTCATGTCCATTACCCGGCCCGGGGGCGCGCGTACGTTGATCTCGGTGAATGCCGAGCCGATGTGGTCGGGCGAGTCGACGCCCTCGGCCGTCGTCAGCACGTTTGTCGACATCACGCCGTATCGCGACGCCGAACTCCGCATGCGCGCCTTGCTCGCACGTGTGTCAGACCTCTACAACAACGCACCGTGCGGCTATCACTCGCTCGGTCCCGACGGCCGATTCCTCGACGTCAACGACACCGAACTGGAATGGCTCGGCGTGAGCCGCGAGGAAGCGCTCAACGGACTCGGCATCTCCGACTTCCTGTCATCAGACAGCCTTCAGAAGTTTCAGCGGTTCTTCCCGGAGTTCGTCGCCGGGCACGTCGTCGATCTCGACCTCGAGTTCGAGATGGTCGGCCGAGGTACCCGCACCAGGCATCTGCTCATGCGTGCCACCGCGCAGCGCGATGCGGAGGGGCGTCTGCTGCACTCGCGGTCCGTCACGATGGACATCTCGGAGCTGGTGCGAGCGAGAACCGATATCGCACGGCACCTCCACGACCAGCACGTGCTGCTCGAGAACAACTTCGTGGGCATCGCCCGCCTGCGCGACTGGCGATTCGTCTGGATCAACGCCGCGATGACGCGGATTCTTGGCTACGCGCCTGACGCACTCGTCGGCCAGCCGATCAGGGCTATCGTCTCCGACGGTGCCTCAGACGACACGCTGATTGATGCGCTGTGCTCACAGCTGGAACGTGGTGAGGTCGCACGCGGTCAGTTCGAACTCCGACACCGGGAAGGTCACCGGGTCTTTGTCGACGTGCACGCCGCGCCGTTCGGCCAGGACGAGATCGTCTGCTTCCTGACCGATCAGACCGTTCTGCGGGAAGCGCAGCGTCTCCTCGCGCATGCCCAGCGTCTGGAGTCGATGGGACGCCTGACTGGCGGCATCGCGCACGAGTTCAACAACCTGCTGCAGACCATCGGCGGCATGGCGGAACTGGCCAGCTACAACGCGGCGGACGATTCGTCCCTGGCCCGAGATCTCCAGCTGATTCAGCAGTCCGCGTTGCGCGGCGCCGATCTGGTCGCGCTGCTCATGACCTATGCGCGCAAGCAAATGGTCAGTCCCGTCGACCTCGTGCTGGACGACGTGATTGGTCAGGCGGTGCGCCTGCTTCGGCGGACGTTGCCGTTCCGCGTCGAGGTGCGTTTCGAAGCCGACAGTCGCCGGTCGTACGTGCACATCGATCGGTCATCGCTCGTGCAGGCCTTGTCGAACCTGCTGCAGAACGCCGCGGACGCCATTTCCGACACGGGCATCGTGAGCGTGCGGACCGGGTTCCGCACAGTGACGGCGCAGGATCTCAGCGAGTCACCAGACGCGAGGGCAGGAGATTTCTGTCTCGTGTCGGTCGCCGACACCGGCAGCGGCATGTCTCCAGAGACGGTTGCGCAGGCCGTCGAGCCCTTCTTCACGACCAAGCCATTCGGCCAGAACCACGGCCTCGGACTGTCGACTGTTTACGGCATCACCACGCAGGCCGGCGGCTGGATGTTGATCAAGAGCGAGGTCGGTCTCGGAACCGCAGTGACCTTATACTTCCCACTTGCCCATGAGGATTCCGCGCAATGACGCAGCAGAGACGGACGCGGGACGGACGCGAGCTGACCGTGAGTGATTCGCGCTCGACCCGTCTGCTGTCCACTCTGTAGAACGTAGTCCAGACGAGGTCGCCAGGCTAGGCGGCTCCTACGGTCTCTGCGTGCGCGACTGGCGCGACTTGCGTGACGAATCCGTCCACGAACAGCGCCAGGTCGTCCCAATCCGTCAGCTCATAGTCGTGACTGGTGTCGGTTGGCGCGCCCTTCTTCCAGGCGATGTACTTCAGCGCCCACTTCTTGAAGAAATCGTACTGCGTATAGCGAAACGCACCGGCCACGTGGTGCAGCACTGCCGGCATCCATCCCGTGCGATGTGCAAACTCGCCGACGCACCGCTTCAATCCCACCTGATCATCCTCGTCATGGCCAGCTGCCGATAGCGAGACCGAGATGAATGCAGAACGTCCGGCATCGAGCGCCGCACCGTGCGCGTGGGCGAAGTGTTCGATAGCCGCCTGATAGCGACCGGTGTGCAGCGATGCGGCGACGATGGTCGCGTCGAAGTCCTTCGGGTCGACGGTCGCTGAGTCGTCGATGGCCTCTGCCATGGTCACGTCATGGCCAGACGCTGCCGCCCGGTCGCGGATGAACGTGCAGATCTTCCGGGTCTGGCCCTCCGTCGTCCCGTACACGATGAGCAGTCGCATGAGTGGCTCCTTCCTGGAACATACCGCCTCATGAGAAATGCACGTGCGATACCAGCGACAACTGCAACGACATGTTGCGGACGAGCGTCAGCCGCGTGCGGGTTCACCGTGATCGCGCCGCGCGAACCTTCGCGCTGCCGGAATTCCGCCGCGACTGCACTCGTCGCGCGGGACTGTTAAGCTACTCTTTTGTCTCCTCTGGAGTTGTGAGAACCGTGTCACCGATTGAGCCGCCGCCAAACACACCTGTCACATCGATTCTGCCGACCGAACCATTGCTGTTGATGGGAGCTGGCCCGGTGCCGATTCCGCAGGCGGTGGCGCAGGCCAACGGGTTCATCATCAATCACCTGGGTCCGACGATGGACCGCGTGATTCAGAACCTGAAGCAGATGGCGGCGTACGCGTTCCAGACGCGCAGTCCGCGGATTCTCGGTCTGGCGGGTCCGGGTTCAGCGGCCATGGAAATGGCTGTGTCGAACACCTGCTGGCCAGGACGCCGGGTGTTGTGTCTGAAGAGTGGAACCTTCAGCGGTCGCCTGGGTGAGATGGCGGAAGGCGTCGGCGCATCCGTCACGTATGTCGAGAGCGAAGCCGGACGTCCCGTGTCGGCCGAGGCTGTGCGTGCCGCGCTTGCGCAGTCGCGGTATGACGTGGTGACGATGGCGCACGGCGAGACGTCGTGCGGCGTGCGGCTCGTCGATCTCCCCGACGTCTGTCGAATGGCGAAGGAGCACGGCGCGCTCACGATCGTGGATGCGGTGGTGACGCTGGCAGCCATGCCGGTGCCGATGGACGAGTGGGGCATCGACGTCTGCCTGACGGGCGGCCAGAAAGCGCTGTCCTCGATTCCTGGTGTCTCGCTGTGTGCGTTTTCAGATGCGGCATGGGCGGCCGTTGAAGCGCATCCGAGCCCGCGTCCGCACTGGTGCTACGACGCGGTTCGCGCGCAGCGTTTCTGGGGCGAGCAGCAGTACCACTACACCGCTCCGGTGCCAGGCGTCCTCGCGCTGCACGAGGCGCTTCGCCTTGTCGCGGAAGAAACGCTGCCGCGACGCTTCTGGCGGCACGAGGTCAGTTCGCTGGCGATGCAGGCCGGTCTCGAAGCCATGGGCCTGACGCTCTTCGCCCCGAAAGATGTGCGGCTGAACAGCGTGCTGGCGATTACGCTGCCGGACGGCGTCGACAGCGCACGTCTGCGCGAGCACATGACCAATGCGTATCGCGTGGAGATCAGCGGCGCATTCGGCCTGAACATCGTGCGCGTCGGACAGATGGGTGAGCAGTGTCGCTCACACAACCTGTTCAAGACGCTCTACGCACTCGGTCGCAGCTTCTCGAGTCAGGGCGCCAGGCTGGATGTTGCCGCCGGCATGTCCGCCCTCGAGCAGGGGCTGACTGACGATCGCGACTACTTTCTCGACTGAGCCATCCGCGCCCCGCGTGACGTCAGCCTGTTCTGACGACGACGCTGTCTGCTCCGTCAGCACCTTCAGCAGTTGTGCCTTCCGGATTGGCTTCGCCATGTGCACGGTGCAGCCAGCCGCCAGGGTCCGCTCCACGTCTTCAGGGAACGCGTTGGCGGTGATGGCCACGATGGGCACCGGCGCCCGGTCGTGTTCGCGTTCCCAGTGCCTGATGGCCATGGTCGCCTGATATCCGTCCATGACGGGCATCTGCATATCCATCAGCACGAGGTCGTACTGTCCCTCGAGAAAGCGCTCGACACCGACGGCGCCGTTCTCTGCCAGGTCGATGTGATAGCGACCGCCTCTGAGGAACATCGCGATGACTTCGCGGTTATCCTCGGCGTCCTCGACGACGAGCACGCGGAGCGTCGAGGGTTGCAGGTCCACAGGCGGCGTCTGTCGTGCGTCAGGCTCAGCGGGGACTGGTTGGGCACCTTCGCCTAACGCGCGCGCGAGGGCGGTGAACAGCCTGCGCCGCGTGATGGGGCGCGCGAAACAGTCGGAGATGCCAAGCTCGCGAAGCGCTGGATCGAATGCGATTCTCGGGTCGGCGGAGTAGATCACGATGGGGAGCGAGGCGTTCTCCGCACGTGCCTTAATGGCACAGGTGAGCGCGACGCCGTCCATGCCAGGCAGTTCCTTCTCGATGAGCACGACCGCCGGTCGCTCGCCGGCTCGCGTGAGCATCGCCAGGGCCGACGCTGCATCGCCGGCGTCGATGGTGGAGATGCCGGCCTGCGTGAGCAGTGCGCCGGCAGCCAGTCGGCTCGTTTCCTGATGATCGACGATGAGCACTCGCCGTCCCCGCAGGTCGGCGATCGCCTGCGGCACTGCCTGCGCAGGCTGATGCGAGGCGGCAAGCGCCAGGTCGAACGAGAACGTGCTTCCGCATGCGGGGGCGCTGACGACACCAAGTGTGCCGCCCATCAGTTCGACCAGGCGTTTCGAGATGCTCAGGCCGAGCCCGGTTCCTCCGTACTTCCGCGTCGTCGAGGCGTCGACCTGCGTGAAGCTCTCGAAGACCCGCGTCAGCTTGTCGGCAGGGATGCCAATGCCGGTGTCCGACACGGCGAAGCGAATGCGCGGGGCGCCCGATTCACTGCCGATGGGCGCGACGCGGATAGTCACCTCACCATGTCTGGTGAACTTCACCGCGTTACCGGCGAGGTTGAGCAGCACCTGGCGCAGTCTCGTCTGATCGCCCACGACCATCTGCGGCACGTCGGGATGAATGAGCGACAGGAACCCGAGGTTCTTTTCTTGGACGCGGAGCGCCAGCAACTCGGACACATCGTCCAGCAGGGCGTAGAGATCGAATGGCACGGCCTCGATGACGAAATGGTCAGCCTCGAGCTTCGTCAGGTCCAGCACGTCGTTGACCAGTTGCAGCAGGCTTCCCGATGCGCGTTCGAGGCGACGTACGTGATCTTCCTGGTGCGCCTGGAGGTGACTCTCGGACAGCAGATCCGCCATGGCGATGATGGCGTTCAGCGGTGTGCGCATCTCGTGGCTGATCGACGCCAGAAACGCGCTCTTCGCCCGAGTGGCCGCCAGCGCTTCGGCGTGCGCTTGCGCGAGTTCCTCGTTGCGAGCTTCGGCTTCGCGTGCCGCCTCCGCGAGCATTTCGGCCGCACGCCGGCGCTCGGTGATGTCCGTGCGAACCGTCACGAAACCGACAATGGTTCCGGTCGTGTCACGGGCAGGGATGATCGTGCAGTCCACCCAGTAGAAGCTGCCGTTCTTCCTCGCATTCCTAATCTCGCCCTTCCAGATGCGACCGGCCTTGATCGTGGTCCAGAGCTGCTGCCAGAACTCGCGCGGGTGGTATCCGGAATTGACCAGGCGGTAGTTGCGCCCGATGACTTCGTCCCTGGTGTACTGCGTCACCTCGCAGAACTTGTCGTTGACCGACGTGATCTTGCCGCGCACATCAGTCGTGACCACGATGGAGTGCTCGTGCAAGGCTCGAGAGACGTGTTGCAGGGCGGCCTCGGCCTGCAGCCGCTCGGTGACGTCGCGCAGGATTTCGCCGATGCCTACCACGCAGCCGGAATCGTCTCGCACGGCGAACGTACTGATCGAGACGACGATCGACGTGCCGTTCTTGCAGAACTTCCGCGTTTCGTAAGTGCTGCCGGCCTCGCCGCGCAGCAGCCGAACCGTCATGGCGACACGCTCGGCAACTCCATCTGGAGGCAGGAGCCTGTCGTCGCACTGCCCAACGATTTCCGCGGCGGTATAGCCGAACAGACGTTCAGCGGCCGCGTTCCAGCTTGTCACTCTCCCATCGAGGCTCTTGCCGATGATGGCGTCGTTGCTGGCATCGACGATGGCGGCGAGCGCCTGCCTGGAGGTGTCGAGTCGAATTTCGGCCGTCAGATCGCGTGCGTACTCGACGACCCTGGTCACCGCGCCGCCGCGCGTCTGCACCGGAGAGTAGGACGCGTGTGTCCAGACACGTTCTCCCGTCTTCGACCGGCGTGCGAACTTCCGCACCTGCGTTTCGCCGCGACGCAGTCCGTCCCAGAACTGCTGGTAGTCGTCGCTCGATGCCGTCGTCTCGTCGAGCAGCGCGCTGTGCGGCCGACCATAGATTTCCTCGAAAGCGAATCCCGTCAGCTGCAGGAAGTTTTCGTTCGCAGAGAGGAGCAGGCCGTCCGGCGTGTACTCGGCAGTGGCAAGCGCGCGGTCCTGCGCGGCGGCGATCAGCCGACGTTCTCGTGCGTGCGACAGGAAGCGGCGGACGAGCCATGCACTGCCGACGCCGAACGCGAGCAGCGACGCGCCGGCCAGCGCGGTTCTCAGCGGTGCATACGGGATGTCGTGCGACGTACCGAACCAGTTGCCGGCACAGACGATGAACCCGGCGCTGACACACAGCACGACCAGCGCCGTCACGCTCAGCGCGTATCGGCCAACCTGTTCTGACGCATGGGTTCCGGCTCTGCGCCTTGCTGTGGCTTCCTGTATCGACATCACCTTGACGCTCGCTCCGCACCGCCATTGGTGTGTCGCACGCGCACGTGTCCCGATTCACTAATCGGCGTGTTGGATGGAGACCTGAGGACCTGCACTCCCGCGCACACACTGGCAGCGGCAAGGACATATGTCTGACGATGCCCGCGGACCACTGGAGGGACCTTTGACGATCAGTTACGTCCTGTTCAGGTTCCGCTGGCGTGTCAGCGAAAGACCGACAGTCCTGTGCGATTTCGGTGCGACTGTCGAGCCGGGTGGTTACACTGGTTTACGAAACGTCTCAATCGCAGCCAGGGTTCATCCGTCGCGGTGACTGGCCGTATTCAAGCCGCGAAGGCGCAACGCCTTCCGCGCGTGAACGGTCCTTTCAGGAGCTTTCACGTCGCCATGCAGGACGCCGTCTACCACGACTCAGCGCCGGCGGCTATCGAACTTCGCACGTTCATCGAAGAAGCACCGACCGCCATTGCCATGTTCGATGAGCAGCTGCGCTACATCGTGGCCAGCGAACGGTGGCGGAGCGATTTCGAATTGGGCGACGGCCCTCTCGTCGGTCGCTCTCACTACGACGTCTTTCCGGACATCCCTGAGCGGTGGAAAGCGGTCCATCGCCGGTGCCTCGCTGGCGCGATCGAACATCACGAGGAAGACCTGTTCGTGCGGGCCGACGGCACGCCGCATTGGTTGCGCTGGGAGGTCAGGCCGTGGCGCACCTTCACAGGCGCAGTCGGCGGGCTGACCATGTTCAGTGAAGACATCACGGCCCGTGTGGAGGCGCACCGGGCGAAAGCCGACAGTGAAGCGCGGCTGGTGCTTGCCCTTGACGCGTCGAACGCGGGCATCTGGATGTTGGACTTCGCCGGGCAGCGGACCATTTGCGACGACCGGACGCGCGTCATGCTGGGACTCGCGCCAGGGACGGACGTGCTGTTTGCCGACGCCACGGCGAACGTGCTCCACGAGGACCGGACGCGGCTCGAGGCGCGACTCGAGGCGATGGGGCACAACGTTGGCGACGACGTGTGGGATGAGCAGTTTCGCGTCATCCGCCCGGATGGGTCGGTTCGCATCTTTCAGGGTTGCGGCCGAGCCGAGCGCGACGCCACCGGGGCCCTCATTCGTCTCACCGGCATCAACCTCGATGTCACCGAGCGGACGCGCGACATCGAAGCTCTGCGTGAGGGCAAGCGGCGCCTGCAGATGGCGCTGGATGCCGCGACCGCCGGTTCGTGGACCTGGGACATTGCCGCCGACACGCTGAGTGGCGACCACCGGTACTCGACGCGATTTGGAGGCGATGCCCCGCAGGTCTATCCGAGAGACTTCGTGATCGGATGGATGCACGAGGAGGATCGCGACCGAGTGCGGGCCACGATGGATGCCGTGGTCGACGAGGGCGGTCCGAACGGCTGGGAGGTGGAGTATCGGGTTCCCCAGAAGGACGGCTCGACGATCTGGCTCCTGAGCATCGGGCGGCTGACGCGCGACGAAGCCGGGCACGCGCAGCACGTGGACGGCATCTCACTCTACATCACCTCGCGTAAACTGGCGCAGGCGGAAATCGATCGCTCGAACGCCGCCCTGCGTGGGTACGCCTCGGAACTCGAGCGGCGTGCGATGCAGCTTCGACAGCTGATGTCGGATCTCACGCTCGCCGAGCAGCGGACGCGTGAACAGCTCGCGAAGACCCTGCACGACGACCTGCAGCAACTGTTGTTCAGTGCCCTGCTGCAACTCGATCGCGTCTCGCGGACCTCGTCGGATTCCGCGGCGGTCAGTCGGCTGCGTCGGGAGCTCGAGCAGGCCAACGAAGCCGCACGTTCCCTGAGCCTGGAACTGTTTCCGCCGGCCTTGCGTCAAGGCGGACTGTGCGAAGCGCTGATGTGGCTCGCCGACTGGTTCCACCAGAAGTACGGCATCACGGTGACGGTCG
>Ga0209023_10006728_pt1 | contig 12029 bp, 13 predicted proteins | sample LakOneMetagenome_FD_187468 | JGI IMG/M metagenome (GOLD analysis project Ga0209023, IMG submission 187468) | Freshwater and sediment microbial communities from Lake Erie, Canada (SPAdes) (version 2) | ecosystem: Environmental > Aquatic > Freshwater > Lentic | place: Lake Erie, Canada...
CGGGATTCGATCCGTGCAGAGGTCCTGTGCCCGGATGCACAGCATTGCCACACCTGAACCGGTGAGGGGCCATCCGCCTCACAACGCCGTCAGGACGAATCCGCCATGAGTTCACACCACAATTCCGGAGACGGCCTCGCCGTCGCCGATCCGGCCCTCAGCGACGGCCCTGCGCCGAAATGGAAGATCGTTGGACCGGGTTTGGTCGTCGCCGCGACCGGGGTCGGCGCCGCCGACATGGTGGCCACGCTGGTAGCCGGCTCCCGGTTCGGCTACGCCCTGCTCTGGGCGGTGGTCCTCGGCGTCATCCTCAAGATCGTGCTCGTGGAGGGGGCCGGCCGATACACACTCGCTACCGGCAAGACCATTTTTGAGGGCTGGCGTTCTCTCGGCAGATGGACCACCTGGTACTTCGGGCCGTACATCATGCTCTGGGGCTTCGTTTACGGTGCCACGGCCATGTCCTCGGCCGCGCTGCCCCTCGCGGCGGTGTTCCCCGCCCTTCCGCTGCCGGTCTGGGCCGTGCTGATGGGCCTCGCCGGCCTCACCATGGTGTGGTTCGGTCGGTACGCGATCTTCGAGAAGATCACGGCCGTTTTGGTCGGCATCATGTTCGTCACGGTGGTGGGACTCGCCGTGATCGCCGTTCCGGACGTGCCGGCCATGCTGGCCGGGCTCGTGCCGATGATCCCGGACGGCGGCGTGCTCTACACGCTCGCCCTCGCCGGGGGAGTGGGCGGAACCATCACCCTGGCCGCCTACGGGTACTGGCTGCGCGAGAAAGGCTGGTCCACCCCGCGCTGGATGAAGGTGATGCGCATCGACAATCGGATGGCCTACGTAATGACCGGCGTCTTCGTGATCGCGATGCTCGTGGTCGGGGCCGAAGTCGTGAGCGCGGCCGGGGTCACCCTGAGCGCCGGCGACAAGGGACTCGTCGATCTCTCCACCGTGCTCAATGAGAAATACGGTGTGGTTGTCGGGACGGGCTTCCTAGTGGGCTTCTGGGCGGCATCGTTCTCGTCGATCATCGGGGTCTGGAACGGCGTCAGCTTGATGTTCGCGGACTTCTGGGGCAACATGCGCGGTAAGCCCTCCGGACACCCCGACACCCGGGTGGGCGGCAAGTACTTCAAGTTCTATCTCCTGTGGCTCACCTTCCCGCCGATGATCCTGTTCCTGCTCGGTTCGCCGATCGGGCTGATCCTCGCCTACGGCGTTCTGGGCTCGCTCTTCATGCCCTTCCTGGCGATCACCCTGCTGGGCCTGTTGAACGGTCAGCGCATCCCCGCCGAGTGGAAGAACAAACTCCCCACGAACATCGCGCTCGGCCTCTGTGCCCTGCTCTTCATCGTTCTGGGGGTGCAGCAGCTGGTCACGGCGGTGCAACCACTCTTCGGCTAAGCCGCTGTGGGTGGCGCAGCATCGGCGTACTCCGAACGGATATTCTGGTGACATGACTTCCAATCGTGACAACGACGCTTTGAGCTGGGGCGGTGAAAACGACCCCACGCTCGCTCCGGACACCCGTGACCGCAGCGCCAGTCGGGGCCGACCTGTTCCCGAAAACGATGAAAAGTCCGGCCAAAACGGGGCGAGTGTCGACGAGTCGGGCATGGATAAGTCGGGCTTGGACGAGTCGGGCTTGGATGAGTCGGGCCTGGACGGCTTGGGCTTGGCCGGGTCGGATGCCAGTGCCGACGACGGGCAAGCGATCGAGCCGGGCCCGGCGGATGTCGCCGGTTCAGCCCGACTCGTGTTTCTGGGCATTCTGGCCGGTTTCTACCTGCTCTACACACTCGGCTGGTTCATCGGCGCAAGCCGGATCCCCGGGCCGATCGCAGATGACCCGGTGGCATCGTTCATGTTCACCCTCGGAACCTGGCTGGCCGTGGCCGCACCGATCGCCTGGTTCGGAACGTGCCTGCTGCTCACCGGCGACCGGCCGCGGGTACGCCTCGCCTGGCTCATTATCGGCGTCGTGGTTCTCGCCCCGCTGCCGTTCGTTTTTGGAGTGAACGCATGAATGACCGGACCGGTGTGAATGCCTCCGATGCGGATGCGGCTGCGGCTGCGGATGCGGGCACCGACGAGACGTCGACAGTCGGCACACGCCGTCGACTGACTCCTCTGTGGATCGCGACGACCCTGGCGGTGATCTTCGGGCTGGTCTACGCCTACGACGTTTGGGAAGCCGTGGGAAATCTCGTCGGCCTCTCCCTGAACGCCCAGAGCCTCGACACGCAGTTCAGTGCATTCGGCTGGATTGTGCTTGTGGGTGCTGTCGTCCTACCTGCCGTGCTCTTCGGCATCGCGTTCTGGCTGGGACGCTATCGTGCTCCCGGCAGCCAGGTGTTGCTGTATGTGGTCGGACTGGGGGCATCCGCTGCCCTGTCGCTCGATGTCTACGTATTGGGGTTCGCTCGGCTCCTGGTGTAGGTCTTGATGAGGGTGCGATTCCGGCGACGGCCGGCCTCAGAGCACCGCAAGTGCGAGCAGCGCCATCAGCACAAATTGGGCCACCAGCCGAGGTGCAAACGCAATGGCCGCCCTGCCGAAGCGTTTGCGGTTGCCGGCTATGAAAGCATTCGCCGGAAAGACGGCCGCGAGGAAAAGGATCAGGGCTACCCCGGCGGCCACCTGCACCGGCGTTATCAGCAGGCCCACGCCGCCGGCGATTTCGCAGATGCCGGTGAAGATCACCAGGTTTCGCGGGTTGATGATTCCGCAAAAGCGCAGACGAGGCGGAATCATCGCGGCCATGCCGCGTTGTACCTTCGGCAGAAAATGCAGGATTCCGGCCGTTACGAACATCACAGCCAGCCCGATCCGCAGGGCGAACTGCAGGTCAAGAAACGTCACGCTGCTCATTGGTCTATTCTGCAGCCAGTAGGCTGATTCTGCTTGGCGTCACTGGTCGCGCCATCCCCACCTAAGCAATCGAAGGAACCGATTTAGTGTCGAAGCCCGTAGTTTTGATCGCCGAAGAACTCTCTCCCGCCACCGTCGACGCCCTCGGGCCCGACTTTGACATCCGCCAGGTCGATGGCACGGATCGCTCCGCGCTTTTCGCCGAGCTTGCCACCGCGCACGCCGTGCTGGTTCGCTCCGCCACCAAGATGGACGCGGAGGCGATCAAGGCAGCCCCGCACCTAAAGGTCATCGCCCGAGCCGGCGTGGGACTCGACAACGTTGATATCAAGGCCGCGACCGCAGCCGGGGTGATGGTTGTGAACGCCCCGACCTCCAACATCATCTCGGCAGCCGAGCTGACCATCGGCCACATCCTCAGCCTGGCCCGGCACATTCCGGCGGCGAGCGGCGCACTGGCCGAAGGCCAGTGGAAGCGTTCCAAGTACACCGGCGTCGAACTCTACGAGAAGACCATCGGCATCATCGGCCTCGGCCGTATCGGCGCTCTCATTACCGCACGCATGCAAGCCTTCGGCACCACGGTGATCGCATACGACCCGTACATCACCTCGGCCAGGGCCCAGCAGCTCGGCGTGCAGCCGGTGAGCCTTGATGAGCTGCTCGAACGCTCGGACTTCGTCACGATCCACATGCCCAAGACTCCGGAGACCACCGGGATGATCGGCGCGGAGCAGTTCAAGCTTATGAAGCCGACTGCCTTCGTGGTCAACGTTGCCCGCGGCGGCTTGATCGATGAAGAGGCCCTCTACGACGCGCTGACCGCCGGAACCATCGCCGGCGCCGGACTCGACGTGTTCGTGAGCGAGCCGCCCACGGGTTCACGCCTGCTGGGGCTCGAGAACATCATCACCACACCGCACCTCGGTGCATCAACCGACGAGGCGCAGGAAAAAGCCGGCGTCTCGGTGGCCAAATCGGTACGCCTGGCGCTGTCGGGTGAACTCGTTCCCGACGCCGTCAACGTGGCCGGCGGCGTGATCGACCCGTACGTTCGTCCCGGTATCCCGCTCGTGGAGAAGCTCGGCCAGGTCTTCTCCGGGCTGGCCGCGCACAGCCCACTCACCAGCGTGGATATCGAAGTTCGCGGTGAACTCGTGGAGTTCGACGTGAGCGTGCTCAAGCTCGCCGCGCTCAAGGGGATCTTCACCAACGTCGTGAGCGAAACCGTCTCCTACGTAAATGCGCCCCTGTTGGCCGAACAGCGTGGCATTTCGGTGCGCCTGATCACCGACGCGGAGTCGCCGGAATACCGCAACATCATCACACTGCGCGGTGCCCTTGCCGACGGGTCGCAGGTGTCGGTCTCGGGTACCCTTACCGGCACCAAGCAGATCGAGAAGATCGTCGAGATCAACGGCTACGACGTTGAGGTTCCGTTCGCGAAGAACCTCATTGTGATGGTGTACACGGACCGCCCGGGAATTGTGGCCGTGTACGGTCGCGAATTCGGTGCCGCCGATATCAACATCGCCGGAATGCAGATCGCGCGGCACGAGGCCGGCGGCAAGGCGCTCAGCGTGCTCACCGTCGACTCCGAGGTTCCCGCGGGGCTTCTCGCGTCCGTGCGTCAGGCGATCTCGGCCGAGATCATGGTGGAGATCGACCTCACGGAGTAGTTCGACCTCACGGAGTAGATCGACTTCACGGATTCGATCGCCCTCACCGGCGTGAGTGCGCGCCGAGATTACTCGATGCGAGAGTAGAGCCGTGAAAGCACGGTGAGTAACCGGTCCATGCTCTCCGCTTCCGCCTCAACGGCGGGGGCGGAGGGTATGCCGGCCAGCGACGAGTTGGCGTACAGCCCGTCGCTGACAAGCATGATGGCCAGCGCGGTGTCCGGGTCTCCCACACTGTCTTCGATGACCGTCAGCCACCCCGTGCGGATGGTGCCGAGTGTTTCGATCGCCCTGTCGTGCCGGCCCTGGGCGAGGCGGGTCGTGGCGATGAAGGATCGGTCCAGGGGACTGCCGATGTTGACCGAGGTGCGGATCAGGTGATCCACCGCTCCGGCAGGGGCCGTGCGGATGTCTTCCGTGTCTTCCGCCGCGCGAACCGAGAGTCGAGCCAACTGGGCCTCGATCAGGGCATCCTTCGACGCGAAATGGTAGAGCAGGCCGCCCTTGGACACGCCGGCCGCCGCGGCGACGGCGCCGAGGGTGGCGGAACGTTCCCCGCCGTCGATCAGAAGTTCTTCGAAAGCATCGAGCAGCCGCTCCGCCGTGGTCGGTGCGGCGGGTGCGGCGGGTGGCGAGATGGTCGTCGATGGTGCAAGGGGCATCTCGCCATGGTAGTCAACCGATCTTGAGCTCATTGGACAACTATACCGTCCAGACGGTACAGTGAAATCTTGTCCGACAGCCAGGTTGCTGTCGGCTCCGAGCAGAAACGAGCCCGATCGTGTCATCCGCCCTCTCCGACAGCACCGTTCAGCCGCACCCGTCCGCCGGCAACGGAACGGCATCGACGAACGCCCGTCGATGGTGGGCGCTGTCCGTGCTCATGCTGCCGGTGCTCCTCGTCTCCATCGATAACACCGTGCTCAACTTCGCACTGCCGGCCATCTCCCTCGACACGCGGCCCACGGGGACTGAGCTGCTGTGGATGGTGGACATCTACCCCCTGGTGCTGGCGGGGCTGCTGGTGACAATGGGAAGCCTGGGCGACCGGGTGGGACGCCGCCGGCTGCTGCTCGTAGGGTCCGCGGGCTTCGGCCTCGTCTCCGTTGGTGCCGCCTTTTCTCCCACGATCGAATGGCTGATCGTGGCACGGGCGGCCCTGGGCTTCTTCGGCGCCATGCTCATGCCGTCAACACTGTCACTGTTGCGATCGATCTTCCTCGACCGGGACCAGCGCCGACTGGCCATCGCCATCTGGGCCACCGGGTTCGCCGCCGGAAGCGCACTCGGTCCCATTGTGGGCGGAATCCTGCTGGAGAACTTCGCCTGGGGATCGGTCTTCCTGATCGCGGTGCCGCTGCTCGTTCCCCTGCTCGTGCTCGCACCGATCCTGGTGCCGGAGTCCCGCGACCCGCACCCCGGCCGCATCGATATCTTGAGCATCGTGCTGTCCCTCGGCACGATGCTGCCCATCGTCTATGGAATCAAGACCGTGGCACACGACGGGGCGACGCTGCTGTCTGTGCTTCCGCTGGTGATCGGGCTCGGCGTCGGCGTGCTGTTTGTTCGTCGCCAGCTCCGCCTGCCCGTACCCATGCTCGACATGAGCCTGTTCCGCAACGGTGCATTCGGCGGCGCGGTGGTGGTGAACCTGCTCAGCGTGACGGCGCTCGTGGGCTGTCTCTTCTTCGTCTCCCAGCATCTGCAGCTCGTGCTCGGGCTGTCCCCGCTCACCGCCGGTCTCGTGCTCGTGCCGGGGCTCATCGCCATGATTATCGCGGGCCTCGTGATTGTGCCAATTGCCCGGCGGGTGCGGCCCTCGCGAGTGGTTCCGCCGGCCCTGATCATCTCCGCCGCTGGATTTGCCATGATCGCCCTGAGCAACGGCCAGATCGACGCTGCCGGGATTGCGATCGCGTTCCTGCTGCTCGGCGTGGGAATCGGAGCGGCCGAGACCGTATCGAACGAGCTGATCGTGGCCAGTGCGCCGAAGGACAAGGCCGGCGCGGCATCCGCCGTGTCCGAGACCGCCTACGAACTGGGCGCGGTGCTCGGAACGGCCGTGCTGGGCACGATCCTGACCGCGTCATACCGCGCGGCCGTCACTCTGCCCGCATCGCTGACCGTGGCCCAGCAGCAGGCGGCCGGCGAGACGCTGGGCGGCGCGGTCGCGGTCGCGGCGACGCTTCCCGCCGATGCGGCAGCGCAACTGCTGTCGTCGGCGCGGCACGCTTTTGATAGCGGTGTGGGACTCAGCGCCTGGATCGGCGTGGCCCTCGTGCTCACGGCCGTGGTCGTAGCGGCCGTGAGCCTGAGGCGAGCGCGTTGAAAACCTGCCCTGCGGCTCCAGTGGGTCAGAGTCCGTCGGCGGAATTTTCCTTGCGGGTGACCTGCTCTCCATTGTTCGGGTCGGCGATGGTGCGCACGGTGCTCACAGTTGAGTGCTTACGGAACGCATAGATCAGCCCCAGCACGAAGATGATCGCGCCGGCGCCCATCATGATGTACCCGACGAGATCCAGGTCGATCCACGTGACGCTGATGTTGAGCGCCCACACGAGGATGGCGCCCACGACGAAAAGAAAAATGCCCAGTCCGATACTCATAATTGTCCGCTTTCTACGTGGTTTGAGCTTCTGTACAGCCTAGACACAGTTTGGGCGGCAGTAGGGTTTGACTACAGGATTCATCAGACGCTCGGAGTTGTATGTCGCGCACCATCAAGCTCGCAGTCATTCCCGGAGACGGAATCGGCCCTGAAGTCATTGCTGAGGCCGTGAAGGTTCTCGAGGCCGTGACTGTGGCCGAAGACGTGACGTTCGACAAAACTCCGTTCTCGCTCGGTGCCGCCAGATTCCTCGAGACCGGCGATGTGCTCACGTCCGAAGACCTGTCCGCGATCGCCGCGCACGACGCAATTCTGCTCGGCGCCGTCGGTGGTGTACCGGGGGATCCGCGCCTCACGAACGCCAACATCGAACGCGGGCTGCTGCTCGCTCTGCGCTTTTCCCTTGACCACTACGTCAACCTGCGCCCCACCGTGCTGCTTCCGGGCGTGGCGAGTCCTCTGTCCGCCCCGGGCAACGTTGACTTCGTCGTGATCCGCGAGGGCACGGAGGGACCGTACGTGGGCAACGGCGGTGCGATCCGGCAGGGCACCCCGAACGAGATCGCCAACGAGGTGTCGGTCAACACCGCCTTCGGCGTTGAACGGGTCGTGCGCTACGCATTCGGTGTGGCGGCCGGACGCGCCCGCAAGAAACTGACCCTGGTGCACAAGACCAACGTGCTGGTCTTCGCGGGAAGCCTCTGGCAGCGCACGGTCAACGCTCTCGCAGTGGAATTCCCCGAGGTGAGCGTCGACTACCTGCACGTGGATGCGGCGACGATCTTCATGGTCTCGAACCCGAGTAGATTTGACGTGATCGTCACCGACAACCTCTTCGGGGACATTCTCACCGACCTGGCCGCCGCCATCAGCGGCGGTATCGGCCTCGCCGCTTCCGGAAACATCAATCCGGAAGGGCGCTTCCCGAGCATGTTCGAGCCCGTTCACGGCTCGGCACCCGACATCGCGGGCCGGCAAATCGCTGACCCGACCGCCGCCATCCTGTCGGTCGCCCTGATGCTGGATCACTTCGGTCTCGCGGATGCCGCGGCCAGGGTGAACGAGGCCGTTACGGCCGATGTCGTCGCTCGCACCACCACCGGCTCAGCCTCCGGGCCCCGCAGTACCGCCAGCGTCGGCGATGCCATCGTGGCCCTTCTGACACACGAAGGACGTTCATGACCGACACCGCGCCAGCTTCCACCGCCACCCACCCGCTGGAGTTCTCCGTCACCCCGTCGAGCGCGCCGAGCGCCGACGCGGATCGCGACGCGATTCTGGCTGACCCCGGTTTCGGCAAGAATTTCACAGATCACATGGTCACCATCGACTGGACGGTAGAGGAGGGCTGGCACGACGCCCGCGTCACGGCCTACGGGCCCCTGCAGCTCGACCCGGCGAGCTCCGTGCTGCACTACGGCCAGGAGATCTTCGAGGGACTGAAGGCCTACCGCCACGCGGACGGCTCAATCTGGACATTCCGACCGGAGAAGAACGCCGACCGGCTGCAGCGTTCCGCGCGCCGGCTGGCCCTTCCCGAACTGCCGGAAGCCGATTTCGTCGAGTCGATCAAGCAGATGGTGGCCGTCGACAAGTCCTGGGTGCCGTCGGCACCGGAGACAAGCCTGTACCTGCGCCCGTTCATGATCGCCAATGAGAGTTTCCTCGGCGTGCGCGCCGCGCACCGCGTGGGTTACTACGTGATCGCCAGTCCGGCCGGCGCCTATTTCGCCAACGGTGTTGCTCCGGTGAAGATCTGGCTGACGACCGACTATTCCCGGGCTGGCCGCGGGGGTACCGGGGCCGCCAAGTGCGGCGGCAACTACGCCGCGTCGCTGCTTCCGCAGCAGGAAGCCTACGAGAACGGATGCGCCCAGGTGCTCTTCCTCGACGGTGAAACCGGCACCCACATCGATGAGCTCGGCGGTATGAACGTGTTCTTCGTGCATGGCACGGACACCCTGGTGACTCCCCGCCTCACCGGTTCCATCCTGGAGGGGGTCACTCGGGACAGCATCATGCAGCTGGCCCGCGACCGCGGAATGACCGTCGAGGAGCGTGAGGTCACCCTGGAGGAGTGGCGGCTGGGCGTTGAATCCGGAGAGATCACCGAGGTCTTCGCCTGCGGAACCGCCGCCGTGGTTACGCCGATCAGCCAGCTCAAGGGTCACGGCGTTAGCATTGGAGATCCCGACGCTCCGGCCGGGGACATCACGATGGCCCTGCGGCAGGAGCTCACCGACATCCAGTACGGTCGTGTGCCCGACCGGCACGGCTGGCTCACCCGCCTCGACGCCTGAGCGTCGAGCCCAGAACTGACGGAGACGTCAGAACGGACAGTATGAAGATTGCGCGTTTCAGCCACGAAGGAGCGATTGCCTTCGGCATCGTCGACGACGATGAATTGGTGGTGCTGAAAAGCGACCCGATGTTCGCCGGTTACGACCCCACGGGGGAGCGGGTGGACCTGGCCGACGTGAAGCTGCTGGCACCGGTGATTCCGCGTTCCAAGGTGATCGCCCTCCGCGAGGGCTCCGGCGCCGAAGACGCCAAGCCGTCGTTCGTGCTCAAGCCCAACACCTCCGTTGTCGGTCCCGGTGACCCGATCGTGTTGCCGGCACTGTCGAGCGACGTGACCGTAACAGGCGCCTTGGCGATCATCATCGGCACGTTCGCGAAGAACGTGACGGTGGAGGATGCCGCCAGCAAGGTTTTCGGGTACACCGTCGCTGCGGATGTCGCGGCACGTGACCTCGAAACTCAGCCCGAGCAGGCGGCGACGGCATCCGCTTTTGATTCGTTCTGCCCGCTGGGTCCGGTGATCGACACCGAATTCGACCCGGAGACGACCGTTATTCACGGTCGCATCAACGATGGTCAGTTTCAGAACAGTTCGGCGGGCGTGATGGAATTCACTGTTGCCGAGATCGTGGCGTACGCCTCCAGCATCTTCACGCTGCTGCCGGGCGACGTGATTCTCACCGGCGCTCCCGGCAGTTCGGGCACGATCGAGGACGGGGATTCCGTTCAGGTCGAGATTGCCGGCGTTGGCGTGCTCGCCAATTCCGTGCGCGCGGCCTGACTCAGCGCGGCCTGATTCAGTGCGGCCTGAATCAGGCCCGCGCGGCCGCCCAGGCTTCGATCTGCGCGCCTGCGGTGGCGAGGACGGCCACTGCTTCGTCCCGGTTCACGCGGGACAGCACCATGGCGCTGACCGACAGGGAGGTGAGGGTGCGCACCTTCGCATCCAGGTCGGCGGCGTAATGGTCGGTTCCCAGGCCCGCAGAGACCAGCGCCATTCGCAGCCCCTCAGCGAGTTCGGCGCGATAATCATCGACGACCGTGCGCGCCGGGTCGTCGTGCCCGGCAAGGCCGGTGGCACAATTCACGAGCAGGCAGCCTCGGCGTGGGGAGTCCACGGGCAGGGTGGCGACGGCGTAGCGGAGACCCTCGAAGTACTCCAGCAGGGCGCTGGCATCGGCGGATCCGCGCCAGAGGATGGCCAGCCCTGGCCGGATCACCGTGGTGAGGTAGTTCTGCACGGCGGCGTCGAACAGGCCGCGTTTGTTGCCGAAGGCGTGGTACAGGCTGGACCGGTTGAGGCCCGTTGCCTGTTCGAGGTCGGACAGGGAGGCCTGGTCGTAGCCGCGGTCCCAGAACAGATCGCGCGCTGCTCGAACGGCCGCGTCGCTGTCGAAACTCTGTGTTCGCCCCATGTTCACCCCTCAGTTTTGTGTACCGTTCGTTTCAGTATATTCTAAATCGATCAGTCCAAAAACCAGCAGGGAGTCAGCCATGGCCGTATCCACCGCCAGTACCCAGAACGCCAGCACCCAGAACGCCAACACCCAGAACGCCAGCACCCAGATACAGCTGGCCCGTCGGCCCGTCGGCTGGCCCACGGCTTCCGACTTCCGTTCGGTCGCGATCGACCTCCCCGAGCTGGCCGCCGGCGAGGTGCGGGTGGCGAACGAGTTCATCTCGGTTGACCCGTACATGCGCGGCCGAATGAACGACGCGAAGTCGTACGCGGCCCCCTATGCGCTTGACGAGGTGATGACCGGCGGCGCCGTCGGCCGTGTCGTGGCATCCGCTTCGGAGTCGATCTCGGTCGGCGACGTTGTCGTGCATCAGTTCGGCTGGCGCAACCTCGTGCAGGGGGACGCGGCCGGATTCCGCGTTGTTCCCGAGCTGCCCGGCGTGCCGCTATCTGCGTACCTCGGCGTGCTGGGCATGACCGCCCTCACCGCCTACGTCGGGCTGCTCGACGTGGCCTCGTTCCAGAAGGGCGACACCGTCTTCGTTTCCGGTGCCGCCGGGGCGGTCGGCAGCATGGTTGGCCAGATCGCCCGGCTGAAGGGGGCCGCCCGCGTGATCGGATCAGCCGGTTCGCCCGAAAAGGTGGCCCTGCTGACCGAAAAGTACGGCTTCGACGCGGCCTTCAACTATCGTGACGGTGACATCGCCGGGCAGCTCGCCGCGGCAGCCCCCGACGGTATCGACGTGTACTTTGACAACGTGGGCGGCGAGCACCTCGAGGCCGCCCTGTCCAGCCTGAACGATGGCGGGCGTGCCGCCCTGTGCGGCGCGATCTCCGTGTACAACAACACAGCGGCAGTCGCCGGACCCCGCAACATGGCGAACATCATTGGGCGTGGGATCACGCTCAAGGGGTTCATCGTGGGCAACTACCTGCAGCACTTCGCTGATTTCTCGGCCGACATGGCGGGCTGGCTCGCGTCGGGCGAGGTCGTCTTCGACGAGACCGTCGTCGACGGAATCGACCATGCCGTCGACGCCTTCCTCGGCCTGATGCGCGGCGAGAACACCGGCAAAATGGTCGTTCGCACCAGCATCTGACGCTCGGCCGG
>Ga0209023_10006729_pt1 | contig 12029 bp, 13 predicted proteins | sample LakOneMetagenome_FD_187468 | JGI IMG/M metagenome (GOLD analysis project Ga0209023, IMG submission 187468) | Freshwater and sediment microbial communities from Lake Erie, Canada (SPAdes) (version 2) | ecosystem: Environmental > Aquatic > Freshwater > Lentic | place: Lake Erie, Canada...
TGTGCACTTGGTCGTACACACCGAGCATCACGCCGATGGCTCACCACGTGGTGGACCGAACCGCTCCCCGAAAACCCACCACTCCACGGGACTCATACGGCCTCGGTCAGACCCAACTCAACGACCAGGTCTGAGTAACTGGGTGGGCGCTCGAATCGGTCCCTCACCCACTGGAAGGGGTCGTCAGTATCCGCACCGCTGACGAGGGCGATACGCCTCGCCAACTCTTGGACCACGTGCCAGCCGGTGGGAATGCCCGCAGCGGTGGAGACGCCGGAGCCAAGGAGGACTGCGTAGGCGCCCGGCCGAGCGTCGACGGCGATTGCGAGGCGGGAGACCGGGTCGACGCTCATCGCACCGATCGTCGCAGGTATGCCGCCTGGCGCGGTGGAGGCACCCGATGGATCTGGCGACCGTGGTTAGCCCTCAAGCGGCTTTGGTGAGGGTTCCCCTCACTTGAGGAGGCAAACCCACCGAGTCGCCGGGGCGGCGCCTTCGGAGGCTCACAAGGACCAACTTTCTGCTGTTTTCCTAGGCTACGCCGGAATATCACCAATTTTCTGGTGCTAATTCCGAAAGCGATCTCAACTGTCGATGGTAGGGAGATAGAGTTTTGGTGCTGTAGAAGGAAGGCGAGCCAACACGATGACCGAGACACGCAAGACGATCGCTGAGTGGGAGGCCGACCTCGGTGGCCAGATTCGCACGCTTCGGCGCCGGGCGGAGATGACGCAACGCGACCTAGCAAGTTCGGCGAACGTCTCGGTTGGTACGATCCGCAACCTCGAGAGTGGAGCAGGCTCAACGCTCACCACGTTGGTGTCAGTCGCCCGAGTTCTCGGACGGTCTGATTGGCTGCTGGCTCTGGCGCCACCCGTAACGGTGTCACCACTCGCCATGCTTGACGCCCGCAATCGATGAGCACCTACGCGCCCGTTGATGTGGTCGAGGTTCGGTCGTGGGGGCGGCGCGTCGGCGCTGTCGCCGCTGATCCTGGCCTCGAAGCGTACGTCTTTGAATACGCACCCGAGTGGTTGAGCGGCCCCGTCGAACTCGCCCCCCTGCACATGCCGAACCGGCGAGGCCCGTACGTGTTCGCTGATCTCGACCCTGAAACTTGGAAGCGACTTCCCCCCCTCCTTGCCGACTCGCTACCCGACGATTTTGGCAACGCGCTCGTCGACGCTTGGATGGCGCGTCAAGGCATTGAACCGAACAGGATCACCGCCCTCGACCGCTTGGCCTACACCGGTGACAGAGGCCTTGGGTCCCTCACGTTTCATCCGCCGGCGGCCGAGCCAGCGGCGGAGCCGACCGCTATTGCGCTTGCGGAGCTCGTAACGTCCGCACGACAGGTGCTCTCCGGTGACTTTCCAGACGGCGCCCCAGCGGAGGAGGCGCTCCTGCAGCTCATCCAGGTGGGCTCCTCGGCTGGAGGCGCTAGAGCCAAGGCCGTAGTCGCGTTCAACCCAGAGACGTTCCAAATTAGGTCCGGTCAGTTCGACCCACCCCCTGGCTTCAGCCACTGGCTGATCAAGCTCGACGGCGTGGAGATGGGCACGGATCGCGGTGTCCTCATCGGTGACGGCAAGGAGTACGGTCGGATCGAATACGGCTACCACCTCATGGCGATCGCTGCGGGGATAGACATGACAGAGTGCCGCCTGCTCCTCGAGGGCCCCCGAGCGCACTTCATGACTCGCCGCTTCGACCGGACCGATGACGGTGGCCGGCTGCACCTCGCATCGCTCTGCGCTCTAGCCCACCTCAACTTCCGGCGCCCAGGCGCCCACTCGTACGAACAACTCCTGCTCACAGTCGATGCGCTCGACCTCGGCCCAGCAGCACGGGCCGAGGTGTTCCGCCGCTGCGTGTTCAATATCGCTGCCGTCAATCGCGACGACCACACAAAAAACACGGCGTTCCTCTGCACGCCTGACGGGGACTGGTCACTCGCTCCAGCATTCGACCTCACCCACTCCTACCGCTTGGACAGCGTATGGGTCGCGAAACATCAGATGTCGGTCAACGGGCGCAGTGAAGGAATCACCCGCGCAGACCTGGAGAAGGTCGGCGACCGATTCGCTGTTCCCGGCTACCGAGAACTGCTGCGAGAGGTTCTGGCTGCGATCGAGCGCTGGGAGGAGTTCGCCGACTCAGCCGGGGTCTCCGAACCACGAGTAGCGTCAATTCGCCGGGATATGGACGCCTTCGCACCGAGATGATCGTCGCCGCGCGCATGGCGACCGACGTCGATCCGGCAAGTGGAAGAAATTGTCATCGCACCGATGGGCTGATGCGCATAGCGACAACATGACGACAGTTGTGGAACCCAAGCGACCGCCGCTCGCAGGGGCGAGCCGACAGCCCGCCTCGACCCGCTCGCGCCACGATCACGCCAATACCGCCACCTTCGAGAGGAGTCGGCACGCTCCCGCGGGATATTCGCGGGATGGACCGTGATCCAGATCCGGACCACATGGCCGAAAACCCCACAACTAAAGGGCTTCGCCGCAGTACCCCCAACGGGATTCGAACCCGTGCCGCCACCTTGAGAGGGACCGTTGGCCGGTCGTCAGCGGACGTCGACGAACGCTGACGGCCAGGTTCTCGGGGTCTGCCCGACAGGGCGGACCCCAGCGAACGACCGCGATTGAGAGCGGTCGCGGGATATTCGCGGGATGGCGTGCGCAGCTCAGTCGTCCTCGATTCGAAGTCATGTGCACCGAAGTTGGCGACGCGACACCAGCGATCCCGCCAATGCTCCAGGCCCCCGCAACACGTAGTGCCGCGGCATCTCGGCCTCAGTGCCGCTCATCCCGCGAATATCCCGCGGCCGCCCGGACGACCCGGCGGACGCGCCACCGGACAGCCAAGGTTGAGGTCCCCGGTTGATCTGCTCGTGGTTCCCCAAGAACCCGCGTTGGACACCGGCGAACGGCTCTCGCAACGCCTGAGAGCTCTGTTCGGGCTCCCAGGACTCGAGCGACGACTCCTCTGGCCCGTTCCTTCACTACAAACTGATCTCTACAGAACGAAGTGTGCTAGAAATCTGACACAGCTGCCGGACCGATCGCCCCAGGAGCCACGCCTTGCCCACTACCACCGGATCTGGGCCGTCGCCTCAGGTCCCGACGCCTCACGACGACGTCATCGACGACTCGCGTCGCCGATTGTTCATCCTGGCGGCAATGTGCGTTGCGCTCGTTGCCGTCGTCGCCTCGGTATCGGGCCTCAACGTTGCCCAGCAGGCCTTGGCCGCCGATCTCGACGCCTCACAGAGCCAGCTCTTGTGGATCATCAACGGCTACACCCTCGCCCTCGCCGCCCTGCTCATGCCAGTAGGAGCGATCGGCGACCGGTGGGGACGGAAGCCCGTGCTCATGGTCGGTCTGGTGGTGTTTTCGCTAACGAACCTAGCCTCCTCATTCGCGACTGAACCAAACGTGCTCATCGCGTTGCGCGTCCTCGCTGGGGTATCCGCAGCGATGGTTATGCCAGTCACCCTGTCGGTCATCACCACGAGCTTCCCGCGCGAGGAACAGGCAAAGGCCATTGGCACCTGGGCCGGGTTCGCCGGTGCGGGCGGAATCATCGGACTGTTCGCCTCGGCCGCAATCATCGACAACGCCACCTGGCCGTGGGTCTTCGCGCTTCCGATCGCCCTGGCCGCGGTGTCGTTCACTCTGACCGCAGCATTCGTCCCCCACTCGGTCGAACACACCGAGGCGGGATTCGACATCGCTGGCTCGCTCTTGTCAGTCCTCGCAGTTGGTGGGCTCGTGTTGGCCTTCCACGAGGGGCCAGAGCGAGGGTGGACCGATGCCCTCACCCTCGCCGCGTTGGCTGCCGGGTTGCTCGGCACCCTGGCGTTCGTGCTTGTCGAGCTTCGTCGGGATCACCCGCTGGTCGATGTCCGCGTCTTCGCTCTCCGTGGCCTCGCGGCCGGTTCGGTCAATCTCTTCGTCGTGTTCGCAGTGATGTTCTCGCTATTCCTCGTGTTGGTGCAGTACCTCCAAGCCGTCCTCGGTTACTCGGCGCTACGGGCAGCGTCAGGGCTGTTGCCCATGGCAGCAATCATGATGCCGCTGTCGACCATCGCCCCGACCATCGCCGAACGGATGGGGTTTCGACGCACACTCGTCATGGGCATGTTGTTACTCGCAGGCGGCCTCGTTCTCTTCGCTGCTCTCGCTGATCCCACCGGCGGCTACATGTCTGTGTTCCCCGCGATCCTGGTTCTCGGCGCCGGCGTCGGACTCGCCATGAGCCCGTCGACAGCAGCGATCACCTCGTCTCTCCCGGAGGAGAAGCAGGGTGTAGCGTCAGCACTCAACGACACGGTGCGCGAGATGGGCGGCGCCGTGGGCATCGCCCTCATCGGTTCAGTCCTGAACTCCGCATACCGGTCGAACATCGAGCCGATCGCCGGGTCATTGCCGCCTCAGGTCGCCAAACCGGTGGCCTCAGGAATCGGTAGCGCTCTCGCCGTGGCCGGACAGATGGGTGCCGACGGGAAAGCTGTTGTCGCAGCCTCTCGCCAGGCGTTCGTCGACGGCATGACTCCAGCCCTGTACCTGGGAGCGGCTGTCGCTCTGGCCGCAGCCATCTTCACCGCGCTCCGAGGGCCGAAGACTGCGGCCGAAGCGGAGCCCCGCCTGCACCTAAGCGACCATTCGGAGATGGCCGGCGCCGAGGTCCACAACACCATCACTGCACCCATCGATGCGGACGGAGGGTGAGTTGACCAGTCCGACCACCATCGACCCCGACTGGGCCTTGTGGAGCGGCTCGTGAACAATGGAGCGAGGCCATGGAGGCATTAGCCGTCGTCGTTGGCCTCGACGGGTCCGAAGGATCCTTGGCCGCACTCGCTGCCGGTGCTCGAGTTGCCGCCATGACCGGCAACAGCGTCGTCGCCGTCTACGTCGTGTGCACTCAACCCCTTCCGCCTACTGCCCCTCTCACAGGCGCCGGCGCCTTCGCCGCTGCTGGCGACGAAGCCCTGGATCGCTGCCATCTGGACTGCGAGTTAGTTCTTGCTGGTACCGACGTCCCGTGGCAGTTCGAGGTGCGACGCGGCGATCCAGCTACAGAGATGGCGAGAGCCGCAGTCGAACACAACGCGATCTGCGTCGCCGTAGGGCGCAGCCTTCGACGCCGTTTCTCCTACGGATCCCACTCAACCATGAGCGAGCGCCTCTCTCAGCGGTGCGAAAGACCCGTCCTCATCGTTCCCGTCAAGCCACAGCGCTCTGATCCTCGGCCGTTTCGATGACGGGTTACTCACGCTCCGCGCAGAATCCCTTTGCCGCTGCCGCACTCTGAGGGGGCCAGGGTGAACGATCGAATCCTCCATGTTGACGAGCACCTCATCGTGGCGTGTCCTGCGCAGGACGCTCTCACGCGTTTGGATGGGCCGACGGCGATCGCCAGCTGGTTCGGTTGCAAGCGCGAAGGATCTCGCACCACCATCTCGTCTGTTGCTGGCGACCTCGTGCTCGAGCGCGCTTACGAAGAATGGAAGCGAGATGAGGGTGCACTCCTGGTAGTCGGGACCACTGGCGACCTCTGGTTTCGTGCACACCTCAGCGTGTGCGCGAGTTTGCACTCCGGAACCGAAATCAGGACCCATGTCGAACTCGGACCGGCAGATCGAGCATTGCGCGCGCGAGCAGTCATACACGACGTGCTTCGACAGGGCCTCCACCGCCTTCGACTCGAGCTCGGTAGCCCACGACCGTGAGCCTCACCACTCCCGGAAGAAGGCGACCTCCCCCGTACCGCGCCTAGATGCGCTTGCGAGGCGATGAGTTCATTGCCTGTCGCGTCACTAAGCGATCGCCTGCCGAGAGCTGATTCTCCCTCGGATGCCGTTAGGTAGGTCCCCCGTTGGCAACTCCAGCGTCGGCAGCCTGCTTCTCGAGCAGCGGGTGTTCGGCGCGCGACAGCATGTCGAGCAAGGTGAGCGGGCGATCCGGCGCGACGAACGCATCACGTGGCTCCAGGGGACCCACATCGACGTGGCCGGCCTTCGCTCGCAGTGCGCCGACTGTGCAATCCTCCGGTGCGCGGTGTACGAACGGGTCGAAGCCGAACAGCCGAATCGCGTTGCCGTGGGTGATCGCGTCGATCGTCTCGCGAGGGAGGTGCTCGAGCTGCCCGGTAAGCCGCTCGGGACTCGCGGGCCATGTGGAGTCAGAGTGCGGGTAGTCCGTCTCGACGCAGACGATCTCGGGGCCGATCAGGTCGAGCATGCGGAGGCCGGCGCTGTCGGTGATGAAGCAGGCGATGAAGTGATCGCGGAACACCTCGGACGGGAGGCGACCCCCGAAGTCCGAACCGGTCCATCGGTTGTGATGCTCGTAGACGTAGTCGGCCCGCTCCAGCAGGTATGGGATCCAGCCGATCGAGCCTTCGGAAAGTGCGAAGCGGATGTTCGGAAACAAGCGAATGACCCTTGACCAAAGGAGGTCGGCCGCAGTGTCCATGACCGCAGTCGGTTGCAGATTCAGCATCGTCGTGAACGGCGCCTCGACCGTCGGCAGCTTCACCGCGGATGACGATCCGATGTGGAGGCAGATCACCATCTTGAGGTCGTCACAGGCGCGCCAGAACGGATCCCAGTGCGGGCTATGGAAACTGGGCACCCCGATCTTCTCCGGATTCTCGGACCATGTGACGGCTCGCACGCCGAGGGCCGCCACCCGACGCACCTCGTCTGCCATGACATCTGGGTCCCAGTAGGGAACGAGGGACAGGGGGATGAGCCGGCCCGGAGCGCCCCCCGCCCACTCCTCGATATGCCAGTCGTTGTACGCCTGGAGTACAGCGAGGGCGAGCTCCTTGTCCTCGGTGTTGGCGAAGATCTGCCCGCAGAACTGCGGGAACGATGGGAAATTGAGCGAGGCGAGGATCCCACCGGCGTTCATGTCGTCGATGCGGGCCTCGCGGTCCCAGCAACCCCTGCGGATCTCGTCGAAGCGGGTCGGCTCGATCCCGTACTCCTCCTGAGGCCGGCCCGACACCGCGTTGAGTCCGAAGTTCGGAATCTCGACGCCCTCGAACAGCCACATCTCACGTCCGTCGGCGCGCTCGACCACTCGGGGGGCGCGCTCGGCGAACTTGGCAGCCAGCCTCCCCTCGAACATGTCGGGCGGCTCGACTAGGTGGTCATCGACGCTGATGATCGTGAGAGAGGCGGGATCAAGGGTCATCTGTTCTCCATCGAGTTGGCGTTGACCACGTCAGCGGGCCCATCCGGAACTGAGGGACGACCGCGCCTCCCGGGTGCCGTCAGCCGAGAACGGCTCACGACCGCCGGTCGACCTGTCGCGCAGTTTCCGCGACGAGATATGTAGGACGCCATGAACATTACAATACAAGTTGTCCTACACTTAGCTCCCTACCGTCGGGAGGGGTTGAGCACGTGACCTGGCGCAGATTCGACAGAGCGGGCTCCACCGCCAGTCCCGGCGCGGGCATCCGCTCAGCAGACGCGTCGCCGAATCAACTGGGCATTGGCACTCGGCCATCCACGGTGGGGCTGCCGCCCTCACTGCCGGGGTCACAGATCCCAGCGGGTATCGGATGCCGTGACGAAAGCGGACAGAAGGGAGCGAACCACGTCTGGGGGTTTCGGCCGGCTTCACAGCCGCCGGACGAGGTCACCGAAGCGGTCCGAGTCTTGCGGTGCCTCCATCTCGCCTCGACGACGCGCTGTGGGTGGTCCGGAACGGGAAAGTGACGGGGCCCGGTGATCAAGCCGACTGTGAGTGAGCGGGCGTTCGAAGGAGTCGCAGCGAGCATCCACGATGCACGGCAGTTCATGAGCGAGATCGCAGACCTGCCGGACTCGGTGAAGCTCGACGACGTTGTGCTGGTCGTATCCGAACTCACCACGAACGCGGTGATTCATGCCCACAGTCCGTTTGTGGTTAGGGTCGAAGTCGCGATCGACAGCGTTCGCGTCGAGATTTCTGACGAGAACTGCGAGCGCCCCACGATGTCGGATGGGGCGCAGTCATCTCTGGGTGGCCACGGGCTACTCATCGTGGATCGGCTCGCCTCCGAGTGGGGAGTCGTCACGACACCGGCCGGCAAAGTCGTCTTCGCCGAGTTCCAGACCAGCGCCGCCCAGTGAGGACGGCGGGGCGCACGCGCTGACACGCCCCACCGAGGAGCGGACGAGACGATCGCCAGTGCACGCAGTTGCCCGCCTCACGAGGGTCACGGTTCCTCACCACCTAACGCAACGACCGATCGGTCAGGTCATCGGCCGCTGGAAGAGCGTCTGAAGTCTCGTGCCAGACAGGCAATCAGCAACCGCCATCGAGGCGGAGACCAGCACGAGAGTCCTCCCCGCCCTCGCAGCGTCGGCAAAGGGACGCAACCCGCCGATGTCGATGAACGTGACGCGGGAAAGGTCGACCTCGATGGTTTCGGAGAGCGCCGAACACGCGTTGAGGCAGTCGCGCACGTAGTCGTGCGCCGAGATATCGAGCTCACCCGAGATCTCGAGACGAGGCCCTCCCCGGCAAGGTCGGAGCGAGGCCTCGATCATCGGCTTCGGCGTTCGCGCCGGTGGGTCCGCCGGCATGACGGTCTCGCGATCATGCGCGGAGGCCGGGCGCATTGAACCTCTCGGTTGCTCACCTGCTCAGCTCCTTGGGACGGTTCTCGCTGCCACCGCTTCGACGACGTCGAGTTCAGGACGGCCTGTACTATAGTGAACAGATCGTAGCAAAGAGGTTCCAGCGACTAGGATGAGCGGATGGCGCACATCCCGAGTGTTGATCCGCGCGTGGCGCGCACCCGTCATGCGGTGCTCACCACAGCGCGGGAGGTGCTCCTTGACGAAGGTTGGGAGGGCGTCACGCTTGGACGGGTCGCTGAGCGCAGCGGGTACGCCCGTACGACTCTGTATCGGCACTGGCCGCAGCGGCTCGATCTACTTCGAGACCTGATCCGCGAGGAGGCGCGCCTCGCGCACACCACGCCGACCGGTAACCTGCGGGACGACCTGGTCGCCGAGTTGGAGGCGTTCCGCGTAGCCGTTTCCTCGACGGGCCTGGGGCGGGTCATGATCGCAATCGGCCAGCAGGCCCGCGACGACGCCGAGCTAGCAGACCTGAATCGGTCGATGCGCTCCGAGGGCGCACGAGTGCTTGATGAGATCGTGGTGGACGCGGTTGCCGCTGGCGCGCTTCCCCGCGGGGTGCGAGCGGACGCCGCGGTGGCCCAGTTGGTCGGTCCAGTGCTGTTCCGGTATCTGTTCGAGGACGACCACGCGCTTGACGTCGAGTACGTGGAGTCGGTGGTTGACTGGTTCCTCGCCGCGGCTCACACCGTCGGGTGATCCCGCGCCGAAATGACGACGTTCAGGTCCTCGCCCGCCGCTCAGCGACGAGGACGGCGGCGTTGGGCGAGTCCGCATCACCAGTTCGACGCCTACGAATGATCGAGAACGGCGGTGGCGGTGCTGTCGAAGAGCCAGCGCGGCGGAACGGCCCGCTCCCTCGAACTCGGCATTTCGTGGCTGCCAGTCGTGCTCCCCGAGCGCACGACCGACCGGCGTCAGTCAGGCGGTTTGAGGGTGGGAACGAGGATCTCGGCGAGGAAGGTATCGAGCTCTCCGGGCGGTGGAGCGAGGATCAAGGTGATGCCGAGCCGGACGAGGGACTCGGCGAGTAGGTCGGGATCTCGGGCGGCGATCTGACTGCTTGCCATCGCGACCCCCAAAAGTGGTGCGATTGCTGAGGTGATCCGGGCGATCACCTCAGGAAGATCAGACGCCAAGAATGGCCCGATCACCTCGGGCTCGTCGCGCAGGACCTTGGCAAGCACCGGATGGTCAGACGCGTAGCGGATGATGGCTGCCATCAACTCGACCACGGCTCGTGGTCCGCTCTTGCCGGCAAGCGACGCGGGCAGCTCGGCGAGAAGCCGGTGGAGGTCCCGTGCGATCAAAAGGCGGATCTGATGGTCAATCGTGCCGACTTGGCGATAGACCGTCGCCCGGTTCACGCCGAGTTCGGCCGCTACGTCCTGTACAGACGTCCGCCGGGTTCCGTACCTGGCAAAGCAGAGCGCTGCGGCGTCGAGGTACGGGTCGAGTTCGTCCGCGGGAGGCGTCGGGATCCCCTGCTGATCTTCGGAGAGCATCAAGAACGGGAAGGTCTCGGCCGAGCTGGACTGCACGCCCGCCAGTGTGTCACAATGCGACAGATTCGTCGAATCATCGCACGGAGATCCCATGGCTACTCCTCTCACCGAGATCACCTCCTCCAGTGCCGGTCGCGGGGCGACCGCTGCCCGTGCCATGACCACGGTGTCGATCGCCGGGCGCCACGCGGCACGCGCTCTCGTCGGACCGGTCGTCCACCACGGGATCCGTCACCACCACGAATGGGGCCCAAGCGCCGCTCGCGAGGTGAGGCGGGCCTTTGGTGCGCTCGGGCCCACCTACGTAAAGCTGGCGCAGCTCATCGCGTCGAGCCCAGGTTTGTTTCCGGAGGTTCTTTCTGACGAGCTGCGGTCACTACTCGACTGCGCACCGCCGGTGCCGCCAGCCGACATCGTGCACATCGTTCGTCGCGAGCTCGGGGCCGCCCCTGACGAAGTGTTCGCGCGTTTCGATCCTGCCCCCCTGGCATCTGCCTCAATTGCCCAGGTCCACGCCGCCACTCTTCACGACGGCACCGACGTTGTAGTGAAGGTCCAACGCCGCGGGATCCGCGCCAGGCTCGCCGCCGACCTGGCCATCCTGTCCGGCGCCGCGCAGCTGCTCGAACGCACGTCAGCTCGGGGACGGATGGCGAACCCGGTTGCGGTCGTCGAGGACTTCGCAGCGACCCTCGCTCACGAGCTCAACTTTGTGCTGGAAGCCCAAGCGATGGAACGCTTCAGCGAGAACCTCGTTGCGTCCGGAAGCAACGAAGGCGTTCGTGTACCAGAGGTCCATTGGCGCTACACGACACAGCGGGTCCTCACCATGGAACGGATCCATGGCCACAGCATCGACGACACCGGCACGCTCAGCGGATCCGGTTTCGACCTTCCCGAGATCCTCAAGCGGGGAGTGCGCGCGTGGATGGAAGGTGCGCTTGAGCATGGGTTCTTCCACGGCGATGTGCACGCGGGAAACCTGATGGTTGACACCGACGGCAATCTCGTCTTCCTGGACTTTGGCATCGTCGGCCAACTCGATGATCGAACGAAGTCGATCATTCGAAATGGCCTTCCTGCCTTGCTTCTCGACGGTGACTTCGCTGAGGTCGCGAAGTCGATCTACGACCTCGGCGCCGTCCTCAACCCCATCGACCTTGACCAGGCCTCAGCCGACATCGCCGAGATCGTTGGACCCATCCTCGCCCAGCCGCTGTCGCAAATCTCCTACGGCCAGGTGCTCATCGACATCGTTCGGGTCGGCACCCGCTACGAGGTGCGCCTCCCCCGCGAGCTCGTCCTGGTCGCCAAGCAGATGCTGTACTTCGAGCGCTACGCCAAGCTCATGGCACCGGACTGGAATATCCTCGACGACCCTGAGCTCATCGGCTTCCTCTTCGAGAGTGTGCAGACCGAAGGCACCGTCTCATGACCAACGAGGCGACAGCGACGACACTCGAAGGCGCCGACGCCATCAGGCTCGCCGTCGACGGCCGAGGTGACCAAGATCAGAACGACCTGCTCACCGAAGACGGCGCAGTGGAGTTTTGTCGCGCCGTACCCGTGCCGAGTATCTCGACATCCACGGTGCCGGCCACATGGTGGCCGGTGACACCAACGACCCCTTCGCCAGCGCCGTCGTCAACTTCCTCGCGCCACTGGCGGGACGCGAGCGCGAACGCTCCTGACCGCTACACACGCATCGTTCCGTTTGCCAAACACTAGGAGCCCCATGGCCGCCACCCCGAACAAGGACCTGATCGGTCGCGAAGGCGTCAACGACCTCGACGCCATCCTCTCCATGACCAACACCGATGTCGATTCTGCCGTGCACGCCATCGCTGACAACGCCGCTGCCATCT
>Ga0209023_10006730_pt1 | contig 12027 bp, 13 predicted proteins | sample LakOneMetagenome_FD_187468 | JGI IMG/M metagenome (GOLD analysis project Ga0209023, IMG submission 187468) | Freshwater and sediment microbial communities from Lake Erie, Canada (SPAdes) (version 2) | ecosystem: Environmental > Aquatic > Freshwater > Lentic | place: Lake Erie, Canada...
GACCCCTGCTCGCCCCTGAGGCGAGCAGGCGTGGCGGTATGGACCGATCCGGGATATGTATCGTTAAGAAGCTCGGCCGTTAAAGCGGCCTTCGCTCGCGAGGACCGCTGACATGTTGATCGCCCTGCCCCTGCTGCTGATCCCGGTGGTGCTCTACAACATCGTCATCCTGTTCGGCGCCACGGGCGGCGGCGGTATGGCCGAGGCCGACGCCATCCTGCGCGATCCGCTGTTCTCGATCCCCATGACCTCGGGCGCCAACTGGAGCGTGGGCGTCGGCGACCTGATCCTGTTCCTGTCGCTGATCCTGCTGTTCTTCGAACTGCTCAAGTCGACCTCCAGCCAGAAGGTCGCGATCGTCAATCACGCCCTGTCGCTGATCGTCTTCGTGGTCTGTCTGGTCGAGTTCCTGCTGATCCGCGGCTTCGCCACCTCGACCTTCTTCCTGATCCTGTCGATGGTCATGCTGGATGTGCTGGCCGGCTTCATCGTCACCATCATCGCGGCGCGGAAAGACCTCGATTTCGGCGGGGCGTGACCTGACTCAAGGCGTCCGGATCAGTGGTTCCGGATCAGGGCGCCCACGGATCGCCGGTGATAGCCCGGTCGGCATAGGCCTCATCGGGCACGTCCTCGAGGAGGGCGAACAGGGCGTCGTCGTTGAGGCGCTGGAAGCGGAACTCCGAGACCCCCGCCTGACCCTCCACGACGGTGTAGGCCAGGCCCTTCGCGTCAGCGACCTTCCGCATCTCGGCGACATAGTCCGGCAAAATCTGCAGGACCGGGACGGTCGAGGTTTTCGCGGTCATCGGACGCTCCTGCGATCTCATCAGAGGGTTTCGACTGTCAGATTGCCGTTCGTATAGACGCAGATGCTGGCGGCGATAGCCATCGACTTGCGCGCAATGGCCTCGGCGTCGAGGTCGGAGTTCTCCAGCAGGGCCAGGGCCGCCGACAGGGCGTAGTTGCCGCCCGAGCCGACCGCAGCCACGCCGTGTTCGGGCTCCAGCACGTCCCCGACCCCGGTGACGGTGAAGATCGAGGTCGCGTCGGCGACCAGCAGCATGGCCTCCAGACGGCGCAGGTAGCGGTCGGTGCGCCAGTCCTTGGCCAGATCGACACAGGCCCGGGCCAGTTGGTCCGGATACTGTTCCAGCTTGGCTTCCAGCCGTTCGATCAGGGTGAAGGCGTCGGCCGTGGCGCCGGCAAAGCCCGCCAGAACCCTGCCGCCCGCCAGCACCCGCACCTTGCGCGCGGCGCCCTTGACGATGGTCGGGCCCATGGAGACCTGGCCATCGCCGGCAATGACGGTCCGCCCGTCCTTGCGGACCGCGAGGATGGTGGTGCCGTGCCAGCCAGGACCCGGACCGTCGGACGACGAAGCGTTGAAATCGTTCATGGGCCTCAGATGGCGTGGCGACCCGCCCTCATCAAGCTTGGGTATAACATTCCAATATTGGTTACCGTAGACACATTTTTGACCAAGGTAACCGGTAGTTGCCGCAACCCTCGTTCTCCGACCGCTGTCAGCCATCGGGTTCCCCGCCCATCAAGCGCCCCCAACGAAAGGCTCCGCCGTGCTTCATCGCGCGATCTACGTCAGTGACGCCGTCGGGACGGCGGGCAGCTCCATCCTGTCGATCGCCCAGATCCTCGGGGCCTCGGACGTCAACAACCGTCGCGACGATCTGGCCGGTCTGCTGATCTTTCACCGCGGCCAGTTCATGCAGCTGATCGAGGGGGCGCGAACCGATCTGGACCGGCTGCTCAAACGGCTGCGCGCCGATCCGCGTCACGAGAACATCCGCATCCTGGTCGACGAGGCCATGACCGGCGCGCCCGTCAGCGTCCATCCGATGGCGCGCGTCGATGTGACCGGCAAGGTCGAGGCGATGATCGGCGACCGCTTCCTGGACCGACTGTCCCTGCCCCAGGTCAAGAGCCTGTTCGCAGCCGCCGCCGAGACTCTGGACCTTGCGGCCTGACAATCCGCCCGGCGACGCCTAGATGTCGCCCGTGGCCCAATTCACCGAAGACGAAGTCGAACGTTACGCCCGCCATCTGGTGCTCGCCGAAGTCGGTGGTCCCGGGCAACAGAAACTCGCCCGCGCCCGGGTCCTGATCGTCGGCGCCGGCGGAGTCGGGGGGCCGGCGGCCCTCTACCTGGCGGCGGCCGGGGCCGGGATGATCGGCCTGGTCGACGCCGACACCGTCTCCCTGTCCAACCTTCAGCGCCAGATCCAGTTCGCAGCCGCCGACATCGGCCGCCCCAAGGTCGAGGCCGCCGCCGAACGTCTGACGGGGATCAATCCCCATGTCGTGGTCCGGACGCATCCCGAAATGCTGACCTCCGAAACGGCCGCCGCGCTGATCTCCGGCTACGACATCGTTCTGGACGGCACCGATGATTTTTCGACCCGGTTCGCGGTCAATGCGGCCTGTGTCGCCAGGGGGGTTCCGCTCGTTTCCGGCGCGCTCGGCCGCTGGGACGGTCAGGTCGGGGTGTTCGAGGGGCGGCCTTGCTACCAGTGCCTGGTCCCCGAAACGCCGCCGGACGCCGAGACCTGCGCCCGCGTCGGCGTGGTCGGCGCCCTGGCCGGGATCGTCGGCGCCATGGCGGCGCTGGAGGTGGTCAAGCGGATCACCGGAGCCGGAGAGCCCCTGACCGGCCGGCTGCTGCTCTATGACGGGCTGAACGCCACCGCCCGGACGGTGAGGATCGCCGCCGATCCCCACTGCCCGGTCTGCTCACGCCCGGCCTAGGCGAAGACGGACTTCAGCAGGCGGACGTAGCGCTCCAGCAGTTCCTGCTCCCGGTCGTCCTCCCAGTCGCTGTGACCGGCGTCATTGACCTCGACGAACTCCACCCGCTTGCCGGCGCTTCGCAGGGCCGCGTTAAGGCGGCGCGTCTGCTCGACCGGCACGATCCGGTCGTCGGTCCCGTGGACGAGGAAGACCGGACATCTGATCTCCGCGACCCGCCGACGCGGCGAGGCCGCTTCGAGCATGGCGTCGTCCGTTCCGGGCACGCCGATCCGTTTGGTCCAGAAGTCGTAGATTTCCTGGCCCGGCGTTTCGTCCTCTCGCTTCTCCCATTCGAGGATGTCGGGCAGGTCCGAGACCCCGGCGATAGAGATGGCGGCCTTGTAGAGTTCAGGCGTCTTCACCGCCCCCATCATTGCGGCATAGCCGCCGTAGCTGGTTCCCATGATGGCGACCCGATCGCGATCCAGCCCCCTGGCGGCGATGGCCTGGGCGACCGCGTCCTCGATATCGTCCTGCATCCGCGTGCCCCAGCGATGCCAGCCCTCCCGTGCGAACGACAGACCATAGCCGCCAGAGCCCCGGAAATTAGGCTGGATTACCCACCAGCCCTGCGCCGCCAGCACCTGGGCCTGCCGATCCCACGCGCGTTGGTCGCGAGCCTCAGGTCCGCCGTGCGCCAGCACCACCAACGGGCCCGGCCGGCTTCCCGGCGGGGCCGTCAGATAGGCCTCGATGGTCGCTCCGTCCCGGGTCTGGACCTTCAGCAGCTCCGCCGGGCCCAGCCGTTCGGAATCCAGTTTCCGGCGCGAACCCATGTTGACGATGTTCTGGGCCGCCCGGTCGTAGAAATACCAGCCGCCCGGCTCGCGCGGCCCTACGGCCCAGGCGATGAACCGGTTCCGGCTCTTGTCCACATCGGTCAGATGGACGTCGCAGTCGTTGTCGAAGAACCGGTTCAGCGCCCGGTGATGCGGCGCCAGGGCCGGATCGACGAAGTCATACTCCAGCCGGTCGCCGTAGTAGGCGGCGCCGAGATAGCTGCCGGCCGAATCCCTGAGACCATACAGAACGTCGCGCCCGACGCGGGCCTGCTTCGGCGCGCCGAAGGCCAGGGTGCGGAGGTCCAGCTCGCGCACGGACTCGACGTCTTCCTCGCCCGCACGCGCGGTGACGAGCACCACCCCGGGCTGGTCCGTGCGGCCGATCCACGAGAAGTCCGGCGCATCCTGGACCCGGGTCCGGCGGACGAACCGCCATTCCGTCTCGCCTGGCGCGCGCGCGAAGACGCTCTCGAGCGTGCCGCGCGCATTGATGTCGTGGCGCAGGACGGCGACGCCGTCATTGGTGTCCCAGCCGAACGTGCCGGCATTGCCGCGCTCAAGCCGTTCGATCGATCCATCGATCAGACTGACCCTGTGAAGCGCCAGGACGCCGCTGGGCTCGATCGCCGTCATCAGGATATGGTCGGCGTCATTGGGCAGCAGATCCACGATCCGACCGAGGTCGAGGTTCGTCCGCGTCCGGCTGCGTTCGGCTTCGAACAGGGTGACGCGATCACCGGTCTCGACGTCGATGGAAACGATCCGGCGGAACTTCACCTCGCCGCCGCCGCCCCGCAGGTGACTGCCGGTATTGGTGGTGCGCGCGACGGTCTGGGTGGTGATCAGCCGCACCAGCAGCCGGTGATCGTTGCCCCAATAGAGGCCATCGACGTCGATCGCCCCCAGTTCCACCCGTACGGCCCGCCCCTCAGGATCGGCGGCGTCGAGGATGTCGATGACCCCGTGCGGATCCTTGAGCGTCCCGATCTGCTCCAGCGAGGCGATACGCCGGCCGTCCGGGGACAATTTGACCGCCCGGGTCCCGGCGTAGGCGAAGAAGTCGCCGATCGGGTAAGGCCGCCCCGCCTGCGCCGCCGCGGCCACGGCCGGTCCGGTCGCCCCGGCGGCAAGAGCACCGACGCCTGCGAACGCCCCCGCGCTCGCCAGAAAGCCGCGACGCGACAGCCTGCGTCGCGCCGCCTGGTTCATACCCCTCACGCGCATCCCCCCACTCAACTCACGGATGCAACCAGCCTCAGGCCTGCGCCAGCGTCAAGACATAATGGTCAAGCTTCAGACGCCCGGCTCTCCGGCGTCCTGATGACCGATCAGGCGAAGACGCGGGTCAGAAGGGCGATGTAGCGGCCCGTCAGATCCTGCTCGACATCGTCTTCCCAGTCGCCGTGGCCGGCGTTCGCGACCTCGACATAGTCGACCGTCTTGCCGGCTCCGCGCAGGGCGGCGTTCATCTGGCGCGACTGGTAGACCGGGACGACCGGATCGTCGGCGCCGTGCACCAGGAAGACGGGGCATTTGATCTCCGACACACGGCGACGCGGAGACCCGTTCCCGATCGCGACACGATCGACCACCGGATCACCGATCCGCTTGATCCAGAAGCCATAAACCTCGTCATCGGGGGTGTCGTCGTTGCGGCGTTCCCAGGCCAGCATGTCCGGCAGGTCCCCGACCCCGCAGATCGAGATCGCGGCCTTGTAGAGGTCCGGTCGGCGGACGGCCCCCATGAGCGCCGCATAGCCGCCGTAGCTGGCGCCCATGATGGCGATCCGGTCGCGATCCAGCCCCATGGCGGCCACGACCTGATCGACCGCGTCCTCGATATCCTCCTGCATCCGGTCGCCCCAACGCTTCCAGCCCTGACCGGCGAAGCCGAGACCGTAGCCGCCGGACCCCCGGAAATTGGGCTGCAGCACCCACCACCCCTGGCTGGCGAGAATCTGGACCTGACGGTCCCAGTCCATGACGTCGCGAAGCTCGGGCCCGCCGTGCGGCAGGACGACCAGCGGCCCCGGAGCCCCACCCGGCGGAGCCGTCAGATAGGCGCGGATTTCGGCTCCGTCGCGGGTCCGCACGGCGATGGCCCCGGTCTTGCCGAGCCGGTCTCCGGCCAGCGCCGTCCGGGGCGCCAGGTTGACGAAGCTGCGGGCCGCCCGGTCGTAGAGGTACCAGGCCCCGGGCTCCTGCGGGCCGCTGACATAGGCGAGGATGCGGTTCTTGGCGGCATCAATGTCGGCGAAGGCCACATTGCATTCGTCGGCGAAGAACCGGTTCATCGCCCGGTGATGGGGCGCCAGTTCCGGGGTGGCGAAATCATACTCCAGACGGTCCCTGAAATACGCGGCGCCCAGATAGCGCTCCCGGCGGTCAAGAACGCCCCCGGCCACATCCGCGCCCGGCCGCGACGCGATCGGCGCGCCCACGCTCAGGGTGGCCAGATCGAGCTCGCGGATCGACATGACATCCTCGCCGTCTTCGCGTGAGGCCACCAGGATCGATCCCGGCGCGCCCGTCTCACCGATATAGGCGAAGTCCGGCGCCTCCTCGACCCGCACGCGACGGACGAATTTCCAGTTCCGCTCTTCTGGCGCCCGCGCGAAAATGCTGATCGCCGTACCGGTCAGGTTGATGTCGTACCGCAGCACCGGCACGCCGTTGGCCGTGGCCCAGCTGTAGGTGTTGTTCGATCCGCGCTCGACCTGTTCCGCCGCCCCGGTGACCACATTGACCTTGTGCAGGGCCAGCACGCCGATCGCGGTCGGGGCGGCCATCAGCACATGGTCGGTGTCGTCGTGCAGCAGATCGACCACCACGCCCAGGTTCCGGGTTCCGCGCATCCGCTGACGCTGGTTCTCGAACAGGACCACCGCACTGCCAGTCGCGGGATGGATCGAAACGATCCGCCGCGAGGTGATTTCCTGTCCCGCCGCGGAGATCTTCGACTCGGCGGAGCGCGTGTCCCGCGGTGTCGTCACCTTGACGGCGACCCGGATCAGCAGGCTGTTCGGCTTGGCCCACTCCATCGCCTCGCAATCGATGTCCCCGATGGGATGGCGCAGCGGCGGGGCGGACGGATTGGCGGCGTCGACGATATCGAGCACGGCGCGCCGGGGGCCGGCGGCCTCGTTCAACTCACGCAGGATGGCGACCCGGTCGCCGGCGGGCGAAAGACAGACATGGCGCACTGCCGAACGCTTGAAGAAGTCCGCCGGCGCGTAGGCGTTCGGCGCGCCCCGCGCCACTGCCGGCCCGCCCACGGCGACCAGGCCGGCGGCGGCCGCGCCGGTCGTCAGCACGCTACGCCGCGTCAGGCGCGACGCGCCGCTGTTCATTCTGATCATACGCCAGTCCCCCCGATTACCCCACACCTTCACCGTGCGGACGGGATCGCGTCAAGCGGGCGCCCTCAGGCCGGAAGCGGCTTTTCCCAGAACATCGCCTGGCCTGTCGCAGCGTCCAGGGCATAGCCGGTGAAACCGAGCGAACGATACAGCGCCCTGGCCGGATGATTGCCCTCCAGCACCTCCAGAGTCAGCTTGCAGCAGCCGCGCTCGATAGCGATCGCCTCGACCAGGGCCAACATCCGCCGGGCGAGACCCAGACCGCGAAACTCCGGCAGGACGGCGACGTCGTGGACGTTCAACAGGGGCGCGCAACGGAAGGTCGAGAAGCCCTCGAAGACATTGACCAGACCCGCGGGCGTCCCGTCGACGAATGCGAGGACGGAGAGGGCGTCCGGACGCGCGGAGAGCGCCGGAATCAGCCGCGCTCGCACCGCCGCGCTCAATGGATGATTCCCGCCCATCGGGTCGCGCGCATAGGCGTCCAGCAGGTCCACAACGGCCGCTGCATGGCCGGCGTCAGCGTAGTCGGCGCGACAGACCTCGACCGTCATGGCTACAGCATGGCCGGAATGACGCGGTCCGGCGGGCGATGGCCGTTCTGATAGGTCATGACGTTCAGGATCACCCGATCGCCCATGTCCTGACGCGCCTCCAGGGTCGCCGAACCGAGGTGGGGCAGAAGCACGACGTTGGGATTGCCGATCAGCCCCGGATGGATCGCCGGCTCGTTCTCGAACACGTCCAGCCCGACGCCGTAGAGGCCCCGCCGCATCACCGCCTCGGCCAGGGCCGCCTCGTCGATCAGTTCGCCCCGGGCGGTGTTGATCAGGATGGCGTGGGGCTGAAGCCGGGCCAGCCGATCGGCGTTCAGGAGGTGATGGGTGTCCTTCGTGGCCGGGCAGTTCAGCGAGATCACGTCCATGCGGGCGATCATTTCGTCCAGATCGTCCCACCAGGTCGCCCCCAGCTCTTCCTCGATCCGCGGGCTGACGGGCTTCCTGTTGTGATAGTGGACCTGCATGCCGAAGGCCTTGGCCCGGCGGGCCAGGGCCTGGCCGATGCGGCCCATGCCCACGATGCCCAGCCGTTTGCCCCACAGTTTGCGACCGCACATCCAGGTCGGGGTCCAGCCCTCGAACCTGCCTTCCGCCACCACCTGGGCGCCCTCGACGATGCGGCGGCTGACGGCCAGAATCAGACTCATGGCCAGGTCGGCGGTGTCCTCGGTCAGGACGCCGGGGGTGTTGGTGACAATGATGCCCCGCGCGACCGCTGCATCGACATCGATGTGGTCCACGCCGGCGCCGAAGTTGGCGATCATCTTCAGCTGGTCGCCCGCCCCGTCGATCAGAGCGGCGTCGATCTCGTCGGTGATGGTGGGGACCAGGACGTCGGCCCTCTGCACCGCCGCCTCCAGCGCTGCCCGGTCCATCGGGCGGTCCTTCAAATTCAACTCGGCGTCGAAAAGCTCGCGCATCCGGGTCTCGACCGCGTCCGGCAGGCGTCTGGTTAATACGACCTTAAGCTTGGGGGAGGACATGGGAGCCTTGAGGTTTTACCAGGCGACCGCTCCTTGCGGGACGGCGCCGGACGCGACGGGTCGACAAGGGTGTCTAGCAAAGCTCAGTCCGGGTTCCAAAGCCCCTTCCAAACCCCCGGGCTCCGATTCTTCCGCCGGGCGGCGCCGATCGCAGGCTCCGTCGCCCTGGCGCTGGGCCTCGGAGGCTCGCTGGGCGCGACATCGGAGCCGACCGCGACCATGCCCGACGGCCGCCCGACTCCGACCCGCCAGCCGGTGCCGCGCTGGCTGACTCTGAAGGCGTCCGAGGTCCGCGCCCGCTCGGGCCCCGGGCTCGACTACCATATCCTGTGGGAATACCACGCCGCCGGACTGCCGGTTCAGGTGATCGCCGAGACCCTGGAATGGCGCAAGATCTGCGATCCGGACGGCTCGGTGGCCTGGGTCCACCGCAGCGTGGTTCGCTCGCGCCGCAGCGCCTTCAACGCCACAGCGCAGGAAATCCCGATCCGCTCGGGCCGATCCGGGACCGCCTCGGTCCGCGCACGGCTGTCGCCGCACGCGATCGTCTCTCTGGACGACTGCGAGGACGGCTGGTGCCACGTGGGCGGACGCAAGGTGCATGGCTGGGTGCCGCAGGGCGCGGTCTTCGGCGGCGCGACCCAGCCCCTGTGCGACGCGCGGCGTCCGGCCGGAGCCCGTCCTTAACAGGACGGTTGAGCCGGCTCTCAGGCTCGTGTAACCCCGGCGCCACATCTTCGGAGTTCCACCCTTGAGCCAGTATCCGTCGTCCTTCGATCATGCCGCCCTGCTGGCCTCGGGCCGCGGCGAGCTGTTCGGGCCCGGCAACGCCCAACTGCCGGCCCCGCCGATGCTGATGTTCGACCGGATCACCACGATCAACTCGGACGGCGGCGAGCACGGCAAGGGCTATGTCGAGGCTGAACTCGACATCCATCCGGACCTCTGGTTTTTCCAGTGCCACTTCATCGGCGACCCGGTCATGCCGGGCTGCCTTGGTCTGGACGCCATGTGGCAGCTGGTCGGCTTCTACCTCGGCTGGATCGGGGGCCCCGGCCGCGGCCGCGCCCTTGGCGTCGGCGAGGTCAAGTTCACGGGCCAGGTGACCCCGGACGTCAAGCGCGTCGTCTACAAGATCACCCTGAAGCGGGTCATCAACCGCAAACTGGTCATGGGAATCGCCGACGGGGTTCTCGAAGCCGACGGCGTCCCCATCTATACGGCCACGGACATGCGGGTCGGTCTGTTCGGCGCTACCGAAGCCCCCAAGGGCTGAGTTCAACGCTAACGGTCGTCTGACGGACATAACCGCGACAAACGCGGAGCCCACTCCGGTCCGGAGCGGGTGAAAGACAAGAGGAAATACAGCATGCGGCGTGTCGTCGTTACAGGGCTGGGCATCGTCTCCTCCATCGGCGACGGCGCCGCGGAGGTCACCGAATCGCTGCGCAACGCCAGATCCGGCGTCGTGGCGGCTCCCGACCACATCAAATACGGCTTCCGGTCCCAGGTCTGGGCCCCGCCGTCGCTGGGCGTCACCACCGAGGACTGGGCCCCGCGCGTGGATCGCCGCGCCGCCCGCTTCCTCGCCAACGGCACCGCCTGGGCCCACATCGCCTTTGAGGAGGCTCTGGCCGATTCCGGCATGACGGCCGAGGAAATCCGCGACGACCGCATCGGCGTCATCGTCGGCGAGGGGGGGCCCTCGACCCAGATCATCCTGCAGGCGGCCCAGACCACCATCGAGAAGATGTCGCCCAAGCGGGTCGGGCCCTTCGCCGTGCCCAAGGCCATGGCGTCCGGCCCCTCGGCCGTGCTGTCGACCTGGTTCCAGATGCGCGGCGTCAACTATTCGATCTCTTCGGCCTGCGCGACCTCGGCCCATTGCATCGGGGCCGCGGCCGAACAGATCCAGCTGGGCAAGCAGGATGTGGTCTTCGCGGGCGGCTGCGAGGACATCGACTGGTCGATGTCCAACATGTTCGACGCCATGGGCGCCATGTCCTCGGACTTCAACGACACCCCGTCGGTCGCATCGCGCGCCTATGACGCCGCCCGCGACGGTTTCGTCATCGCCGGCGGCGCGGGCATCGTGGTGGTCGAGGAATACGAACGCGCCGTGGCGCGCGGCGCCAAAATCTATGCCGAGATCGTCGGCTACGGCGCCAACTCCGACGGCTACGACATGGTCGCCCCGTCCGGCGAAGGCGCCCAGCGCTGCATGAAGATCGCCATGGCCCAGGCCGGCGACCGCAGGATCGACTATCTGAACCCGCACGGCACCTCGACCCCGGTCGGCGACTCCAAGGAGATGGAAGCCGTCCGCAACGTCTTCGGCGCCGACATGCCGCTGATCTCCTCGACCAAGTCGCTGACGGGCCATTCGCTCGGCGCGGCCGGAGCCCAGGAAGCGATCTACTGCCTGCTCATGATGCAGAACGGCTTCGCCGCCGAGAGCGCCCATATCGAAAATCTCGATCCGGCCTTTGAGGGCATGCCCATCCTGCGCGCCCGCAAGGACGTAGAGTTGACCACGGTCATGTCGAACAGCTTCGGCTTCGGCGGCACCAACGGCACGCTGATCCTCGCGAAGGTCTGAGGCCTCCCCCTCGCTCGCGAGAGGGTTCCGTCGCGGCGCCGGCCCTGCTAACCCTCGGGCAAATCAGGCCTCAAGCAGCGCCATGCGCGCCAGGCCACAAAGAGGAGACTGACCCATGGCCGCTGAATCCGCCTGGAACATGCCGACCGGCGAACTGATGAAGGGCAAGAAGGGCCTGGTCATGGGGGTGGCGAACGCCAACTCCATCGCCTGGGGCATCGCCTCGCAGCTGGCCGCCCAGGGCGCCGAACTGGCCTTCACCTATCTCGGCGAGGGTCTGGAGCGCCGCGTGCGCCCGCTGGCCGAAAGCGTCGGCGCGAAACTGCTGATCCAGGCCGACGTCACCGATGACGCCTCCATGGACGCGGCCTTCGCCGAGCTGGAAAAGGCGTTCGGCACGATCGATTTCGTGGTCCACTCCGTCGCCTTCGCAAACAAGGACGAACTCAAGGGCTCCTTCATCGACAACACCACGCGCGACAGCTTCCTGCTGGCGATGAACATCTCCTGCTTCAGCTTCGTCGATGTGGCCAGGCGGGCGTCGAAGCTGATGCCGAACGGCGGGTCGATGATCACCATGACCTACCTCGGCTCGGAACGCGCCATCCCCAACTACAACACCATGGGCGTGGCCAAGGCCGCGCTGGAGGCCGCGACCCGCTACATCGCCCGCGATCTCGGTCCGCGCGGCATCCGCGTCAACGCCATCTCGGCCGGCGCCATGCGCACCCTGTCGCTGGCCGGCATCTCGGGCGGCCGCGGCATGATCGCCCAGGGCCGGGCCCTGTCGGCGATGAAGGAGGATACCTCAATGGAGGGCGTCGCCGGCGCCGCCCTGTGGCTGTGCTCGGACCTCGGCTTCTCGACCACCGGCGAGGTCATCCACGTCGACGCCGGCTTCCACATGATGGGCCTGTCCGGCGACGAGGAGTAAATATC
>Ga0209023_10006731_pt1 | contig 12027 bp, 10 predicted proteins | sample LakOneMetagenome_FD_187468 | JGI IMG/M metagenome (GOLD analysis project Ga0209023, IMG submission 187468) | Freshwater and sediment microbial communities from Lake Erie, Canada (SPAdes) (version 2) | ecosystem: Environmental > Aquatic > Freshwater > Lentic | place: Lake Erie, Canada...
ATTGATGCGCTGCTGATCGGCAAACCCGAGCTTGCGCAACATCCAGGCAACCGGCGCACCGTCGGGCGTGGCCATATCGGCCTCGCAGACTACTTTCCCAAAGGCAGTATCCTGCGTTGCCGTTACCACTGAATGAACATTGGTAATGCACACGTAGCGGCTTTCGCTACGAGCTGCCCAGCTTGAAATACGCTCAAGTGCGGTCTTCCAGTCCGGCGCATCGATAAATACGCCGAGAATTTTTGCGCCTTTTCTAGTCACGAGTCGCTGCCTCAATACCGTCCGCAAAATGCAGAACCATATTTTCCAGGGTATAGCGTTCGCTATCGGCTAACGCGGCCTGCTTCATGGTCATCAAACGATCCGGGTTCGTAATGACTTCAAGCACCGCGCTGCTATAAGCCTCTGGCGAATCGTCAGTGGCCAAGCCATTGATGCCGTTACGTAAATAGGCGACCTCAGGCGAGTGGCGAGCAGTCGTGGTAGTCATCATCACTAGTCCGCTACAAAACGCATCAACAATATGCAGCCCTACCAAACCGGGGTTCAACATCACATCCCCCATGCGGAAATACAGCGCTTTTTCACGGCCTTTCCTGACGCCCAGCAGATGTATCCATGGGCGGGTCGCTGCCGCCTCCCGCATCTCAGGCATCGAAGGGCCATCGCCAATTACCACCAGCGCGAAATCCGGCGCCTTCTGGCGAATCAAATCTGCTGCTGCAATCAGCAAATCAAGCCGTTTGTCGGGATACAGCGAGCCACAAAACAAGCCAACAGGCGCATCAATCGTGATACCCAGTCGATCTTTTTCAGCCAATATTTCAGTCGCCGAACACGATCCCAGATCAGCCTTGAACCCACTGCTGTCTATTGCGTTATCCAGACAAGTAATCTGGCCTTTCGGATAACCCGCCTTGGCTAGGATATCTACGGTCATTTCCGTGTACGCAAACCACCAGTCGACGCGAGTCAGCAAAAAATCCTTCCATTTCTCGCGCAAGCCAGTCGGCGCATCGCTCTGAAAGTTCTTGCCATGCCCCCAATAGCCCACCTTCCGCTTTGACGACATTCGGCTGATCAGCAAGGGATAGTTCGACAGAATCCGGTTTTCTTGCATGACTACCACCAGATCAACATCCTTGAGTTGGGCAGGAAACGGTTGCCAGACGATATCCCGACTCCCCATCTCAAGAAATCGATTCCTGACCTTGTGGGCCCAAGGCAAGCTACCTTCGTCCTTCTTAATTAGTTCGCGCCGCGACGCCTGGCCATGCACCAAGTCCAACTTGATGCCACGCTCGGCACAAACAGAACGTAGTTGATCAAAAAACTTCGTGCGGTAATGCAATAGCCGGTGCTGGAGAATCACAACCTTCTTCAATTTTTGCCTCTTACTTGTTCCAAGGCTGGCTCAATAACGCAGTGGTCATAACCGCGCTCGGAAAATCCAAAGACCCCGTCGCGAATAGCAATTTCGTGACGTGAGATAGCAGAAGAGTCCTGAAAGCGTTGTCCGATAACTCGAGCCGGCACGCCAGCTGCAATCGAATACGGTGGAATGTCTCTACTGACGACACTCCCTGCAGCGACGACAGAGCCGCGACCAACTGTGACGCCGGTTAGTACAATCACCCCATAACCCAACCAGACATCACTTTCGATTACAGCTTTTTCATCCAAAAAAGGACTTGGAAAGCGATGGCTGCCAACCCATGGCGCATAGCGCACAGGGAAGCCAACGATAGAAAAATCATGATCGTGGCGCCCAACAATAGAGACGCGATTGGCAAGCAGGCAGTAATCACCAATTTCACAGTTGGCTTCGACGTGTACCTGCTTGCCGATGTAAACACCGGAGCCAATAAGTATTTTCTTGGGCGCCCAGAGACGGGTGCCTTTGCCTACATGGAGATCGTTGCCATAGCTAAGAAAGGCCGTTTTCCCTGCGACAAGCAATCGAGTTTGAATTTGCCGCGCAAATGCACGTAATAACGAAAGCATTACTCACTTCCTGAAAAGCGTGTTGAGCCAAATATTTCCAAGCTAGGGCTCAATTCATTGGTAACCTTCATTGATAAACTCGACTTAAGGCGCGAACAGTAGCTGGCCACTCATAGCTCCTGCCGACGTCACGAATTCCGCTGCGTTGAAAGCTATTGCGACGCACAGCCCAACGCTCCAACGCCAAGCCCAAATTAGCCAAATCATTAGGCTCAGCCACTTCGCCAACATCCTTGGTCACGTAATGCGCGAATTGGCCGACACGGGTTGCCAACACCGGCACGCCAAAACGTAAGGCCTGAAACAGAACGCCACTCTGATCAATATGACGATAGGGCAGCGCGACAAGGTCAGCAGCCTTGAACAGTCGTTCCATATCTTGCTCGGGAACAAAGCCATCGCGCCACTCGATGCACTCGCGAAAAGGATGTCCGGCTATTAACACCCGCAACCTCTGGCGAAAATCATCGCTGGGACACGCACCGGCGATGACAAGTCGGAAAGCAAAGGAAACTGACTGAAGTGCTTCAACCAACAAATCTACACCCTTGTATGGTGCGATTTTTCCGAAAATCAAAATCATTGGAACTTGGCCGGGCCGTCGTTCATCACCCCAATCGTAATTTGCCTCCGTTGCCGGCTCGATGCCATGTTCCATGACCAGTATCTTGTCGCTATCAATTCCGAATTTAGCGGTTAGGTCATGCTTCATACATTCCGTATGAACGACCAACTGATGAGCGATTCGAAAAGAGAGTCCATAGCAAATGCGATTGAAGTTCGTATGACGGTCATGCGGTAATAGATTGTGCACGGTGAGCACATAGCGCCGATTCACAAGCCTGAACAACAGCCCTTCAAGTATTCCGCATAGCAAGGCAGGATCAATCAGTCCTATCACATGCATGATGGAACGACGTTTGTAGATCGCGTAGGCCATAAGGCTCAAGTGGTAACTGAGCATATTCAACGCCTTTTGCAAACGTGTTCGACTCTCCTCCTGACTGCCTCGCAGGTTTCTGGTTTGCACTTTGCCCGCAAGTCGAGCCACATCCGTCCGATCAGAACTTATTAGAGTCAGAGGTGCACCGTTTTCAACGAGTCCGTTGCAGAAGCCTCGTTCGTAGTTGGTCTGGAAACCATGAGATACACACACGATGGGAAAACTGGAAAACAGCTTACGGTCATTGGCAAGCGACCCAATACTGTTGTGAGTTCTATTGGACGTCACTATTGATCTGAAACGATAACTACTGTTGGGCCTACGGTCAGGTAAGCAGATGCCGGTTGCCACTGGGAGTCTCCATCCAACAGCACCGACTTTCCAGGCAAAGGAGCCAATACTTGCTGCTGTTGCTGATCGGCGGATGGATCAATCCAGAGAGCGACTAGCGGCTTTCCATTTGCTCCAGTTAATTTGCAGTTCCACAATCCCGCCGAGTTTCGGTCGCAGCGTTGCAGCGTCGACCGCATTAATATCGCGAAAAATTGTTCCAAAACGGCAGCTATCGGACGATTCGTTCCCGTATTTGGATCACGGAACCCCATCTTTTTGTTATCCCAGGCATACCAGTAATACCGTTCAAATCCGAGTGCGCGCGCCAATAGCATATCGCGTGGCAAATATTCAGCAGCGCGTTGATCAGAAATCAAATTGCGCATCTCGTCATCGGACCATTGCACCTGCGAATTGGCCAACCAATAGCCCGACTCAGTATTCCAAATGGGCAACGACGCGTAGCCGGCCGAATTCAACATTTTCTTCATTTTCATAGCAGGCGCGATAACTGCCTCAGGCGCCTGCCCACTGTGGTACAAGTGAAACGAAGTTCCGTCTACAAAATCCGCCGCCCCGGCTTGAAGTATCTTCATGGGCCATGCCACTCGCTTGTCAAGACCTACACCGGATGGTGCAAGTAAGCGAACACCGGGATCATATTTATCGATTTCTTCTTTCGCCACGCGGACAAGACCGACTAGAGCATCAACAGACCCTGAATAGAATGACGGTATATTTGCCTCATTCCAGATTTCGTAGGTAGCAACACGGCCTTTGTAGCGCTGTACGACAGTTCGCACATAGTTACGCCAATTCTCGATATCGGAAGGCTCAGCGGCGCTTCCCCAACCATACGCCCCCTTTTCACCCGGACGTGCGGAAGCCCACCTAGGAGTGACACCCAAGGGTAGTAGGACATCAACGCCATGCTCTTCTGCCCAGGAAACGAATTCGTCGAGACGAGCAAACTTCCAATCACCTCGTTGTGGCTCAAGTGAAGCCCAGTTGACTCTGGCATCCCATAAACGTATCGAACCAATGGGAATATCCGGCCAGTTGCGCAGGCTCCCACTGTTATGGACATGCATTCCAAAAAATGGGCGATCAAATTTTGCCGGGGCTGGAAATGGGGTCAAACTGATTGGAGATGGTGAAGCTTGACAACCTGAACCCAGAAGTAAACTCAGCAATAGAAATAGAAAGCGCATCGGTAACAAAGCCTCTTTAGTTTTCAGAACTACGCGCTATCACGCATTCAATGCCATTTAGTTCGGCTGCGGTATCGGTAAAGGAACTCCAATAGCTCCCGATCAACTTGCGACAATTCCCAAGCGCAAACAAGTCGACAACCGCATCGACAATCGCTAGGGGATCATTGCGCGAATAGGCCCGTTTTTTATATTCCTGTACACGCTCGGCAAAGTTTGCTTGCAACGCAGCAGTAACCTCCGGATCATCGGTCGCAAGGAAAAACCGCGTCTTTGGGTTGGATTCCACTTCCACTTTCATCAACGCGATGAATTGTTCAAGCGTACTTTCACGGAGCGCTTGTGTATTGTCCGTGCGCCGCACATGTACCCCCACGCTATCGGCAACACTCGCGCGCAACTCTTCAATTAACGCTGCTGCTTCAGTGGCGGGTACAAACAGCTTGTACATCTCCGGATCGAAAACCAGTCGCGAATTGGTATGAACAAACACATCGCGGCCATCGATTGCCTTGAGCGCAGACTCCATCTGAAACTTTCCTGGCTCTGTTTCGCGCTCGCCTAGCACATAGTTTCCGGACAAGCGTGCCCAATATTCACGAAGTCGAAATCCCCCCCTGCCAATTGGGGTCATCGCGCTACGCTCCAGTACATCAAAGGGCAGCTTGGCAGTAGAAAAAATGCTGTCGAAACGTGCATTGAAATCTGGTGTTCGGTGCCAAAGCACGCGCATTGGCTGGCCGGTTGCTTTGGACAGTAACCAGGCCGAAGCAACAACACGCATCCGGTTGCACAGGCCGCCCTCAGGAAGTACGGTAATCATTGTTTAACTCTTTTACTTTTAGCGCGGATTTTTCGATTGCCAGGGAATCGGAAAGAACATGGAACAGCAGGCGAGCTTGAGCCCAGCGCCCCTTGAGCACGTGCCGAAAAAGTTCAAACGCCAGCGAACGTTTGGTGGCCCACAAACGTTCAGGGAGAAATCGGCTGACGAAACGTAAACGGTTTCGGTACAAAAGGTTCAGTGAAAACTCAGACATCACCTTGGCACTGCTTGCGCCAACCTTATGAAAGACCCAACTGCGAGGGGCATAGCCTAGAGAAAATTCTGGCCGGCCACGCAGAGCCCAGTCGATTTCCTCAAAATACAGGAAGTAGTCATCCTGCATCAGCCCAACGGTTTCGAGAAAATGGCGCGAGACAAGCATCGATGCGCCGACTACATAAGCCATTTCCTTTTCTACCTCAGTCCCATCCGAAGGTAGCTCCGTAACAGGAAGCCCTTCACCAATATGGGAAACAGAAGTCGTTTTCGTGTTCAACCTGCCTCCCATAGCCTGTACATAGTCAGGTTTACGGTAATAAATCAGCGAGGAGCCTACGATTCCGCAGCGGGAATCCGCCTGAGCGCGAAGGAGCAATTCAGGCAGGGTATCGTGACGAACAACGGTGTCGGTATTGAGCAACCAAAACCAATCAAAACCTTGTTCCAAGGCCAATTTTAGACCGACGTTATTTCCCCCGGCGAAGCCAAGATTTCCACCTGCATGTACCAGAGAAACAACGGGGCTTTCTGCTCCCTGGATGACTGTTCCAGCCTTGTCCAGCACCTCGAAGCAAATAGGATTGGCAGGCAACTGCCCAGATATCCGCCCGACCCCATCAAATTCAGACCAATTCTCTCCCCGCGCTGGTTGGGCTAGCCATTCCAGAATATGTTTGCATGACCCATCGGTTGACGCATTGTCCACCACAAAAACATGCATCCCGTGTAATGGATTGGCGAGCAAAGAATCCAGGCATTCGATGGTGTCACGCCAACCATTCCAATTCACCAAGATAATGGCAATACGGTCTATCGGCACATCCATGCGACTAGGCTTGGGCATGATGAGCCTTGTGCTGGACAACTGCCTTGCCATCGCGCAGGTATAGCAAAGCGATGGCCATGAACACGCAAAATGCAGCCACACCTCGCGGAGCGACCCATTCAGGCTGGGTAAACGAGGTGATTACGGGGACAAAAAAACCTCCAGCCAAGGCCGCCCTTAAGCCCATGTCCCCCTCTCGACCGTGGCGGCGCAGCCCCAAGCGAAATACCCGCACAAAGCAGAGGATAAAAACCAGCGGAATAAATGCGGCGTAAAGCCCCATTTTGAGCGGAAAGTAGAGGTAGCCGTTGTGGATATAGCGCGTTTCGATACCAAAACTACCTTTAGAGCTGATCGTCTGCTTGTAGTCACCGCCAATCCCCACGCCAAGGAATGGATGCCTTTCTATTGCCGTAAAGGCTGCCGAATTTTCCCTCTTGCGCCAGTCAAAAGAACCACCGCTCTGAATCTCCCGAGAAATCCCTGTTGCTCGATCTAGCAAGGCCTCAACCATGCGTGGCTTGACTATAGAAAGAGCCCCCAAGAGGAGAGTTAAGCCGACCACACCAAGAATAACAACACGCAATAAGCCTCCAAATCCGCGATGTAGATAGGTGGACATAACGAGCCCAAGTGCTCCTGCCACCCATATCCCACGCCCGAACTGCACAGCAACCCCTATCATCAGCAAGCTAAGGAGAGGAGCGCCAAGTAACCAACTCAAGCGATTATCGGCAAGTCGGTTCAGGATCAGATATACAGAAAAGATGACGATATATATTCCACCGTCAGCAATGCTGCGAGTGACATCAGAGTTGACACCGACATCCAGCGCCTCCACCCGAGCTTCGGTCATGATCCGAATTTCAAACAGTGATTGCACTGAGACATAAAGAGCAATTATTAGCCCCAGCACAACGGTGCCAATTACAAAATTATGGAACCGCTTTGGCGTGTCGCAAGCCATGACAATCAGTGGTAGCAACGCCCAGGTTATTGCCGAACGGCCTTCAGTCAACCATTCAGCGTTGTGGACAATAAACTTTCCATAGAACAGCGAAACGCCAAACGCAAAAGTAAAATAACCGAGCGCTGGCAGCATTGGCCCAAGATCTACCAGCAAACTTTTTCGTGCTAACACTTGTCGTAGGATAACCACTAAAAGTAGCAACAAAATTAATAGATCGTACAAGCGCAAATTTCCACCGCCGAACGGCAGGCGCGGTTGGAATGCAGATGGCACGGCTTCGAACAACATCGCCAAGGTTAGCAAAAGTGCTACGTAAGGTTTGGTTAACACAAGCACAAATAAGATGGGCAGCAGAACAAGCCCCAATGAAATGAACCATGGCATGACTGCCGCCACATACCCGAGAAATACTGCGACAAACAAGATTGCCCCGGCCCCCAAAATAGCGCCAACGCCTATCGCATTCCTATTGTTCAACGATTGAATTGGGCGTACTGGCAACCACCCCTTACCTGACAAACGTTCTAACGTTCTGGATGTCACGATGCAATCCCTTGACGCTTCGCCAGCAGGTTCTTGATCACGACACGGTCCGATGCCTGCAACAAGTATATCCAGGCCAAAGGAACAAACATAAGCGCCCCCAGAACCCAGATAACACCACACTCGATGAAAGAACTGGGCCAAGATCCGGCCAGCAGTGCCGCAATGGCACCTGATGCCGTGAGATACCATAGCAAACCCATTTGGGGCCAATGGAGTTTGTGCCCAGCCAAGGCGAACAATATTGCGGCGTCGATAATCATTCGGGCGGTCCAACAGGCTGCAGTTCCAACGATGCCAAACTGACCTGTAGCAAACCAGAGTGCGCCAATGAATATGGGCAGTTCCGACAAATGCAAAATTGCCATCCATTTTGGATTCCCCGTACTCTGAATCAGGTTCGCAGGGGCCTGTGCCAAAGTATTCGCTAGTACGCCGATGGCGAGCACCTGAAGCACAATCGTTGCTTGTTCGGCAAACTCGGCACCAAGCCAAAGATTAAGTAGCGGCCTGGCAAGAACCACTGCAGTAAAGCAAATCGGGAACATCAGCACCATCAGCATTCGAATCGTTGCTGAATACGTGGTCTGGGATGACTTGGCAGAACCGGATTGTGCCGAAAGTACAGGAAAGATGACTGCCATTACGGAAAAAGGGAAAACTAGGGTGCGGGTAATCATGTCGTAAGGCGTTGAGTAATATGCGACCAATTCAACTACTACGAGCCCGGCCAGAACAAAACGATCCAGATAGTTCATCAGCGGACTGACCAGATTGGAAACGCTCATCCACCCCCCTAATCGGACTAATTCCCGCACCGTTCCCCTATCCAGCGGATGCCACGGCTTGATGCGACCACACTCGATTGCACAAACTTTAGCGTGAAGATAAGTGGTCAGGATGCGCATGATGGTTACAGAACCAACGATCCACTCAAGCCGAGGAACGATAAGTGCAGCGATAAGGGGTCCTAAATAGGTTAATAGCCCCATGACGATTCTGATCAGGTTTAATCGACGAAAGGCTTGCCATGCTTCAAGGGTCCCACGGTAGGCAGCTGTCAGCATGACTAGCGGAATTGATGCAGCCAGCACGCGAAGACCTCCGATGGCTTCTTCCTGCAAGCTTTCAGGAACATTGAGCCAGCCATGAACCAACGGTTCAGCACATAGCCAGAGCACAGTGCATACAGCCAGGCCGAACAGGCTCATTAATGCGGTACCGACCCGCGCTACATGCAGCGCCCCGCTTTTGTCACCGGCTCCCAAGCGAGCAGCAACAGTACGAGTCATTGCACGGCTGATACCGAAATCAAACAGGCCGGCATAACCGACTAGCGCCCAGGCGAGACTAAGAAAACCGAAACGATCCATACCCATGTGGCGAATCAACAACGGCACCGTCAGGATTGCGACCACAATGGGAAATATCTGCCCAGCAAGGCTCCACAGCGCATTCACGGCAACCCGATTAACTGACATTGCTCCGCTATGTCCGCAAGCTAGGGTTCTGCAACATATCTTCGTAAGCCCTGCGAATTCCTTCTCGCAGCGTAGTACTGGCACTCCAGCCCAGCGCCTTTAGTGCAAACACGTCAAGCAACTTGCGGGGCGTGCCATCCGGCTTGCTCGTATCGAACACCATCTCGCCCTTGAAGCCAACTGTCGCCATAATCGTTTCAGCCAACTCGCGAATCGTCACATCGGTGCCCGTGCCAACGTTGTACAAGCCTTCCGTGATATTTTCGTGTTCCATCAGGTAGACGCAGGCGTCGGCCATGTCATCTACGTACAGAAATTCACGCATCGGCTTTCCTGAACCCCAAACCTCAAGCGTCGCATCGCCACGCTGCTTGGCCTCATGGGTCTTTCTCAGTAAAGCAGGGAGTACATGGGAGTTGTTCAAGTCGTAGTTGTCGTTTGGGCCGTAGAGGTTGGTCGGCATTACGCTAACGTATTGCCTGCCGTATTGGCGGTTGTACGACTCACAAAGCTTGATGCCAGCGATCTTGGCAATCGCATATGGCTCATTGGTTGGTTCGAGCGGGCCGGTCAGCAGATATTCTTCTTTGATCGGCTGTGGGCAATCCCTCGGGTAGATGCAGCTGGAACCCAAAAATAGCAGGCGGCTTACGTTTGCTTTGTGCGCCGCGTGAATGATATTGGCTTCAATCATCATGTTCTGATAAATGAAGTCAGCACGGAAGACATTGTTTGCCTGGATGCCACCTACCTTGGCCGCTGCCAGAAAAACGTAATCTGGCGTTTCTTGCGCAAAAAAGCGGTCAACCGCAGCTTGATTGATCAGGTCGAGTTCCTGATGCGTGCGGGTAATAATGTTGGTGTATCCCTTGGCCAGCAGGTTGCGCACAATGGCGGAACCAACCATGCCCCGGTGCCCGGCAACGTAGATTTTGGCGTTCGTATCCATGCTTATTCGTGGTAATCAAATGCCTGAAAACCGGCCATCTTGACCAGTGCGTCGCGTTTGGCAGCGGTGTAGTCAGCCTGGACCATTTCCTGGACGAGTTCGGCCAGCGTGGTTTTGGGTACCCAGCCGAGTTTTTCCTTGGCCTTGGTGGGGTCACCGAGGAGCGTTTCAACTTCGGTCGGGCGGAAGTAGCGCGGGTCAACCTTGACGATGGTGTCGCCGACTTTGACTTTGGCGTCCTTGTTGGTGACGGCGGCTACGATGCCAACTTCATTCTCGCCTTCGCCTTCCCAGCGTAGCTGGATACCCAGTTCAGCTGCTGCAAATTCAACGAACTGACGAACACTGTATTGCACACCGGTGGCAATAACGAAATCTTCAGGTTGTTCCTGCTGAAGCATCAGCCACTGCATCTCAACGTAGTCACGAGCATGGCCCCAGTCACGCAGGGAGGACAGATTGCCGAGGTAGAGACAGTCTTGCAGGCCGAGCGCCATGCGGGCAACGGCGCGGGTAATCTTGCGGGTGACGAAGGTTTCCCCTCGCAGCGGGGATTCGTGGTTGAACAGGATGCCGTTGCAGGCGTAAATGCCATAGGCCTCGCGGTAATTCACGGTGATCCAGTAAGCGTACATCTTGGCTACGGCATAGGGGCTGCGCGGGTAAAAGGGGGTTGTTTCCTTTTGCGGGATCTCCTGAACCAGTCCGTAGAGTTCGCTGGTGGAGGCCTGATAGAACTTGGTTTTTTTCTCCAGGCCAAGGATACGGATGGCTTCGAGGATGCGCAGGGTGCCCATGCCGTCGGCGTTGGCGGTATATTCGGGGGACTCGAAGCTGACCGCCACGTGGCTCATGGCGCCGAGGTTGTAGATTTCGTCAGGCTGGGTTTGCTGGATGATACGGATCAGATTGGTGGCGTCGGTGAGGTCGCCGTAGTGCAGGACGAAGTTCTTGTTTTCGACGTGCGGGTCCTGGTAGAGGTGGTCGATTCGGTCGGTATTGAACGACGATGCGCGACGCTTGATACCGTGGACTTCGTAGCCCTTTTTTAACAGGAATTCGGCCAGGTAGGCGCCGTCCTGTCCGGTTATGCCGGTGATGAGCGCTATTTTTTTCATTGCTGTTCTCGCTTGGGATTGCCAATAAGTTTTTGCCGGTCTTCCGGCCTCAGTGATCCGAGCAAATCGCCGGCAAAGGCGTTTTGCTTCTCGTAGGCTCCATTCGCGTCACTATCGATGGATGAAAGCCGGAAAAGCAGGCCGTCTGGAATCAGTCCTCTCAGGCCGAAGCCCATTTCCACCAGTTTTTTATCCAGGCCAGGGCCAACAACGCGGTCACCAACCGTGATCCAGTAGGTTACCGGTTCGTTTCGTTCGCCGAGGCTGGTTTCAATTCTGGTCACTGGGATCGTGGCGTTTTGCAGCACCAATTGCCCATACTGTTTGTTTTTTAGCGTGAAACCTTGGGCCGGATAGCATATTTCAGGCTTATGTACCTGTTTGGCATCACTCTGATCGCTGCCATAGGCTATCGACAGCATGATTCGATAGCCCTCGGGATTGACATAGGTTCTGGACAGGGTTTGTGCGTAGATCAGGTCAATCATTTCCTTTTGTTGGGGATCAACAATCAACGCCTGATTTTGTTTTTCTTCGCGCCATTCGCCAAAGCTTGCGGGGATCATGGATTCCAGTTTGACGGCTGGGCCCATCTCGGCAATTT
>Ga0209023_10006732_pt1 | contig 12026 bp, 13 predicted proteins | sample LakOneMetagenome_FD_187468 | JGI IMG/M metagenome (GOLD analysis project Ga0209023, IMG submission 187468) | Freshwater and sediment microbial communities from Lake Erie, Canada (SPAdes) (version 2) | ecosystem: Environmental > Aquatic > Freshwater > Lentic | place: Lake Erie, Canada...
ATTTCAGGTACTGCATCATTAGGGCAGCATGGAAGACCGCATACCTGCATTGCTGCATAGTCCGGTATATCATCCCCCATGTAGAGTACACTTTCGTATTCGGTTTTAGAAGAAACAGCTATTTCGTGTAAGAACTCCTTTTTGCGTTCAATACCTATATGCACTTCCTGTATACCGAGTTTATTGAGCCGCAGTCTTACGCCTTCGGATTTGCCACCTGATATGATCCATACCTGGTAGCCCTTTTTGACAGCAAGCTGCATTGCATAGCCATCTTTGATGCTCATACTGCGCAGCATGTGGCCGTCTTCGGTTAGCATGAGGCTACCATCGGTAAGTACGCCGTCTACATCAAAAACAAAAGTGCGTATAGGTGCAAATAATTCCAGGAGGTTCATGTTTGAAATATTATTGGTTATCTCTCCACTCATATACCCATGCGGACTGAATCATTTCCAGGTGGCCCTCTGTAGAGCCCTCGCGTGTACCTTCGAAGTTCGGGATCTCTAAAATCCAGTCGAGCAGCTCAGTGAAACGTATACGGTAAATTTTACTTTCCCCGAATTCAGGGCCAAAACGCTCGTAGAGCTTCATGGCTATATCTTCGTGGTCATTCCATTTTATAGGTGGTTCGTAATGGGCCATGTTATTGTTATTTAGTAAGGCTGTTGGCCTGTTAGCAATGTTTATTCGCCGAGGAATTGTGTCTGGTCGGGCAATGTCACTTCAATAAATCCGGACTTGTTGACCAATATGCACTGACAGCCCAACCTTGAATTAATGCGTGGGCTTACAGCACGGTCAATGAAATCTTCTTCCCTGTCAGTCAATTCAGGCAAAAATTCATCGCCTTTTTCTACATACAGGTGGCAGGTACTGCAGGCGCAAACCATACCACAGTTGTGGTGCAGCTCTATGCCATTATCAAGCGCCACTTCCAGTATGCTTTGGTCGTGAGCTATGTTTTCAAGTGTTACCGGCGATAACCCTTTTTGTTCAAAGTTAAATTTAATAGTATACATTAAGTTCTCTGGTCAGATTTGCGGCAAAGTTAATGGTTAGGTGCCATACTTTGGGCAGTTGGCTATACTTACTGTTGATATGGATATTACTATAGCGTTCAGTCCCTGTTTTGCAGGTATTCCTGCAGCATCATCACAGCGCTTACAGCATCTATCAAGCCTTTTTCTTCCCTGTCTTTCTTTTTCAGTCCCATGCCGGCTATGGCTTGGGAAGCCATTTTAGACGTCATGCGTTCATCAGTCTTTTCTACAGGTATGTTGGGAAATACATTACCAAACTTAAGAATGAATTTTTCGACAAGTGGGGTGGCGTGGGTAGGGGTTTCATCCATGTTCAACGGGTAGCCGATCAGCAGCATTTCGACGGGCTCATTCTGCATGTATTTTTTCAGGTAGCCGATCAGTTCATTTGAGTCGACTGTGTCCAATGCCGTTGCGATGATCTGCAAAGGATCAGTGACGGCTATACCTGTGCGTTTTTTTCCGTAGTCCAGAGCTATTATTCTTGCCAATGGGTGCTATTTATTCCTGTATGATTTAAATACTACCGGCTTGTGGCGTTTCAGTATCTCGCGTTCCAGCATACGCAGGTCGAGGTAGCGTTGCTGTAATACGCCTTGTGCAATAGGGTCTTTTTCGGTGTTGAGCATGGCAGTCAGTTTCTCCTGTATATGAAGGATCTTCTTCAGCTCAAAATAAGAAAGAGTGCTGTCCACATCGCTTACATAGGTCAATGGGCCAATGGTGCTTTCAATGCCGTACTTGTCCTGCCAGTTTGTGCTTATGTCCTGGCGGGGGTGCAGCAAAGAAGCCATTTTATTTCTTGTTTCCTGGTCGGGATGATTGATAAAGTAATGTAATTCCGGAGTGGAGCCGAAATGAGCATAATGGTCCATGTACTCCAGGAACAACTTTTTCACCAATTCGTTGGTCAGGATATCATGTTCCACGCGGTCTTCAACCAGCTTTGCTACCGAATCATAACCTTCGTATGGCTGATGGCCATATTCTATAAGTATGCGTAGTAATTGCCATTCCTGCAGATCGTCTGCTGACGGCGCTTTAAAGTCCTGCTGATCATCAACGGGGATATGCTCGGGGTGAGGCATTGCTTCTTCCTTGCGGACATGCTTTTGCTCACCCTCTATTCTGTCGCGGATATACTTATTGATCAGGTTGATCAAGCCTGTTTCGTCAACACCCAGCTTCTGAGCTGCTTCGCGTGTGTAGTGCGACTGCAGCGAGAAATCTTCGGCTTTATTAATGCGGGAGATACTTTCCGCAATTTCATTAACGAGTTTTGATTTCTTTACAGGGTCCGTTCCTGCATCATTGAGTCCTACCTGCAGCCGGAAGCTAATAACATCCTGTTTATGCGCTTTGGCATATTCATGGAATCCGGCAGTACCGGATTTTTGCACAAAGCTATCGGGATCTTCACCTTCAGGTAAGAGAACAAGCTGTACGTTGAAGCTCTGAGACAGCGCCATGTCAAGTCCCCTGAGGGCAGCCTTGATGCCGGCCGAGTCGCCATCATATAAGATGGTGAGGTTCTTGGTCAGCTGACCGATCAGTCTCAGTTGATCTTCGGTAAGTGATGTGCCGCTGCTGGACACCACATTCTCTACTCCTGCCTGGTGCAGGGATATGACGTCTGTATAACCCTCTACAAGCAGGCACTCATCCAGTTTGCCAATAGCTTGCCGGCTCTGATACATACCATAGAGCACCTTACTCTTTACGTATATCTCGTTCTCTGGCGTGTTAATGTATTTAGGAGCCTTTTCGTTGCTCTTAAGTATACGTGCACCAAACCCAAGGATACGGCCGGTCATGCTCTGTATAGGGAAGATCACACGTCCCCTGTATACATCGTAGTAAGTGCCGTTCCTGTTCTTAGCCAGCCCTGCACGCTCCAGCATCTCTGCACGGTAGCCCTTGGCTATAGCTCCTTTGTAAAAGGTATCACCTTGCTCAGGGTTGTAACCAAGACGGAAACGTTCTATAATATCTTTACGAAATCCACGTTCCTTGAAGTAAGACAAGCCTACTAACTGACCTTCTTCGGTATTCAGCAGAGCATCATGAAAGGCAGTGGCTGCATATTCATTGAGTATGCGCAGTGATTCTTCGGCCAGCTGTGCCTGTTGCTGCTCAGGAGAACGTTCGGTTTCCTCAAGGGTTATTTTGTAGAAATCAGCCAGCCATCTAATGGCTTCAGGGTAGGTAAGCTTTTCATGATCCTGTATGAATGTAACTACATTGCCAGCCTTTCCGCAGCCGAAGCACTTATAGATGCCTTTTGCGGGAGAAACATTGAAAGAGGGGGTCTTTTCGTTGTGAAACGGACAATTGGCAATATAGTTGGTTCCCCGTTTACGCAGGCGCACGAATTGACCTATTACGTCAACAACATCTGCACGGTTCATTACTTCCTGTATGGAGGCGGGGGAGATCATTACTGCGAAGGTAAGTATTGAATTTCTAATTGATCCATTGTACAAATCGTGTATGTGGGCTAATTTATATTTTAAATAAACGTTATGGTATTTTTGTAAATACAAATGGTCCCGAAACGGGACCATCAGTGTAGTGTGAAGTGGAGCCAATTACGCCTCCTCTTCTTCGTCATTCGGCTCTTCTTCCTCGTCGAGTTCGTCAAGCTCATCAAGCTCTTCGTCTTCATCCAGAGATGTAGCTTCAAATTCTTCATTTTCTTCTTTGCCGAGTTGTTCTCTTTCTTCTGCAACAGGCGTTACTACTTCTTCTGATTCAAATTTGTTTTCCATGATCGTTTGTTTTTTGTGTTTAAGAATTATGCGCAATTTAGTTGAGGTAACAGTACCGGATTAGTTGCCCTGTTACAATTAATTGTATAGTAATATTATGCCAACAATAGATTGAGAAATTCATAATAGTCGATTAACAATTATCCGTTATAATTATAACTTTGCGCCATGAATGTGGAGGAGATAGAAGCCTACTGCTTAGCCAAAACCGATGTGGAAGAAGGGTTCCCTTTCGGGGAAGAAACATTGGTGTTCAAAGTAAGAGGTAAGATATTCCTGCTGGTTGGTTTGCTGAGCGATCCGTTGCAATTCAATGCAAAATGTGACCCGGAGCGAGCGATAGAACTGAGAGAGCAGTATAACTGTATCATTCCCGGCTACCACATGAATAAGCAACACTGGAACTCTGTGATCATAGATAATACACTTAGTAAAAAACAATTGAAAGAGCTCATTGACCATTCTTACGACCTTGTAAGTTATGGCAAGGCAAAAGCGAAAAGTAAAAAATGATCAGAATTGTAATTGTCCTATTCACTCTTTGCTGTACTGTATTGCATGTCAATGGTCAGACGTTGATCCCGTTTGAATTTACCTCGGAAGAGGAGAATCGTTTTTTAAAAGAGAATGATTCGGTTAGGTTCTATGTATCATCAGGCGATACGAGTAATGTTGTATGCCTGAATGAGGAAGCTTCTTATTATAAGCTACTGGATAAGAATAGAAAGGTTATTGCGGAGGGCAGTTATGTAACAGAAGGGGATAAGTTTTTGCAAACAGGCAAGTGGGTAGAACGGTACAGTAACGGGAAACTGAAAAATACCGGATACTACCTACGCAATAAACCTAGCGGTACCTGGCAGGAGTATTATGAGAACGGTAAACTAAAAACTGTAGCAAACTATACCGTAATAGGGAGCTCGCGTGGTAGTTCAAGTTACTGTCTTTCCGGAAGCTGGCAGGAGTATTACCAGGACGGGAAGCTTAAAGTAAACGGCTATTATTCTGCTAACGAAACCAAGGTAAAGGACACCCTCATAGTGGAAGATCCGATAACAGAACAAAAGGTTTCAAAGGTTACTACACGTACAGTATATACTCCTGTCAGATCCGGTACTTGGGAATACTATACTGAAAGTGGCGAACTGGATAAAAAAGAGGAGTTGTAGTGAATATGATGATATTTATCTCATCATATTCACTAACCCATTATACTCAGCGTATTCTTTATTTCCTGCCAGTTTTTTCCTAATTTTTCTTTCAGGCGCTCCAGCAATTCTGCTTCTTTGCCTATTTCATATTTAAGCTCTTCTTCGGTAAGGTGTGGATATTGTTTCATGATCTTACCTTTCATTTCCGGCCATTGTTCTCTTATTTCTCGATTTTCCATTGCTATGTGTTTATGATAATAGTATAAATCCTGTGCCATGGGGTTGGTTGATAGGTTAAAAGGTTGATAAGTTAATAAGTTTACAGATTTACGCGTTGATAGGCCTGAATTGAGCAGTGCCTGCCGATAAAATTGCATTAATCGTTACATTTGTAGCCATGTTATTTGCTGTTAGGCGCTTTGTTTTATCTGCGGTTTTCTTTTTGATGTGTACGGGAGTATACGCTCAAAACTACTATGAAGAAACACCCAAAGTGTTTGACGGCGGGCTGATACTTGGCCTAAACTTTGCGCAGGTAGACGGGGATACTTATTATGGGTTTCATAAGATAGGACTACATGCGGGAGCCCAGGTTTATATACATTTCACACAAAGGATAGGCATTACCATGGATCTGCTTTATTCGCAAAAAGGTAGCAGGGGAGAGACGGTACTACAATCACCTTACCTGGGCACTTACGTTACCAAATACTTCATGAATATTAATTATGCAGAGGTGCCTGTAACATTGCACTATAAAGAGCATGGTTTTGATTTTGAAGCCGGGCTTGCTTATAGCAGGCTGATCAATTTTAGTGAGTACATTCTTTCAGACAAGCCGGTGTCAATAGATCCTGTAAAGAACGCCTTCGGCACAACTGATATTGAGTATGTAGTAGGATTGACAACTAAAGTATACAAAAAGTTTCACGTGAATGCGCGGTATGAGTATTCTGTAATATCTATACGACCGAACGACAGGATACCGGTTAATTATGGCTATGGGAATAACGGTCAGTTCAATAATGTGTTTAATCTGCGCATGATCTATTTATTCTGATCAACAATAGTTGGATTGTTTTTAGATTACGGGAGTAACTGTATATCCTTTCTTTTTTAGTAATGATATAACGCCTTTGTAGCCTCCAAGATGGCCAGCCCCTACTGCAAAGAACACACATGATTTGCCCATTTTTGCTGCCATTCGTGGTATCCAGTTCTGGTTCCTGCTATCGAGGAATATACCCATGTCGCCTAATTCTTTAGACGCAGTGATCAAAGAATATAATGCCGGTATGTCCTGCGCTCTATAAGCAGTTATCAGTTTATAATAGTCGCTGTCGTCACTATGGTTATTGTGAAGGATAGTATTCATCAGGTCATTGATCACGGTGTCTGTTTGTATACTTTCCAATACGGCTATTTGTTCCCGAGGTTCTTCAAGTCCAAGTACTTCCTTATTAGTCCGGTGCGCCACTTTCATAAGGCTGTCTTCATAAGACACCGCATCGCTGCAGGACACACCGCTTACTGACATCATAGTTTGTAATACAACTGGTTTCATTTGCTGAAGCAGTTCTATGTCCATGCCCAAGCTGTCTTTTACATATTTCTTTACAATGCTGTACTGTTCGTGTGTGAAATAATCTTCCAGCTTTTTTCCTGAATTATCAATAAGCCCTGTGGCAATCTCGCTCAGAACGGACGGATCGTCCATGTCCATTTCAAAACAGACTTTGTCGGCTTCATTGAAGCATTTTTCCATATTCGGAGTCCATACATAGTCTGAAGGACAAATGAGGTGCATTGTCCCAAAAAGATAAGATGGTTTGGCGAGCTTATTGCCACTGATACGCCACAAAAGGGCATGGTTATTTTGTCCAAATAAAGCGGTGCTGTATATTAGAATAGGGAGAACGACTGCTAAAAATGAAACAAATTTCTTCATAGTAGCTGATTAAAAAGATATTTTATTCGTGGGTAAAATATCATTTGAAATTAATCTAGTGGGTGCGATAGGGGGTATATTTTTTGGTCGTTTATAACAGGATATAAACATACTCTTTTTTTTATTCATCAAGGCTGAATTCTGTTTATTATTTGTTTAATGGGGACTTTTTTGACGCGTATGCATAGGGTTGGTAATCGTTGTGTACTTTCGCAGTGCTACAATGCCGGGTTATCGCCTTTAGTAATAGAGGAGGAAAGTCCGGACAGCAAAGAGCAGCGCACTACCTAACGGGTAGGCAGCGGGGCAACCTGCTGACAGACAGTGCCACAGAAAATTACCGCCACGATTTATCGGGGTAAGGGTGAAAATGTAGTGTAAGAGACTACGGTAGGTATTGGCAACAATACTTAGGGGTAAACCTTGCGTGCTGAAATGCCAAATAAGCTGACGCCTGACGGCGGCTCGCCGGATGTCAGCGGGTTGGCAGCAAGAGGTGTTGTGTGAGCAGCATCCCAGATAAATGATAGCCGCCTGGCCTCGGCCAGGTACAGGATCCGGCTTACAGGTATTGTAGTTTTTTAAGCAAAAGCAAAACGGCGGTGCATTGCACCGCCGTTTCTTTTACGCACGCTATTCAATCGCCACCCTAACTTAGTTAACTGCTATTTCGTGCGTTGCCGGCTCGCTTACTTCTTTTTTAGGTAAGCTGATGTTTAAAATACCATCTGTGTATTTCGCGGCAATTTTGCCGGTATCGATCTTGTCATTCAGCGTAAAGCTTCTTTTGAAAGACCTCATTTTGTATTCGTTCCTCAGCCATTTGCCCTGTTCGGATTGTTCCTTGTTTTCCTGTTTTTGTTCGAAGGAAATGTTCAGTATGTTACGGTCAATGTTCAGTTTGAAGTCTTCCTTTTTAAGGCCTGCTGCTACAACATGCAATTCGTAGCTATTGTCTGTTTCCTGAATATTGACAGGTACATTGAAGGAGGTGACTTCCTCATTCAACTTGTTTAAGCCGTTTTGAAGAACATCTTCAAAAAAACCACCAAATGTGTTTGGCATTACTGCAAAGCTTCTTTTGTTATACATAATTTTTAGTTTTTGTGTTTCTAAACTTATTGCAAAGCGAATGCCAATACATTTTTAATGACATTATGGCGTTAATTTAATTTTTGTGGTGACGTTTTGGCGGTTATTGAAATTATGGTCTATCAAATTGACTGAAATTGATAACTTTGCAGCGTGAAACGAATAATCCCTGCTTTATTGATCATGTGTATTTTGATAGCCGGTTCTTGTAAGAAAAAAGCCCCGGGAAGTGTTGCCAATGCTATCTGGAATGTGGGGAATATTCAATATACGGCTACGTCTATTAAAAAACAGAGTAATTCATTCATTGCTTTGGGAGGTCTGAATTCGATGCAGGTCTATTTTGCAGTATTGCCAACGGTCACGGCTAACTATAAAATTGCCGATGCCAATAAAGTAAATAACAGTTCGCTGGAGCCGAATGAAGTTGGTGTGTTTTTCAATGTGGAAAGTACCGACCAATACCTAAGTACAGGCACAGCCAATGATTCGGCGACAATAACTGTACAGAACGGTTTACTGACGATAAAAGTATTGTCTACACCGGTAAGACATTATGCCGGAGGCCCGGCACTTGACCTGAATACGGCATCTGGTGTGATAAAAACCGATAAATATTAGCAGTAACCTCGCCGTTTAGTTTTTAGTTTTAGTTTTAGTTATTAGTTTTGGCTTAGTACATAACTATATAATGGCAAAGAAACCTAATAAGCAACCAATCCCACAATCAGTACCTGTTAATAATGCAAAACCAGTAGCGGTAAAAGCGCCCCCTGTTCAAGGCGAAGGTACCAATCAATTATTTTCAGTAAAGAACCTTTGCATTGTACTTGCGCTGGTGTCGTTCGTTATCTATTTCAATACTTTATGGAACGGGTATGTGCTGGATGACGTAATGGTGTTGAAAGAAAATACAATGGTAATGCAGGGTACAAAGGCAATAGGCGAATTGTTGTCGACTCCCCACATGCGCGGTTATCTGATCATTCCGAACGATATGTATCGCCCATTGTCGCTGGTAATGTTTGCAATAGAATACCAGTTTTTTGGCCCTAATCCTATGGTAGGACACTTCTTCAATATAGTGGTGTATATAGGTTGCGTTATTATGTTCTTTATATTCCTTAATAAGTTTTTTGAGGGTAAAAGAACTGCGCTGGCATTTATTGTTGCATTGATCTTCGCAGTGCATCCTATACATACTGAAGTAGTGGCCAACATAAAAAGCCGCGATGAACTGATGTGTTTCTTCTTTGCCTTTCTTTCGTTGAATATATTCATGAACTACATGAAGGATGGCAAGATGCTTCAACTGATCATAGGTATATTCGTTTTCTTCTTGTCACTGATTTCAAAGGAAACTGTTATTACGTTCATGGCTATTATTCCGCTGATCTTCTTTTTTATCAATAATGAAAATAAAAAAAGAGCGGTTTTCATCACTGCGGGTTCAGCAGCAGCGTTGCTTATGTTTGTTGCTATCAGGAGTTCTATTCTTGCAGAATACAATGCGAATCAACCAGCGCCGGTTGAGTTCATTGATAATGCGCTTGCGGGTGCGCCAACCGCGGCAATCAAATTTTGCACGGAAATAGTGGTGCTTGGCAAGTATCTGAAACTGATGTTTATCCCTTATCCGTTGCTGTGCAACTACTCCTACAACGCTATCCCTTATGCTGATTTTACCAGTATTGGTTTCTGGTTGTCGCTTATAGCTTATGGCGCTATGGTCTATTTTGCTATTACGAGGTGGATGAAGGACAAAAGGGATCCGTGGGCATTCGGTATTATCTTCTACCTTGCTACTTTGTCGCTGTTCTCCAACCTTCCTTTCCTGATGGGCGCTGAACTTGCTGAACGTTTTGCATTCTTTGCTTCTGCGGGTATATGCCTGCTGATGGGACTGGCAATAGAACAATGGATCATCAAGGCAAAGGCTTCTGACGTTCTGTTGCTGAAAAGCACTAAAGTATTGGCAGTTCTTGTTCCGGTGTTGCTCATCTTCAGCGGCATGACCATAGCGAGAAATTTCGACTGGAAAACAGATTTTCTGCTGTATAAGACAGACGTGGAAAAGTCGCCCAATGACAGCCGTTTATATCATTACGTAGCTACAGCTATAGCCGAGAACCTTTACCCTAAGGAAACAGATAGCTTAAAGCAAAAGGAAATGGATAAGGAGAGTATCGCTTATCTGCAAAAGTCACTTAATATTTACCCGACCTACGCCGAAGCTCATATTGAGCTGGGGCGTATTTACGACCGTATGCGTAAGTGGGATTCTGCGGAATATCATGATCTGAAAGCAGTGCAACTTAATCCGAATAATGCTACTGCCAACAACAACCTGGGCAGTGTGTATCTTGCTGCGGGAAAATACCAGCTCGCTGTTACTTATTTTCAAAGATCTATCGCGCTTAATCCGCTATTTAAATACCCGCATTTTAATGTTGCCCGGGCATACGTACAATTAAAAAAGTATGACTCTGCTGTTATGTATTTCAACAGTATGCTGAAATTTGATCCTACTTATGTGGATGCGCATATGGAAAAGGGGCTGGCTTTTTACCAGATGCAAAAATCTGACTCTGCAGAAGCGGAAATGAAGTATGTGATGTCTGTGAAGCCCAATGATCCGGCAGTAGCAAACACGCTTGGCGCAATACTGCTCAATAATAAGCGGTATCCTGAAGCAATTAAGTGGTTCAAGCAGTCCCTGGCAATTGACCCTAAGTATTATACAGCACAGTCCAATCTTTCCAAAGCTTATTATTTTTCAGGGCAATACAATGATGCGATACAGAGCATAAGTATGGAGTTGCAACTAGACCCCAAAAATTACAATGACTTTCCCTACATAGCGTTGTCTTACCAAAAGATGGGTGACATGGCCAATGCAAAAAAGTATGAAGCAATGGCGCAGAAGATATACTCTAACTTCAAACTAGAATAGCGATCTTTTCCAATAAAAGCAAACGCCCGGAATTTCCGGGCGTTTGCTTTTATTGGCCTTTTAGTTCGTTTTAGGCCGTGCGGTTTTTTGTGCAAGGGCTTCGTTCTTAGCGGCCAGATCCAGCTGGCCGAGTGCTTTGTAACATATAGCCAGTACCTGGTACCCAAAGGTGTAATTCGGATCAATTGCGATAGCCTTGTTCATGATGTAGATAGCTGAGTCCGCCTTACCTAAGGCCACATAACAACGGCCTATATTCCCGTATGCAGGTACATATTCGGGCTTCAATGCAATTGCTTTTTCAGACAATTCAATGGCCTGGCGGTATTTTTTCGTGAAATAATATACACCTGCCAGGTTATTGGCGGTCATGGTACTATTGGGCATCAACTTCAAGGCTATACTTTCATGCAGTTCCGCCGAATCATATTGTGCAAAGCAGGAATAGGCGTTGCCAAGGTCTGATTGTGCATTGGCGAGGTCGGGGTCGATCGCAATTGCCTTCTTGAGGTACTTCATTCCCTCCAGTCTGATCTGTTTTACTTTTTCAGGGTCCTTTTCTTCTGCTGCCACAACTTTTTCATATTCCAACCCAAGGAAATAGTTGAGCTTGCTGGAGTTGGGGGAGTGGACAATATCTCCTCCATACAGTGTGAAATTGCTTTTCCAGTCGGCATTTCTATCTATCGCCAGTGCCGAAAAAGCCAGGCACACCGGGACAAGCACAGCAAGTACTTTCGGACTTTTAATTACCGCCAGTGTGCTATCTGCTGTTTTGCCTGCCCATTTTTCCAACAGCAGCGCAACAACAAGGCAAAGACCCAATGATCCGAAGAACATGAAACGCTCGCCCATAGTAGAGCCAATGAGGAATGGAATATTGGAAAAGAGTGATATAGTGATCAGGAAAAATAAGATAGCAAATGCATAAGGATCCTTGTTGTTTTTCAACAGCCTCATGACTCCAAATACGCCCAGGAACAGGTATATGGCTAGTGTCACTAGTACCCTTGGGTCACTAAACGTAGTGAAGGGAATAGCATTAAAACCATAATCACACACAAGCGGGTA